>Ga0208192_1000060_pt1 | contig 121331 bp, 104 predicted proteins | sample June2015DPH_13_1_2_FD_184711 | JGI IMG/M metagenome (GOLD analysis project Ga0208192, IMG submission 184711) | Peatland microbial communities from SPRUCE experiment site at the Marcell Experimental Forest, Minnesota, USA - June2015DPH_13_150... | ecosystem: Environmental > Terrestrial > Soil >... | reverse complement strand
TTTTTGGTAACCTTAAGAGCGTGTTCAAACAACGTTAAGCCGTTCTGCCAGTATCTCACCTGTATTCGGGTCAGTATAATCAAGGTCGATAGCGCGGCCCCGGCAAGTATCGCAACGAAAACTTTCTGCCATGACTGTTTAACTAATACCCCTTTGACAAGCCAGACCACAATGATTAACAGGCCTAATATCGATATATACATATATCTGTCGGCCATCGCCTGTGCACCAGCCTGGACCAGACCTATCATCGGGACAAGTGTCCCTATATACCATAGCCAGCCAACCGCTATATACTTTCTTCGCCGACCTGCATATATGCAGAATATCGTCAGCAAAATAAGCAAAAGAGCACAGATAATTACCGTAGCGTCCGAAAGATTTGCACGCGGATATGGATAGAAAGCTGCGAGCTGGCTTGGCCATATTATTTTGCCAATGTACTTTGTATAGGAGATGAAAGCGTTTGCAATTCGGTAATCTAATGGCATTTTCTCGAGTGCCATAACTGCTCCTCCGCTTTGTTGTGCGACAAAGGTTATCACACTCAAAATACCGGACAGCACAAGCAGGGGAATTTTCTCCGTTATTAGTCGCCACACCGATACCTCTTGTATGCCATTATTCTTTGGAACCCTTTCGGTACGCCACTCCCATTTGGCCCGGCCGAGAGGCCAATAGTCCAGCAAAAGCAGGACCAGCGGAAGCGTAACAACAGTCGGCTTGGTCATAATGCAAAGGGCATACACGCCAAAAAGCAACAGGTATCGTCCAATGCCCGGTCGTTTTGCATACCAGATATAAACAGCTATCGTGAGAAACCAGAAAAGTCCGCTCAATACCGTCTTTCGCTCTGCAGCCCACGCCACAGATTCCACCTGAAGCGGGTGCAGTGCGAAGACCGCGGCTACAAACGCACTTGGCCAGATGGCGCCTGTCACACTATTAAAAATCCAGAAAATCAACAGCGCATTGACGATGTGAAGCAGCAAACTGACGAGGTGGTGCCCGATGGGGTTTAGCCCGAAGAGCTGGCAGTCAAGTATATGGCTGAGCGTGGTTAAGGGATGCCACATAAAAGAATGCGGCTGTGTAAACGCCCAGACTATCGATGTTCGTGTTATACCCCTTACGTTGGGGTTTTCCGTTATGTATCTGTTGTCGTCATAGTTGACAAAGGTGTTTTTCCGTATCGGCTCATATGCTGCAAATGTTCCCGCCGCAAGCCCGATGTATATGAGCAGCTTTATCCAGGTTTTGCGGCGTTCCGTATCCGCAACAGGTAATTCATATTCGGCAAGATTTATTTTCGCCATAAGATACAAATAGTCCTACTATTCCTTGTCCCCCAGCCAAAGGCGAGTTTGATTATACTATTTTGCTGAGGGTAGGACAATGGGCTTTAGAAGCAAAAAGTTGTCAGCCATTCATCGCCCTGCGAAGCGGGTTACGAAGGCCGGTAAGCGGGGGAGTCGTTTTTTTAACTTTAACCACTCCCGAAAGGGACGGCTTGCGCCGGAAGACCCTGAGGCACTAAGATTTATTTTTGTTATTAAATAGCAGCGTTAATCTGCGTTAATCAGCGTCTAAAATAAATCAGTGTTAATTTGTCCGTCTTTGGCGGACTTGCTCTTTTATCCTCTGTATATGTCCTCTGCCGAGGCCTTTGACTTCACAGCCAAGCTCGAAATACCGCCGAATTCTGTCATCGTCTAAAATCCCGAAGCAGTCAACTATCGCAATCGGCCCGCCTGCCCACTCCACAACTTTGGCCGGCTCGAGGTCCAGGTACTGTTTATGCGGAACAGCTAAAATCACCGCCTCAACTCCCTTCATCGCCGCCGGCAAATCCTGCTGCACCCGTATATTCACCAAATCCTCCTGGTTATGGAAGAATCTCGCCCACGATTGCCCAGGCGCGGGAAATGTATCCTGCTGCTCTAATTCATACCAGTGTTCAACGTAGGGGTCATGGACCGACATCTCCGCACCCATCTCCGTCAGTTTGCGCACGACGATTTCCGAGCCGCTATATCGCGTGTCGCCGACGTCTTGGCGATAACTCGCCCCGCAAAGCAGCACCTTTGCGTTGGCGACCATTTTGCCCATATTCCGAAGAGCATTGCGCGTCAGTTCCGCGACGTGCAGCGACCGCGTATCATTGATATCAATCGCCATCGTCGTCATTTTGAATATATCATCCTCATAGCCGAGGATATGCTTATACGCCCAGAACCCCAGCCCGCCGTCTTTTGGCAGACAATATCCGCCCACGCCCGGCCCGGGAAATATCATATTATTATGCGTAGGCCGCATCTTTATGGCCTTGATTACCTTAATCAGGTCAACCCCGTTGCGTTCCGCGAACAAACTCCACTCATCCATAAACGCCAGCATTGTTGCCCGAAACGAATTCTCAATAATCTTGCTTGTCTCCGATTCGATGGGCCTGTCCATAACCGTCAACGGGAATTGCTCCGTGTTCAGCACCTCCCGCAAAAACTTTTCCACCCGCTGCTTCGCCTCATCGTTACATCCGGAACATACCCTCCATATATCGCGAATCGACGAAACATAATTTTTGCCGGGCATCACTCGCTCATAACTGTGCGCCAGCAGGGGTTCACCCTTTAACCCTCTGGCCGCGAATTCCCGCTTCATTATAGGCCAGCCGATATACTCCGTCGTCCCCGGCGCAACCGTCGTCTCTATCAGCGTCAGGCACTTTTCCCCGACCTTCCCGCCGATTGTCTTTATCACCGCCTCGAGAGCCGCCATCTCCACATTGCCCGTCCGCATATTCCCTAGGTCCTGCTTGGTATAATCGCACTGCACGTCAACCACTACGCAGTCCGCCAGCTTGAGGCAATCATTATTATATGTGGCCGTCAGCGTCTCTTTCTCTAACACGCATCGCCTTATCATCGGGGCAACTTCAGGGTCCTCCGCCTTCACCGGCGATTGCCCATCGTTGAGCATCATTATCTTCCAGTAGCTTCTATCGCTGGGCAAATCGCATCCGATGACAAACTTGCTGGGCTTGTTTGTTTTCTTGTCGTTCGTGTCAGCTATAATCGCAGCCATCACCGCCCCAACAAACCCCACCCCCATTACCACCACCACCTCTTTGCCTTGTTTGCGTGCCGCCTCCGCCAATGTTTCCACACGCTTGAATTCCTGAGCGTACTCCTCCTGACTTGGCAGGGGGTATCGTTTGCCATCTGGACTAACCGAATATTCCGGCACGCTCTGTTCCTTTCTTACCCAGTGTTTACATATTATTTAACGTCAATAAATCCCGCAGAGTTTACCGTCAAAACCCTGTTCAGCAAGGTTTTTCTCGCCACGGCGTAGCTGAAAGCGAAGCCGGGTCTTCTCCGCCTGCCAAAACAAAAAAGCCCCATCTTGCGACAGGGCTTTCAATAACTATCCGCTATACGCTGCTTTTCAGTCCTCAGTATTCTGTCCTCCGTTCTTATTGTGTTCCGCCAGCGCGCTCGGCTCAGCAGTTTTCCTGTAGCCCAAGGCCTTGATTACCTCCAGCACCTCTGTCCACGTCGGGAATGGGCGGGCGTTGGCCTTTTTGTATTCATTGATGGCCATCAGGAACTCAAATTGCTCATCCGACATCTGTCCTTCTTCAGCGCTCCTGCGATCATCACTCCTGCGCTTACCCGGCCCACGCCGCCGGTCAAGTCCCAGACGCCTGTCCACCACGCCGCCTCTGCGGTCGTCCCTGGCTCTGTGTTCCTCTTCCACTTTGCATTCCACGGGCTGTTGCTCATTGGATTGTTCATTCGTTTCCATCGTTTCCTTCCTGCCTCGGCACGTCTTTGGCCGGAATCCAGTTTTAATTTATTTCCGTGTAATCTGCCTGCCCCCACGGTTACTTGTCGAAGACAAGTGTGGGGGTGGCTAAAAGTTAATCCTCAAAAATATCACCCTCTAAATCATCCTCGTTCTCATCATTCAGTCCGAGGTCGTAAAAATCGTCATACGCGTCCTGCGATTCGATTACCACGTGGGCTTCGTCCGCCATATCTTCCGGCACATACACCGCGTAATGAGTGCCTTCCCCGAACTCATTCGGCCTCTCCTTAACCATCGCCGGTATCTCGTTGTTCTTCAGCAGCGTTTCACTTTCCTTTGCCTCGTCCATTGTGCTCGCCGTTGCGACCACTACAAGCTCCTGTGTCCCCCGGCCTCGACTTCTCGTTCCGATGGAGGGCTTTCGGCCAAACTCAGTCGAAGTTCGTGCCGAACCAGGGTTGCCGATATGTGTCGAATGCGATTTGTGTGTCTTGCGAATCCGCTTATTCATTTTACATCTCCCTACTATAAGACCCCTTGTGTCCGAAAATAACACCCACTAAAATCTCATCATAAAGTTATTCGTCAAAACATCAGGCCCTGTTTATCAAAAACTTAAGCCGATTGTTCAAAATAACCCCTTTGGCACCATATTAAAAATTTGCATTTATACGCATTTTTTTGTTGCAAACGGCCCGCCTTTCCCTCATATAAGACGTTTAATTCGTTTGCTGACTCAATGGTGTGGGTCGGCTAATTTGGATTTTGGGTTCTTAATTTATGGAGGTTTTTGGAACATGGCAAAGCAAAAGGAAGTTTTAGTTGTGGCTAGCAAAGTAAGAGCTTACATAAAGAGCAAGAAAATGATGACCTCGTCCGAGGCAATCGGCGCCATCAGCGATAAGGTCTATTGCATGCTCGACCACGCCGCTGAAAGGACAAAGGCAAACCGCCGCAGCACTATTAAGCCGCAGGACCTATAACCGGTCCATCACATAAGCCCTTTGTTTTCATCAGTTTGCGCTAAAAAGGGTATGAGGTGAATAGGCCGGTTCGTCTCCGGACGAATCGGCCTTTTTTCTGCCCTCTCACTTCTCAAATCGCCCGGTTCGCCGTTGCGATACTATCGGTGTGCGCCGAGTTATCAGTCGTTCACACACCAAAGCGGGCTTCATGTCGGGAAATACCGCAAATTGTTGAAAAAATTTACTCAACGTCTATAGGGCATATTTACCCATAGTGCGACCGGTAAAATACCACGTTATTTTGCTCGATTTGCCGCATTAACCAAGAATTGTTCAACTGCCAGGCGTTAAAATCCCGATTATTACATAAGGTAAGTGATATTTGGGCGTGTTATTTTTGGTTCGGAACGCGATAAAGATGGTCTAACTTCTTGTCGATAGCGAACTTGTAAGACAAGTGGTGGTTTTGTTTTACCGCTTTGAGTTTACATTGCCGATGTTGACAGGTCGGCTGATTGTAACTCATTGGTTGTTGGATGGTTACGACTGTTAAGCAACGAGGGATACGATGAAAGTTTTTATGCTTGGTTGGGAGTTTCCGCCGTTTATCAGTGGGGGGCTGGGGACGGCGTGCTATGGACTGACCAAAGCGCTCGACGAGATGGGCGTTCAAATTACGTTCGTTTTGCCTACCGTGGTGCAAAGTAAATACGCCACGCATGTAAAACTCGTAAGTCACGACACGCATGTAAAACTCGTAGGTTCCACGATGCAGCAGCCGATTCATACGCCGGTGAAGGTGCAACAGTTGAAAAATGTGGTTTTCCGGACGATAAGCTCCCCGTTGCAGCCGTATTTGACCGCCAACAACTACCAGCGAAAAATGGAGGAATCCATTTCGCAGATGCAGGCCTCGCATGGCAGGACAGGCAATTTTGTGGGAACGCTTGATTATAGCGGCGATATGTACACCGAGGTTCAGCGATATGCGGACCTCGCTGTTCGACTGGCGGCCAATGAGCAATTTGACGTTATCCACGCTCACGACTGGATGACTTATCCGGCGGGGGCGGCGGTGGCAAGGGCGACAGGCAAGCCGTTAGTTGTCCATGTTCACTCAACGGAGTTTGACCGTAGCGGCGAGCACGTCAACCAGATGATTTATGATATCGAACGGATGGGTATGCACGCCGCCGACAAGGTCATAGCAGTAAGTTACCTGACCCGCAGCATAGTTATCAGCCGGTACGGAATCAGCGGCGACAAGGTCGAGGTCGTTTATAACGGCGTTGAAAGAAACGGCAACTCCAACCTGCTCGTCGGAAATACCACCATCAAGAAAGACGAAAAAATCGTCCTGTTCCTCGGACGAATCACAATGCAGAAAGGCCCGGATTACTTCCTCAGGGCCGCCAAAAAAGTCCTCGAAAAAATCGACAACGTCAGGTTCGTTATGGCAGGTTCAGGAGACCTGATGCATCGCGCGGTTGAAATGGCCGCCGAACTCGGCATCGGAAGCAAGGTTCTGTTCACGGGCTTTCTCCGCGGCGAGGACGTCAATAAAATCTTTAAGATGGCGGACCTCTATGTTATGCCCTCGGTGTCGGAGCCGTTCGGCATCGCGCCGTTAGAGGCGTTAGACAACGATGTCCCCATTATTATCAGCAAGCAAAGCGGCGTCTCAGAGGTCATCACGCACGCGTTGAAAGTTGATTTCTGGGATGTTGATGAAATCGCGAATAAAATAGTGGCCGTTTTGAAGTATCCGCCTCTCGGTGTTACGTTGAGAAGCCACGGCAACTACGAAGTGAGAAAACTACGATGGAGAGATTCCGCCGCAAGATGCGCAAAAATATATGAGGAAGCACTCGTTGGGGCGGGAGTATAAATAAGAAACTGGATTCCTGCTCCGCCACAGGCGGATAAATTGCGCAGGAATGACAAATCATTCGATAAGGAACCAAGGAATGGCTTCAGTTTGTTTTTACTTTCAGGTTCATCAGCCGACACGTCTAAGGCATTACACCATCTTTGACAACAACATCAATTATTTTGATGACCGCAAGAACGCCGAGATTTGCCGAAAGGTCGCCAACAAGTGCTACCTGCCGACCAACCGGCTTATCCTGGACCTGATTCGCAAATACGACGGCAGATTCAAGGTTGCTTACAGCGTTACGGGCGTCCTGCTCGAACAGCTTGAGGCCTACTCTCCCGAAGTTCTCAGCACCTTCGATGCCCTTGCGCGAACCGGCTGTGTCGAATTCCTGGCGGAGACCTATTACCACAGCTTGAGTTTCCTCTATTCCCGCAATGAGTTCGCCGCCCAGGTCAACAAGCAGGTCCAGAGGATTCAGGAGCTTTTCGGTCAGACGCCCCGTGTCTTCCGAAATACCGAGCTTATCTACAATAACGACCTGGCGTCGCTAATCGAGTCGATGGGTTGCTTCGACGCGATCATCAGTGAAGGTGCGGACCACATCCTCGGCTATCGAAGCCCGAATTTTGTCTATACCCCGAAAGGTTGCAATCGCCTGCGGCTCCTGCTTAAAAATTACTCCCTGAGCGACGATATCGCGTTTCGGTTCTCCAATCGCGACTGGTCTCAGTGGCCGCTGACCGCCGACAAATTCTCGCATTGGGTCAACAGGGTCAACGGCAACGGATTCGTCGTCAACCTGTTTATGGACTACGAGACATTCGGCGAGCATCAGTGGAAGGAAACCGGCATCTTCGATTTTATGCACCATCTGCCGGAGGAAATCCTCAGGCACCCGGACAACAATTTCAAAACGCCCAGCGAAGTCGTAAAAGCGTATCAGCCCGTCGGCGTTGTTGACGTCCCTCACCTGATAAGCTGGGCTGACACCGAAAGAGACCTTTCGGCGTGGCTTGGCAACGCGATGCAGTCCAACGCCATTCACGAACTGTATCGTCTCGAAAAGAAGATAAAAGGTTCCGGCGACGCCAAGCTTATCGGCGACTGGCGTAAACTCCAGACCTCGGACCATTTCTATTATATGTGCACAAAGTATTTCGCGGATGGGGACGTGCATAAGTATTTCAATCCCTACGATTCGCCATACGACTCTTACATTAACTTTATGAATATCCTCGGTAACCTGCACCTAAGGTGCGTCAAACATTCTCCCGCGGCCCCGGTTGGCCAGGTTGCGCAAAACGCCGAATCGCTCACGGCGGTTCGACAGGACTCACCACAGGTGGACGCGGTCGCCGCAGAGATTTTTTGACGCTGATTCCTTCGACTACTGCTCAGGACAGGTAACGCAGATTTCGCTGTTTTTTTCACCACGAAGATACGCAGAACCCACAACGATATACGCTCTTTATAGGTGGCCAAATTTTTCAGCACGGATAATTGCGTTTTTACTATTTGATTTTTGATTTATAATTTATATAATCGACAATAGTATACTTGGAGCAAAATTGATGTCCTCAAAAGCTGTCTTGTTGGCCATCCTTATCACCTGTGTCTGTGCCGCCGTTATTGCCGTCCATTGGCCAGCCCTCTCTGCACAGGCGTTGTCTTTCGACGATGACCAGTATCTTGTCAATAACACCCTGGTCAAAAGCCCCAGTTGCTTTTCCGCCTGGAAGTTCCTTTCTCAAGTTTTGGAACCGTCAACGGTAAAAGGATATTATCAACCCTTGGCGATGATTTCTCTTATGGTCGATTATTCCCTTGGAGGCCGGGTCGAAAATCTTTTGCCCTTCCATCGCACAAGCCTTGCCCTCCACGCTGCGAATACCGCATTGATAATTGTGCTGCTCTATCTGCTTTTTGGTGAGGTGTGGATTGCCGCGGCCATAGGTCTCTTGTTCGGCCTCCATCCTATGACGGTGGAGACTATCCCATGGGTCGGCGAACGAAAAACCCTTCTCGCCGCTTTCTTCGCCCTCTGGTCGCTCCTCTTCTACCTCCGCTATACGCATGCGCGCACTGTCAACTCCGCGAAGGCGGGGGCGGGGAACCAGCCCCCTGTGGGCTACTCTACCTGGGGCTTTTACATCGCTTGCTTGTTCTTCTACCTCCTCGCCCTTATGTCCAAGCCCACCAGCACGCCTCTGCCTGTTCTGATGTTATTGCTCGATTTTTGGCCATTAAAAAGGGTCAAATGGCAGTCGTTTCTTGAAAAAATCCCATTTTTTATCCTCGGCGGTATCTTTGCCGTCATAACCTATATCTCCCAAACTCGCACTGCCGTCACCGCCTCGCCCGTCGAGATGGGCATTGGGCGTGTTTTTTTCACGCTTTGCCATAACATAATCTTTTATCTGTGTAAAATTATATGGCCGATAAATCTCTCCTCACACTACCCCTTCCCCGCCCCCCTGAATTTTTCCCAGCCGATGGTTCTGGCAGGCGTTATAGGTACCTTCATTTTAATCCCACTGCTGCTCATCTCCCTCCGCTGGACACGGGCGGCCCTTATCGGCTGGCTCTTTTTCTTCATAGCGATATTACCCACAATGGGCATCATTGGCTTTACCAACGTAATCGCCTCAGACAAGTTCGCCTATCTCCCCTCCTTCGGTCTGTTAATGATACTCACTTCTTTTCTATGTTCTTTTGCTAAAAATCTGTGTAATTTGCGGTTAAAATTCGCCTCTTATGTGGCTGTAATCCTGCTTGTCCTGATATTGGCGTCTGCCGAATCCCTTGCGACGCGCGGTTACCTCACTCACTGGCGCAATTCAGTCGGCCTTCTTGAATACATGTTGTCAAAAGCACCCAACGCTCCGTTGCTGCACTATAATCTTGGCAATGCCCACTTCGAGCTTGGCCGCTATCAGGATGCGATAGAAGCCCTTAAACAGGCCATCAGAATCAAGCCGGATTTAGCCGAGGCACACTATAATCTTGGCCTTTCCTACGGCAAACTTGGCCGCTGGCAGGAGGCGGTAGAAGCCTATAAGCAGGCCATAACAATCAAGCCGGATTATGCCGAGGCACACTATAATCTTGGCAATGCCTACAACAGACTTGGCCGCTATCAGGATGCGATAGAAGCCTATAAGCAGGCCGTCAGAATCAAGCCTGATTATGCCGAGGCACACTATAATCTTGGCCTTTCCTACGGCAAACTTGGCCGCTATCAGGATGCGGTAGAAGCCTATAAGCAGGTTATAAGAATCAAGCCGGATTTGGCTGAGGCATACTACAATCTCGGCAATGCCTACCCCAGACTTGGCCGCCACCAGGATGCGATAGAAGCTTATAAGCAGGCCATAAGAATCAAGCCGGATTATGCCGAGGCACACTATAATCTTGGCGTTACCTATGTAGTAACCGGCGACAAGGATTCAGCTCTTGAAGAATACAAGATCTTAAAAACCCTGGATACCGAACAGGCAAACAAATTGTTTAACCTGATTTATAAGTAGGCAACCCCGAACTCGCCTACGGCGGGTAAAAGGCAAGGAGGAAGAAAACGAGATTAAATTATCCTTGCCAAAGAGGACGATATATTCAGATGGATAATAATATGCTGACGCTTGAAAAAACAAACGATAATCGCGGTATATCCGTGGATACGACGGGTACGCCGATTGAGCAATTGCTGGAAAAGGAATGGCTTCTTACCAACACGCGCGGGAACTTCAGCTCATCTACCGTCGTGGGCTGTAATACCAGGCGCTATCACGGCCTGCTGATTGGCGCCCTTGACCCGCCCGCAAACAGAATACTGGCGTTGTCCAACTGCCTTGAGACGATATTCCTGGGGCCGGGCGTGTTTCATCTTGGCACCGTTGAATTTCCGGACAGGATTTTGCCCGACTGGTATATGCGTCTCAAGAGATTTAGCCGGGATTTCGGCGCACATTTTCATTACCGGCTTGGCGAGCTTCAGTTGACTAAATCTGTCTATTTGTTGCGAGACGAGGATACGGCGGCTGTTGTTTACGACTTTGACGAAGTCCCGCAGCCGATTGATTTTACCATTCGTCCGCTTGTCGCTCTGCGTGATTTTCATTTGCTCCAGAAGTCCGACGCCCATATTACAGCCAAATCCGTCGTGGATGGGTTGCTTATACGTCACGATTCCCCCGATTCCGGATTCGACAAGCTCACCGCAGGCTGCCGGTTACTTTTGAGTTGCCCCGACGCGATTTTTGAAGAGGATGCGCAATGGTGGTTCAATTTCCAGTATCGGGCCGACAGGGAAAGAGGTCAGGACTTTACCGAAGACCTCTTCTGCCCCGGCGTTTTCAGGTGTCATATCGATTCACCGACTACTTTGGTCTTCTGGGCCAACCTCAGCAGGGACGATAAGCCGGGGAAGCCCGCCACGGCGGATAAATTTATCCTGCCGGATATCGAACAGGTCATCCGACAGCTCGCCGTACATCACAATGAGGTAATCGCGCCGGCGAAACACGATAAAACGCTGGAGACGCTCTACCTTGCCGCCGACCAGTTTATAGCGAGACGCGTTATAAACAATGCGCAGCGCACAACGATTCTCGCGGGCTTTCCGTGGTTTTCCGACTGGGGAAGGGACGCCTTTATATCATTGCCGGGATTGCTTCTGGCGGCGCGGCGATTCGACGAGGCAAAGTCGGTCCTTGTAACTTTTGCCGGGGCCGCATCCGGTGGGATGATACCCAGCCGGTTCGACGACTATTCCAATGTCGCCCACTTTAACAGCGTCGATGCGTCACTGTGGTTTATAAACGCCGCCTTTGCGTATCTGAAGGCATCGGGCGACCGTCTGACTTTCCAGGAGCAGCTTCTGCCGGCTGTTATTTCGATTATCAACTCTTATCAGCACGGCACGCTATTCGGCATCCACGCAGACCACGACGGCCTCATAACTGCGGGCGACGGGAGTACCCAGCTTACCTGGATGGACGCCAAATACCAAGGCGTCGCCTTCACGCCCCGATACGGCAAACCCGTAGAAGTCAACGCGCTTTGGTTCAATGCGCTGATGCTGCTTGCGCAGTATTTGACGGATACGGAGAGCGAAGACAAGCAACTGCTTAATACGGTGCGGGGAAGGGCGAGCATTGTGAGGCAGAGTTTCTGCAAGATGTTCTGGAATCAGTCATGGGGCTGGCTAAACGATTGTATCCTGCCCGACGGCTCTTTCGACGCGACGCTTCGCCCGAACCAGATATTCGCCGTGTCCCTGCCTTTCTCGCCATTGCCGCTCACGCAGCAAAAAGCGGTCGTGGCCATTGTTGAGGAAAAACTTCTCACGCCATTCGGTCTGCGAACGCTGTCCCCCGACGACAACAGGTACTGCGGCACATACACAGGCCCCCAGTCCGAACGCGACAGGGCATATCATCAGGGGACCGTATGGCCTTATCTCATCGGCCCGTTTGTCTCGGCGTATCTCAAAGTCAATGGCTCCAACAGCAAAACCAAAAAGGCCGCCGCTCGATTCATTGAACCACTGCTGACCCATCTGGCCGGCGATGGCTGCATAGGCAATATCTGCGAGATATTCGACGGCGACCCGCCGCAAAGACCAAAAGGGTGTTTTGCCCAGGCCTGGAGCGTTGCCGAACTCATACAAGCATATCTGCTCGTCACCACCTGACATCTAAAGTCAACCTTTCCACGCATCGTTAAATCTGTTATAATCTTGTCCGTCTGAGTGAAATTGTATATTTGGAGGACATAAAAATGGCACGCATAATTTTTCTAACGGTTACAGTAACAGCCCTCGTTTTGCTGCTCAACGGTTTTGCCGCGAGCGTTGACGAGCCGAATAAAGTAGATGCGGTTCGTCCTGCGGTTCCGGTTTCCGAAACACCGATTACCGTCGCAAAACCAAGGGCCAGAGTCGAATCGGTAACGATGGTCGATTTCTATATGCGCGACGGGAACACCGTATCGGGTAAACTGCTGAGCGATGACGCCACACAGCTTATTGTGGAACAGCCATTCGAAAGCACGGTTATCACCAGGACCTACAGCAAAAGAGAAGTCGATACTCGCACAGTGAGGACCAGGCCGATGCCTGAGTGGCAGTATTACAGCCGACTTGCCGAATACTTCACGGCTAGGACATGGGATTTCGTGGATGACCCCGATGATTTCATTGAGGCAATACGCTGTTACGAAAAGGCCAAACAGTCGTTGCAGGCGGGCGGCGCGGACAGTGAAAAAATAGCCGATATCGACAAGGCGATAAAAAAAGTGCAGGATGACAGAGAGGTGTGGACGAGGGAAGTGGAATCACGGGCAAAACTGAAAAAATTAGAGTATGATGCGGAAGCGGAAAATCGGCTCAAAAAACTCGAACGCAGTGTCGCTGAAAGCAACGTCAAGCTCAATGAGAGCATCAAATACCTCGATAAAACCGCCGGGGACCTTAAAAAGGATTATCAGAATACTGACAAGACCATCGGCGATTTGAATAAGGATATGGTCAAGCAGGTCAACAACCTGCAGGTGCAGCTTAACGATGACCTTGTTCTAATAAATAACCTGTTTGTGCGACTGGACGCATGCTGCCGGGCTAAATGATTCGCTGTTCTTATGGTTAGAATTCGCCGGCCATTTGTTTTGCTTTTTCAATCGCGGCCGTCCGCTTTTGTTCGGCGACTTCGGGTCCGCCCGCAAGCGTCGGCTCGACCATAAGTGACCTTATATCGGTGAACCCCATAAATCGCAGTATCGACTCGACGTATTTGCTTTGCTGGTCGTATTGTTCCGCCGGTGTCCCTTTCGCATACTCGCCACCGCGGGCAAAAACCACAAAGGCGGGCTTGCCGGTAACTAATCCTTTGTAGTTGCCGCTCGAATCGACGGTAAACGTCTGCCCCGGCTGGGCAATCACGTCGATATACTGCTTGAGCCGGTAGGGTATCGAGAAATTCCACATCGGCACCGCCATGACGTATTTGTCGGCGTCCTTGAATTCCGCGATTGTTGCGACAACCTTGTCCCAGGCCTGTTTTTCCTCCGGGCTGTGCGGCTTGCCTCGCATAACTTTGTATTTGCCCGAGGCCGCGACAAAATCAAATTCAGGAATGTTCGCTGAAAACAGGTTTATTGTTTTTACCTGGTCTTTAGGATGCGATTTCTTATACGCATCCACAAAAGCATCCGCTACTGCCGTGGAGTAGGACAGTTTGCCCATCGGCGACGCCTTGATGTACAGTATCTTGCTCATATTGCCCTCCGTGAAATTTTATCTTCAAATTCGGTTTTCTGATTATACGTTCAGCTTCATATTTTATTTCAGAGTTATACTATTCGCCACGAAAAAAGTGCGAAAAATTTCTCTGATTTATCAGACTGATTCCCTGATTGCACTTTTGCCATTATGGCCCTTAAGTGCTATGATAGATGCCGCAGAAGATGAAGCACAATAGATTAATTATGCCTCTGAACAGTGTTAGGGGCTCCGACCAGTCGATTGTTGGGGCAAAGGCGGTCGGTCTTTGGCGCCTGAAGCGCCTGGGTTTGCCTGTTCCTGATGCCTTTTGTATTGCTGCCAACTCATACAGATTACATATTGGCGCTGCATCTCCTCAAGTGATGATTAAAGACGGCCTTTTATTGCCCGGCAGGCCTGAAGGCTTTGACATTGCCCAAACCCTGTCAGATGTGCGCAGGGCTATCATTGAATCACCGATGGATGACTCACTTGCTGCTGAAATTGAATCGCATTACCATGCTCTCGCAGCCAATAGTTTGGCCGTTCGCTCATCGGCCACCGCAGAGGACCTGCCCGGTCATTCCTTCGCAGGCCTTTACGACACATACCTTGGGATTTCCAACATCGAAGATTGCCTGATTGCCATAAAGAAGTGCTGGGCCTCGTTATGGACCGAGCGTGCATACAGCTACAGGCAAAAAAATAGCTTCGACCATTCGAAGGTCGAAATGGCTGTAATCGTCCAGTCCCTTATTCCCGCCGATGTCGCGGGTGTAATTTTCACCTCTGACCCTGTTAACGGCGACAATAATCGCGTTGTTATCGAGGCCTGTCTCGGTCTCGGCGACGCATTGGTTTCAGGCAAGGTCTCTCCTGACCGTGTTGTTCTGGACAAGAAGGGGCTTAACGTTCTCTCACGAACGATATCTGCCCATTGTATCAACAACCAGACCGCTCAAAAACTCGCGAAGCTCGCTATAAAAGCCGAGAGCGAATTCGGCTGTCCCCAGGACATCGAATGGGCCATTCGCCAGGACAAGATTTTTCTGCTTCAGTCCAGACCCATTACAACCATATCGAGAGCAAAATTCTGGGAAGACCGGCAAATCTGGGCCAGTTTTGCTGCGAAGGAGGTATTGCCTGATGCAGTAACGCCGGCCACATTCTGGATGCTTGAGTCCCTTACAAAGAACCCCTTCGATTATGTCATTGATGTACTGTGCATTGATAAAGGCAATATTCCAATATACGACCTGGTTGCTGGCCGAGTGTACTTTAATGTCGGTTTCTGGGCCGCTGTAACAAGGCAATTCAGGATTACAAGAAATCTGGATTGGAACAGTTTTGCCGGAAGTGAACCTGAGATGATACGGATGATTGAAAAACTCAGAAATACACCAACTGAAGACCTGCCCGGAATTCGGCACAATCGCGTGAGGTTCATTTTGAGATTGCCTTTGCTGATAGCCAGTGTGCTTTGTAATACACGCCGCAAATCGCAGTCCATTCTCGCCAACGTCAGGAAGATAAACGAAAAATGGGCCTGTATCGATACTTCCGGGTTGTCTGCTGAACGGCTGGTTGACTGTCTGACGGAAGCCGGAACCGACCTCATCGAGAGGGTAATCAGCGGATTTGATTTCCTTTGCATGATTTACTGGATGGTCTATTTCCCGCTGCTCAATATTGTATGCAGAAAATGGCTTCCCGATGAACAGTCATGTGCAGGAAGGTTGCTTGCGGGCCTGGGCAATATGGAAGACGCGGAAGCGGGGCTCGACCTTTGGCGGCTGGCCGTGAAAGTCAACGAAAGTTCTATTCTGAAGGAGCTGATACAATCAAATGTCAAATGGGACGTTGTGTACGAGGAGTTAATTAAAAACTCTTCAGGCGAGGAGTTTTTAACTGAGTGGAAGCGTTTTATGAAGGTCCACGGGCATCACTGCCGAGGCGAGTTGGAGATTTATAACAGGCGGTGGTCTGAGACGCCGGATTACATCCTGGGCATTTTGCGCGGTTATCTTGATTCCATTAAAAAGTCCGACATGCTGGAAAACCGCAGGAGGATTGCTGAGCAGAGAGAGCAACTTGTGAAAAAGTGTCGTCGAAAATTAAGGAATCCGGTCAAACGGATTGTTTTCAATTACCTGCTTGTTCGAGCCCGGTATGGTTCGGCCTTTCGTGAGAACCTCAAGAGCGAAGCCATAAAACTTATGGCATCTGTTCGTTCGATGCTGCTTGAACTCGGCCGGAAGCTGGCAAATCGCTCTTTAATAGGGGACGGCGACGATGTTTTCTTCCTTAAGTTAGAGGAGCTTGGTCAGTTGACACGGAATCAATCCAAAGTCGATATCAGACAGGTTATCGCTGCTCGTCGGGCTGAGTATGAGAAATGGCAGTCCATAACGCCGCCCAATTTAATCATTGGCAAGTTCGACCCTGACAGGTATGTTCCTGAAGAAGTAAAGGCCGATGCCCAACACTTAAAGGGTTTGGCAGTAAGCCCCGGTGTTGTTAGCGGGAAGGCACGGGTAATACTGAGAGCCGACGACAACGAGCAGGTTCAAGCCGGTGAAATCCTCGTCGCTCCATTTACCGACCCCGGCTGGACGCCGTATTTCATACCCGCTGCCGGTATTGTTATGGAACAGGGCGGTCTGCTTTCCCACGGTGCTATTATTGCCCGCGAGTACGGCATCCCCGCCGTGGTAAACGTCGGCAACGCGACAAAAATAATCAAAACCGGCCAGACCATCCAGGTGGATGGCGACAGGGGGGTAGTCAGGATTCTGGAATAACCGACTTTACTCTTTTTATAAACTTCGATATTTCGCTTAGGCATTTCTTTTTGTCTTTGAGGTTATCTTCAATCAAACTTACGATTTTTGAGCCGATGATAACGCCATTGGCGCCTGATTTTGCGACTTGTGCGGCGTGCTGAGGGGTGCTAATGCCAAAGCCGACACATACCGGGACATCGGTTTCTTTTTTGATTCTGCTGATAAGGCCTTTAACCGAAGTTGATAATGTTTTTCGGCTGCCTGTAACGCCCAATAGCGATACGGCGTAAATAAAGCCGGTGGTTTTTGAGGCGATGAACTTCAATCGCTCTTTTGAAGTGTTGGGCGTAACCATAAAGACGGTATCGAGGCCGGCTTTCTTCGCCGGGCCTATAATCTCATTGGCGTCGTCGATGCTCAGGTCGGCGACGAGAACACTGTTGACTCCGGCTTTATGGAAATCGCGGAAGAATTTTTCCGTGCTGTATTGGAAAATAAGATTGTAATACATCAACAGGCCGATGGGGATATCTTTGTGCTTTTTGATTTCCGTGATAAATTTTAGCGCCTTTTTGACGGTCATGCCGTTTTTGAGCGAGCGGATGTCGGCTTTTTGAATCGTCGGCCCGTCAGCTATCGGGTCGGAAAATGGTATGCCTAATTCGAGGATATCCGCGCCGGCGTCGATGGCTGATTTGACAATTTTCAAACTCGTTTTGTAATCCGGGTCGCCGATTACGAAAAATGGTATAACGGCCGCGTGTTTCAATTCTGAGAATACTTGTTTATATGTTTTCATTCGTTAATCCTTCACTGGTCTGAATTTTTCAACGATACCAACGTCTTTATCGCCTCGGCCAGAGAGGTTCACGACCGCGATTGTCTTCGCCGGCAGTTTACCTTTCTGTTTTACCAGATAAGCTAGAGCGTGTGTGCTTTCCAGTGCTGGCAAAATCCCCTCTGTTTTGCACAACAGGCCAAACGTATCGAGGACGTCTTCGTCTTCCGCCGCGACGTAGGTGGCCCTGCCAATGTCACTGAGGTAGCAATGTTCGGGGCCGACCGAGGGGTAATCGAGTCCTGCGCTGACGCTTTCAGTGTCGTTTACCTGACCGTCTGCGTTTTGCAGGAGATACGCCTTTGCGCCGTGCAGAATGCCGGGTTTTCCCGCGGAGATTGACGCGGCGTGCCTGCCGCTGGATAAGCTCCTGCCGCCGGCCTCGACGCCGATGAGCCGAACGTCTTTGTCGTCCAGAAAACCTGAGAATATTCCTATCGCGTTGCTGCCTCCGCCGACGCAGGCCAGTACCATATCAGGCAGCCGGCCCAGTTTGGCGAGGCATTGCCGACGTGCCTCTTTGCCGATACAACTCTGGAAGTGTTTCACAATCGTGGGATACGGATGCGGCCCGGCGGCTGTGCCGAAAAGGTAAAATGTATCTGTCACGTTGGCGGTCCAGTACCGAAGGGCGTCGTTTATCGCGTCTTTAAGTGTGCTTGTGCCGCCTTTGACGGATATGACCTGGGCGCCGCAAAGTTTCATCTTGTGGACGTTGACGCTTTGGCGTTCGACATCGGTTGCGCCCATAAAAATCTTCGTTTCCATTCCGAATAATGCGCCAATCATCGCAGTTGCGAGGCCGTGTTGTCCCGCCCCGGTTTCGGCGATGAGTTTTGTTTTGCCCATATATTTGGCGAGCAGCCCCTGGCCCAGTGTGTTATTCACCTTGTGCGCTCCGCCGTGAAGCAGGTCCTCACGTTTGAGATACACGTTGAAACCGACGTATTCGCTGAAGCGTTTGGCGTGATATAAAGGCGTCGGCCTGCCCGCGTAGTCCGCCATCAACCGCGACAACTCGTTAACGAAACTCTTGTCTTTGTAGAATCGGTAAAACGCCTTCTCCAACTCCTCAAGGGCCGGTATCAAAACCTCCGGCACATAAAAACCGCCATAATCTCCGAATCTGCCTTTGTATTTCATAATCGTTTATTAACCTCGCAAATCCTGTATCATGTCGAAAAGTTTCCGCATTTTGGCGTGGTCCTTTTTGCCCGGCTTGCTCTCGACGCCGCTGCAAACGTCGATGCCGTAGATGCCCAGCTCCACCGCTTTTGTGATGTTTTCTGCATTGATGCCTCCCGCCAGAAATACTCGTTTGCTGATGTTGCCTATTATGTTCCAGTCGAAGACGAGTCCTGTTCCGCCATATTTCTTCGGGTCAAAGGCGTCGAGTAAAATAGCGTCGGTATAATATTCTTCTGCGCGTTTGATGTCTTTTTCATCTTTGACGCGAATCGCTTTCATTGTCCGCACGTTGAGTGTTCCGAATTGCTCGCAGTATTTCGGGCTTTCATCTCCGTGCAGTTGTACCCAGTCGAGGCGGCATTCGTCGATTATCTGCTCGATGCGTTCGAAGGTGTCGTTGACGAACAGGCCCACGATATCAACGAAAGCGGGTATCTGGTCTATGATTTTCACCGCGTCCGCGGGCTTTATGTATCGCGGGCTTTTGGGGTAAAAATTGAAACCCAGCATATCCGCGCCCATTTCCGCCGCCGCCATTGCGTCGTCATAGTTCGTAAAGCCGCAAATCTTCACTTTGACAGACACCATTCTCATTGAAATCCCTTTCTCAACCGTCCGCCACGGCAGATAAATTTGAAACCAGGACCAGTTTTTCCAGCCGTCGCGTCGCCTCGCCGTTGTCTATTGCCTGCCCGGCGATACGCACCGCGGAACCAAAATCCTCAGCCAGTCCGGCCACAATTATCGCCGCCGCCGCGTTAAGTACAACTATATCTTTTTTTGGGCCGGTTTCCTTTCCGCCTATTATATTTTTTACTGCTTCGGCGTTGCTTTTGGCGTCGCCGCCTTTGAGGTCGTCGAGCGAGGCCTTTTTAATCCCATAGTCGGCGTGGTTCAGCATCGACTCGGTTATTTTGCCCGCATTGAGTTCCATAATCTTTGTCGGCCCCATCGTGCTGATTTCATCGAGGCCGTCGCTGTGCACAATCATCGCCCGTTTCACGCCAAGCAAGTGCAGTGCCTCTGCCACGATTGGCATCAGACCCTGTTCAGGCACGCCCATAACCTGTCCCTGCGCGCCGGCCGGGTTCGCAAGGGGGCCTAATATATTGAATATCGTTCTGAAACCCAGCGCCTTACGCACCGGCTGGACGTATCTCATCGCCGGATGATACTTCGGCGCAAACATAAATCCTATTCCCGCCCCCCTTATGCAGCGAGCCACCGTATCAGGCCCCGCCTCGATATTGACGCCGAGTTCCGCCAGCACGTCCGCTGAGCCGCATTTGCTGGTTATCGCACGATTGCCGTGTTTGGCGATGCGAACCCCTGCGCCCGCCGCGACAAGCGCAGCCGCCGTCGATATGTTAAACGTCTTTACTGCCGCTCCGCCCGTCCCGCAGGTATCCACCAGATTATCAATCCCGGCGTCCACCTTCACAGCGTGTCCCCTTAGCGATTTCGCAAGCCCGGCAAATTCCGCGGCGGTCGCCGACTTGCATCGCATCGCGGTTAAAAAAGCCGCGATTTGCACTTCGGGCACCTCGCCTTCAAAAATAATATCGAGGACTTTGCCCGCCTGTTCGAAGGTCAGGTGTTGACCTCGAAGTAATGGTTCAATGTATTCGGCTATTGTCGCCATATTCAAACCCTTTGTTTGTTTGTGTGTTCTTCAGCGATTCTCAAAATATTTTCGATGATTTTGCCGCCTGCCGGCGTGAGAATGCTTTCAGGATGAAACTGCACGCCATATATGGGCAGTGTTTTGTGTTTGATGCCCATATTCACGCCCTCGAATTCAGCCGTCGCCTCTAAACATTCCGGCATACTCAATGCGCACAAACTGTGGTATCGTCCCGCCTGCAGAGGATTCTCTGCCCCGGCGAATACGCCTTTCCCGTTGTGCGTTACCCGCGAGGGCTTGCCGTGCACCGGCTCAGGGGCGTGCCCGATTTTGCCCCCGAAATACTCCACTATCGCCTGGTGTCCTAAGCATACCCCGAATATCGGCAGCTTGTCCTTGAAATAATCAATTGCCGCAAGCGTTACACCCGACGTGGCGGGCGTTCCTGGCCCCGGCGAAATCACCAACAAATCCGGCTCGAACTTTTCCGCCACCTGCTTCAAATCCTCAATCGGCGTGTCCGCCCGGTAAACCCTCGCTTCACAGTCCCGCTTGCAGAAGTCATCCACGAGGTTATACGTGAACGAATCAAAATTATCGATGAATAAAACTTTTCTTTTTTTATCGCTCATATTTTTATCCTCGTTTATTTCTTTGCTAATGCCCGCATACACGACCCGGCCTTGTGCTCCGTCTCCTCGAATTCCGTCTTGGGGACACTGTCGTGTACTATCCCCGCCCCGACCCGAATATACGCCTTATTGTCCTTAATCTGCAAACTCCTTATCGTAATGCAACTGTCGAATTGCCCGTCAACCGTCAGGTACATCACCGCTCCCCCATAGTACCCGCGTTTTGTCTTCTCTAATTGCCTGATAATCTTCATCGCCTCTATCTTCGGCGCACCGGTCAGTGTCCCCATATTCATCGTCGCAAGATAAGCGTTCAACGCGTCGAGATTGTTCGCTAATGTCCCCTTGACGTTGCTCACCAAATGCTGCACCGATTCGTATTTCTCCACCGTCAGCAGTTCCGTCACAACCCTGCTCCCCGGCTGTGCCACCCTGGCGATATCGTTTCTCGCCAAATCGACCAGCATCATATGCTCTGCTAATTCCTTGCGGTCGATTTTCAATTCCGCCTCATATCGGAAGTCGATATCCGCGTCGATTTTGCCGTTGACCCTGCCTCTCGGCTTTGTGCCGGCTATCGGCCTGATTTCCACGCTGCGATTTTCTGTCCCGCTCACCCGCAGATTTAGTTCGGGGCTTGACCCCAGCAGCGTCGTATTCGGCGTGTTTATGTAAAACATATAAGGCGACGGATTCAATTCCCGCAGCCGCTTATACACGTCCAGTGGCTCATCAGCGCACGGCTCAACCTTCGTCCTGCTCAGGACAACCTGAAAAATGTCCCCATCCAAAATGTGTTTTTTGGCTGACCGCACCATATCCTCGTATTTCTTCTGGTTTGTATCGGTCGATGGCTTCGGCAGGGGGGCTTCGTGTTTTTTTGCCTTGGGCGTCTCGAACCGGGCGATATTTTCATAATAGTCGAAACACTCCTGCGCCTCGTTTATTACCTCTGCCCTGTTGCCGTTGGTGATTATCACGTTAACAACCACATAGCCCTCATTTCGCTCGTGGTCCACCAGGAAGATATTGTCCGCGAAGTACAGTTCATAATCGGGATTGCCGAGCAGGTCGGTTTCGTTGGCTGGCAGTTTTTCAAACTGGTCGATAAAGTCATAGCTTAACGCGCCGAGCAATCCGCAGGTGACGCGGAACGGCTTGCTTGCCAGCCGAAATGAGAAAGCTACCGCACGCAGGACGTCCATCTGGTTTGTGCTTGTCAGGCGGGTCTGCTCATCCACTAATCCAGCGGGTTTTCTGATTGTGCCTTTAATCCGTTCGGCGTTGAAGTCCGCGGTTTCGCAAAAGCCGAATCTTTTGGGGTCGAAGGTCAGGTATTTAATCATCCTCCTGCCGGTTTTGGTCAGCGCCCTTATTTCAAATTCCCTTCCTTTGCCCGTCAGGTATAACGCCGGCTTGGCCGTCCCGAAACTGAGCGCGGAACTTCCCGCCAGATACTCCCGCGACTCCAATAGACAGCAGTTCTTCGTCCGTCCGTAGTCGCTTATCTTGGCGAAAAAGTCCATCGGGTCAGCCATCTCGATTCGTTTGACAATCGGGATTATCTCGCCTGGCTTCGCGTTCTCTATTATCTGCTTGTAATCTTCCATAAGAGCGTGTCCTTAAAGCGTCATTTTTATCTGCATACGTTCCAATTACAATAAAAAAAGCGGCCTGTTGTCTTTATTCCAACAGGCCGCGTAAATTACTTTGATTTTATTGTTTTTTCTTAGTGCAGATTTCCCGCCTGCCCGCCGGATTTATCCAACAGGCCGCCACCAACCAAACAAATTGCCACGGTTATTCTGCATTATCATATCATTCTACCACATTCCGGCTTTTTTGTCAATAACCAATCCTGAAAAATTTACAAAATAAGTGTTTTATCGCTATGGTCTCATAATTTAGCGTCGCAAAATCAGTTTAATCGAGGATTATAAAACACCTTTTTTGAGGATTATGCTGGCGTATAAGGCCTTCTCACTGCTGGCGACAACTGCGTATGCCTTTTTTGCCTTTTCGTAAAACGCGAATCTTTCGACAAACTCAAAATCGGGAAATTTCTCGCCGCCCGCCTTGATTATTTTGCGGTATTCTTCCCAGATGGTCGGCTTTGTTTTGTCCCCCGGCACAACCGCCATCAGCGCAATGGGGTGTTCAACGTACTGGTCGAGCGGGAAAAACTTCAGGACCGCTTCCAAAATCTCAGGGACATTATGACCATCGCACCTGATAAGTCTCTGCGCGATACTGGCGGCGGGGAAATTGCCGTCCGCCAGGACTATCTCGTCGCCGTGTCCCATCTCCATAAGAATCTTCATCAAGTCCGGAGATATTATCGCTGGGATATTTTTAAGCATATTCGTTCCAACCTTTCCGGTTTGTTACATCTCCATTAAATCCCGGCTTTTCTCGTCCGGGCCTGCGCCAACTGGTCCACCGCGACCGCGACGACTATAATCATACCGATAACAATCAATTGGGCGTTGGTCGATATTCCGAGCAGGGTGCAGCCATTTCGCAGGAAGCTTATCAATAATGTCCCTATGATTGTCCCGGTAATCGTTCCCTGTCCGCCCGACAAACTCGCCCCGCCAATCACAACCGCGGCGATTACGTCGAGTTCCACCCCCAGTCCGGCCGTCGGCTGTGCCGATACCGTTCTGCTCACCTGTATCATCGCTGCTATTCCAACCAGCAGGCCGACTATCGTGTATATCCACGTCAGGTTCTTTTCTACTCTAACGCCCGCGTGAAACGCTGCCTCGCGGTTCGACCCTATCGCGTATGTATATCGGCCTAACGGCGTGTATTTGAGAATGAACATCGCGACAAGTATGACTGCCGCGAAAATCAGCACCGAAACGGGCGCACCCATTATCACACCCTCGCCGAGATACTTGTAATCGGGCACATTTATCGGCTGGCCGTCCTTCATCACAAGGGCGACTCCCCTGAAAAAGCTCATTGTCCCCAGTGTTACTATAAAGGGCTGAAGCCGAAACTTAGTTATCAGTAACCCGTTGGCCAATCCGCTAAGTAACCCGGCGGCGACGCCCGCGATTGTCCCCGCGACACCGCCTGTTGTCCCCATTACCCACGCGCCAATCATACCGCATACCGCCAGCATCGAACCAACGGAGAGGTCGATGCCGCCGGATATAATCACAAAGGTCATCCCGATAGCGACTATCCCGTAAACGCTCGAACGCCTCAATACGTTGAGGAAGTTATCAAACGTTAAAAAAGTATCGGGCCTCAACGCCGCGAGGATACATACAATCAGCATCAAACTTCCGAACGGCAGCAACTGTCTTATAAATTTTCCCATTTAACTTCCTTCTACCCCGTTGGAAAGCATGTTCTCCTGATGGTTTTTAGTCGTTCCGGTCGCAGATTTTCCAACGGGGTCCACGGCGGCAAGATGCATAACTGCTTCCTGTGTGGTTTCGCTTTTTTTCAAATTGCCCACAAGCCGACCCCGCCTCATCACCAGAATCCGGTCCGCTATCCCGAAAAGCTCAGGTAACTCCGATGATATGAATAATATCGCTTTGCCCTGTTCAGCGAGCTGATTCAAAAGCGAGTAAACTTCTTTTTTCGCTCCGACGTCAATTCCGCGTGTCGGCTCATCAAAAATCATAAATTTCGATTTTGCCAAAAGCCATCTCGCAATCAAAACCTTTTGCTGGTTGCCGCCTGATAGGGACTCCGCAGGCGACTGTGGTCCGAGCCATTTAATGCTAATATGACTTGCTGTTTCATCAGCGATTTTGTTTTCCTTATTCGGGTTGATAATCTTGTCCATCCCGATTCCTTTGAGGTTCGGCAGTGTGATATTCCAACTGCACGGCAGTTGCAGGCAAAGCCCTGTCCGTTTACGGTCTTCCGTAAGCAGGGCGATACCATTACTTATCGCGTCGGCGGGGCGATTGATTGTTATTTCGTTGCCGTCGATAATAATTTTGCCGGTGATTTTGGGAACGACCCCGAATATGGTTTCGGCAACTTCTGTCCTGCCCGCCCCGACAAGTCCCGCCATTGCGACAATCTCGCCCGCCCGAATATCGAAAGAAACATCCGTTACGCGTTGTGCCGAGGAAAGGTTTTCCACTTTTACGCAGACCTCGCCGCATTTTACATTTCGTCCCGGGAATAATTCCGTCAGCTCTCTGCCGACCATATATCGCACTATCTGCGGAATATCCATTTTCTTCGCCGAGTCACTTTGCACGACACGGCCGTCGCGCAGCACGGTGATATCGTCCGCCAGCCCTGTGATTTCCTCCAGCCGATGCGAAATATAAATGATTGATATGCCCTGTTCTCGCAATTCCCTCACCACCTGGAATAGTCGTTGTGTGCCTTTCTCCGATAGTGACGATGTTGGCTCATCCATAACGATTATCGACGCGTTGCGCATCAGCGCCTTGAGGACCTCGACAATCTGGCAATCGCCCGTCGATAAGTCCTTCACAATGCTTGTCGGGTCGATATCGAAGTTCAATCTTCGGGCCAGTTCCGCGGTCCTGTTTATCATTGCTTTTCGGTCAACGGTAAAAGGTATCTTTCCCGCCGGCTCGTGGCCGAGAAACACGTTCTCCGCGACTGTCAAATGCTCCGCGAGGTCAAGCTCCTGATATATCATTGATATGCCCGCCTCAATTGCCTCCTGGGGTCCCTCAAATTCGCACAGTTTGCCAGCGATTTCAATTGTCCCGCTGTCGGGCTTATAGACGCCGGCGAGAATTTTCATCAGCGTCGATTTGCCAGCGCCGTTTTCTCCGACAAGCGCGTGTACCCTCCCCCTGGCAACCGTCAGGTCAACCTCGCTAAGCGCCCGCACCGGCCCAAACCGCTTCGATATCCCCCTCATCACAATAGCAGGGGGGGCTTTACCTTCGATAGTTTGACTTGCTACTTCAATAATGCCTGAATCTCCGGCGTGTCGATATTTTCTTTGGTTATTAGTTTCACACCCGTATCAATCCGCTTCGGCACCTCTTTGCCGTTTATTTTGTCGATTATGCATTTTACGCCTTCGTAACCCATCTTATAAGGATTCTGCACGACAAGCGAATCGATATTGCCTTTTCTTAACTCCTCAATACACAGCGCTCCGGCGTCAAAGCCCACCATTTTAATTTTTCCCGCCCGGCCTGCGCTTTGCAGCGCGCGAATAGCGCCGGTCGCAGTCGATTCATTGCACGCGAAAAGCCCGTCCAGCGATGTGTTCTTGGTCAGCAAATCCTCCGTTGCCTGAAGAGCGGTTTCGACGGTATCGAGACCGTACTTGGTATCGACTATCATAATGTCGGGAAAATCTTTTTTGATGGTGTCCATAAAGCCGTTTTCCCTCTCGACCGTCGAGGCCGAGCCGGGTGCGTATTTTATGACAATCACTTTTCCTTTGCCGGCGAGAATCTCGCCCATACGTTTGGCGGCGAGTACCCCACCCTGGTAGTTGTCCGTCGCGACGAACGAGAGATATTTGTCCGTCTGGATGGCCGAGTCGATAATCACGCAGGGTATCCCGCTTGCCGCCACTTTTTCCACAATTGGCACAAGCGCCTTGTCGTCATTCGGGGCGAGCACTATTCCTGAGACCTTCCGTGTGAGGAAATCCTCAACAATCTGAATTTCCTTTTCCCTGTCGCCCTCCCGGTCGGGCCCGTTCCAGAATATCTCCGCTCCCGATTCTTCCGCCGCCTTCAACGCCCCGCGATGTATCGATTGCCAGAAGACGTGCGTTGTTCCCTTGGGGATTACCGCTACCTGCAATTTGCCTTTCCCCTTGCCCTTGTTGGAAATCCCGATTCCGATAAGCACTGCCGCCACTATCACAAGTATGACAACCGGCAAAATTCTCTTCATATTCCGTTCTCCTTATAACCTGCCTGCCTATTTTTCACCTAATTACCCGCTTGTAAAGCATTTTTCTGTGTATTACACCCTCCGAAAGCAGACGACAGATTCTCTATACCTTGATTTGCTCAATACCGATGAGTATGTTAAACTCGCCGCGAAAAGGAAAGAACATTATGGGCGCTAATGCGGCGGCTTGGCCGCTGCGTTGATGAGGCCGATTTACCTTATGATTACAAAAAACAAACAAGAGGAACTGATTGTTAAATCGCTTAAGCTACTCAAAAAGGCGCACATCGTCATCACACCCAAAGAAGCAAAGAATGTGGAGACCGCGGATTTCGGCCTTGGTCACCCCGAAAGCACCGGCCTGCAGTTGATTGTTTACCTCAATACCGAACGTTGCTGCACAAAAGAATTGATATTGCTCCCTAAGCAGACCTGCCCTCAGCATAAACATCCGCCAGTTGCTGGAGAACCCGGCAAAGAAGAAACCTTCCGCTGCCGATGGGGCAGGGTGTATCTCTATGTCGAAGGCAGGCCCACAGCCAAACTCAAATGCAAACCGCCAAAAGACAGCGTTGAACATTATACCGTCTGGCGACAAATTGTTCTAAGCCCCGGCCAACAGCACACTCTTGCCCCCAATACATGGCACTGGTTCCAGGCAGGCACAAACGGCGCCATTGTCTCTGAGTTCTCCACCAAATCCCGCGACGAATCTGATGTCTTCTCAGACCCCCGCATCCGGCGTCAAACTGTTGTTGCCAAATGATGGTATTTTGCCCATCCGGGCCGCAGCCAAATCCGATATTTTTATAAATTCTCGCTGCACTTGTCTTGACGAAGACCGGCGATACTGTTAATATGATATGCCAGTAGTTTGGAAAAAAAACTACCTGTGGTGAGCACAGCTTGCCCTGAGTAGTACCGAAAGGTCGAACTACTGGCGATGCCAAAACAAAAAATCATAGTTTGTATTCCAGCCCGTTACGGCTCGACAAGATTCCCAGCTAAAGTTCTCGCCAAAGATACAGGCAAATTCCTTATCCAGCACGTTTACGAACAGGCCAAACTCGCCCAATTACCAGACAGGGTAATTATCGCCGCGGACGACAAGCGAATCGCTGATGCCGCCAAATCCTTCGGCGCGGAATGTATTATGACTAACCCCCATTGCCCAAGCGGCACAGACCGTATCGCCGAAGCAGTAGGGGGGCTGGATTTCGATATAGTAGTCAACTTACAAGGTGACGAACCCGAAATAGATCCGGCTAATATTGATACCGTTGCCCGGCTTCTTATTGATAACTCCAAATGCCAAATGGCGACCTTGGTAGCCGACTTTGATACCAAAGAGCAAATCGCCGACCCAAACATTGTGAAAGTTGTTACGACGAACAATGAACAACGAACAATGAACAGAGCCATCTATTTCTCCCGTTCCGTCATCCCATACGACCGTCAGCAGGGCGGGACAGGTGAAATAAAGAATTATCTTCGTCATATCGGCATATATGCTTATCGCAGGGATTTTTTGCTGAAAATAACAAAGCTGCTGCAGACGCCTTTGGAAAAACTCGAAAAACTCGAACAATTGCGTGCCATCGAAAATGGCTTTGATATACTTGTCGCCAAAGTAAAGCACACCTGCGCCGGCATCGACACCCTTGTTCAATACGAGGAATTTGTAAAACGTTATAAAGGCCACACTTGCCCGCAGTAAGTTTGGCGGAGATGATAAGGAAAAAAATAAAAAATAGAGAATCCCATGAAACGAATCCTGTTTTTAATATTGTGTATTTCTTCGATATTTGCCGGCTTCGCCGGTGCGGACGTAGCAGACAAAAACGTTCAACTGTTTCAAGCCGCAAAAGACGGTGACCTGCAGGCCGTTCAAACGGCTCTTGCCAATGGTGCAGACGTAAATGTGAAAAAAATAACCGATGGTGTGACTGCTTTGATGATGGCCTCGCAGAACGGCCATACCGAGGTCGTCAAGCTTCTCCTCGAAAAAGGCGCCGATATAACTGCGAAGAGAACAAAGGACGGTACAACCGCATTGCTGGCAGCGTCGTGGAAGGGGCATACCGATATCGTCAAGCTTCTACTGGATAAAGGCGCTGATGCAAATGATAAAAGAACAACCGACGGCGTAACCGCTTTGTGGATAGCGTCGCAGGAAGGCCATATAGAGGTCGTAAAACTTCTATTGGAAAAAGGCGCTGATGTGAATATGAAAAAAAGCGACGATGGCACAACTGCCTTGTGGATTGCATCGCATAACGGCCACATAGAAGTCGTCAAACTTATCCTGCAAAAGGGCGCTGATGTAAATGTAAAAAGCAACAACGGATTAACTGCTCTTTGGGCTGCTTCCTGGCATGGCTGGACAGATATTGTCAAACTTCTGATGGGAAAAGGCGCTGATATCGATGTGAAGAGAACTAACGACGGCGCAACCCCTTTGTGGATAGCGTCACTGGAGGGCCATCAGGAAGTGGTCAGATTCCTCATCGATAAAAGCGCTGATGTCAATGTGAAGACAACCTCCGATGGTCGCACCGCCCTGTTTATGGCAGCAGGAGGGGGGCATCTGGAAATCGTTAAGCTCCTGCTGGGAAAGGGGGCCGATGTAAATGCAAAGAGCGGCTTCGGCGAAACTGCTCTTTGGATGGCATCGCGACAGGGCAAGATAGAGGTGGTTAAATTTCTGCTGGAAAAAGGCGCCGAGGTAAATATGAAGGCATCCGACGGCACAACCGCTTTGTGGCAGGCGTCGCTGGAGGGCTATCCGGAGGCGGTCAAGCTCCTCCTCAAAAAAGGCGCTGATGTAAATGTCAAGAAAACCGACAATGGTTTTACTCCGCTGTTTATCGCCTCAGCAGAAGGTTATACCGAAGTCGTCAAGCTGCTTCTGGCGGCCAAGGCCGATGTCAATGTCAAGGTGAGCAATAATGGGAAAGATTATACGCCTTTGAGCATAGCAAAAGAGAATGGCCGTAATGAAATTGTGTCGCTTCTTGAAAAAGCCGGCGCAAAAAAATAACAAGGACAAGCAGAATCTTAAGAAATTATAACTAATCTCTGTGGCAAAAAGGTGAACTATGAAGGATAGCGAATTACTGACATCTGTAAGCAAGACATCGACCGACAGCGAATTTTTCTCGCCTATGCCGCCCGGCTACAAGCCCGGCAAAACGAAATACCTATTCGTAATGGGAACCGTGATGAGCGGCCTCGGCAAAGGCATATTCTCGTCCTGTCTCGCGAAGCTTATGCAGGACAAGGGCCTCAAGGTCGCCCCCATCAAGCTCGAAGGTTATCTCAACATCGACTCAGGCACTCTAAACCCATTCCGCCACGGCGAGGTCTTCGTCCTCGACGATGGTATGGAATGCGATATGGACTTGGGCACATACGAGCGTATGCTCGACCAGGATTTGAGCAGGGCGAACTTCTGCACCTCCGGCCAAATCTTTAACGACGTCCTCAACAAGGAACGCCGTGGCGATTACCTCGGCAGAGACGTCCAGATGATCCCGCATGTTACGGGCGAAGTAAAATTACGGCTGCGAAATCTCGCGATGAAATCGAACGCCGACATCGTCTTCGTCGAAATCGGCGGCACGGTCGGCGACCTCGAAAACGCCTACTTCATCGAGGCGATGCGCGAACTGGCCTACGAAGAAGGCCCCAACAGCGCCTGCTTTGTCGCGCTGACGTATATTCTTGAACCGCAAACACTCGGCGAACAAAAATCAAAGGCCGCGCAACTGGGAATCAAGCAGTTGATGCAATTGGGTGTTCAGCCCGACATTATCGCCTGCCGGGCGACGAGTCCCGTTACAGAAACCGTCCGCCAGAAAATCAGCGTCTATAGCAATGTCCCCTTTGAACGAGTCATCTCGCTGCACGACTCCGCAAGCATTTATACAATCCCCGCGATGCTCCGTGACAAGGGCCTCGACTTCGAGGTCGCGCGTCTCCTGAAAATAGAAGACCGCCTCAACCTCCGCCACGAACGCAAATCCTGGGCGCAGTGGTGCGACTTCACCGACAAAATTGACGCCGCACAGAAACCCGTAACAATCGCCATCACCGGCAAATACACTTCCGTCCGCGACAGCTATGCCTCAATCATCAACTCCCTCGAACACGCGGGCATCGCGCTGGGCGCAAAGGTAAATATAAAATGGATTGAAACGACAAACCTCACCGATGCCAATGTATCAACCCACCTCGCCGACGTCGATGGCGTAATCGTCCCCGGCGGTTTCGGCACGCGCGGCGCGGAAGGCAAAATCTGCTGCGTCAAACACTCCCGCGAAAACAACCTCCCATATCTCGGTATATGCTTCGGCTTCCAGATGGCCGTAATCGAATTCGCCCGAAACGTCTGCGGATTAGCCGGCGCCAACAGCACCGAGATTGAGCCGGATTGCAAAGAACCCGTTATCGATTATCTTCCGGAACAATTGAAAATCGAGGGTCTCGGCGGAAATATGCGCCTCGGCGGCTTCGATATCGAGCTTAAACCCGAGACGCTTGCCTGGCAGCTCTTCGCAAAGGCCCGTTCCGTCAGGATGCGATTCAGGCACCGCTACGAAGTTGCCCCTCGTTATATTGACTCGCTCGAAAAAGCGGGCCTTGTTTTTTCAGGCAAAGCGCCGGGACAACCCATTATGCAAATTCTCGAAATACCCTCGCATCCTTACTTCGTAGGCACTCAGGCCCATCCCTGCCTGACTTCCCGCCCATTGCGTCCCCAGCCGATGTTCGTAGGCCTCGTCGCCGCGGCGATGCAGAAACGCTATCCTAAAAACGATTCCCCGGATTGTGTCACCGCCGTGCGAAACCTCTGTTCGTAAATCGTTTTAGTTGTAGGTAGTAAGGCGGGGTTTACCCTGCCGATTTCTCTTATTCAAACAATACTTTCAGCCTTTTTCTTTCTGCCGCGGATATCGATTTTGCGTCTGTCCACACCGCCAAATCCAAACTTCGCCTGCAGTCGCACTCTTCGCAAACCAGCTCGTTTTTATTCACCAGGATTGTCTCTATCAGTTTCAGGCAGTGACCGCTTGCCCGATTCAGGTTCCCGATTATTTCCCGCAGCAGCTCCTGCTTGTCCCTTCTCTTCTTTTGCGGCTTCCAGCAGTCGTAATCGCTCACCAGCGCGACCAGCGAATAGCACATCTGGGCCTCTCTGGCTAATTTCGCCTCAGGCATCGCCGTCATCCCTATCAAATCCCCGCCTATTATCCTGTGCATCAGCGACTCCGCCCTCGTCGAAAACATCGGCCCCTCCATCCCGACGTATGTCCCTTTGCGATGTGTCCGGACGGCTAATTTTCTCGCCGCTTCCGCGATAATGTCTCCGAGTCGATTACATGTCGGCTGCGCCATCTCAGTATGTACGGCCCCGTATCCATCGAAGAAAGTGCTCTGCCGTCTGAAGGTTCGGTCGATAAACTGGTCAACAATCACAAGCTCGCCGGGGCGGATTGAGCCGCGAAGCGAACCCACCGCGCACGTCGCTATTACCGCGTGAGCGCCAAGCTTCTTGAGGGCGAAGATGTTCGCGGCGTATGGGACCTCATTGGGCGATAATTTGTGACCCCGGCCGTGGCGATTGATAAACGCCACCCGTCTTTTGCCTATCTTGCCAATCATAATCCTGTCGCTGGGTTTTCCGAATGGCGTCGCCACGTCGCAAAACTTCGCGTTCTCTATTTTATCGGCCAGCACATCACCCAGCCCCGACCCACCTATTAACCCCGTCAGTCCTTGTTCCATCTTCGTCTCCAGGTTACCCTAAATTGCCAACATATCTGCTTATATCGTCGCTTAGAACGTATTTTCTCTAATAGCTTTTATGTTCCGTTATTAGTGGTATAATGCTGAACTACACCCGTTTAGTATGCGCAAAAAATGATGGTTACCGAACAGATTAAACAAAAGGCTTTTGCCCTCGGCTTCGACCTTGTCGGTATCACCGACGCCTCGCCCGTGCACGGTGAGCAGGTCAATCGCCTTCTCGCCTGGCTCAATGCCGGCCATGCGGGCCAGATGACATGGATGCACAGAAACCTCGGCAAACGCACCAACCCCGCCGAATTACTCCCCGGTGCTAAATCCGTAATTGTCGTTGGTCTGGGCTATAAACCGCCACCCTCCGCGCCGGAAATGTCGCGTGACGGGAAGGGCCGCGTCGCCGCCTTCGCGCAATATGATGACTACCACCCATTCCTGAAAAAAATGCTGCGGCAGCTCATTGATTTTATCATTTCCGTTACCTGCCCCTGCCTCCAGTTCAAGATATGCGTTGACTCATCGCCTCTGCTCGAACGTGCGCTGGCCTTCAGAGCGGGGCTTGGCATCATCGGCAAAAATCGTATGCTCGTCAATCCACGCCTCGGCCCTCAAATCCTGCTTGGCGAAATCGTAACAAACCTTGAACTTGACCCTGATAAGCCGATGACTGAATCCTGCCCCGGCTGCGATAGCTGCATCGTCGCCTGTCCCACCGGGGCATTAAAGCCCGATGGCTCTTTCGACGCCACTAAATGTATCAGCTATCTGACTATCGAGGCCAACACCGATATTCCCGCCGACCTCGCCCCAAAAATCGGAAATCACCTCTTCGGCTGCGGCGAATGTCTGCTTGCCTGCCCATATCAGCAAAATGCGCCTTCCTGTGCCAACAAGGAGTTTGTTTTTCATCCCGACCGTGCCAACCTTGATTTGAATGAGGTTCTCAACCTTACCGAAGATGAATTCCACGCCCGCTTCGCCCATTCCCCGATTCTCCGCCCCGGCTTATCTCACCTTAAAAAAGTCGCAAGTATCTGCCTGCAAAACAGGTTAGCCCGCAGGCCCGCCTGCGGGTCATCCAAATAATATTTAGCCCCGTCATTTATGCCGGGGTTACTTTATTGCCGGGTTTGCCTTCTGGCAGCCAAAACACGATTCTTGACGAAAAATCGGGACTTGTTTTGGGGGTATGGGGGTGGTAGTATCAGGGGAAATAGGAACATCAAAGAGGGAAAACAAGATGGCGGCGACAAAGGTTCTATAAGAAAAGGTGTCCATGTTTGAACAGGCGTTCAAAAATATCGACGACGTTCTCTGGAAAGAGGCGGGATGCACTACCGAACTGGATTACACGGAGCAGACGTCGTGGCTGCTGTTCCTGAAATATCTCGACGGACTGGAACAGGACAAGGCCGATGAGGCCGCACTGGAAGGGAAAAAATATACATATATTCTCGATAAACCCTACCGCTGGGAAACATGGGCCGCGCCCAAGGATAAGGACGGCAAGCTCGACCACAACAAGGCCTTAGTCGGAGACGACCTGCGCGACTTCGTCAATCAGAAGCTTTTCCCTTACCTGCATGGCTTCAAGCAGAAGGCCAGCGGGCCGAACACCATCGAATATAAGATTGGCGAAATCTTCGGCGAAATTAAAAATAAAATTCAAAGCGGATACAACCTGCGCGAAATAATTGACCACATCGACGAACTGCGCTTCCGCTCACAGAACGAAAAACACGAACTTTCGCACCTCTACGAGGCCAAGATAAAGAACATGGGCAACGCCGGGCGCAACGGCGGCGAGTATTACACACCGCGCCCGCTCATCCGCGCCATCGTGCAGGTCGTCAAACCCAAAATAGGCCAGCGCATCTACGATGGCGCGGTCGGCTCAGCGGGCTTCTTGTGCGAGTCGTTCGATTACCTGAAATCCAGTGGCAAGCTCACCACCAAAGACCTAACCACGCTCCAGACCCGCACCTTCTACGGCAAGGAAAAGAAATCACTGGCTTACGTCATCGCGATTATGAACATGATTCTGCACGGCATCGACGCGCCTAATATCATCCATACCAACACGCTCACCGAAAACCTCGCCGATATTCAGGAAAAAGACCGTTTTGAAGTGGTGCTTGCCAATCCGCCCTTTGGCGGCAAGGAGCGCAAGGAAGTCCAGCAGAACTTCCCCATCCGCACCGGCGAGACGGCTTTCCTGTTCCTCCAGCACTTCATCAAGATGCTCAAGGCTGGCGGACGCGGCGGTGTGGTCATCAAGAACACCTTCCTCTCCAGCACCGACAATGCCTCGACGAGTTTACGGAAGCTTCTGCTGGAAAGCTGCAACCTCTACACTGTGCTCGATTGCCCCGGCGGAACGTTTCAGGGCGCGGGTGTCAAGACCGTGGTGCTGTTTTTCGAGAAAGGCGCACCCACTCGCAAAATCTGGTATTACCAGCTTGACCCTGGCCGAAACCTCGGCAAGACCAACCCGCTCAACGATGATGACCTCGCCGAGTTCGTGAAGCTACAAAAGACCTTCGCCGACTCACCCAAAAGTTGGAGCGTGGACGTGAAAAATATCGACCAGGAAACCTTCGACCTCTCTGTAAAGAATCCCAATGGCGGCGAAGAAATTAAACACCATAGTCCGCGGGAAATCATGGACGAAATCATCGCACTGGATGCCGAGAGCGCGGAGGTGCTGGGGAACATTCGGGAGTTGCTATGAAAGCTGGGTGGCAGACTAAAACCCTTGGCGATGTATGTCACGTCTATCAGCCGGAAACTATCAGCCAGAATCAGATGGTTGCGGGCGAATTTCCCGTGTATGGAGCAAATGGGCGAATTGGCTGGCACAATCAATTTAATCACGAAGATCCACAGCTAATTCTCGGCTGTCGCGGGTCATGTGGAACTGTGCATATCACTGAACCCCGTGCATGGATCAACGGCAACGCGATGGTTGTTCAGCCCAAGAATGGTGTGATCGAACTGCCTTTCCTCGCATATGCTTTGAAAGGCGGAATTGAATTAGCAGACGCAATCACCGGAACGGCACAACCGCAAATCACGCGGACATCTTTGATGCCTCTAGCCATCTCGTTTCCAATGAGTATACCCGAACAGCGGCGGATAGTCGGCATCCTCGACGAAGTGTTTGAGGGTATCGCTTTCGCCAAAACCAACACCGAAAAGAATCTCCAAAACACCCACGTCCTCTTTGAAAGCCACCTCCACTCGGTATTCACCCAGCGCGGCAAGGGATGGGTGGAGAAGCCGCTGTCAGAATTGTGCGACATCAAGCACGGTTTCGCCTTCAAGAGCGAGTTCTTCGCGTCCGAAGGCGATTACGTCCTCTTGACGCCCGGCAACTTCTACGAGTCTGGCGGTTATCGCTACCGTGGCGAGAAACAGAAATATTACATCGGCGAAATTCCACGTGATTATGTTCTGAGCAAAGGTGATTTATTGGTAGCAATGACCGAACAAGCAGCGGGTTTGCTTGGTAGCCCCATCCTCGTTCCAGAATCGGACAGGTTTCTCCATAATCAACGGCTTGGCCTCGTCACGAAGAAACCCGGCGTCCCGTGGACCAACGAGTTTTTCTTCCACGTTTTCAACACACAACCAGTGCGGAAGGAGATTCACGACAGCGCTTCGGGTGTAAAAGTGCGGCATACATCGCCAACGAAAATTGGCGAGGTAATCGTTTCATTCCCCACATCACTTACCGAACAGCATGCCATTGTTTCTAAACTCAAAGACCTACGCGAAGAAACTCAGCGTCTCGAATCCATCTATCAGCAAAAACTGTCCGCGCTGGAGTCGTTGAAGAAGTCACTATTACATCAGGCATTCACCGGCCAACTTGCGGGAGCCAGCGTATGAACGAAGCTGAAACAAGAGCAGAACATATTGACCCCGCGCTGAAGGCGGCGGGCTGGGGCGTCGTCGAGGGCAGCAAAATCCGGCGCGAATATCCCATAACGCCAGGCCGGATCGAGGGCGCTGGCCGTCGAGGCAAGCCGCTCATTGTCGATTACGTGCTGGAATATCGCAATACCAAGCTGGCCGTTGTCGAGGCCAAGGCGTGGGATGAAGAGTTGACCGAAGGCGTTGGTCAGGCGAAGAACTATGCCGGGAAGCTCGCCGTTCGTTACACCTATGCCACCAACGGGCAGGGTATTTACGGCATCGACATGAAGACCGGCCATGAAGGCGAAGTAACTGCCTACCCTACGCCGGACGAACTATGGGCGATGACATTTTCCGAGCAGAACGCCTGGCGTGACCGTTTCGCCGCCATACCTTTTGAAGACAAGGGCGGCTCGCACCCGAGTCGCTATTATCAGGATATCGCCATTGAACGAGTGATGGAAGCAATTGCGGAAAACAAGAATCGTATATTGCTCACACTCGCTACCGGCACGGGCAAGACATTCATCGCGTTTCAAATCGCGTGGAAACTTTTCCACAGCCGGTGGAACTTGAGTCGCGAACCATCGCGCCGACCACGCATCCTCTTCCTCGCAGACCGCAATATCCTCGCCAACCAGGCTTATAACCAATTCTCTGTCTTCCCCGAAGACGCAATGGTGCGGATTTCGCCGGATGAGATTCGGCGAAGGGAACGAGTGCCTACCAATGGAAGTATCTTCTTCACGATTTTCCAGACATTTATGTGCGGGCCAAACGACACACCGTATTTCGGCGAGTATCCGCCGGACTTTTTCGACTTCATCGTCATTGACGAATGTCATCGCGGCGGCGCCAACGATGAAAGCAACTGGCGCGGCATCATGGATTATTTCGCCCCGGCGGTGCAGCTCGGCCTCACAGCAACGCCAAAGCGCAAGGACAACGTGGACACCTATAAGTATTTCGGCGAGCCGGTTTATATCTATTCCCTAAAGGAAGGTATCAACGACGGATTCCTGACGCCGTTCAAGGTAAAGCAGATTTCCACAACGCTCGACGAGTATGTCTATACGCCCGACGATACGCTGATTGAAGGCGAGATTGAGATGGGCAAGAGGTATGAGGAAGAGGACTTCAACAAAATTATCGAGATTAAGGAACGTGAGAAGAAGCGAGTCGCCATTTTCATGGAGCAAATCAACCAGACCGAAAAGACGCTGGTTTTCTGCGCCACGCAGAACCACGCGCTGGCTGTGCGTGACCTCATCAACCAGATGAAAACGAGCACCGACCCGAACTACTGCCAGCGGGTCACGGCCAACGACGGCGCTCTCGGCGAGCAGCATCTGCGCGATTTTCAGGACAACGAGAAGAGCATCCCGACGATTTTGACCACATCGCAGAAGCTCGCCACCGGCGTGGACGCCCGAAACATCCGCAATATTGTGCTGATGCGGCCGATAAATTCGATGATTGAGTTCAAACAAATCATCGGGCGAGGCACACGGCTTTACGATGGCAAGGACTACTTCACGATATACGACTTCGTGAAGGCGCACCACCATTTCAACGATCCGGAGTGGGACGGCGAACCGATGGAACCGGAAACCTGTCCGAAATGCGGTTGCTACCCCTGCGAATGCGAAAAGACGCCCCCGAAACCGTGTCCAGTATGCGGCAAAATACCGTGCGAATGCCCTAAAGAGCGTTGCCCGGTCTGCGGAATGTTGCGTTGTATCTGCAATAAGAAAAAGAAAATAAAAGTAAAACTTGCCGACGGCAAGGAACGCACTATCCAGCATATGATGGCGACGACCTTCTGGCATCCCGACGGGACACCGATGTCCGCGCAGCAATTTATGGAACTGCTCTTTGGCAAACTGCCGGAGTTTTTCAAAAACGAAGAGGAACTCCGCGCCTTGTGGAGCACGCCGGATACGCGGAAGAAACTCTTGCAGGGTCTCGCTGAGAAGGGCTTTGGCGGTGAGCAACTGGCCGAAATGCAGAAAATCATCGATGCAGAGAAGAGCGACATTTTCGACGTGCTGGCGCATGTGGCCTACGCCCTCCCGCCGGTAACACGCGAAGAACGCGCTGCAAATGCCAAGGTCAACATCATCAAGTATTTCAATATCAAGCAGCAGGTCTTTCTCGACTTTGTTCTGTTGCATTATGTCAGCGTCGGCGTAGAGGAGCTTGCCCAGGAGAAGCTCAATCCTTTATTGCGGCTCAAGTATCATGACTCCATCGCCGATGCCGTGGCTGATTTGGGAAGGCCGGATGAGATTGGCAAGGTGTTCGCAGGATTCCAGAAATACCTGTATCAGCGACAGGCCGTCGCATAACACGGCGGTGTCTAAACCTTTTGCCTGCCCTGCACGCTTTCCACTTCTTCCGGAAAGTTCAATCTCGCAAACTCCCCATGATATTTCCGTGCAGCAGCATCATATGCCTTAGCTGCCTCAATTTCAGAATCGAAGTAGCCGAGCTGGATTCTTTTCCCCGCCACATTAATGTAAGCATTCCACACCCCTTGTGGTTTGTAAAAACTGACCCCTCTGAACTGTGACGAGGTATTTTTTCTTTTTCGCTTGTTACAGGAATTCTGCGATTGTGTTGCCAATCGCAGATTTGCCCTTCTATTATCGAGCGACTCGCCGTTTATATGGTCAACCACAAGGCCCTTAGGGGCGTTCATAATTGCTCTGTGTAAACTCAGCGTTTTAGTTTTGCCGGGGGCTATTTTTAGGAAACGGGTGGCGTAGAATTTCTTTCCGTTTCCGCTGATGGTCCATTTCAAATTGCCGAAGCGGTAATAATCCTGCTGGTCGAGAATTGTCCATTCGTCCTCGCCGAGGTAAATCCTGCGGTAGGTGTAGCCGTAACGGAGAAGGCGATAGGCCAGAAGGGGGCAGGTGAAAATAAAGTCAAGCCAAACGGGTATCCCAATTGTTAAGTTAATCTTCATAATACTCTCCTCGGAGCGCAGCGCAGATCCCCGAGAACCCGCCCCATTGGTTCCGCAGCAGGGGACCCACAAAGAAATCCCAAATTTCAAGTTTCAAACAAACACCAAATCGAAAATAATAAATTTCCTGGACTTGCCTGCCCTCGAATGTCTTAGTCGGGGGCCTTATCTTGGCGTGAAACTTGGGACTGCTGTCCCTGATGCCCGCCTGCGGCGGGTAAACCTTGCCCTGCGGGGCTACTACTTGTCGGAGCGAAGCGGAGATCCCCGCATGCCTTTGGCGGGGACCCAACTTCCTTGTGCTTCTGCGCTACTACGCCAAGCTCCTGACTTGGCAGGTTGCAATTTTACTAAACAATGCCCGCAAGTCAAGGAAAATCTAACATTTTTGAAAAAATTTGTGTATTTTGTTATAAGCTATTTAGGAAGGCGGGAATTTTGCGGATAAAAGAGTTTTAAGTTGCCCGCAAAATGTTATAATACCGCCCTTTATCCTTGATTGTCTAAATAAACAGATAGAGATACTATGGCAACCGATTTCGCAAAACTGAGTGATGGCGAACTGCTCGACCGCTCCGCAGCAGGCGAGGAGGGTGCGTTTCAGGAAATCGTTGGCCGTTACAAAAACGGCCTATACGCCTTTTTGCGGAATTTCCTCAATCGTACCGACCTTATCGATGATGTCTTCCAGGAGACCTTTTTGCAGTTATTCACCAGCAAGGCCAGTTTTGACCCCAGCAGGCCTCTTCGCCCCTGGCTATACACTATCGCCGCGAATAAGGCCAAAGACGCCCTGAGAAAAATGCAAAGAACCGCGACTGTGTCCATCGGCACTATGAGCGGTTCCGACGAAATGTCGTTTGACGATATGCTCAACGTACTAACGTCTGAGGAGGAGAGACCTTACGACGACCTCGAAAAGGGCGAAATAGCGGCCAGTGTTAGACGGGTTATATCGAATATACCGGATAATCTGCGAGAAATTTTGGTTATGGCTTATTTTAACCGGTTTTCATACAAACAAATGAGCGACGTGCTGCGTATTCCTATCGGCACGGTGAAAAGCCGGTTGCATACGGCGGTAGGCCGGTTTGCCAAGGACTGGAAAACGGTCGTTAGGAGCAAAAAGACGCAATGATATCGCTAAATAATCAGCAAAAAGAGCTTCTCTTCGATTACTGCATAGGACTCACATCAGAAGCAGAATCATCACAGGCACAGGAGTTAGTATTCTCAAACGAACAGGCAGCGAAATTCGTCACTTCAATAAAGTCCTCATTATCACCCCTTGAAAATATCACACCGGAAGAGTGTCCTGATGAACTGGCGGAGGGAACGATTTGGCGTATCAAACAAACACTGCGGACCAGCCAGGTTGGTTTGAATCAGCTTTTAGCGGCGGAGCAAAAACGCAAAACAGGTTTCTGGCGAGATACTTTTGGCCTATTAGCCAAAGTGGCGGTCTTTGTCCTTGTGGGTAGCGGCCTTATTACCGGTTTCAATGTGGCTACAAATTACGCCCGCCAGATGTCTTGGCAGACCAAGTGTGGTTCGCAAATGGCGGGGTTGTTTACCGGCCTGAGCAATTACAAGAACGACAACAACGGCCAGATGCCGACGCTGGCGTCAGTACCGGGAGACCCGTGGTGGAAAGTTAGTTATCAGGGGCCGGAAAACGTATCAAATACACGCAGGATGTGGGTACTGGTTAAGAATGGTTATTTACAGCCGGACGATTTTGTATGCCCCACCTATAAACCCTTTAGATCTAAATACAACCCCAAAGAATACAACGATTTTCCCAAACGAAATTTTGTTACTTATAGTTTCCGCGTCGGCTGTCCGAAGGCGGGACTGGAAAAAATGGGCAGGCAGGTAATCATAGCGGATATGAGCCCCATATTCGCGAATGTATCATCATCCGAAAAGGCATTGAATATCAATATCTGTGAAGCATTGTTGAAGCAAAACAGCCCCAATCACGGAGGCAGAGGTCAAAATGTCCTGTTCTGCGATGGCTCGGTTGCGTTCGTAAAGGGCCGCACAGTTGACATATCATTGGACGATATCTACACGATTCAAAACACACATACCTATCAGGGTGTAGAGTTGCCGGCTTCTGAGGCAGACACCTTCCTTGCCCCATAACTAACGCTTCTGCCGCAAGGCCGAGATAGTGAGTTACCGGGGACAAACGCAATCACCTTGAGGCGGTATTCGAGGTGGATTTCTCCTCGCTGACAAATAACTGCGCCCGGCAGGAGTCGAACCTGCAACCTCCGGGTTCGAAGCCCGGCACTCTGTCCAGTTGAGCTACGGGCGCCAGATTTTCTCGTGCCTGACAATATAACAATTCATCTGATAAACTTCAAACCTTTAACTTCACGACTACTGGCAAAACAGCGAAATTTATGCTATAAGCAACAGGGTATTTTGCCGGCCGCAACAGCGGAGCGGCGACAATTGTTTTGCCGGGGAATTTGTAATGAAGGCGGCTGTACTGACGGGTATCAGGCAAATCAGAATCGTCGATTTGCCAAAGCCATCGATAAAAAACGACGGTGACGTCCTCCTGAAGGTCGCCGTTGTTGGTGTCTGCGGCAGCGACGTTCATTACTATCTCACGGGCAGAATCGGCTCCAAAATTGTGCAATACCCTTATTTGGTTGGCCACGAATGCTCCGCGACCGTAGAAGCGGTCGGCAAAAAAGTAAAACACGTCAGGCCGGGAGATACCGTCGCCGTTGAACCTGCTGTCTCCTGCCACGAATGTCCCCAGTGCAAAATGGGCAGAGAGAACACCTGCTGTAACTTGAAATTTCTCGGCGTTCCGGGTGAGCTGGCCGGGTGTCTTTGTGAATATATCGTTATGCCCGAGGATTGCTGTCTGCCGACAAATGGCCGACTGACTCATGAACAGGCCGCCCTCTGCGAGCCGTTCACAATCGGTGTCTATACCATTCAGCAATCGCATTTAGCCAAAGGTGACAAGATAGCCATTCTCGGCTCAGGCCCTATCGGCCTAAGCTGTTTAGCCGCCGCGAAAATACAGGGTGCTGGCGCTGTTTATATGACCGACAAACTTGACTATCGCATTGAGTTCGCAAAAAAGGCCGGCGCAACCTGGGCAGGCAATCCAGACAAAGGAGATGTTGTGAAAGATATTCTTCAGCGAGAACCGCTGGGCGTCGATATCGCCTGCGAGTGCGCAGGTCAGCAGGCCGCAATCGACCAGGCCGTTGAAGTTCTGCGGCCCGGCGGTATTCTTATGCTTGTGGGCATCCCCGAATTCGACCGCGTCAGCTTCCCCATCAACCATATCAGAAGAAGGGAAATCACCATTATCAACGTCCGCAGACAAAATCGCTGTACCGGACATGCAATGGAACTCGTTGCTTCCGGCAGGGCGGTAATCGATTCGTTTGTCACCCACCGTTTCAAACTCGAACAGGCAAAAGAGGCGTTTGACCTCGTCGCCGATTACCGCGACGGCGTCGTCAAAGCAATGATTACTTTGTAAGATAAATGCTATGATTAGAGCGTGCATAGTCAGTATCGGCAACGAACTTCTCAACGGCCACACGACCGACACGAATTGCTCACATATCTGTTCCCGGCTGCTTTCAATCGGCATACCTGTCGTCAGCGTTTACACAGTCGGCGACGATATAAAACAAATCGTCCGTTCACTCAAACGCGCAGCCGAAGACGCGGATATTGTTATCGTTACAGGCGGTCTGGGGCCTACAGATGATGATATCACTCGACAGGCGTTCGCTGAATTACTGGGAGTCAAACTACAGGTCAAACCAGCTCTATTGAAGGACATCCGAAAATTCTTCGCCGACAGGGAATTGCCGATGCCGGAAAAAAACACCATTCAGGCCTGTGTTCCAAAAGGCGCATCGCCCCTCGAAAACCCGTTCGGCACAGCGCCGGGCATTTTTGTCGAAATGAAGAAAAAACTCTTTTTCGCAATGCCCGGTGTGCCTGTCGAGATGAAACAGATGCTTGAAAAATCCGTCCTGCCACGTTTGGCAAAGAAGGGGGCCGGCGGCTTTACTATTGTCAAAAAAGTCCGGTGTTTTGGCGCGGGCGAATCGGCCCTTGCCGAAAAACTCGGCAACCTTATGGACCGTGGCAGAAACCCGCTGATAAACTCAACCGTCAGTTCGGGCGTCATAACGCTTCACGTCGTGGCTTCTGCCAGGACAAAAAAACAAGCCGAGCAAATGGCCAAAAAAGACGTTAATCATCTCCGCTCGCTTCTCGGCGACCTCATCTTCGGCGTCGATGACCAGACACTGCCGGAAGTGATTGGGCACTGGCTAATGCAGCACCGAAAGACAATCACCGTCGCTGAATCCTGCACAGGAGGGTTGCTGACAAAGCTTATTACCGATATCCCCGGAGCAAGCGAATACTTTACCCACGGCTGGATAACTTACAGCAACCAGTCCAAGACAGAACTGCTTGGTGTGCCAAAGCAGCTTATCGAAAAATATGGTGCGGTCAGCGAACAGGTCGCCTCTGCTATGGCGATTGCCGCAAGGCAAAAAGCAAAGTCGGATTACGCTATCGCTATAACCGGTATTGCCGGTCCATCTGGCGGCACTAAGCAAAAGCCCGTGGGCCTGGTTTATATCAGCGTCTGCGACGGGAATAATTGCCAAACGAAAAAATGCCTGTTTTCATATACGAGGGATTTGATTCGCACCAGGGCCGCTCTCACCGCCCTAAATATGCTTCGCTTGTCTTTCGATTTATCGGCGTAAATAACTTATCAGCCAGAAAATCAGCGTAAGCAAAATCGAGATTATTAAGCAGCTTGTTATTGGGAGGAATACCCGCCAGTTTTTCGAGCCGAAATTCAGGTCGCCGGGCAGTTTGAAAAGGCCGAGCTGACCCAATAATAAAAACAACGCCCCAATCAGGATGATTGTCGCCCCGACGACTATCAGCAGTTTACCGATTTGTTGCGGGCCTAAATCCATTTGGCTCTGCGGTCTCTGCGTGCTCCGCGGTAAAAAATGAATCGGGGCGACAGGATTCGAACCTGCGACCCCTTGCACCCCATGCAAGTGCGCTAGCCAAACTGCGCCACGCCCCGTTGCAGCTATTCTAACATCATCCCTTTGGTTCAACAAGTTTTTTCCACTCCTTGCGACGGTGATACAAACCGTAAAAAATCCCGAAAAATGTTTGACAAAGCCGGCTGGCTACGCAAAAATGTTAGCCATAACTAACTTTTTCGTCGTATAGATAGTATATGATTGAGATAAAACGCACGGCTGCGGTAAAAAACAACGGCTTGAGCGCTTCTCAGGAAGATTATCTTGAGGCCATTCTGAATGTGGCTGACGCTTCCGGTGTGGCACGCAGCACCGATATTGCTGTATCTCTTGGTGTGGCTAAACCATCAGTTACCGGGGCATTGAAGCTGCTGGCCAAAAGGGGACTTGTTAATTACAAGCCATACGGTTGTGTTACGTTCACGCAGAAGGGCGTTTCGCAGGCGGGACGTGTCGCCCAAAGGCACGAAATTATAAAGTCGTTTTTTGTGGATGTTCTCAATGTCGATGCGGCCGTTGCTCAAAAAGCGGCCTGCAAAGCGGAACATCTTTTAGGCCCGGTCATAATATCGCGGATGCGGGATTTTACGGATTTAACCAAAAAGAAGGCCCGATGCGGAAGGACTCCTAATGTCAAACGGGCAAAAAGGTAAGATATGGAAACTACAATCACAAAACTATTGTCGCAGGTGGAAGAAGGTGAAACGGTCAGTATCGTCGGCATCGACGGAGGCAGGGGCCTGAGAAGTCGGCTGACCACGATGGGGCTGCTGCCTAAGACCCGGATAAAGGTGGTGCGCAATGGAAAATCCGGCCCGTTTGTCATAAGCGTGAAAAACTCGAAGATGGCCCTCGGCAAGGGGGTCGCAGACAAAATTGTGGTATCGTGATTCCACCCGAATATTGTTTTTTTGCTTTACAAGTTAGTTATGCCTAACATTATTGATTCACTGGAATATGACGGATAGCAAGCTGAAAAAAATAACCGTTGCCCTGGCAGGAAACCCGAACAGCGGCAAGACAAGTGTATTCAATATGCTCACGGGCGCACGCCGCCACGTTGCCAATTACCCGGGCACGACCGTCGAAACCGTTCAGGGAACGTGCACGCACGGGGATTTTCGCATCGTGTTTGTTGACCTGCCCGGCGCGTATGGCCTGACCGCTTTCTCCGCAGAGGAGCTGGTCGCTCGCAATTTTATAATCGATGAAAAACCCGACGTCATTGTTAACGTTATCGATACCTCGAACCTGGAGCGGAACTTATATCTCACCACCCAACTCATCGAACTTGATGTGCCCATTGTCCTGGCATTCAATATGAGTGACGTGGCCGAGCAGCGGGGCATTGTCTTTGATACCGACCGGCTTTCAGAACTTCTCGAAACCCCTATTGTTCGCACCGTTGCCAGCAAAACCAAAGGCCGGATTGCTTTGCTCGATGCGATTGTCGCCGTCACAAACGCTTCCCGAAAGCCCAGAACTCATCGTATAACATACGGCGATGAAATTGAAAATACGCTGCATCAAATCGAGCCGCTTGTCCGTTCGGAACAGCCGGCCCTTGCCGTCAAATATGGTTCCCACTGGGTTGCTCTCAAACTTATCGAGCAGGACAGCGATATAATTGCCAAAATTAAGGACAGCCGGCTTATTGATGTTGTTAGTAACGCTGTCACTAAACTAAAGACCATTTTCCGCGACGACCCCGAGGTAATCATCGCCGAAAGACGATACGGCTTTATTTCCGGCGCCTGCCAGGAAAGCGTAAAAACAACCGTTGAGCTTACTCATACCACAAGCGACCTTGCCGACGCAGTCCTTACTCACCGCGTATTCGGCCTGCCAATTTTCTTGATAATGATGTACCTGGTCTTTTATTTAACGTTTTCAATAGCCGCTTACCCTATGGCTTGGCTGGAACAATTTTTCAGCTGGCTTTCGGTGTCGCTGGCTTCAATCTGGCCGGCGCAAGCGGGCAACTGGTTGCGCTCACTTATAATTGATGGCGTAATCCCCGGTGTGGGCGGCGTCCTTGTCTTTCTCCCCAACATCCTCATTCTCTTTCTGGCAATCGCGGTCCTCGAGGACTCCGGCTATATGGCACGAGCCGCTTTTATTATGGATAAGCTGATGCACAAAATCGGTCTGCACGGGAAAAGTTTCATCCCTATGCTCATCGGCTTCGGCTGCTCAGTGCCTGCGATTATGGCCACACGTATCCTCGAAAACAAACGAAATCGCCTCACAACCATTATGATTTTGCCCCTGATGAGCTGCGGCGCACGCCTGACAATCTATGGCCTTCTCATTCCCGCCTTTTTCCCCCCAAACTGGCGAGGGCCGGTCCTGTGGCTGATTTATCTTACGGGAATTGTCCTGGCCGTCATCGCCGCAAAGGTCTTGCGCCTCACGGTTTTCCGCGGCGACACCACCGACTTTGTTATGGAACTGCCGCCTTATCGTGTCCCTACCTTCAAATCCCTTTCTGCTCATACATGGATGCGATGCCTGATGTACCTCAAAAAGGCGGGCACGGTTATTCTTGTATTTTCCATTATTCTCTGGGCCGCGATGAATTATCCAAGAGTCAGTGATCAATCTGTTGCAGGCCTGTCCTCAGACCAAATCCGGCAGGCGCAATTGGCCAATTCCGTTATTGGCAGGGTCGGCAGGGCAATCGAACCTGTTATTAAACCTCTCGGTTTCGACTGGAAAATCGGAACCGCACTCATCGGTGCAACCGCGGCAAAAGAATTATTCGTCTCTCAATTGGGCATCATATACGCCGTCTCTTCCCACGACGATTCCTTCACTACAACACTCCGTCAGCATTTACAGGCCGATTACTCATCGCTTGTCGGCTTTTGCATAATGCTCTTTTGCCTGATTAGCTCTCCCTGCCTCGCCACTGTTGCCATAACCCGCTCGGAGACCAGTTCCTGGTTCTGGGCCGCCTTCCAGTTTGTTTCCCTCACCGTGCTGGCCTATATCATCACCTTTGCTGTTTATCAAATTGGTTCATTCGTTATAGCTTTGTAATTGCTTCAATATTGATAATACAAGAGGTCGATTTGCAGCCAGTCCTGTGCTAATATCGCGAAGTCGGCAAAATCTATAATGCCGTTGGTAGCCAGGTAGGCGTCAAGCGGCGAGGTGGTCGACAGCCAGTCCGCGGTCAAAGTTGATAAATCGTTGTAGTCCACAATGTAATCAACCTGCGGCAAATCACCCGCCATAATCGGGTGCAGCTCAAAAGCGAAACCGTAACTCACCGTCTCATTGGTAGTCGATTTGTTAGCAATTGTGATTGTATAATTGCCCGGCGTGAGTATGAGCAGGTCGCATTTTATCAGGTTGTCGCTCTCATCGTAGCTGAACTGTGCCTTGCTGAAAATAACGTTGGGCTCGTATGGGGAAACCACATTCATATCCAGGTTCGCCAGATATCCTGTCAGTTCATCCAGATCGACAATTCCATTCTTTGGCCATTTGTCTGTCCATGCTATTCTTCGCGGCCAGGTGGTCGTTGCTATAAGTCGGCACCTCGCCGGAATATGAATCGTGTAAACATTTGTTGCCCCTTGCCCAATCCGGCCTAATCCCCAGCCCTTGTTTTGTGTGATTGTTGTCCCCGGCTCAACCTCATTCGTATCCAGCAGTTGATAAGCTCGAAGACAATCAAGCCGACCATAACCTCTGTCTGCCTGCCAGGTGTTGTTCGAGTCTGCCGGATTTGTGCTAGCGCCGGCTTTATTATTTACGTTAGGCATCGTGCTATTAACAATGATTGCTTTAATAACGTTGCTGTCGTTATCGTTCGGCCCCGGCGTTGTATCTGCAAGCTCCAGTAACAGTGCCGCCGCCCCCGCGGCATGAGGTATCGACCAGCTCGTTTCCCCGCCTGTCGGACTATACGTTGTTGTCCATGCAGTATCACTGCTTGATGTTGGCACCCACTGGTTTTGTGACGGTGCGGTTATGTCCGGCTTACGTCTGCCGTCTGTTGTAGGTCCTGAACCACTCACGGAACCAACCATTCGATATTCATATGGATTATTCGGGTCGTTCAGCCGAAGCCCGCCCGTGGTTATGCCGTTATATGCGTCACCGAATATCGCGACATAAGTGTTTTCATTGCCTGCGGCGTTTGTAAAAATCACACCATACTGATATGCGTAATAATCGTAAAGCCGGGTCCATGGATTATCCCCGTTGGGGTCGATGCCTGTAAGCTCAAACCCGGTAACTATAATCCGGCAGTTATAAGTATTGATTAGCGTATCGAGCGCATTAACAATCCAGACGCTTGAAATGCTTCCGCTGTTGTTGGCAACCCGTGCACAGTAAATATCAGCCCCTGGAGCAACTCCGATATCATTGGGATATGCAACTCCGCCTCTGCTCGCGATTATACCTGCCAATTGCGTATCGTGAGCGATAATCGAAATGCCGTCGCCTGTGAAGTCGTAATTGAAAGCGTGGCTAACGCCGTTGGCGTCCTTGAAGGCCTCATGTGTGGTTAGCACGTTGCCAGCCGATATGAATCCGACATTAACCCCCTCTCCTGTAATGCCGAGTTGATGCACCGCTATAGAATCGGACCCGTCGGGGCCGGTTGATTCCTTCAGACCGTATGCCTTCTGCGTCAGCACAAAACAAAATGCTGAAACGATGACACTCCATAACGCCAACATTCGGGCGTATCTGCTCACACCGTCCTCCATGGACAATCTGCTTAAAATGACGTCCTATATCATAGCCCTAAACAGCCCAAAAAATCAAGCAAAATCGCTCTCGGTAAACGGGAAAAGATTTGATTAATACTTTGCGGCTTTTACTGCCTGAACCACTCGACGAAATGCTTCAAACCTTCGCTTATGTCGGTATTCGGGTTATATCCCAAATTCCTGCGGGCTTTTGTAATATCCGCGTATGTCCGCTCCACATCCCCCGGCTGCAAAGGCAGCCGCTCTATAACCGCCTTTTTGCCCAATGCCTTTTCAATTTCGCCAATGAGTGCGTTGACTGTTACCGGCCTTGATTCGCCGAGGTTATAGATGTTATAACCGGCGCACTTTTTAATGCCTGCCACGGTCCCGTCGATTATGTCGTCGATATAGGTGAAGTCCCGCATCATACTGCCGTCGCCGTAAACAGGTATCGGTTTGCCGTCTTCTATGAGCTTGGCGAACTTGTGAATTGCCAAATCGGGCCTTTGTCTCGGCCCATAAACCGTGAAAAACCGCAGGCAAGTCATCGCTATTCTGTTGAGGTGATGGTAGGTATGACAAATTAACTCGCCCGCTTTTTTTGTAGCTGCGTATGGCGAAATCGGAAAATCAACATTGTCATCTTCTGAGAAGGGCACTTTTTTATTGTTGCCGTAAACACTTGAGCTTGAGGCGAACACAAACTTTTTTATATTGTTCTTTTTGGCTGCTTCGAGCAGTGTAACCGTCCCGTTTATATTCACGTCCGCGTAAAGCGCTGGCTGCGCAATTGAGGGCCTCACGCCCGCTCTTGCCGCGAGGTGAACTACAACATCCGCGCCTTCGCCTGCGACCTTATTCATAGCTGCCGAATCGCGAATGTCCGCCTCGACTAATTCGAATTGCTTGTTCCGCAGACAATCTTTGATGTTGTTGCGTTTGACCTGCGGGTCGTAAAAATCGTCAAAGTTATCTACCCCGACGACCATCCACCCGTCTTTCAACAGCCGTTCGCACAAATGCGACCCGATAAAACCCGCCGCTCCCGTTACTATCGCCTTCATAAGTATAACCTAAGCCGCGTAAGTAATAATCAGTCCGACCCCTAACACAATTCCGGCCACGACCCTGAAAATAACAATTGGCTGTTCCTGATACCACCTGATAATGCCTTTGGCCCTTTCAAGCCCCAGCATAAAAATCAACAGCCCTGAAAGCAGGAAAATCAAACCGAACAGCACGATGACCCATTTTATGCCGCAATGTCTGGCGCCCATTATAAATACTATCGCCAGTGCGAACCTTATCACAGCCGCTATGTACAGCCGATTGCCTTTGGCGAAGAATCGTGTAGCCGTCCTCATAATCTCCGGCCGGATGAGAAAAACCAGCCCGATGCAAACGATTCCCGTCCCTATGACCTTGATGATTGTTTCCATATTCATGCTATTTCACTGTTGGTCTGCCCACGCTATGGTATTCTATCCCCGTTTTTTTCACGACGTCGAGGTCGTACAGGTTTCTGCCGTCGAAAACAATCGGCTTCTTGAGCTTTTTAACGATTACCTCAAAATCCGGATTACGAAATTCCTGCCACTCCGTCAGAATTACCAGCGCATCTGCGCCATCAAGCGCATCATAACCGTTTTCGCATATCTCAATTTTGCCGCCAAGTGCCATCTTAGCCGTCACCCCCGCCTCAGGGTCGTATGCCCGAATTTTAAAGCCCTGTTCCAGTAGTTTATTCACGCAGTTAATAGCGGGTGATTCCCGCACGTCGTCTGTTTTCGCCTTGAACGCGAGTCCCCACACCGCGAGTGTTACCCCTTTGCCTTTGAAATAGTCGCTTATGCGTCCTGCGAATCTCTCTTGTGATGCCTCGTTGGCCTGTTGGGCCGCCTTGGCCATCTTCATCTCCATTTTTTGCTTCTCGCCCGTGTGTATCAGCGCACGGATGTCCTTCGGAAAACAACTCCCGCCGTAGCCAACCCCTGGGAATAAAAACGCTCTGCCTATTCGCGAGTCGCTGCCGATTCCCTGTCGCACCGATTCCGCGTCCGCCCCCATCTTTTCGCACAGACCGGCTATCTCGTTCATAAACGAAATCCTCGTCGCAAGCATCACGTTGGCTGCGTATTTTGTCATCTCCGCCGACGCAGGGTCCATAAATATAATCCGGTTGCCTTTCCGCATAAACGGGCCGTAAAGCTGCTTCATCATCTCCCGAACAGATTCTTTTCCCGTGCCGATTATTATCCGGTCCGGACTCATAAAATCCTCAACCGCAGAACCTTCCTTCAAAAATTCCGGGTTGCTTACGTAATCGAAGGGCTTATTCGTTTTGGCCTTCATTACTTCGGCTACCTTTTTGTGTGTCCCCACCGGCACTGTGCTTTTTGAGACAACAATTCTGTAGTCGGGCATAATTTGGGCAATCTCGCTTGCCACCGCCAATACCGCCGATATATCCGCCGACCCGTCCGGCTGCGATGGTGTTCCCACCGCAAGAAATATTATCAGCGCGTTATCCACCCCGTGTTTCAAATCCGTCGTGAATTCGAGACGTTTTACTTTCTCGTTGCGCTGCACTATCTCGCTTAACCCCGGCTCGTAAATTGGTATTGTGCCTTTCTTCAGCCCCTCGATTTTTTTCGCATCGTTGTCAACACATACGACGCTGTTGCCCGCTTCTGCCAGGCATCCCGCCGTAACAAGCCCCACGTACCCGATTCCTACCACGCAAATCTTCATCTGACTCGACTCTCCTTTTTAGTTTCCCTCGGTTTCGTCAACAACCTCTATCATATCCGTGCCTATCTCGACGCTGGCCGCCTGGCCCAGCATATCTATCTGCAGCACCAGCCGCATCGCGTTTCTTGTCTGTGCCACTATTCCCTGAAGCCCCGCCAGCGCACCGCCTATTACTTTGCATCGCTGGCCCACCTTGATGTAATCGTGAGGCGACAAATCCGCTCCCGCAGCAATCGCCTGCTCTATCTGCGACAACTCTTCGACTAATCGCCGTTGGTCCGCGACATCTATCAGGTTCGCGACCCTGTTTGTTTTTAACGTCTCTACTCGCTGCCTCTCTTCTCCGCAGAAAAACAAATATCCGCCAAATAAAGGCAACAGCGACTTTATCGTCCTGCCTCGTGTCTTTTTTACTTTCCAACTCATTGGCAGAAAATAACTGATTCCCTTGCTTGCCAAATCATTGGCAAGCGCCTTTTCATTCCGGCTCTTGGTATGTGCAACCCACCATTGCCCTGAAAACTCCCGCAGTGTTTTCCCCTCGGGCCAACTTATCGGCGGATTGTCGCTGGGCTTAAGCAAATGTGATTCTCCAAATCCTATCGAGCATTACGACCTGCATTGTTTCACCTCATCCTTGTCTCATATCGTTGCCGTCAGGTATTCCGTTTCCGCCGAAAAACGCATCACTCCGCCGTATGCCGCCGGGATAAGTATCGTGTCGCCCGCTTTGAAATCAACTGTTTGGCCTCCGCAGACGATTGTTCCGAATCCGCGCATAATCATAATCGTTTTCATTTTCCCGACTGTCAGCAGCATCTCGCAATTCCTCGCCTGATGTCCCTTGTCAACCTTGAAATAATCGCTGTCAACAAGTCGCCCGACCGATGCTACCGAAAGGTTGTCGCCGGATGGGTCAAAATGTATGCTCTCCATCGCCTCTTCAATATGCAAAGGTCTTGGCTTACCCTTATCATCTACGCGATTCCAGTCAAATACCCGGTACGTCGTATCCGATGGCGTTTGAATCTCCGCTATCAGCAATCCCGCACCAATCGCGTGAGGTGTCCCCGCGGGCAGAAAATGACATTCGCCGACTTTTACCGGCACCTTATTGAGCAGCCGCTCGACTGTTCCATCTTTTATCGCTTGCGTGAATTTTTTTTTCGTCACTCCTTTTTCCAGCCCCTTATAAATCACCGCATCCGGCTGCGCTTCGATAATATACCAACACTCCGTCTTGAAATTCCCCTTGCCCATACGCTTGCAGGTCGCCTCATCCGGATGAACCTGAACGCTCAGAACATCTCCGCAATCCAGAAGTTTTATCAGCAGCGGAAAGGGCAGTTTAAACTGTTCCGCCCCGGTTATTTCCTGCGGATATTTGCGAATCACCGATTCAATCGTCTCGCCCGCCAGTTCGCCGTTGACTATTTTCGATTTATCCGCGGGCAAATCCGCCAGCTCCCAGCTTTCGCCGATTCGTTTGCCCTTGGGCATTTCTCTGCCGAACACCTCGTGCAGCTTATCTCCGCCCCATATTCGTTCTTTGTATATCGGCCCAAACTTTAACGGATAAATCTGCATACCCCCTATGTTAATCCGGCAGGGGGGTATTGTCCACAGTTTGATGCCGGCGAATCATTATGTTGGCCGCGCATTTTGCGCCTGCGCAGACGGCCAGTATTATCCCGAATACGGTTACGACGGAAGCCCCTGTGGGCAAATCCCATTTTGCCGAGGCATAAAGCCCCAGGACACTTGCCGCAAACCCAAGCCCCCAGCCAATCAATAACCGGCCCGTCACGCCCCTTACAAAAAACATTGCACAAACTGCCGGAACCACTAAGTAACTGAAAACCAGCAGCACACCCGCTACACGCACCGAGCTTGTTACGACAAAACCAAATGTAACGTAGAAAATAAAATCCCATAAACGAATCCACAGGCCGCTCTCACGGGCCAGTGACGGATTCATTGAGATTAGTAGGAATTTTTTTCTTAGCAGAAAATGCAATAACCCCACAGCCAGATATATCACTGAAATTTTTAATATCTGGGGCCACGTTACAAAAAGAATGCTTCCGACCAGCATATCCTTTATCGCCTCCTCGCCGTGGGGGGCCTTGTCGAGAACAAGAATTGCCGCGGCGGAGCTTACAGCATACACAATCCCGATGATTGCCTCCTGTGGGACGGATTCATCACGAACCCGTCCCACAGCGAACAACCCCGCGCCAACAAAGGTAAAGCCAAGGGCAATCAGATACGCCTCTGTGCTATGTAGCTCGTATCCGGCCAATAACGCCACCGTGCTGCCGAACGCCGCCACTTGCGCCAAAGCTAAATCCACGAATATCACGCCGCGAGATACGATGTGGATGCCTAAGTAGCAGTGTATCCCCGTAAGTATCAGGCATGCCACAAACGGTAATAACAGCAATTCAATCATCCCATTCATTTTGATACCTCGCTTAATGCTTCGCTCGACCGGTTAACTATATTGTCCAGCATTGCTATATAATCTTTAACCTGCTCGTTGACAGCGTTGGGAACAACGACAACTTTTGCGCCGGTCTTCTTCGCCACTGCTTCCGCGTCATCGCGGTTATAAAACGGCTCCATTAAAATAACCCTGGCTTTCTCCGATTTCATTGTGTTTATCACTTCGAGGATATGCCCCGGTCCAGGCGGTATCCCCGGTTTTGGCTCAAGCTCCGCGACCACGTCAAGATTGAATCGATTGGCAAAATAAGGCCAACTGCGATGATAGGTAACAATTTTTGAATGTTCAAATGGCTTGAGTTTGGCAGCCCATCCGGCCATAGCGTTATCCAGCTTTGAAAGAAACGCCGCCAGATTGCGGTCGTAATCTCCCGCGTACGCCGGGTCAAGCTCTTTGAGACGCTTGCAGATGTTTTGCGCTATTATTTTGCCGTTGTAAGGGTCGAGCCAGTAATGGGGATTGCCCATAGGATGAACGTCGCCCATAGAGCGGTCCACCTTGCCGGTGGGAAGCTCGAGTTTCAAAATTCCTTCGGAAGCATCCAAATGGCCCGGCGTGTTCTTTTGTATTCGCGGATTACGGGAGCCCTGAAGAATCAAACCTTCATAACCGATTTCCAGTTCCATGCCCACGCATATCCAAAGGTCCGCTTTCCTGGCCTTCATCATATAACTTGGTTTGGCCTGAATAAAATGCGGGTCCTCATCGCCGCTGCCGATGGAGGTAACCGAAACGTGTTCGCCGCCGACCGACTCTGCTATTGAAGCAAAGGTTGGGGTCGTTGTTACAACATTTAATTTGTCCGCACCAAAACACCGGCTGGGGAGCAGGATAAACAAAACGCTCAAAATGAAGCAGGAAAGAAACGCCCGTTGAAATTTAATCGAATTCATAATTTGTCTCCTTCTTATTAGTATTGATGTGCCGGATGCAGTCCGATTAGAAAGTCCGCCTGAAGCCATATCTCATTTCTGTTTACATTGCCCGCGAAATTATCACCGTCGGTATGCTCGAACTGCAATCGCCAGAACATAAATTCGCTCTGGTGAAATGTCAGGCCTGTTGTGTAAGAATTCTCATGTAAGCTGCTGCTATCGGGAAACTGTGTATAATCGTATCGTCCGAATACGCTCCATTCCCTGTTGAATTGATATTCCAGCGAGCTGTACATACCGTGCGCGTTCACCGTGTCCTCGGCCCCTTCTTCTTTCTGGCTGAACAGAATTTCGTTCATCCACGTCAGCGATTTGTAAAGGCCGTATTGCGGGTCGCGCCATTTGTAGGTCAAATCAAGCCCTTCTACGTTTGACTTGTGTCCTCCGTCGGTGTTTGCATTGTCGCCTGTGGCGAAACTTTCTCCGAGTTCGATGCTTGATGCTCTGTCGATGTCGAAAAAGTTTTTCAGGTGCGTAACATACATCAAACTGTGCGCCTGGTCTCCCGCAAAAATTGCGTCGTTGCCGTTGTTTTGCACGTCAAATGTAAGCTGCATATAATTGTCCCACGGGTTAGGCACCAACCACGAAATTTCACCGCCGCCGTCGTTCAATCCTTCGTCGCCGAAGAATTTTCTGATTACGTTGGGCCTGTCAACCCAGGGCATCGCATGGGTATGAAACGTATTGGCTTTTCCGAAAGCCGAGTAGAATTTGCCGAACCTTGCCTGTAGGTCGTATGGCAGGTCTGTGTATGTGAAATATCCTTCTTCAATATCAGGGCTATAGGAGCCGTCATCCTGCCTTTCTATACTTAGAATTAAATCTGCTCGTCCGTATGGGTCAACAGGACTGGAAAACCCGAACTCAACTTCTCTTAGCTGGGCTTTTGCGGTCTTGCTGGCTGCGATAGTATCCGGCGTTTCGCCTCTGGGCGTTGGCCCTCCGTGAAAAATAAAATCGCCTATCGCCGAAATATCAGGGTTAGAGCTCTGAGGGATGCTCGCCGGGCTTTCCTTATTTTCAGCATTCGTTGCAACCGGCAACGGGGCCTGCTTGGGTTCAACGGGCCTTGCCTGCACGGGAGCAGCGGCGGGCGGGGCCACGTTACTGCGTTTGAGAAGCTCGATTTCTTCTCTGAGCAATTTTATCTCTTCGGTGTGCCTTTCATTTGCGTCCTTCATTTGCTGTTGAAGTTCGGCCACCTGCCCTCGTAATGACTGCATTTCACTGTCAGCCGCATTTACCTGCTCTGCTCGACCTGCGCCGGCAAATAACAGGATTGTTAAAAAATAGAAACCATACTGGATGGCTCGTGTATTCATTTGCCTGTCTCCGTAAATCCATAGGATAATAGAAAGTCCCCGCAACTGACCGATAATGGTTTTGGCGGGAAAAATAAATGTGGTATTAACCTGGATTAGGAGACAACCGGCGGGGCACGCGGGCCTAAGAAACCCAGTATTGAAATCGCGGGCGCGACTTCGATATGAAATATCAAACTCTGTTCGCAAACAGGATACTGACTAATCGCTGTTTGTTCTTCGACCGTTGTACTATGGGGCAGCGAAAGCAACTGCTGGCAAACAGGGCATTCGTGTGAATCGTGCCCGGCGTGGTGTTCTTCACATAAAAGATGTATGAACAGCAGGGCTTGTGTCGCAAGCAGCGAGAAGAGCAGCGCCGCCGTCAATATCAATATCGTTCTCGTTGTTTTGCTCATTACAGATGTTCCTATGCGCATTTCGGACACAAACCTTCTAATCGTACCTGCTGCCGCTGTATTATAAAACCAACCGGCGTGCTTGTCGCCATTGAAACCGATACGTCGTGCAGGCAGCTTGTCCTGCCGCAGCCCGTGCACACAAAATGCGGATGACATTGATGTTCCGTGCATTTGTCCGCAAGCTCATAATGCTGACTCCGCTCCTCGACAAACGCTTTATGCACAAGCCCGGCATCGACCATACTTTCCAGCGTGCGATACACCGTTACTCGGTTCGGGCCGATTTTACCAATAGACGAAACAATCTCATCCGCCGTCTGCGGTCTGTTGCCGGCCAGCAAAATCTCCAGAATCGTCCTCCTCGGCCCCGTTCGCTTCATCTTTACCGAATCAAGAAGATTGTCTATTCTTTCTTTTAACTGCGATTTCATTGTTTCTTTCTACGCCGTTCAAATTGTCAACTGGTCGGGCCGGAGTCGGCTTAAACGAATTTGCTCACAAGGAAAACAAATAACAGCCCTAATGCGGTAAGGCCAATCATTTTCAGGGAAGAATGTTTGCTGTGCGCCTGTGGCAGGATGTCGCTTGCGCCAATATACATCAGGAAACCCCCGAAAAAGCCCAGATATAGAACGAGGAAATAAGGCGGCAGGGTGAAAAGCAGCGTCGAAGCAGCCCCCAGAATCGGGGTCAGGGAATCGAGCAGTAAAAACCATTTTGCCCTTCGGGGGGTATTTTTATTTATCAACATTAAAGTGACCGTGTTCATACCGTCCGTGAAATCGTGGGAAATGACCGCGATTGCAACCAGGATGCCGACTTTTGTATTAGTTTGAAAGCCCAGGCCTATGCCAACGCCGTCCATAAAACTGTGGCCTGCAAGTGCAAAGGCGGAAAGGATTCCCACCTGTGGATGCTTGTGGTCGGCGTATTCTTCTTCGTGGGCGTGGTGAATCAGGATGCTTTTTTCAAGGATGTGGAAAATCATATAGCCGGCCACAAAAGCAATCATCGCCCCTGTCGGGTCAAAATTGTGCTCTTTGACCTCGTTTATTATTTCCGGCATAATGTCAAAGCTGAAAACGCCGACAAGTACCCCGGCGGTGAAGCACATAATGGCATGCAGTTTATCCTTGAATTTGATCGAGAACAGTCCGCCGAAAAAAGTGGAGAAAAACGTTGCGATTGAAAATATAACAGCTTCCATAAATTCGCCAACTCCTCGATAGATAAGAAACTATTTTAAAATACAAAACGTCATTCCAATTGCCGCTGCCGTAATGAGCTTGTCTGACGAGATGTTAACTGCTATGTCCTTTCACGTCGTTGATAGCAACGGTTTTGAAACGATTTATGAGTCCGAAATCCGCAATATTTTTTCTGACCTTGCCGAAAATTTTAACCTAAATGCAACTAAGTTGCAACAACTTTCTGAAAATATTATTATATTATCATATCATCTTGTTATTACATGGCTTACATACAGCGGTTTTTGATGTTACTCCTCGTCGCTACCCTCCGGTATCAACTGTTTTTCTCACCGACGACAATCCTGGGTGCGATTATCTTCGCACGAACATGTTGCCGGGGAGTTGCTGCCCAGAATCACAATCGAGCAGTTCGTCCTGCAACTGGCCGAGTTGTAACCTATACAGCCTAAAAAACGGGTATTCACCTGCAATTACGCTTAATGGCAGTTATGCTGCTGGCAGGCGTTTTCCGCAGTGATTTCCTCAAGTCCGCCCTGGGAAAACTGCTGAGCAATTTCCTCAACAGAACCCGGAACAGCCCTGTATGCCTTTATGCCGGCTTCGTTGAGCTTTTGGATTGCCCTTGCCCCCATACCGCCACAAACCACCGCATCGATATTTTTGGTCGATAGCGCCGCCATTGGATGGCACATACCGTGCGAATGATGCTGGTTATCGTTGTTGACAACCTCAACCTCGCTCTTGTCTGTGTCATAAATGGTGAAATACGGTGCGCCGCCGAAGTGCGCGTGGACTATTGCTGTTTTGCCGTCCGCTGTGCCTGTTGGAATACATATTCTCATAGCATATTTCTCCTGCATACTCTTTTGACAACGCCCCCTTCGATTTTCAGGGCCTTGCCGTTTACAATCGCGTCCGCGATTTTTTTATGAGCCGATTCGATAATATTGCCGAACGTCTGCCTTGAGACGTTCATCATTTTAGCCGCCACCTCCTGGTACATTCCGTCGATATCCGCCAGCCGGATGGCCTCAAGCTCGTCGAGCGCAAGACAAACTTCCTGCAATTCGGAAACAGGGATACCCCTCGGCTTGAAATAATCCGCCGTAGGGCCGCAGCATACTCTTCTGCATTTAAACGGTCGCGGCATAATCTTTATCCGAATCGTTATCCATAATTTAAAAGGTAACCACTCTATCGCTTTCTTTTACAATCTCATACATGTCCTTCATTGTAGATACAGGACACATTTCTGAACCTTCCTGCGCTCGCGATTTAATGCATGTCCCACAGGCAAATATCTTGCCGCCTGATTTTAGAAATTTATCCGCTTGCTCAATTGCATTGAATTTGTCAGTGCTAATCTTTTGATATTCAACACCTTTGCCCATTAAAAAAATCTTTACATCATCTTTTTGGCCCAGGCAGAAATTTGCATACCGAAGGGCATTCCAGCAGGTTTCCGCATCATTATTTGAAACGATAACTCCTATCTTCATATTCTCTCCTTTTGTTTGCACCCTAACCACCCGATTTTGACTTTTTCGGCTGTGTCAAAAACCAGGACATAGGGTTTGATGTCCAATAACGGGGTCCCGTCCAAAACATCAATACCTTTGACGAACAAGACGTTTTTTTCCTGCCTTAACAATCTAACCACCGAAATCCCAATCTGATTCGGTCTTGCCGGGTATCTCGTCGCAAAAAGACCGTGGTATCGGCTGTCCAGAAACGGCTTAACAATAAGCTTATAGCTCTTTGATTTGTGGAACTGGTAGATGAGAATTACATGTGAGAATCCTGTTATATCCTGGAGTCCGGGTGCAAACTTTTTATAGACCTCCACTTGCCCAATCTTGGTTGACTTAAACGGCTGAATCGGCGTTTCCTCTTTCAACTTGAAAGGTGTATGTATTATTCCGATGGGGCTTATTCTCATTACAGCATTAGTTATTGGCATATGCTAATAATATAGCCCTTAAAATCTCCCGTGTCAACACGATTTGAAAAAATTATTAGTTCCTGCCGATTTTCTACAGACACAGGCAGAAAAGGGCATTTGCGTCCTATAAATACCGCGATGATATGTTGTTATTGGCAACGATTTCTTCACTTTGGCATCTCTAAGTTTATGCCGTCTTTGCTTAAGTGAGAGCCATATTAGTCCGAAAACACCGTTGTTCCGTTGGCGTTTTGTTGGTGTGGATAAAGGGTTTTGAATGGTCCCTGGTATTCAAAAATTGATTGCTGATACGCCGCTATTGATTGCTTCTGTCGTTTTTGTGACGGGAGTCCTCACCTCGCTTAGCTCAAGCACAATTGTGCGTGTCCCCGTGGCGCTGGGTTTCATCGCCGGGGCGACCGAATCGAAGAAAAAAGCCCTGTTCGTTACTTTCCTTTTTGTCTTCGGCCTTGTCGCCGCCTATACCGTTTTGGGATTGTTCCTCGGAATGGTCGGCCGGGTCGCTTTCACGATTATCCAGTGCAATAAGTACATATTTTATTTGCTCGGTTTCCTTCTTTTAGTTTTCGGCCTGTTCATCGCCGGCCTGCTCAAAATCAAACGCCTCCCGAGTATCTTCCAGTTCCACGAGAGCTTCAAACACGTTACATTTTTCGGCGCGTTTTTCTTCGGGACAATCTTCGCCCTTGCTGAAATGCCAACCTGCCCGACAAGTATTGGTCTGCTCCTTATGCTCGCCAGTTTGGTCGTTACCCATAATCTCGCGCAGTATTCCGTACTGATATTTGTCAGTTTCGCCCTCGGCCAGAGTTTGCCCGTCCTCGCCGTCGCGCTGTCCGCAACTTTGGTCAAAACCGACGTCATTATGTTCATGGCAATGAAAATCCAGCGCATCGAAGACAACATTGATTTCATCGCGGGCAATATGCTGATTACGCTCGGAATTTATTATCTTGTTATCGCCTGAGTGGTTTACCTATGATGTCTGAAGACGAAAAACTTGAAAGTATGCTCGCCGACCCCTGGCTCGCAAAGCCGAGGATGAGATGGCCTTTGAGTGTCCTGTTTGTTCTGGTTGTTCTTTTTGTCCTTAAACCAATTATTGTTAACCGCCTCATTTCCCGCGCAGAGGCCTATTCTTCAAATAGTATGTTCAATAATGCCGAAAGGGAGTGCCAAAAGGTTATTTTCCTCGACGGCGACAACGCCCGCGCCTGGAACATACTCGGCGGCGCCTACAAAAGTCAGGGTGACATCCAGAACGCCGTCAATACCTACCTCAATGCAATTAACGTGAACCCCGCCAACAAAGTCGCGCATTTCAGGGTCGCGATGATATTTGCCCTCGAAAAGGATTACCGCAGGGCCATCCCTCACTTTGAACTGATTAGAATCCTCGGCCCCGAATCGCCCGCCGCGCTCGCCTGCGACCCGTTCTCATACTATCGTGCCTCGCTCGAAATGTTGTCGCTCTGTTACGAAAAAACAGACAAACCTGACAAAATCCAGGATATCCTCAAAGACCTCGCCAGAACCTACCCCCGCGGTCCAAAAGACGATGACATGCTCCAAATCCAGAACGCAAAATAGTAATTGCGCTCTGCATATCAAAATTTTACTATTCACTTTTTTCTCGAACCAGATATGATAGTCCCTGATTATGAAAGTCCTGAAAACCGTATCCGAGCTTGGTCAATTGCCTGATGGCTGCGTCCTAACCATCGGCAACTTCGATGGCGTTCACATCGGGCATCAGCAGAATATAAAAGTCGCCCGTGATATCGCCACCCTTGAACGCGTTTCTCTGGCCGTGATGACCTTTGAGCCCCACCCCGTCGCTATCCTACACCCCGAAAAAGCCCCAGGTGTTCTCACGCCGTTGCCTCTCAAAATTCACCTTTTGGAAAACTGCGGCGTCGATTACCTCATCATTCTCAGAGACACAACCAGCTTGCTTCGCCTCTCACCAACCGATTTTGTTGATAAATTCCTCCTGAAAGACGTTCGCCCGAAAGCTCTCGTCGAGGGCGACGACTTCAACTTCGGCGCCAATCGCGCAGGCAATATCGATACCCTCAAGCAAATGGCCGAACCAGATGGATTTAATGTCGTTGTCGTCCCCTCAAAACTCGTCAAACTTCACACCGGACAATCCGTTCGCGTCTCAAGCACCACCATCCGTTATATGCTCCAGTCGGGACACGTCGCCGACGCCGCCTTTCTTTTCGGCAGGTCCTATCGTCTCATAGGCAAAATAATCTCCGGCAGAGGCAAAGGCAGACAGCTCGGCTTTCCCACCCTCAATATGCAAATGCCCTCACAGATTATCCCGCAGGAAGGCGTTTACGCTGGCTACTGTCTCATCGGTGCCGACGAAGATGATGTCTGTCGCTCAGATAACTGCCTGCCCTCCGTCTTCAGCATCGGCCACGCAGTAACCTTCAGCGACCAGCACGCCCAGCTCATCGAAGCGCACGTCCTCGATGCAAATCTCGGCGATATGTCTGGCAAATGGCTCGCTATGGATTTCGTCAAATGCATCAGGCAGCAGCATCGCTTCGAATCCCCACAGGCGCTCGCCGCTCAAATTGCAAAAGATTGCGATTCCGCAAAACAAATTTTGGCTAAACAGCACTGAATTTAGGTGAACAAATATGTTCAATTATGAACTTGGCGTAATAATTTTGATGCTTATTTTGAACGCGATATTTACCGCGTATGAAATGGGCCTCGCTACCATCTCGCGTTCCAGGATTGCCATTCTCGTCAATGAGCACAAGAAGGGCGCAACTGATGCTGCCTTTATGAAGGACCGCATGGAGGCCAGTTTGGCCGTCATCCAGCTCGGCGTTACCTTGTTTACTACTATTGCTGCCGCCACTGGTGGCGTTGGTGCGCAGGATGCCTTTGCTCCATATCTTGCCCAGCACTGGCATATCTCGATGACGCTGGCAAAGGTCATCGCCGTTACATTTGTTATTATTCCGCTGACGCTTGTCACCATTGTCTTTGTTGAGCTTGTTCCCAAGATGTTTGCCCTAAGCAACAAGGAATGGATTGTCCTGCGACTTTCCCCGGTTATTAGAATCCTGGCGAAAATCATCGACCCCTTTGTCTCTGTTATCGAGTTTGTCGTCAAAAAAATTGTCGCCGCCATTGCCAGAATGCAGCCCGAAACCCGCGATGCCCAGGCCCCCTGGCTCCACGAGCTTCGCGCCGCCGTCTCGCTGGCGCGCACGTCCAAACTTATGGGCGAACGCGAGGAAAAAATCGTTCTTGCCGCCGCTCACCTCTCCAGCCACCTCGTCCGTGACATTATGCTTCCCGCGCAGGACATATCTATGATTTACGTCGGCAGCACTTTATCTCACGCCCTCGTCAAAGCGCACCTCGATATGCACACGCGTTTTCCTATTTGTATGGTCGAAAACGATCCCCAGACAATCGAGCGTTACCTCAACTTCAAGGATATCGTCTCGGCACTGCGCGTAAACCCCTCCGACCCGACCATCAAAGGTATTTCCCGCCCCATCACCAGGGTCAAAGAGGACATGCCTCTCTCGAAACTGCTCGAAATGATGATACAGGAAAAAACCCACATCGTTATCGTCGTGTCCCACGAAAACATCGTCCTCGGTATGATTACCCTCGAAGACATAATCGAGGAGCTTGTCGGCGAAATAGAAGATGAATTCGACCGCCTCCCAACGCATATTCATCCTGCAGGCGTTGGCTGGATTATGGGCGGAGGTGTTCTGATGACTACCGTCGCCTCAAACCTCGGCCTCGACTGGTCCGAAAAATTCACCGGCCGCGTCCCCACACTCGCCGAATGGTGCAATCAAACCTTCGGCTCGCCTCTCAAAGGCGGCGAAACTATCGAATCCGATAACCTCAGGGTAGTTCCCAGAAAATTCCGTCGCAAAAAACTACAGGAAGCTATCGTCTCCCTCGTCTCTTCTAATTCATAAGGATTAAAAAATGAAACACAAACCTAATATAGGTGTTATCGGCGCAGGCATGATTGCCGGCTTTCACTTCGACGCGATACTGGACTCAAAAAAGGCGAACGTCCTCTGGCTGGCCGATGTCGATAAACAGGTCCTCGCCGAAAAACAAAAAAAATATAATATCCCGCACTGCACAACCGATTATCGCGACATCCTGCGGGACAACAATATCGATGCCGTTATTATTGCCGCTCCTCCTTTTGTGCATTTCGACGCCGCCGTCTCCGTGATGCGCGCCGGCAAACACCTCCTTATTGAAAAGCCGCTTGTGATAAATCGTTCGCAAATGAATCGGCTCGTTAAAGAAGCCGCAAAACACAAAAACCTCGTTATTCTCGAATGTTCCGCCAGGCACACACGCCTCCAGCCCAAATTCCATTTCGTCAAAAAAATGCTGGATAACGGCGACATCGGTGAGGTCTATCACATCCATCACAATCACCTGATGCGAAGAACTTTTATCGAGTACAACCCACGCGGCGTCTGGTCATTGAAAAAATCCCTCGCCGGCGGCGGCCCGTTCCTCGACTGGGGCGTCTATGACCTCTCTTTCCATCTCGGCCTCCTAAACGACCGCCCCAAACTTGCCGGAATCAAACGCTTCGCCAGAAACGGTATAAAAATATTTTCCAACCCCAGAATCAAATCCGACGTCGAGGAGCACGGCGCCGCCTTTATGGAATTCAACACAGGCCTTACTTACTATTACGAACGCGGCGCGGGCGTCCACTGCGAAATCCCCAACGAAACCCGCATCTTCGGCACAAAGGGCTCGTTACGATTTTCCTATACAACCTGGGATTCTCCCAAGATTGAAAAGTTCTGGGTAAATAAAAATCGCGTTGAAAAACGCACCGTCTATAAGGTCGATATGTCAAAGCATCCCGGCGACGACCCCGCCCTGATTAATCACTTCCTCGATTGTCTTGCCGGCAAAGCCAAACCGGCGATGCCCGTTGCTCTTGCCGCAAAACACCTCGATATACTATTTCAAATACTGGGCAGGTAGGGCTATAATATCAACCATTATGAATGAACTGAAATTTCAGGACGCGGTAGAGCTTATAAATAAATCAGCCAATGTGCTGATTACCACCCACACCAAGGGTGACGGCGATGCCGCCGGCTGCTGCGTCGCTATGTCCGAAACGCTCTCGACGCTGGGCAAAAAAACTCAGGTTCTCTTCCTGTCCCCATTGCCCGACTGGTATGGCTTTCTTTTCGACAAGCCCATCCCCGTCCTCGGCAAAGACATTCCAAAAGACCAGCTTTCCCAAAACAAATTCGACCTTATCATCATCGTCGATACCAATAGCTCCAGCCAGTTACCCGGTTTTGAGGAATATCTCAAACAGGCCGATATCCCTGTCCTCGTTATCGACCACCACGCTACCTCCGATTGTTTAGGAGACGTAGAGCTTGTCGATTCGACCGCCGCCGCCGCGAGTTCCGTCGTCCTCGATCTGTTTCGATTCGCCCATTGGCCCATTACCCCCAAAATCGCCCAGTCCCTTTTTGTCGGCGTTGCCACCGATACCGGCTGGTTCCACTTCAGCAACACCACCAGCCGATGCCTCCGCGACTGCGCTGACCTTATCGATGCCGGCGCAAGCCCCGTCGATATTTACCGTCGCATCTACCAGACCTTTACTCCCCAGCGATTCAAATTGATGACTGCGATGCAGGATACGCTCGAATTGCATTTCGATGGCCGATACGCCTCGCAGTTCCTCACATTGCAGGATTTCAAAACCACCGGCGCCAAATACGAGGACACCGAAAACCTCATCGACCAGTGCCAGCGCATCGGCTCTGTCGTTGTCGCCGCGCTCTTCGTCGAATTAAAAGATGGCCGAATCCGCTGCTCACTCCGAAGCAGGGGGGCTGTCGATGTCTGCAAAATCGCCCGCCAATTCGATGGTGGAGGCCATACCGCCGCCGCCGGCGCCTACCTTCCCGGCCCCCTCGTCAATGCCAAAAAGCTCATCCTCGACGCCGTCAAATCCCAATTATAATTGTAGGATTGGGTTTATTTCCTTATCGGTTAGCCCCCAGGCCTGTTGTTTGGAGGGGGTTTATCCGCCGCAGGCGGATTGCCCCGCCAAACAAACTATTGACGAATTATTCCACGTCAGGTTATAAATATTACTCTTTACGAACTTATTATAAGGACGACTGATATGATTATGAAAGTTAGCAAAAGGGCACAGGCCATACCCCCGTCAGCCACGTTGGCCGTAACCGCAAGGGCGAAAGAACTCAAAGCACAGGGCATTAACGTAATCGGCTTCGGCGCGGGTGAGCCCGATTTTGACACCCCGCAATACATCAAGCAGGCGGCCATCGACGCACTCAATGCGGGAAAAACAAAATATACCCCCGCCTCAGGAACCATCGAGCTTAAAAAAGCAATCGCCGAAAAACTCAAAAAAGACAATGGCCTCGATTATAAACCCGAGCAGATTGTCGTCAACATCGGCGCCAAGCACTCGGTCTATAACGCGATGCAGGCCGTCCTCGACCCCGGCGACGTCGTGATTCTCCCGACGCCTTACTGGCTCACTTATACTGAAGCTATCAAATTGGCAGGGGCAAAGGTGAGGGTCGTCAAGACCAGCCGCCGGAACAGCTACAAGATTACCCCCGAACAGTTGAAAAAAGCCATCGGCCCCAAAACCCGGATGTTCGTCCTCAACTCCCCCAATAACCCCGGCGGCTTCACCTACACCCCCGATGAGCTTGCCCAGTTAGCCAAAGTCCTCGAAGGCACCGACGTCGCAGTCCTCTCCGATGAAATTTACGAACGCCTCGTTTACGCCGGCACAAAATTCATCAGTTTCGCCGCACTCAGCAAAGACGCCTACGACCGCACCCTCACCATCAACGGCTTCAGCAAAACCTATTCAATGACCGGCTGGCGGCTCGGCTACACCGCAGGCCCCGTTGACGTCATTAAAGCGATGGGCCGACTCCAGGACCATTCAACAAGCAACCCCGTAACCTTCGCGCAGGATGCCGCCATCACCGCATTGAAAGACCCCAATAACGAAGTCGAAAAAATGCGCGTCGAGTTCGAAAAACGCGCCAAATATATGGTTGACCGCCTCAACTCCATCAAAGGCGTCAAATGCACCCAGCCCACAGGCGCATTCTACTGCTTCCCCGATGTCTCCGCTTATTTCGGCAAGACCAAAGGCGGCATAGAATTGAAGGGCAGTTTGGATTTCGCCAAGGCGCTTTTGGAACAGGCCAACGTTGCCGTTGTCCCCGGTCTGCCCTTCGGCTGCGATAAAAATATCCGCCTGAGCTTTGCCACCTCGATGCAGAACATCACCGAAGGCATCAACCGCATCGAAAACTGGCTAAAATCGTAAACTCAGCCCGAATTCCCTAAAAATTCTGCCCCCGAAGTCCCATATTTCGGGGGCTTTTTTTTAACTTTATAAGGATTATTTTTTTGCCTGTTGAACAATATTTCTGATTATCCTGTATAATAACCTATAGTGCAGCAGGGCTATGCTTGGTTATATAGGAAAGGTAAAAATACGCACAATTTATTTGCGACAAGATATTCAGGACCGGCGATAACACGCACAAATATCCTGCTGACCGTACTTTTTACGGCACTATCGCTAATCGTCCAGCCCGTCAAAGCGCAATCAGATGATTATATAGTCGTTTACAGGAGCCATTCAAAAAAGCAAAACATGCTCAAACGCCCGACGTTCCCTGTAGCGCGTGACTTCAATATCATTCCCGCTGTGGCAGCCCATCTCGACGCCAACCAGCTCAAGCAGCTTCGAGCAAATCCCGATGTTGAATACATCGAGCCGGACTACAAAATTCACGCGCTGGGCGGCCCTGATGTAAACGCCTACTCATCGGGAGGTATTACCACCCTGTCTTCTTCCCAGACCATTCCTTATGGCATCACTATGGTCAACGCCCCTCTTGTTTGGTCCCGAACCGCAGGCGAAGGTGTGAGAGTCGCTGTCCTTGATACCGGCATAAGTATGTATCATCCCGACAGGGGCAATGTGGCCGATTCGAATAGTTTTGCGACCGACTCAACCGGTGCGATAATACCCGTGGAAGATTTTGACGGCCACGGCACCCATACTTCCGGCACTATCGCCGCCGCCGATAATGATATCGGTGTTGTCGGGGTCGCCCCGCAGGCCGATTTGCTCATCGCCAAGGTAATGGACAACACCGGCTCTGGCCAGACAAGCTGGGTAATTTCCGGTATTCAATGGGCCGTCAGTAAAAACGCCAAAGTAATCAGCATGAGCTTCGGCAGCCATGATGACTCGAACGCTCTGGATACCGCCTGCAGTAACGCGTTAGCGGACGGCGTGGTCCTGGTTGCGGCAGCGGGAAATGACGGCACAAACACGCTTTCTTACCCCGCCGCCTACTCTTCCGTAATTTCCGTCGCGGCCCTTGACCAGAATAAAAACATAGCGAGTTTCTCAAATTATGGGCCGACTATCGCGCTTGCCGCCCCGGGCGTGTCTGTTGACTCGACTGTCCCGATCTCCATTGATACCACTGCCACTGCCGATGCGGTATGGAGCAGCACCAGCCATCAGTCATATTTAGTAATCGGCACCGCCCCCGGCTCAGTCACCGGCCAAATCTGCAATTGCGGCCTTGCTGACGGCGCCGACCCGCAGGATACCTGCCCCGATAGTGTCGCTGGAAACATCGCCCATATCCGCAGAGGCACCACCACATTCGCCGCGAAAGTCGCACACGCCCAGTCCAAAGGAGCCATCGGCGTAATAATCTCAGACAATGGTAACGACTCTATTAATACTTTTAGTTTAAATGACGGAACTCCTCTTGTCGTTGTATCAATTTCAAAAGCCGATGGCGATGCCCTCCAGATACTCGCCCAGTCGGGTATTTCGGGCACCGTTTCGGTCAGTGGTGTTTTGTATGACTATTACAGCGGTACCTCGATGGCATGTCCCCATGTCGCGGGCGTCGCGGCTTTAATCTTCTCCGCTGCCCATTACAATATAACCCCTACGGAGGTTTCTAATATTCTTTTCAATTCCGCCCAGGACCTTGGCTCGCCCGGCAGAGACGACATTTTCGGCTATGGCCTCGTTGACGCGTATGCGGCGCTGAATCTGGAAAAAATTAATATTCTGGTGGCTTTCGCGAATAACTGGCTCCATCCCTGCTCATCACCCGACTGGTGTGATGGTATGGACACCAATCAAAGCGGCAGCGTTGATTTTCTGGATTTCGCCGCCTTGACCCAAAACTGGTAAACCATTCCTCATCCGCGGTTAGCATCTGCCTTCTCCCGAACAGGGATGGCCGAACCATAACTTCTCCCTTCTCCCTTCTCCCTTGTCTGTTGTCTTGTGTAACCATTTTCCAAACAAGGACTTACGGCAGATAAATAAATTTCTTGAAAAAGTTAGATTTTCCTTGACATATAAGTATTGTTTGGTATAATTCTAACCCGCTGGCTTGTCCTGAGCAAGCGAAGCGCTGCCTGCGGTGAGCATGTCGAACCGTCGAAGGGGCAGTGCCGGCAGTAGTAGCACAGCAGTGCAAGTTTACCCGCCGTAGGCGGGCATTTCGGGACAGAAGTCCCACGATTCAGGTCTTGATGACCAAGGCAATTCAACAGGTTACTTTTCGTTTTGAACATTGAGTCTTTGTTCATTTGTATTTGTTGTTTGGAATATATGGGGAGATTTTAATTATGAAACTTAATTTAACAATTAGGATTTTTAACTGTCTCGACTTTATTTTCACCTGTCCTCTGCTCACCTGTCGCCTGCTCCGTTATGGCTACACCTTCCGCAAAATTTATCTCGGCTTGGGCTGCTTCACTATCGTAGAGCCGCGTGACTATTATCTAATCAGGCACTTCAAATGGTTCGTCCACGGCAACGGCTCAAACCTTTACGCCGCCCGAAGCGCATTAACTAATGACCTGCGTTCAAGAATAATCTTTTTACACAGGCAAATAATGGACCCGCCCGCCGGCCTCGTCGTTGATCATCGTAATTGCGATTCTCTCGATAATCGCCGCGCCAATCTCCGCGTCGTAACCCAGGCGATAAATATGCGTAACAGGCGAAAACGTAAAAATACCTCTTCGCGTTACATCGGCGTCCATTTCGACAAGCAGCGAAATAAATGGTCTGTCCACATCAGGCATAACGGCCATAAAATCTGGCTCGGACGTTTCGATGATGAATCCGCCGCCGCTCGCGCCTATGATGCCGCGGCAAAGAAATATTATGGTGAATTCGCCCGGCTAAACTTTCCGGAAGGTGCTCCTGTGTCCTGCCTGCCCCGGTAATTTGTTGGCCGGGGAGCTTGTCGAAGGGCCCGACTCAATTTTCCGGAGGAAAATTCACTGTCCGCTGCCCGCTGAACGCTTTTTTGAACCTTGACTCCTAACCGCCTTTGATGGACAATGGAAGCGGTAATCGCATAATGGATTATGAAAGGCAGGCAGTGACTCCAAAAGGTGAACATCTTTTTCCAGAACTGAATAAAGCGCGATATGGCGAAGGACGTCGATTGCATCCGCTTTTTCTGCCTAATCTTCTTCTGGAAGAATCCCATCATAAAGCGCTTGAAGGCAAAGAGCAGGACCATGCTCACGAAATAATCTGCAAATGGGCAGACCTCGAATCAAGCGGTAAACTCAGCGAAATGAATGAGACGGCTATCGAAGGAGAGTTCTGCAAGGAGGTCTTTGGCGATGCGCTGGGTTACGACTTTTTCGCCGACAAAAAGGAAACTTGGAACTTCCAGCCAAAGTTTTCCGTAAACGGCGGACAGGCAGATGCCGCCATCGGTATTTTTGGCAAGGCAAAAAAACCACAGGTTCATGCCGTAATTGAGCTTAAAGGCCCAACAGTCAATGTCGATAAGGACCGCTCCGCCGGCCGAACGCCTGTCCAGCAATGCTGGGATTATCTTAACCATCTTACCGATTGCCCATGGGGTATCGTCTGCAATTACGTTAGTTTCCGTCTCTATCATCGCAATCAAACACCAAGAGCTTATGAAATCTTCACACTTCAGGAACTTCGTAAAAAAGAAAACTTCCTCAAGTTTTACTACCTCCTCGAAAAAGATGGTTTGATACCATCTCGTTCCACTCCAACCCCTCGCTCGGATTTTCTCCTCCAAAAATGTACCTCACGCCAGCGAGAGGTTGGCGATGACCTGTACCAGTATTACCAGGACAACCGCCTTTTGCTCATCAAATATCTTCGCGGTCAGCCCCACAACAAACCTCTTGATACTGCAATCCACATTGCGCAAAAACTAATCGACCGCATAATCTTCGTCGCGTTCTGCGAAGACCGCGAATTGTTGCCCGACCAGTCCCTTCTCAGGGCATGGAGAGATGTTCCCCCGTTCCACAAAGTAACAAATCCAAAATGGCATAATTTCCTCCAATTGTTCAGCAGCATCCACGAGGGAAACGATAATCTTAAAATACCACCCTATAACGGCGGCCTGTTTAAAAAAGACGAAGAAGTTGACAATCTAAACCTTGACGACGACTGGACAATGTTTTTCAAGACCGTCGGCGATTACGACTTCGCTCACACAATTAACGTTGATGTCCTCGGCCACCTGTTTGAAAAATCCATTAACGACATAGAAAAAATTCGCCTCACCGGCCTTTCCGGAATAGAAATCGCCGAGGAAGAAAAACCTAAGATGCAAAAATCCGCCGAACGCAAAAAAGGCGGAGTATATTATACGCCCCCCGAATTTACCGGCTTTATCACGGAACACACCGTCGGCAGAATGGCCAAAGAAAAAATCAAATTACTCGAAAGAAACTTTGGCATCCGTCTCGACCAAATCGACGCAAAAACCGAAAAGAAAAGAGTCGTCGCCTTCGCACAAAATGCTGTCGAGGAACTACGCGAAATAAAAGTCGTTGACCCCGCTTGCGGTAGCGGTGCGTTTCTTATCCGTGCCTATGATGCCCTCGAAGATAAATATCAGGATATTCTCGACGTTCTTGAAATCCACGAACCCAAACTTGCCGAAGACCTGCACGATAAGGTTTCTGATTTTATCCTTCAGGACAATCTCTTTGGCGTTGACTTGTCTCCTGAGGCGGTCGAAATTGCCCAGCTTGCCCTTTGGCTCCGTTCCGCGCATAGACGTAAAACTCTTGCTAACCTGTCTGAAAATATCGTCTGCGGCAATTCGTTGATTTCAGATACTTCTGTTGATGCTCGTGCCTTCGATTGGAAAGAGAAATTCAAAGATGTCTTCTCCCGCACAAACTCCGGCTTCGATTGTGTCATCGGTAACCCGCCATGGGAAAGATTTACGCTTAAAAACCGTGAATTCTTCGACACTTCTGCACCCCACATACTCGAAGCTCCAACAGCCGCCGAAAGCCGACAACTTATCGAAAAACTTAAAACGCAAAACCCGTCTCTTTATGAAAGTTATACCAAGGCAAAAGAATCCACCGAAAAAACAACGACCTATATTCGTCAGTGTGACCGATATCCGCTTACCGGTAAAGGTGATATAAATACCTACTCTGTCTTTGCTGAACTCGCTCATTCAATCGTTGCCCCAACGGGTCTCGTTGGTATCCTCGTTCCCACCGGCATCGCAACTGATAAAACAAACGAAGATTTCTTCGCAAAATTAGTCGATTCACAAACCCTGTCCGGTCTATATGACTTTGAAAACAAATTGCCTGTTTTTCCGGATGTTCATCGCGCTTATAAATTCTCCGTTCTCCTCTTCGGTGGTTCTAAAAATAAATGCAAGTCTGCTGACTTCGTCTTTTTCGCTCATGAAATGGACGACCTCAAAGACGGTTCCCGCGATATTTCGCTATCTACTAACGACTTCAAACTCCTTAATCCCAATACTCACACCTGTCCCATATTCCGCTTCAAACGCGACGCAAATATCACCAAATATATCTATAAACGTGTCCCTGTCCTTATAAATAAAACCCGAAAAGAAGGCGGCAATCTTTGGGGTATTGACTTCTTAACAATGTTTCATCAGAGTGGCGATGCCGAACTTTTCCGCACCGCAGAACAACTAAAATCTGACGGATTCAAACGCTCAGGTCCAAATTGGGAAAAAAGCAAAACTGTATTTCTTCCCCTCTACGAAGCAAAGATGATTCAGATGTTCGACCACCGCGCCGCAAGCGTCGTTGTCGATGAGTCAAACTGGATGCGCCAGGGCCAAACCGATGAAACATCTCCCGTCTTGCACCAAAATCCTGAATTCGCCGTTGAACCAAGATGGTGGGTTAATGAGGCCGATGTTCATCGTGTTCTTGGCGACCGAGATACAACAAAAATTATCGCATTTAAGAATGTTACCAGCCCGACTAATCAACGAACAATGATTGCCGCGTTTATTCCATATTCTGGCGTAGTCCACTCCTCGCCTCTCGTTTTCACCGGCTCCGATATTAACGCCCGACTTACATCTTGCCTGCTCGGCAACCTTAACACCTTTGCCTATGACTATATCTGTCGCCAAAAGATTGGTGGCGTAAATTTGAGTTATTTCATTATTGAACAGATTCCAACATTCCATCCTGATTTCTATTCTCAAAAATGTTCGTGGAACAAAAAGCAAACGCTTGAGAAATGGATTTCCGACCGTGTTTTGAAACTGACCTGCACGAGCAACGATATGATTCCGCTGGCTGAAGCCGCGGGTTTCAAACCGACCGTTCACAAATGGGATAATGCGGAACGCCTCGACCTTATGGCTGAACTTGACGCCGCGTATTTCCTTCTTTATGGCATCAAACGAAACGACGTTGAATATATCCTTACCACCTTCGCCGGCCTTCGCGACGAATCCCCCGACCTTCTCGCCGGCCCAACAACCACGTCCCAAATCCTCGACCATTACGACCGCCTCCTCTCCGCCTCAAAAGAACACTAAATAACCTTTTGCGCCTTTTTGTGGCAAAAGTCAAAAATCACTTTATGCCGTTGTCATTTACGAACTTACGTCATTCTTGACGATATACATATAAGGCCTTATTATGCCTGTGCGCTGGCGGTGTAAACAGTTTACCCGCCGTGTTTTATGGCGGGTCAAGGGATTGGTTCTAACGCCTGTGCGGGTAACGGTTTATGTCCGCCGAAGGCGAGATCTCGCCAAAAGGCGGATAAGTAATCTAATCAGTAAAAACAGTTAGGAACGATAGTTATGGCGGATTTTCGACAAAGCTCAGTACCGGCAAGCTCACCACGGGCGAATTTGATACAGGAAAACAAACAGATGCTGGCCCCCGCAGCTTCGCTTTTGCGAGGCAAAACGGCGGGAGTCATCGGCCTTATCGCGATGCTCATTTTTGCCATTCACGCAAGCACCCACATGGTCGGCGCGGGCGATACCTGGGTGGCTCTCGCCTGCGGCAGGCACTTTTACAACCACGGCGTCGATACAAATGAACCCTTCAGCGCCAATTCGCACAGGCAGGGTCCGACCGCCGAGGAGATAGCGACCACCTGGCCCGACTGGGCGCAGACGATTGCCAATAAGGTCGGCATCGATACCCTCAAGTACTGGCATCCCACCGGCTGGATAGATCAGAACTGGCTGACACACGTCATTTTCCACTGGCTGGCGTATCATTCACCTTTCGCCGATGGCCCCTCGCTGTCTTTCAATATCCTTATGTATTTGAAATTTACCATATACATTCTCGCCGTGATTTGTATTTACTACACAGGAAGGGTTATGGGGGTCCACCCGGCGTTGTCAGCCATATCGGCTTGCGCGGCCATGTTCATCGGCCGTTCGTTCATTGATATCAGGCCCGCAGGTTTCTCGAATCTCATGGTCGCTGTATTTATGCTCATCCTTGTCCTGTCGATTTACCGCAACTATCTTTATATCTGGCTCATATTGCCCGCAACAATATTCTGGGCAAACTTGCACGGCGGATACATTTACGTCTTTATGGCGCTTACCCCTGTTGTCGCGATTCGTCTGCTTGGGATACTCTGGAGAAAGGCGGCGGTCAAACTGGAACTGAAGGCAACCTCGTCGAAGAACCTGCTTCCCGGAACTACCCCTCAGGCCCTTTGGCATACCATTGCCGCCGGCGCCATTGCCTTTATCGCCTCCATCATTTTCAGCCCATTTCATTTTACCAACCTGACGCACACCTTCCAAATCAGCATCAGCGCAAACGCCGAAGGTTGGCGAAATGTTCATGAGTGGTGGCCGGCGTTTCGGTGGGATAACCCTGTGGGGACGGCATTTCCGTTTTTGGTGATGATGGTGGCAGGCATAGGGTTGCTGGTGATATGGGTTTTCAGCCGGCTGTTGATACCGAAGCAGATTAAGTTGCCAAAGCAGCAGGGGGTCAATCAGCAGAAGAATTTCAATGTTATCGCAAATACGGTGGGATTCGCGGGGGCGTTACTGGTAATCTGGGCAACGATGATTTCGTTTTCATTTACGGACGCGAGCCCGGCGAGTTTTTTGTTGAGCGGCCTGTTTGTGGGGATACTATGGTCGTCGGTGTTCGTAAACGTTCACCTTATATATTTGATTTTGCCGTTTGGACTTTTCGCGTTGTATACGGCGGATGCCACGCAGGGATACACGGGCAGATATATCTTTCCATTTATAACGGTTCCATTTTATTGCGGGTTGTTCGCGATAGCGTCGCGGATTTCGAAGAAGCCGGCGTATTCAATGGTTAATATATTTTACGTGCTGGCAGCGGCGGCAGTAACGTTGCTTGTTTCGGCGGCGACCGTGAATCCGTTCAAGTTCACCCAGTCGATTTGGCACTTAGAGCAGTTTGTAAATTTGCACCGATTATGGCAGTTGGCGTATGAGGCCAACTTAGATATCACTTACGCCAAGTTGTTCCCCGTGCTTTACGGGATAAACGCATTGTGCATAGTGGCGTGGTTAGCGGCGCCCTATGCGAAGGTCGTGCTTAGGGACATTTTCGGAGGGCGTGCCGTGACATCGGCGCCGGCAGAGGGCGTGTATCAATCGCCAAGGATAGACCTCGCACTGATTGTTATCGCGGCGATGACGGTTTATATGGCTTTGCGGTCCCGGCGGTTCATACCGATTGGGGGATATGTGACCTGTCCTTTAATAGCTTTGCTCACTGACCAGATTATCCAAACGGTCGCGGCGTCTATTAATTTTCGTAAATATGGTCGGCTGACATTACCTCGGATGTCCGTTGAGCTGCAGAGGTGGTTGATTGCCGGGTCGGTGGTGTTAGTGGGAGGGCTTGGGATATGGTGGGGGCTTAAATTCAAAAACGTGTATATCGACCCGTGGCCGACGGAGACGAAACTGACGTCGGCGTTTATAAGGATGACAGCATCGGCGGCCAAACCATTCGACGCCTGCCGGTTCATAACAGAAAATAAGATGCGCGGCAATATGTTCAACTACTGGACAGAAGGCGGTTTTATCGCGTGGGGTCAGACACCCGGTGCGGACGGGCACACTCCACTACAACTTTTTATGGACGGCAGGGCGCAGGCGGCTTACAACTACGATGCTTACATACTCTGGTCGGAGATTATGTTCGGCGGTCCCGTTGTTCAGAAGGCCAGGATCAGAAATCAAAACCTTACGACGGATGATTATGTTCAAACGGGTAAATGGTTAGACAGCCGAATGAAACAGTTCAAGGTATGGGTGGTATTGATGCCTCGTAACCAGTTCGATGCGCCATTTGTGAAGGGTCTTGAGTACAGTCCGAGCTGGCGGCTGGTATATCTTGACGACGAGCAGAGATTGTACGTTGACATATCGACGCCTCGCGGACTTGAGATATTCAAAGGCATCGACGACGGGAACACGATATATCCCGAGGAGTATTATCGCAACATTATGATAGCGCACAACACGCTGGTATTCGACAGCACTGCGGAACAGCTTGCGAGGGGTTTACAGTGCGCGTTGAGCGCATTTGAGAAAAGCCCGACGCGGATGCCCGTGCAACTGATACAGATATATTACGAGCGTTATCCGCAATTCAGGCCGCAGATTGATGCGTTCTGGCAAAAGGTGCTGGAAGATTTTCATTTGAACAAGAAAAAGTATCTTAGCAGTGACGGGTATTATTACAGGGCCGTGAGCGCGCTAATGGCGATGGGTCATCTGCAGCCGACAGCCAATAAAGAGACGATTGAGTCCTACGAGCGGGAGAAAGCAGAGCTGCAACAAATAATAGAACTGATGCAGGACAAAAGGTGGTAAATAATTTTCGATTTTAGATTGCCGATTGTCGATTTAATTAGCCACAGATTACACAGATGACACTGATTTAATTTATGATTGGGTCCCCTGTTGCGAGACCAAGTAAGCGGATTCTCGGGGATGGCGTTACACGTCAATTTGAGAACAGGGTTTTTGCGGCGGATAAGAAAGTTATGGAACGGCCGATTTCGATAAGCGTATTTTTTCCGTGTTATAATGAGCAGGATAACGTTGTGCGGACAACGCAGCAGGCGGTAGAGGTGCTTGAGGGGCTGAAGGCGGATTTCGAGATTATCATTGTTAACGACGGCAGCGCGGACGAAACAGGCGTGAGGGCGGACGCGATTGCGGCAGGGGACAGCCGAATACGGGTAGTGCATCATCCGCACAATATGGGGTATGGGGCCGCATTACAGTCGGGAATCAGAGCAGCGAAAAAAGAGCTTGTTTTTTTTACCGACGGTGACGGGCAATTCGATATAGGTGAGATAAAGCTGCTTTTGCCTTTGATAAAGCATAATGATATTGTGTGCGGGTATCGGCTGGACCGAAAAGACCCGATTATGAGAAAACTGAACGGGTGGATGTGGACGAAGTTAGTAAACCTACTGTTCGGGATGAATATCCGTGATATTGACTGCGCATTTAAGCTGTTTCGCGCGGAGATATTCGAGGGGATGACTATGTCAAGCGCGGGCGCGCTGATAAGCGCGGAGATATTGGCGAGGGCAACAAAGCGAGGATGCAGGATAGCGGAGGTTGGAGTTCATCACTATCCGCGAACGGCGGGCAAACAGACAGGGGCGAAACTGGCGGTTATAATACGGGCGTTTAAGGAGTTGTTTAAGCTGTACAATCGAATACGGAAGGGGCAGTAGTGATTGTCGATTTGCGATTGACGATTGTCGATTTTGGGATGCGGATTGAGATTGCTTCGGCCTGCTTTGCAGGCCTCGCAATGACAATATAGGCGAACGAGATGGTCAGAGGCAAAGGAAAGACAAAGAAGAAAACTACGACGAATTTGTTTATCTATGGGTCATTGCGAGACCCGCAGATATTCGAGTCGGTTTGCGGGATGAGTTTTACGCGGAAGAGCGGCAAGGCGGATGCGCATACATTGCTGGCTGAGCCGGTGTTTCTGGCGGGGCACAAGAAGGTAAGCCCGGATAACGTGTATTTTTACGCGGTCGAGTCGCCGGGGGCGAAGATTGAGGGGTTCGTGATTTACGATGTGCCGGCGGGAGCGATGGCGGAAATCGACCGGTATGAGGGGAAGCGATACGAAAGAGAGACGGTGCGAGTACATACGGCTCACGGACTTGTTTCGGCGCAGGCGTATCTCGTGAGCCATGAGGCGATGAAGAAGCGGTTCGGGGACAGGTTTCACGTTAATCTGATACATGAGCTTTGGCTTCGGAAAAGGATAGACAATTTTCTTAAGAAGCGGACGAGGCCCGGGGACAAGAGTATCGACGCGGAGCTTGAACGGCTTGCCGAGCGGGAGTTGTTGGCGACGACGGAACGGGATTTGGTGATAACACATTACAGAACGGACGCGGTGAGCGATTATTTTCTTGAGCATGAGCTTAACCGTCCGAGGCCGAGCATCAAGCATCTTTATGGAGACCCGCAGGCGGCGAAATATATCAACAACTATCTTGCGCTTGTGGTCAAGCAAGTGTTGCTGAACCAGTTAGACGATAGAATCCAGGCGAATTTTCGATTTGAGCTTGAGCATATGCGTTCATCGGAGCGGTATTTCAAGAGGTCAGTGAGTTTGCTGATAGCGCTGCAGATAATCAACAACAATATCTCCGCGGTTGAGATGATAGTGAAACAATGCCTCAAGACGATGCCTTTTGAGAAATACGACCTGATAGATTACGTTAAATACGCGGTGAGGGCTGCGAGGAGCTTGTTTGACGCGAGGGTTGTGGAGACGCAGTTGAACTCGATACGGTCGAATTTTCAGCTGGGGCTTGTTCCGATGGGCTGCGAGACGGAGCTGAGTAACGTGGGGGCGGCGGTTGTGGAGCCGGACGCTGATGAGTCGAAAAAAGAGGACCCGGCATACGATTGTTTTCGGTATTTTCATGATTTTCAGTTCGATGTTTTGTCGTGGAAGGTGGGCGGGTACATCGACGACAACAGCGGGTCGGCGGACAGGGCAAGGCGTCAGGGCTTTCTGGAGCTTGCGCCCGGCCGGCTGAATGTTGCGCTTGAATTGTCGAGGCCCGCCACCGCGTGCCCGTGGCTGTTGAATCAACTGATAAATGAGATTACGGCATTTTACAACGTTCGGCCACACAGTTTGCATTTGTCATTCCAGATGCGGAGGCGTCAAATCGGCAGACAGAAGATTCTGCCGCTGGGGTTTGTGAAGTGTTTGCTGGCGCTGGGCGGGGGGACAGAGGTAAGCAAGACGGGCCGGCTGTGGATTTCGCGTATGGGTCACGACGAGATTACAAGCGGAGAAGAGCTTGTATTCGCGAGGACGAGCCAGCGGCAGTGGTTCGTTGGTGCGGACTCGGACGGCGGAGGGGACAAGACGCCATCGTCGGCGACGGCATATACTCAACAATACAAATTTATTCGGCTGGAGCAGCGGGCGAATTATGAGCCGTTGATAATGTGCCTGAAGGGTTTGCAACTGGCGTATAACCCGGCGGATTACCTGACAGCGGAACAGTTGAAAAAGAGCGCAAAGCTGAGACGTGAATACGAGGAATTGAAGACGTGGGCGGCGAATCCGACGGAAATCAGCCCGAAGATAATAAGGGATTTTTTGCACACGGTCCGCGAAGGGCTGATGAACGAGGCACATCACAGTCCGTCGCACAAGCCGCATTATATTGAGTGGGCTATCGGCGCAATCGATATGCGGCTGCGGACGTTCAACGAACAGGCGACCGAAACCAAACCGGGCTAAATGGATTTGTGAGCGGCAAGTTTGTTCTTCAGGCGGTCGATTGCAAATTGGGCCACAATGTCGTGGTCGAAGGATATATCGGAAGGCAGAGCGTTAATATCGAACCATTGTGCCAGTTCGGCGTCGTCGCCCGCCTTTATACGGTCAAGGCCCTGATTGATAATTCCCATATAGACGACGGTGATTTGCCTGCCTCTTGGGTCGCGGCCTGGTTTGCCGAAGGTGTGCATTTGTTCGAGGCGGACTCCGGTGAGGCCCGTTTCTTCCTGTAGTTCTCTGGCGACGGCGTCATCGAGTTCTTCGTCCATACCGATGAAGCCGCCTGGGAAAGCCCATTTGCCTTTGAAAGGTTCGTTGCCTCGTTTGATGAGCAGGAGTTTGACTGCGTCGGCGGTTACCGCGAAAACCACGGCATCGACCGTAACCATAGGTCTTGGCCAGTCGTAAACGTATTTTCCTTTCTTGTTCATTTTGGACAGCATAATTAATATTTGGTATTTAAGCAATTGCCGAAAGGGAGATAAACGCATAAAATAAGGGGTATGCACGACGTTGAAACAGTAATGAGGAATTTAATCGAGATATCGGAAGTTGCGCCGGGGGGGGGGTGGCGCGGATGGGTTGCAGTTCGCGCCGCGGGTAAAGACCAATTTTCAAAATCGGGATGGGAGAAGTTATTAGCTGAGCCGGAAAAACTGCTTGAGGGGGCGCAACAGACACTGAAGAGCGAGGGGTTAAATGCCGTTACGGTTAAGTACCTGGATATCGGGGGCAGGGGAGCTAAGGCGGTGATAAAGCGACGTCATCGCGGCGGGGGGGTTCGGGGAATTTTCAGGTCGATGGGGGCGGCGCACGCGATACGGAATTTTATCGCGGCGGTCAAAATGAAGCAATATGGGCTGCCGGTTGCGGCGCCATTGGCTGCGGTGTATCACAAGAGATTTTTGTTTTGCGACGAGAGCATATATATCAGTGAATACGTTGAGGGGACAAACCTGCACGAGTTTTTGAGGAATATGCAGGCACAGGGCGAGGAACGGTACTGGATAATGCGGGAGGTTTCCGGGAAAATGGCGGAGATATTCGCGGAGCTTCACAAAAACAATTTATGGCACAGGGACGCTAAGGCGACTAATTTTGTCGTTAATCAGGACGGCGAGGGGGAATATCAAATTACGATTACCGACGTGGACGGGATTAAGCAATATTTTCCCCACAGCGAAGACAGGCAAATGCAGGGGCTGTGGCAATTAGCGGCGTCGGTGATGGAGTTGCCGGGCATTACGCGGACGGATTATCTGCGTATGTTTGAGATATACTGCGATGAAGTGAGGATACCCGAAGAGAGACGAGGGGACATCTATCGGCGACTTGCGCAGAAGGCGCAAGCGAAATATCGTTTGAAGCAGAAAACGAGCACGTGAAATGACGGGTGAAGAGCCGAGACGGATTTTGATTATAAAGCCGAGCGCACTGGGGGATATAGTTCTTGCGCTGCCGGCGTTGTCGGCGCTGAAGAGGAGTTTTCCGGAGGCGAGAATATCGTGGTTTGTGCGGCCGGAGTTTGCGCCGCTGTTAGAGGGTCATCCGTATATATCTGACGTTATTCTGTTCGACCGAAGACGCCTATCCAAATGGTGGTGTAGTCTTGACAGTTTTAAATCTCTGCGGTCGCTTGTTAGGCAGCTCAAGGCCGGCGGATACGATTTGGTGTTCGATTTTCAGGGGCTTTTCAGGACGGCCGGATTAGGGTGGCTGTCGGGGGCAAAGAGGCGGTTCGGGATGGCCAATGCCAGAGAGTTCGGCCCGCTTTTTTACACACACAAAGTTGAGCAAACTGAAGATTGTGTTCATCTTGTGGATTACTTTTTGAAAATCGTTGGGCAAATGGGGGCGACGGACCTCAAGGTCGAGTTTTTGATACCGCAAAACAATGAGGCCGCCGAGGCCGTCAGAAAACTGCTGGCACAAAACAAAGTTCCAATAAACGGGTACGTGGTTTTTGTGCCTGGTTCGGCGCACGAGGACAAATGCTGGCCGAGGGGACGGTTCGCCGAGCTGGCAGAGAGAATAACTGAGAGATTCGGTTTGGCAATTGTGGCCTGCGGCAGCGCGGGCGAGGCGAATATTGTGAAGGAAATGAAGGCGCTTTCACGCACGCCGATTGTGGACCTTGCTGGAAAGACAACGCTGAAGGAACTTGTGGAGCTATTGAGGGGGGCACGATTAGTCGTGAGCAACGATACGGGGCCGGGGCATATCGCGGCGGCAATGGGAACACCGATGGTGATGATGTTTGGCTGGTCAAATCCCGTGAGGATAATGCCATACGGCAGGCCTGAGTGTGTGGTTGCAGGCGAGCCGGACGGCAGGGGAGCAGAGATAAAAAGCACGGCTCCCCAGCACAGCGTAAGCGTAATTACCGTCGAGCGGGTTTTTGAGACGGTCTGCCGACAAATCAGCAAAAAAGGCTCCTGACCCCTTTTTCACTTTTTTCACTTCAATTGTTTTAAAGTGTCGGCGCAGCGTTCGCAGACATCCGGTTGCTGCGGGTCGAAGCCGACGGAGGGCCAGTAGTTCCAGCAACGCTGGCATTTTTGATGAGCGCTCTTCTGAGCAATGACCTGGGTCGGGCCTTCGGCTTTTTCGAGCTTAACCTCACTAACGATGCAAAGCGCGGCGAAGGATTTCAAGCCAAACTGCTCAATCGCAGCGGCGGTTTCATTATCGCATCGGATAGTTACGATGGATTCCTGATTACTGCCGATGAGTTTATCACGACGCAACGGCTCAAGGGCGAGAAGGACGGCGTCTCGCAGGGACATAAGTTTTTGCCAGTTTGCTTCGCCTGGTTGCCAATCGATAGCCGGGTCAACTTTTGGCAGCATTGCGAGGTGGACGCTTTCGACATTTTGCGATTTGTGCTGGATTGCGGCCCAGGTTTCCTCTGCGGTGTGGACGAGGATGGGGGCGAACAACAGCGTTACGCAATCGAGGATTTTATAGAGGGCGGTCTGGCAACTTCGGCGAGACGGGCTATCGGCGGGGTCACAATACAGGCGGTCTTTGAGCAGGTCCATATAGATACTGCTCATTTCAACGGAGCAGAAGTTATAAAGCAGGGAGAAGACGCGGTGATAGGCGAAGTCGTCGTATTCCTTAGTGGCGCCTGCGATTAACTTTTGGAGCTGCTGCATCGCCCATTTGTCGATTTCGAACATTTTGTCGTAAGCGACGGCGTTTTTGGCAGGGTCGAAGTCGTAGATATTGCCGAGTAGATAGCGGATGGTGTTCCGGATTTTGCGGTAGGCGTCCTGGGTTTTGCCGATGAGTTCGTCGTTGCAGCGCATATCGTCCTGGTAGTTGACGCTGGCGACCCAAAGGCGGAGGACGTCCGCGCCGTATTTGGCGACCTCGTCCTGGGCGTTGACATAGTTGCCGAGGGATTTGGATTGCTTCATACCTTTTTCATCGACGGTGAAGCCGTGGGTTAAGACGGCTTTGAAGGGCGCTTTGCCGATTGTGCCGAGCGCGGGGAGGAGCGACAACTGGAACCAGCCGCGATGCTGGTCGCTGCCTTCGAGGTAGAGGTCAACGGGAACGGGCCAGCCGGCTTTCGTGACGACGCTATACCAACTACAGCCAGCTTCGAACCAGACGTCGAAGATGTTTTCTTCTTTTTTCAGCTCGTTGAATGAGAAGCCGGGGGGGAGTTTGAAGTCGTCGCCGAGGATTTGCTCAGGCGAATCAGTAAACCAGCTATCGGAACCTTTGACGGCGATGTATTTTGACACCGCGAGGACGGATTCCTTTGTCAAAAGGGTTTCGCCCTGAGGATTTACGAAGACGGGGATGGGCAGGCCCCAGCTTCGCTGCCTGCTGATGCACCAGTCGGGACGAGACTCAAGCATACCTTCGATGCGTTTCTGGCCCCAGTCGGGGACCCATCGGACGTTTTTGACGGATTCGAGCGAGAGATTGCGCAGGGACTTTCCGAGGCCGGGGATTTCCTTATCGACGCTGACGAACCACTGCTCGGTGGCGCGGAAGATGACGGGTGTTTTGCTTCGCCAGCAGTGGGGGTAGCTGTGGGTGATTTTCTGCTGTTTTACGAGCAGACCTGTATTGGTGAGGTGGTCGATGATTTCCTTATCGACCTTTAGGACATTTTTGCCGCGGAGCCATTCGGGGACGGTGTTGTCGTAAGAGCCATCGTCTTTTACCGGCGAATATACCGCGAGGCCATTGGCCTGGCCTGACAGATAGTCCTCTGCGCCGTGGCCGGGGGCGGTGTGGACGAGGCCCGTGCCGTCTTCGGTGGTAACGTATTCGGCGAGGATAACTTTGTATGCGTCTTTATCGGTGGGGTTGGTTTCGACAAAGGGGTGAGTATATCGCAGGCCTTCAAGTTTGGAGCCGAGGACTTTATTTGAACTGACTTTGTATTGACCTTCGTTTAATCCGGCAGCGGCGACGACAGCGGGGAGGCGGTCTGAAACGACAAGGGAGACGAAACGGCTGCCATTGAGCTGATAGTCGAGTGTTAGATATTCGAGACGCGGGTGCAGTGCGACGGCGAGATTGGCGGCGAGCGTCCAGGGTGTGGTCGTCCAAATCATAAAGCAAACTTTGGCGTTCTGGGCCTGTTCGCTGGTTACCAAACCAAGTTTGGTTAATCGCGGGATGCTGTCTTTGGCGACGGGGAAATTTACGAAGATGCTTGGTGAGTCGATATCTTTGTATTCGAGTTCGGCTTCCGCGAGTGCGGTTTCGCAGCCGACGGACCAGTGGATGGGCTTTAGTTGTTTTTTGACGAGACCTTTGCCGACGAGTTCGGCGAAGACCTCGAGGATGCCCGCCTCGTAAACGGGTTTGAAGGTGAGATAGGGGTGTTCGAAGTCACCGAAGACGCCGAGCTGCTGGAACTGCTGGCCCTGGAGCTTGACGTATTTGCTGGCGTATTTTTTGCAGAGTTGGCGGATTTCCGGTTTGCTTAACTGGCGGATTTTGTCGCCGAGCTCGGTAACGACCTTCGATTCGATGGGCAGGCCGTGGCAATCCCAGCCGGGGACGTATGGGGCGTCGAAGCCGGTCATTGTTTTGTAGCGGACGACGAAATCCTTGAGGACCTTGTTGATGACGTGGCCCATGTGGATATCGCCATTGGCGTAGGGGGGGCCGTCGTGGAGGATATATAATGGCGAACCTTTGCGAGCGGCCCTGATTTTGCCGTAGAAGTCGCGTTTTTGCCAGTCCTTGCGCATAATGGGTTCGCGTTGGACGAGGTTTGCCTTCATCGCAAAACTCGTTTGCGGCAGGTTCAATGTTTGGCTGTAACTTTTCTTGTCGTCGGACATCGTTATACCTCAAGTATTGAAAGCGAGTATATTAAACGTAAGTAGCCGCGCAGTCAACGCAACGATTGAGCGGCCGGTTTATATAAACGAAAAAGGCCTTTCAGGATTTCTACCCTGAAAGGCCTTTACAAATCGGTATTTGACGCTCTCAGGGCAGCTTAGTTATATCTCCTATAATGATAATAATCGCAATGTCACCGGGGCACATAATGTGCTTTGCCTGTGCGATTAGCCGTGCTGTAGATTGTTTTAACGCCATAAATTCACCTTAACAATATTACAAACCTACCACAATAGTCGGTTATTGTCAATCTCGGTTTTAGGAAATGTGCCACGAAGACACAAAGACACGAAGATTTTCTAAATTAAAAACTGCGGCTGAAGATGGGGGATGGGCGTCTTGTAATATATGAGGGAGTTGTTTAAACTGTTTGTATGGGTAATACGGCAGGAACGATGAGCGATTATTGGCAAACCAGGCAGGGGCAGGGCATAATTCTGGCTGCGATTTTAATCGGCTCGGCGATACTTTTACTGGCTAATCTTGGCAATCAATATCTTTGGGAGGACGAGGCGCAGACGGCGCTTGTCAGCAAGACCATATTGACGGAGGGCGTCCCCCGCGGGTACGACGGCAAAAACTTTTTCTCGCAGGAAAAAGGGGCTGAATACGGCAATAACTACATCTGGCGGTGGCATACGTGGCTGCCGTTTTACGTTCTGGCGGGGTTTTATAAGGTATTCGGTGTCAGCACGTTTGTTTCTCGTCTGCCATTTGCGTTGTTCGGGCTGGGGACGGTCGGGGCGACATACTATTTTGCCCGGTCGCTGTGGCCGGGGACACGGGTGGCGGCGATAGCCGCGGCGTTGCTGGCGGTATCGGTTCCGTTTTTGCTTTTGAGCAGACAGTGCCGGTATTACAGTATGGCGATGTTTTTCTCCGTTGTATCGCTGCACGCGTATATGGCGATGCTGAACGGGAAAAAGCTCGCGGCGATGACGCTATTTTTTACTTCGACGCTGCTTTTGCATACCCAGCATTTTTATATGGCGGTGCTTTTTCCGGCTTTGGCGGTGCACGCAGGAATTTACAGGAGAGATGGACTGAAAAAGCTGTTAGTCGTAATCGCCGGGGTAATGCTGTTCAATGCGCCATGGCTGTTCTGGCTGGCAAATATGAATTATAATCAGGGGCATATCCCGGAATTATCCACGTTTGTCAATTTTGTCAGAGCGTTCTGCACTGATATAATCCGGTATATTTTTCCCGCATGGCTGTTGGCGGTGATGGTGATTATTGCTGTTACAGGGCGCATCAGGAGGGGGCGTTTTTTTTCGCAGGAACGGCTTTTCTGGTGTAAAGTATTGCTCCCGGTTATTTTCGTTTTGTTCAACGTTGTTGTAATCGCATTCACCTGCCCACTGCCGTATTTTCGTTATATTGCACCTTCTGTTCCGCTGGTGATTATTCTTGTCGCGGTCATAGTTGATGCTGCTGCGAGGGTACACGTGGTTTTGGCGGTGGTGGTGGTTGCGGCGATGCTCTCAACGGGCAGGATTAAGGATTATTTTTACGAGATAACACACGACTACGAGGGGCCTATCAAGGGGATTGTGAGTTATCTGAGGGAACACGGCGACAAGGACGACGTTGTAGCGATATCTTACGGTGATATGCCGTTGAAATTCTACACGGATATGCGAGTGATAGGGGGGCTTACAGGCGAAGACCTTGAGCCGGCCCTGAACGCCCGATGGGTAATCTTTCGCAAGAACAGCGCCGGAGAATCCGGACGACTCGAAATATACCTTATACTCAACGATATCAACCTGGAAAATGAATACCGCAGGATAGAATTGGATTGCCCGGATATACTATGGGAAAACAGAGAGGACATTGCCGACCATCAGTTCAAGACCTGCACTGATGAGGATAAGGTTGTCATTTACGAGAGGATAAAAAAGCTCGAGACGCCCAAAAAAGCGAAAGACTTTGAAATGCTTGAATGGCCGTTAAATCGCTGATATACTTGTGGCACGGGGTGCGGCGGAAAGCCTATGTTGAGCGGCTTCGGAAGTGGTTGGCGGATGAACAGGTGAAGACCTTTCGCCGGCGAAAAACGCCCGCTGGGTAATAATTCGCAGGCATATAATCAGCAACGAGGAGAAGAAAGTTGGAAAGTATCTTTTCGACAATATTCCGGTGAACACGTACCGCAGGATAACGATAAATTACCCGGACCTGGCGTTTGAAAACAGAGAGAGTCCACGGGAGCATCTTTTCCGAACCGACACAGCAGAGCACAATGTGGTTATTTATGAAAGACCGACCCGATGAAGCAGACGAAGAGCAGAGATAATGAAGAAAAGCAGGTGACAGTATGTTTCTCCCGGATTTGGCCATGGGTCGCGATTATCGTGGTGATAATCGCCGCGGCTGTTATTCGAGGTCAGCTGCTTTCCATACCCCTGGAGCGAGATGAAGGCGAATATGCCTATATAGCACAGCAGATGTTGAAGGGTGTGCCGCCTTATATCTCGGCATACAGTATGAAACTGCCGGGGATTTATGTTGTATATGCGATGATAATGTCCGTGTTCGGGCAGACGCAAACAGGGATTCATCTGGGATTATTGGTTTTCAACGCGGGGACAATTTTCGTCATATTTCTGCTCGCGAGGAGATTTTTCGGGTCGGTTGCCGGGGTTATGGCGGGGGGCGTTTACGCCTTAGCATCGATGATATCGCAGGTAACGGGGCTTTGGGCGAACGCGGAACATTTTGTTGTTCTGCCCGCTCTTGTTGGGCTTTTGCTTATTTGTAAAGCCGACGACAAAATCAGGTATGTTCGATTACTGATTGCAGGACTGCTTTTCGGCATGGCGTTCATTATCAAACAGCACGGCATTTTTTTCGTTCTCTTTGCCGCTTTGTATCTGCTTTATTCCGGTTTGCGTAACAAACCCATCAAATGGATAAAAGTCATTGTTGTTCAGATTGTCTTTGCCGCGGGCGCCATTACCCCTTTCGTTCTTGTCTGTTTTTTCTTCTGGCGCAACGGCACTTTTGACAAATTCTGGTTCTGGACGTTCACGTATGCTCGCGAATACGCAACATCACTTTCATTGTCCGACGCATGGGCAAATTTCAATGAGCAGATGGGCGGGATTTTCAAAGAGTCGTATCCCGTATGGCTTTTTGCGATTGCGGGTTTGCTTGCCGTTATTATTATAAAGCGATACCGTCAATGGGCAGTGTTTACAATTGGGTTGCTTGTCTTTTCGTTTCTGGCGGTCTGTCCGGGTTTTTATTTCAGGGGACATTACTTCATATTTCTCCTGCCTGCAGTTGCGATATTAGCCGGCGCGGCGCTTTCCGCTATTGATGGTTTATTTCAAAGGATAATGCCGGCGTTGCTGCGTGTGATTGTAACCATCGTTATCGGTTCGATTGTTGTGGGATATTCACTGTATAATCAACGTGTGTATTTATTTGACAATTCCCCGGATGTTGTTTGTCAAATGGTTTATGGCGCCAACCCGTTCCCGGAATCGCTGCGGATAGCAGAATTTATCCGTAATAACACCGGCCCTAACGACACAGTGGCGGTCGTCGGCTCCGAGCCGCAAATATATTTCTATTCCGGCAGACGCTCGGCCACTTCTTATATTTACACCTATCCGCTTATGGAACCAACCCAGGCAGCCGGCAAAATGCAACAGGAGATGATTACGCAAATTGAAACCGCCAAGCCGGCGTTTATGGTTTTCGTCAGGGTCTCCACCTCTTGGCTTGTCCAGCCCAATTCCAAACAGGATATTTTTAACTGGTTTGAGTCGTATGTTAGCAATTTTTATAAACTCGTCGGCGTGGCCGATATTCAACCGTCCGGCCAGACGGTTTATTACTGGAACAACAATGCGAAAAACCCGTCGCCCGAATCGCAATTCTGGGTCGCTGTATTAAAAAGGCGGGAGTGAATTTACCCTACCTGACGGGTTTTAAAACCGCTATAATGTTCTTATGTTCGCGGATAAAAAAGTTGTTGTCGTGATGCCGGCGTATAACGCCGAGAAGACCATACGTAAAACATACGATGAGGTGATGGCGCAGGGAATCGTTGACCTGGTCGTTATCGTCGACGATGCCAGCAGGGACGGGACCGTTGCGGTTGCGTCGAAGCTGTCTCATACCGTTGTCCATACGCATCCGCAAAACCGCGGGTATGGGGCCAACCAGAAGACGTGTTATAAACTCGCCCTCGAACATGGTGCTGACATCGTAATAATGGTGCATCCCGACTACCAGTACACGCCGCTGCTGATACCTGCGATGGCGTCTATGATAGCAAACGAGCTTTACCACTGCGTTCTCGGGTCGCGAATTCTCGGTGGCTGCGCCCTGGCTGGCAATATGCCTTTTTACAAATACGTTTCAAACCGATTCCTTACGCTTGCGGAAAATATCCTTACGGGGGCGAAGCTGTCCGAGTATCACACCGGCTACCGCGCTTTTTCCAGGCAGTTGCTGGAGCGGCTGCCGCTGGACGTCAATTCGGACGATTTTATTTTTGATAACCAGATGCTCGCCCAGATACTGTGGTTTGGGTACACGATAGCCGAGGTAAGCTGCCCGACGAAATACTTCCCGGAGGCGTCGTCGATTAACTTCGTTCGCAGCACCAAATACGGTTTGGGCTGTTTATGGACGGGCCTGATTTTTCGCCTGGCTAAAATGAGCCTAATAAAATCATCACTGTTTCCCAATAACCGATGCGTAAAAGCACCCACAAGTCCCGTGCGCCCTGGGTAATCGAGTCGGCCCTGGCGTCCTCGTCGCTGACGAGCATGTTCGAGCCGTAGCAGCTTTTTCAGTAGCGGTAACGGCAATGATAAAAACAATCCTGCTTGACAGTTACCCCGTCTGCAAATAGAGTTTTCACTGATGTCCAGAAACCTTTACATAATCGACGGGCACGCACATATCTACGCCGCGTATTTCGCACCGATGCGTCAGCGGCTGACTAGCCCGTCAGGCGAGCCGACCAAGGCCACCTATATTTTTACATCCGCCATTCTTGGCCTGATGAAAAATAAAAAGCCCGATATGCTTGTTGTGGCTATGGACAGCAAGACGCCGACGTTCAGAAATAAAATGTATTCCGATTACAAGGCGCATAGGCCTCCTATGCCGGACGATATGCCGGTGCAGATAAATCGCATCGAGCAGATTCTTTCGGCGATGAATATCCCTACGCTGCGAATCGATGGCTTTGAGGCGGATGATATAATCGGCACGCTTGCCAAAAAGGCATCGAAAGAGGGGATTGACGTTTATATATGCACAAAGGACAAGGATATTCTTCAGCTTATTGATGACCACGTTTTTGGATATGATATAAAGACGGGCGAGGTAACCGACGAGGCCTGGGTTAAGGCGGAGATGAAAATTGCGCCTGCGCAATTTATCGATGTTTTGGCTCTTCAGGGTGATGCTTCTGATAATGTTCCCGGCGTCGCGGACGTAGGTCCCAAGACGGCGCTGGAGTGGGTACAAAAATACGGCTCGGTCGATAACCTGCTGGCGCACGCGGACGAAATAACAGGCAAACGCGGCGATAATCTTCGCAAATCGAAAGAGATTATTCATCTCAGCAAGCGCTTAGTAACGATTGACTGTGATGTTCCCGTGAAGATTGATTACGAGACGTTTGCGGTAAAACCGGCTGATGAGGCGCGACTGACGCAAGTTTTCAACGAGCTTGGTTTTGCCCGGTTGCTGACACAAATGGGGCTTTCCTTATCCGAACAGCAGGTTCAAACGCAGCAGCCGCAAACAGCACCGGCCGGGGGGCCTGTTTCGGCGGCGACGGCGGAACATAATTATCAACTTATCGATACTCCGGAAAGATTCGAGACGTTTTTCGAGGAGTTGAAAAAGCAGAAGTCGTTTGCCGTTGATACAGAGACAACTTCTATTGTGTCAATGAGGGCAGATTTGGTGGGTATCAGTTTTTCCTGGCAGGCGAAGACCGGGTTTTATATCCCGGTTCGTGCGCCGATGGGGGCAAAACGTCTGTCTTTAGCGATGGTGCGGGAGAAACTCGCGCCGATATTCGCCGACAAGGCGATTAAAAAAATCGGCCAGAATATCAAATACGATATGCTGGTTTTGCGAAACGCTGGGTTGCCTCTTGCGGGGGTGTATTTCGATACGATGGTCGCGTCGTATTGTCTCGACCCGCTGCGAAACAGTCATTCACTTGATAATATGGCGCTGGATTTTCTTGGGCTTACGAGCATCCCGATATCCGCACTCATCGGCAAGGGGAAAAATCAGCTCAGTTTTGATATGGTCGATACTGGGGCGGCCTGCGAGTATTCCGCCGAGGATTCGGACCTGACCTGGCGGCTGTATCAGTATTTCACGGCGCAATTGGAGCGACGGCCACAGATACAGCCATTATTTTACGATGTTGAGATGCCATTAGTAACCGTTCTGGCGGAGATGGAATACAACGGGGTGTCGCTGGATACGGAGATACTTTCGGATATGTCGGAGGATATAACGGCGTCGATTAACCGGCTGGTTGACGAGATTTATCAGACGGCTGGCGCGTCGTTTAATATCGATTCACCCAAACAGCTTGCCGAGGTTCTTTTTGGCCGGCTGGGATTAAAATCCGTTCGTTCCGGCAAAACAGGCCAAAGCACCGACGCCGCAGTTCTGGAGGAACTTGCGGAAGAACACCCAATCATCAATCTAATTCTTGAATACCGCACGCTGAGCAAGCTAAAAAATACTTATGTTGACAAGCTGGGCTATCTTGTGAATCGCCGAACGGGCCGGGTGCACGCGTCATTCAATCAGACAATAACCGCGACGGGCCGATTAAGCTCATCAGACCCTAATTTGCAGAATATCCCCATCCGCACGCCTTTAGGCGCCAAGATACGTTCAGCGTTTATTCCCAAAAATAAAACCGATTGTATTCTCAGCGCGGATTATTCACAGATAGAGCTTCGCTTGCTGGCGCAATTTTCAGGAGATAAGGCGTTGCGGGAGGCCTTTGCCGCGGATATGGATATTCACCGTTTTGTGGCTTCGCAGATTTTTAATGTTCCTATTGAAAAAGTTACATCCGAGATGCGTTCGCGCTGCAAGGCGGTAAACTTCGGGATAATTTACGGGCAGGGCGCTCTCGGTCTGGCACACGGAACGGGACTGACCTTGCAGGAGGCGAAAAAGTTCATCGACGATTATTTCGCCAGGTACAGTTTCATCCGCCAGTTTATGGATAGTGTCGTCGAGCAGGCGACGAAGAACGGCTACGTCGAGACGATTCTGCACCGTCGGCGAAGGATTTTGAATCTTGAAAGCGGCAACCCGGGCAAGCGTGCGCAGGCGAAGCGATTAGCCGTAAATACGGTCATACAGGGTTCTGCGGCTGATTTGATTAAAGTCGCTATGGTCAATATCCAGCGAAAAATCGAAGCGGGAAATCTGCCCGTTAAAATGATTCTTCAGGTCCACGATGAGTTGGTTTTTGAATTGCCGACCGCGGAGGCCGAACGGCACGCGAAATGGATTGCCGAGGAAATGACCGGTGCTATCAAGCTGGACGTTCCTTTGAAAGTCGATGTTACTTACGGACCGAGCTGGCTTGCGGAGAAATGATTATGGCAAAATTAACACTTATGCGACGGTTAATGAAACTTGTTCACCCGGAGGGGATACCGTGGCCCGGCTCGGTTTTTTATAACGCGCTTAGTTCGTCGGCAATATTTATGAAGCACTATGAGCTTGCGGCTGAAGACATATTGAGCCATTGTTCGCAGGGGACGCTGCTCGATATCGGCACAGGTCCTGCCCGGCTGCTGTTAGAACTGCATCAGCAATCCCCGGGTATGCGCCTGGTGGGAATTGACTCTTCTGCCGCAATGGTAACCCAGGCGAAACAGAATGTCGCTGAGGCGGGCCTGTCGGAATTCATCGAGGTAAAAGAGGGCAGCGCAAATCATATCCCCTTTCCTGACCAGTCCTTCGATATCGTCGTGAGCACCGTTTCGATGCATCACTGGAAACAGCCGGAAGCGTGCCTCAATGAGATTTATCGCGTCCTGAAAGACAACAGTTTCGCACTTATATACGACCTTGTGAGCGATACGCCCAAAAGCACTTTGAGCGAGATAAAACGAGAATTTGGCCGGCTGAAAGCCACGATGTTTTGGCTTCACAGTTTCGAGGAGCCATTTTATACCCGCCAAAATTTTGAGGCAATCGCTCAATCGTCGCTTTTCGAGAAAGGCCGGACTCAATTCCTGGGCCTGTTCTGCTGTTTGATACTGAAAAAGTAATTCGTTTTGTTGACGTGGAATCCGCCAAGCCCTAAAATCCCATTGTCAGTGAGACGTGAGCAGAACTTTTTATACAGCCCGGCAGGAAAAGACAAGATGATAACGGTAAACGAGAATTTTTTGAAATTACAGACGGGATATTTATTCCCGGAAATCGGCAAACGCAGGCGCGCGTTCCAGCAGGCGCATCCTGAGGCGAAAATAATCAGTATGGGTATCGGCGACGTTACGCAGCCGATTGTTCCGGCGGTAATCGAGGCGATGCACAAGGCCGTCGATGAGATGGGCAGGAAAGAGACGTTTCGCGGCTACGACGACGGCGGCATCGGCTACGCTTTTCTCAGGGAAGCAATCGCCAAAAACGATTATAAATCGCGAGGCGTCAGTATCGATATCGACGAGATTTTCATCAGCGACGGCGCAAAATCGGACACCGCCAATATACAGGAGCTTTTCGGCCTCGATAACATCATAGCCGTCGCGGACCCCGTCTATCCGGTTTATGTTGATACCAACGTAATGGCGGGGCGGACGGGGGCGGTCGCGGGGCAGGGGACATATTTGAAAATCGTCTATATGCCCGCCACAGCCGACAATAATTTTGTCCCTGAGCTGCCGAAGGAAAAAGCGGACATCATTTACCTGTGCTTTCCGAATAACCCGACCGGCGCGGTGGCGACTAAAGAGCAGTTGAAAAAATGGGTCGATTACGCGAAGGAAAACAGGTCCGTAATTTTGTTCGACGCCGCATACGAGGCGTATATCAGCGATTCGCAGATACCGCATTCGATATATGAAATAGATGGCGCAAAAGATGTCGCGATTGAATTTCGCAGTTTTTCAAAGACCGCGGGGTTCACGGGGCTTCGCTGTGCTTTTACCGTTGTGCCGAAAGAGCTTCGGGCGTTTACCAGGGCGGGGCAAAGCGTCGTTCTCAATCCGCTCTGGAACAGGCGACTTTGCACCAAGTTCAACGGCGTATCGTATGTTACTCAGGCAGCGGCTGCCGCGGTATATTCCGACGAAGGCAAAAAGCAGATTCGCAAAACGATTGATATTTATATGAGCAACGCAAAAGTAATTCGCGAGTCGCTCATGGGACTTGGCTATCAGGTTTATGGCGGGATTAACGCGCCGTATATCTGGGTGAAAACGCCTGAGGGCGTCGGTTCGTGGCAATTCTTCGATTTGCTTCTCAATAAGGCGCACGTCGTAACAACCCCCGGCGCTGGATTCGGGCCGGCAGGGGAGGGTTACGTGCGACTGACGGCGTTCGGAAATCCGCCTGATGTTGTCGAGGCGCTTGGGCGAATCAAGGCCATAGGCAAATGAGCCGGACCATCGCATACATCGGTTTGGGCAGCAATCTCGGCGACAGGAAAGATTTTATTGGCAAGTCCCTGCAATTGCTACGTGAAACGCCGGATGTTGCTGTCGAGCGGGTCTCAACCATTGTCGAAACCAAACCATTGAGCAATGCCAACCAGCCGATGTATCTTAACTGTGCTGCTGAAATAAAGACATCGCTGTCGGCTGAAAAACTTTTTCATCGCCTCGTTCTCATCGAGAACACCCTCGGCCGCAAAAGAGACGGAAAATGGGCGTCAAGAACCATAGATTTGGATTTGCTGCTGTTCGGCGACGAGGCAATAAATAGCGATACGCTTACAGTTCCTCATTCGCAGATGCACCTGCGTTCGTTTGTGCTGACGGGCCTGCGCCAGTTGAATCCTAAGCTGGAGCATCCTGTTCTTAATGAGACGGTTGATACGCTTGCACGCCGGCTGAATGGCGGCGATTTTGCTCTCAGGCCTGATATGCCGCAGCTTATCAGTATCGCGGGCAATATCGGCGCGGGCAAAACCACCCTGGCAAAAATACTTGCCGACGCTTTTAAGTGTCCCGCAATCTTCGAGGCGTATGATACCAATCCGTTTTTGGCAAAAGTTTACGCCGGCAATCACGACCTTGCCCTTGACAGCCAGTTGTATTTCCTTTTTACGCGGCTTGAGCAGTTGAAACCAGCTTCGCTCGAAAAAGGAAAGCCCGTTGTTACCGATTACCTTTTTCAAAAAGAGCAGATATACGCAAAATTGCTTTTGAATGCCGAGCAATTAGTTTTGTATCAGAAATTTTATTCTATTGTGTCGCCCGCGGTTGCCGACCCGGTATTAGTGATACACCTGCAAAACCCGCCCCAGCAGTGCCTTGAGCGGATTCACAAGCGAAGTCGGCCATACGAACAGCGAATTGAAAACAGTTTTCTTGAGGCCGTCGGCGCCGGTTACGAACAGGGTTTACGCGACTGGAAGGTTTGCCCGGTCATCCGGCTGTCAAATTTCGACTGCCTTGAGAAAAACGCGGTTGACTTGCTTGTTCGACGGTTAAAATATTATATCACACACGGATAAGAGGCCCGAAATGAAAGTCATAAAAACCATTAAATCGCTCAGAGCGTTCGTCAGCGCCGCTCAAGACGCGGCCAGAACAATCGGCCTTATTCCCACGATGGGCGCGCTGCACCGGGGACATATATCACTTATCGAACGCTCCGGCAAACACGGCGATTTCGTCGTGGTCAGTATCTTTGTCAACCCGACACAGTTCGGCCCTAATGAGGACCTCGCGAAATACCCAAGGTCCTTGCGTGAGGACTTGCGAATCTGCGAAGACCACGGTGTTGACGTGGTATTTGTCCCCGACGCAAAGGAAATGTACCGGGTGGACGACCTTGCCTGGGTGAGTGTAGATAAACTGTCGGAATCCCTGTGCGGGCGTTTTCGGCCGGGGCATTTTCGTGGTGTCGCCACCGTCTGCGCAAAACTTTTCAATATCGTGCAGCCCGACGTTGCTTACTTTGGCCAAAAGGACGCCCAGCAGCTTGCCGTGATAAAGCGAATGGTCGCCGATCTTAATTTTCCTCTCAAGGTCATTACCTGCCCAACAGTCCGCGGGGCCGATGGTCTTGCTCTTAGCAGCAGAAACCGGTATTTATCGCCACAGCAGAGAAAAGACGCGACTTGCATATACCGCTCGCTCAAGACCGCCCGCGAAATGATAGAGGCGGGCCGGACAAATCCCAAAACAATCGCCGCTAAAATTCGTAAGATAATTACCGCCGCAAAATCGCTCAACAGCATCGATTACATAAGCGTCGTTGACGCCGAGACCCTTCAGGACGTCAGTCGCATCACAGGAAAGGTGCTGATTGCCATCGCGGCACGGTTCGGCTCAACCCGGCTGATTGACAATGTGATAGTGGACTGCGGCCGGAGATGATGTATAATACTTGCTTTTAATTTTATAAGAAGGCAGGCAAATAACAATGCTTCTAAAGATGTTAAAATCGAAACTGCACCGGGCACGCGTGACCGATACCCGGCTTCACTACCCCGGCAGCATCCTCATCGACTCGGCCCTGATGAAGGCCGCGGGAATCTTGCCTTATGAAGGCGTCCTCATCGCTGACCTGACCAACGGCAGCAGGGTCGAGACATACACAGTGCCGGCGCCAGCAAACTCGGGCCAGATAATCGTCCTCGGAGCCGCGGCAAAACTGATGAAGAAAAACGATATAGTCATAATCTTCAGCTTCGCTTATTGCACGCCGGCGGAGGCGAAAAAACTTAAACCAAAGGTCATACTGCTTGATGAACACAACAAAAAACGAAAAGCAATCAGGCAATAAATCGGAAAATCCGTAGATGCACCCGGAACTATTCAGAATACCTTTTACGTCGTTGACGGTTAAGGGCTATGGCCTGATGCTGGTCATTGGTTTCCTGCTGGCTGTGCACGTCATCAGGCGCCTCAGTAGAAATATCACGCCCGACCCGCAGATGATTACCAACGCTTCGTTGTATTCCCTTGTCGCCGGCGTCATCGGCGCACGTGTATTCTACGTTCTGCATCACTTCGACATCTTCAAATATAACCTGGCGAGCGTCTTTACAATCTGGGAAGGGGGGCTTGAACTTCTGGGAGGCGTTATCGCCGCTATCGCAGTAATTGTCCTCTACCTTCGATATCACAAGCTGCCCGCCCGCCAATATCTCGATATTCTCGCAATTGGGCTTATGCTGGCCCTGTGCTTTGGCAGGATGGGCTGTTTTCTCAACGGCTGCTGCTTCGGCAAACCATGTGATTTACCCTGGGCGGTCAGATTCCCTTATGGCTCTTTCGCCTACACAAGCCAGGTCGAGCCAAACCCGTCCCGAAATCGCCCCTTGCCCCAATTGCAACTGCCGGATGACTTCTTCAATTCCGGGATACTTAAACCTTACGACCAACTGACCCCGCAGCAAAAAGAAATGGTTACAACAGGCCCTTACCGCTGCTTGGCGGTTCACCCGACCGAATTGTATTCATCCGCTGATGCGGCTGTTATCGCGGGGCTGTTATATCTGTTCTGGAGAAGGACACAATCCCCCTTCGCTAAAGCTTCGGCGGACAAGAACGCTCAAAAACCCAAAAACTTCCTCAAGCCCCTCACAAAACCGGGCGGCACCTTCGCACTTATGTTTATCCTTTACAGTTGCGTCCGATTTTTTGAAGAGTTTGTACGTGACGACAACCCATTCGAATACGGCTGGTGGATGATTTACAAGGGCGGCACTATCTCCCAGAACCTGTCCATTTATATGCTGATTTTCGGCGTTGTCCTGATGCTCATCTTCCAGAAACTTCCTGCCGATATACAATTATCCAAAGCCCGTTGATTTTTCTGAACAATTTGCTGAGCTTTGGTATAATAATATAATTATCAAAAGGCGATTCTTAAAGGAAATGCATGGGGCTTTACGACAGAGATTACACCCAGGAGAAAAGCGACTCGCAGCCGGGTTATTCGCCGCAGATGCGACTGGGCTTCCCGTCTTTAACCCCCGTCGTAAAATGGCTGCTCATTATCAACGTCTCAGTTTTCTTAATTAATATTATTTTCTCATCTCACGAAGGGACGGAAATGACGTTCCTTCAAACGTATTTTGCGCTGATACCCGCTACACCGATGCTCACCCTTCAACTATGGCGGCTTATTACTTACCAGTTCCTTCACTGGGATTTTAATCATATATTATTCAATATGCTCGGCCTGTTTTTCTTAGGCCCATCGCTTGAGCGTCAGTGGGGCGGCAAAAAATTTCTTACGTTTTATCTTTCCTGCGGCGTGGCAGGGGGACTGTTTTATATACTTCTGGTTACGGCCGGATTTTTGTCTGCCGGGCCGATGGTAGGCGCATCAGGGGCAATCCTCGGCGTCCTTACTGCCTGCGCGATTCTCTTCCCGCATTTTGTCGTATTTATTGTTATCTTCCCTGTACCAATTCGCGTTGCCGCGGTTATATTGATGGGCATCGCGTTTTATACCGTTTTCTCCAAAGGCGCAAACGCTGGCGGCGAGGCGTGTCACTTCGCCGGTATTGCAGTGGGGGCGATATATGTCCTGTCTGATTCTTGGCGAACCGCCCTTAAATTACGCTTCAAGGCGTCAAAATGGGAGAAATATATCGAATCCGAACGCCGGCTGCGCATCGAGGTTGACCGCATCCTCAAGAAAGTTCACGACCACGGGATACAATCCCTTACCTCGTCCGAAAAAAGCATCCTCAAAAAAGCCACCCGTCTCGAACAGGAACGCCTGCGTAAATAGCAAAAACAACGAGGCCCTGCGAATAACTCGCAAGGCCTCGACAAAACCCTAAATCATCAATCAAAAATCAGCAATTAGTTGTCCCACTCGAATTTTTCCTTTTCGTTAAGAAGCTCGGTAACCCGTTCCTTAACCTTCTGGCTCTTGTAATCCTTGCCCTTCCATTTCTCGACCTCGGCCTTTCTCTGGTCAACTTCTTTTTGCAGGTCCGCCAGTTTCTTAGTCAGGTCCTCATAGGCCATTTGTTTTCGCTTAACAATCAGGTCAAACTGCTGGCCGACAATCTGCTCTAATTCCGTGGTCAGCGTTTTTTTCTGTTTTTCATCCGTTGTTGCGCTGATTTGCTTCAACAACTCTGTCCGTTTACTTCTAAGTTCCATCTGTCCTTTCAGGACTTTGGCGAGATTCGGGTCATCTTTGACTGCCTGACAAATAGGCCCATATTTCTTTCCGCTAATCATCAGCGCTCGCATATACTGTTCAGGATTGTCCTTTTTCAGTTGTTCCAGCTTAGTCGCTTCATCCGGATAATTTTCCTTGAGGCATTTCAAAAACTCCTCGGTTTTTTCCTGCATTTTTTCACGCATAAATTCTTGTCCGGGCATATCGTATCCAACCTGCGGCGGTGTGCCTGGTCTCGGCATCGCATGCTGTTGCCCCGCAGGTCCACCTTGCTGCGCACCTTTCTGCTCAAGCATACGCGACATAAACTGTTCTCGCATATGGTTTCGCAGCTCCATTCTGAAGGCATTGGGGTCTTTTTCGCGTAACTTCGTCAACTCATTCGCCTCTTGAGGATTTTTCTCTTTTAACTCGGCCAATATATGGTCCATCTGTTCCGGCGTCGGCTCGAATTGCCCTTTGCCCATCATTGGGCCACCAGGTCCAGGAGTTCCCGGAGGGGCAGTGCTAATCTGCTCTTCCTGGGCGAGATCTCCTGCTTTTGTTTGGCTCAAGCCCGCCATCACCAGTACGCAGCAGGCGATGAAAACTGTTTTCCATACGTTGATTCTCATATCCTTATCCTTTCCACATATCGCCGTTAACTTCGATTAATTCTGTTTCCAAATCCCCGATGTCATTACTCTCGTTGCCGCTGTCATCAGATTGAACCCCCGACAACTCAATCTGAATATTCTCTATTTCCGCTTTCAGCACGGTTACATCCGCGTCATCTGCTCCTTCCCAGACCCGTGACGGTATTGACGCCGCGACCATTCTGGTTTGATGGCTGTTGGGCGGGTTGCCATACCGTATCAGGGTCAGAACCGATACCACAACAATTGCCGCCGCGACAGCCGCACCCAGTATCCTTCTCTGGAATACGACCGTTCGCCGTCGTCTTAACGCGGCCACGACGTTTTTCTTTACCTCGGCGAGTACCCGTTCATCCGGCTGAGGCGCCGAATACGCCCCCAGAATTTTTTCCCCATTTTCTATATCCTCAGCCGTCTGCCGGGCTGCTGCCTCATCCATAAAGCCGGCCAGCAGTTTTCTCAAATTTTCGTTCGCTGAATTATTCATATATGGTTATCCCATCAACTCCCGCAATTTCTTTAATCCCCGGTGCACCTTAGATAATACCGTCCCTATTGGCTCTCGCCTTGATTCCGCGATTTCCTTGAACGACATCTGTGAGTAAAATCTCATCATTACCAGTTCCCGCACGTCACTGTCCAATTCTCCCAGTGCCATTTGCAGCTTGTCGGCGTCGCCGTCATATCCGCTTGCGACACCCGACGATTGCGACATTATCCGTTTGCTGTGCTCATCCAGAAGTCGCGTTTGCCGCTGCTTGAACCGCAAATGGTCGTGAAAGATATTCGACGCCATCGTGAAGAGCCACCCGTCGAAGCTGCCGCCGCGGTAGGTGCCAATCTTTTCCACTAACTTTGCAAATAGCTCGCTCAGCAATTCATCGCTCAAATCCCTGTTGCCGGTCAAGCGGTAAAAATATCCGAAGCACCGCCTACCATACATATCGACGAGCTGCGTAAAGCACCCCTCGTCGCCTTTATTACATCCTATAATTACCCGGTCTATATCACGCTGCGCCATAATTGGCCATTTTTCACATATTTAGACGTATCTGCCCGACTGTTTATTGCATTTACACGCCGAAACGCTATACTTATACCCTGATTATGGCTATTACTGAAGTAAAACAATCCCCCAAAAACACCTGGGCTGCCAAACTCAAGCGGACTGTAACCGCTTTTTTGCCCGTCTCAAAAACCCGCCGGGGCCAGTGCCTCCGTTGCGGCGCCTGCTGCAAACTCCCCAATGTCTGCCCCTGGCTTCGATTTGACGCCCAAGGCAAAGCAATATGCAAAATATACTTCGTGCGCCCTATGAACTGCCGAAAATACCCCAGAACCGAATCTGAACATATTACCCAAACCCCCTGCGGTATCCACTTCTCGAAGCGCAGCGAAGGTCCTCGCAAGTCGTAGGCGGGGAGCTATGATTGTTTAACCCGAAATCCAAAAGACAAGCCCCTCATTATTGACGTAAGACAGCGTTTGCGGTATTGTGGGAAAGGGAAATTTAATCGCAGATTACAAGGAATTAAAAAGAATGAACGAATTTCAGGCAAAACAAATCGCGGAAGCCCTTTCAGGTGAAACTTGGCAGTCAGGCGGCGGAATCTGGCTCGTTCTTGCAGGAATATATATATCTGTACCTATCTTATCCCTTAGAAAATAAGTAGGTATGTTTTTGACATCTTTATCTCTGAGAGAATAATATTCTGAGTTTTTGGAATCATATAAAGCAATATACCCGTTTGCCTGAGTTTTTTTATTGTAGCCGTCAAGATGAGTAACTAACCTTGAAACTCCTTGAAAGGCAATATTTTTCGGCGTTTTTGTAAAATAATAAACCGTTCTTAACGCAGATGCAGCCAATGCCGCACTTTTACCAATGCCGAAAGAACCGCCTTCACCTCCTATTTTGTTACAAACACCTCTAGATCTCACTAATCCATACCATCTACTGGTTCTCTCAGAATCATCTCCCGTAAGACCGGTGGTTCCATAATCGCTGACCTTGAGCATAGGAATTTTATCTTGTTTTAAAAGATCTAATGCGTTGTCAGCGAATTCTTTTATCTTAGGTTCTTCTGTCCAGAAAGATTTGCAGCTTTTTAAAATTGCTCTTATATCTATTAAAGCGGGAAAATAGCTTATCGGGACATTCTTTAAATCGAAGCACAATTCTACGGTATGCCCCTCTTGGTCCGCGGCATCAATGGTATTTTGTGCGCATTCTCTTGCTATATAGTGATTAACATCACCTAAAAAGGTTTCTATGTTGCCGTCGTTTATTCCTTCCTCCATTCCTCCGACAAGGGGAGGAAAACTTAATTCGATTTCCATAGAAACAGTTCTCCTAAACCTCTTATATGTTGCCTACTATAACTTAAACTCTGTTCTCCTGCCAAATGTAAATCTGGCGTTTGCGGATTTTATTTCTTTATTGATTGCAGAGAATATTTTATTGACCTCGTCTTCGGTGTAATCATAAGCACTGCGATTTGAGCAATTACCGAGAATGCGTATCTTCCGAATGATGTCATTAGTTCGTTTTGCTGCGATCCTTTTGAACCTCTGAATTCTTGTTTCTGTGCTATTTGTCAGGTCTTCTTTTTGCTTCATATTCGCATCCTATAACTGATATTAACAATATAAACACTGTGCATACAATATACTCATCCTATTACATATTTCAAGAAAATAATTAAAATTATTTTCGCGTATCATTGGGAAAACCGCCTGGCCCGGTGAATCGGAGTGTAATCAGCGTCTGAAAAATGTTAATCTGGGTAGCTTGCCCTCCATTCGACACACACAAAAGGGAGGGGCAACAAGGGGCAAGTAGGGGCAACTAAAAAATTTCCAATAATAGTATCAGTAATCCTTATTAGATTTCCGGCTTCTTATCGCCGCTGTCCTCCGTCTTCTGTCCTCCGTCCTCATTCTCGCCGGGTTTATCCTCCGGCGGTTCCTCTTCGTCAATCTTCCACTTATCGCTCTCGTCGATGTCGTTTATTTCCCTCTCGACGTATTTCATCATTTTCCGCTGTATCGGCTCCATCTCTTTTTGCCATCGCAGCATACTTTGATAGCTGACTAAGAGCATATCCAGCCGAATCAATTGCCACTTCGCGACGCACTCCGGCTCCTTGATATTCGAGAAGGGGTCACACTTGAACGCCCGCCGACCGTCCGGCCCAACCTCGCATAGCTCGCACTGCGTACATTGAATCATCGTTATATCTCCTGCCGCCCCGGGCAAAGATTATGTATATAAACCAATTTGGACTTTGACTTCTCAGCGATTATCCTATATTATCAAACGCCCGATATAATAAACAGAGCAATTTTCAGATTGTCTTTAGGTTGGATTGACGGAGTAAGTATAGTATGGCAAAACCAAGACGCAGGCGCAAAATCGGAAGCAAAAAGCGCCACCAGAAGTGGAAAATTCGCCACAAGATAAGCTGGTAAGCTTATCGCTATCCGCTTTCGGCAATTAAACACACTCAATAGCGGTCTAAAAAATGAAGCATTTCACCGTTACCTTTCAGCCCGACGGTAGAGAGGTTTCCATTCACCCCGGCGCGACGCTGTTGGAAGCCGCAGGGTTGGCGGGTATCGTTCTCAATACCGTATGCGGCGAGAAGGGCACCTGCCGTAAATGCGCCGTAATCTTGCAGCCGGCCGGCGAGACCGTTCTGGCCTGCCAGCATCGCGTTACCGAAAACCTTACTGTCTTCGTCCCGTCGGATTCCCGGTTCGTTGAGCACAAAATCCTTACCGATGGAGCCACCCGCAAAGACGCCGTCCAGCCCGATATTTACAAGAAATATCTCTCTGCCGCCGGCAATCGCCCCATACTTGGTCTGGCAGTCGATATCGGCACCACGACCGTCGTCGTCAAACTAATCGATATGAAAACAGGCCGACTCCTCGCGACCTCCGCCACCCTTAACCCGCAAACCAAATTCGGCGATGACGTAATATCGAGAATCGGCTACGCCCAGACCGACAAAAAACTAAAAGAGCTGAACTTGCTGATTGTCGGCCGCCTCAACGACCTCATCGCCGATTGCTGCAGCCGGGCCGCGGCCCAAAGCAGCGACATATACGAGACGTGCGTCGTCGGCAATACCACAATGCACCACATATTCCTGCGATTGCCCATAACACAGCTCGGCGAGGCGCCATATAAGGCGTTTTCGCTCGATGCGAAAGATTCGCCTCCCACCGCTCTGGGTCTTCACGTGAATCCCGTCGGCAACGTTCACACCGTCGCCAATATCGCCGGCTTCGTCGGCGCCGATACGACAGCGGTCGCTCTGGCAACGTCTCTTGATTCCGCGGACCAGGTAACGCTCGTAATCGACATAGGCACCAATGGCGAAGTCATCATCGGCACAAAAGACAAGCTTCTTGCCGCGAGCTGCGCCGCAGGCCCCGCATTCGAGGGCGCACGGATTGCCTGCGGCTCAAGGGCCGCCGACGGCGCAATCGAGGCCGTCGTTCTTGACAAACACAATATCGCGATTGACGTGATAGGGGGGGGCAGGCCCGTTTCGATTTGCGGCTCAGGCCTCATCGACGCCGTCGCCGTCCTCATCGATTTGGGCATAATCGACTTCACGGGCCGGTTCAAACCCAAAACACACCTGCCCTCGGCCATCGCGAAACGTATAACCAAAATGAAACACGAAAATTCCCCGGCTAAAGAGGAAGGCCTTGTCTTCGTCCTCGCTTATCATGGGCATACTCCCGCAGTGTATCTGACCCAGCAGGATATCCGCGAGGTCCAGCTCGCCAAGGCCGCCATCCGCGCCGGGATACATCTCCTTCAGCATCGTTTCTCGGTCGCCGATGCCGACATAAAGCAAGTTTTCCTCGCCGGCGCATTTGGCAATTATATCCGCAGGCAATCCGCACTTCGCGTCGGGCTTTTGCCAAATGTCCCCGTTGACCGCATCCACTCCGTCGGCAACGCCGCATCTTCAGGCGCTCAGCTTATTCTCGTCAGCTCTTGCTGCCGAACCCTTGCCGCAGACCTTGCCCGTAAGATTGAATACGTCGAAATAGCCAATGAGCCCCTCTTCCAGTCCGCCTTCGCCGACTCTATGCTTTTTTGAAATGCTCCGGGGTTTCAAATTCGAAATGTGCAGTCCCAGTGCCTTCGCGGTTCCGCGGTCAAAACCGAATCACGTTGGCGCCCCAGGTTAGACCTGCGCCGAAGGCGACAAGGATGACTATGTCGCCGTGTTTGATTTTACCCTCGCGGATAACCTGGTCGAAAGCCAGCGGAACCGACGCGGCGGACGTGTTGCCGTATTCGTTAATGTTGATGAAGATTTTGTCGTCGGGTATTTCCAGCCGTTTAGCGGCGGATTCGATGATTCTCGCGTTCATCTGATGCGAAACGACCATTTTAACGTCATCGAGCGTGAGATTGCATTTTTCGAGACACTCCATGACCGTCTCAGTGATTCTCCGCACCGCCTGCTGATAAACCTCCCGCCCCCTGATTTGCATATAAATTTTCTTCGGGTCATCCAAGGGCCTGCTCACGGGATTTCGCGAGCCGTAGGCCTGGCAATTCAACGCCTGCCACGAGCTGCCGTCGGCATACATCGTGCTGTAAATGACCCCGCTTTGCACTTCGTTTTTTTTCCGCGGCCTGCTCTCAAGCACAACCGCTCCGGCCCCGTCGCCGAAAAGGATACAACTGGTGCGGTCCTTGTAGTTGGCGATTTTGGTCAGCGTCTCCGCCCCGATTACAAGGGCGTTTCGCAGCCGGCCGTTTTCGATAAACTGCTGCGCTATGGAAATCCCGTATATGAACCCGCTGCACGCCGCCATCAGGTCGAACGCCCAGGCGTTAGTCGCGCCGAGATTCTGCTGCACAAAGCACGCAGTGGAGGGAAACACCATTTCGGGAGTGATTGTCGCGACGATGATAAGCTCAATTCGCTCCGGCTTTAGTCCTGCCGTCGCCAGCGCCTTTTTCGCTGCCTCCGTCGCTAACTGTGCCGTGCTTTCATCTTTGCCGCAGATGTGCCGCCGTTCAATTCCCGTCCGTGTCTTAATCCATTCATCCGAGGTTTCGACCATTTTGGCGAAGTCATCGTTAGTCAGGATTCCGGCCGGCGCATACGAACCGTGCCCCGCAATAACTGCGATGAAATCCGAGTGGTGCGATTCAATCGACTTGTTCATCCTTGACCCTTAATACAGCATCCTCCGGCTCGGCGTTTTGTCCTTCATCGACTACACTGCTGGCCGAGAGGTATTTGGCGATTTTATTGTTTATCCCTACGCTGTGATATTTTTTCGTCGCCATTATGGCGTTTCTTATCGTTCTGCTTTCGCTTGCCCCGTGGCAGATAAGCGCAGTCCCGTTTATGCCCAGAAGTAATGCACCTCCGTATTCGTGATAATCATGCTTTTTGAAGAATCGTTTCATTACCCCTTTGAACATCGGCCCGATTATCAGTCGGAACTTATGCGTTATAATTTCCTGTTTTATCGCCTTGACAAGCCCCTCGACAAGCCCCTCGGTCAGCTTCAAGATGACGTTTCCCACGAATCCTTCGCATATTGCCACGTCGCAGACGCCCTTGAAGATATCCCGTCCTTCGATATTCCCGATGAAATTGATTTTCGGGTCCTGCTTAATAAGTTCGCGTGCCTTTTTGACTACCTCGTTACCTTTGGCGTCTTCCTCGCCGATGCTCATCAGCCCTACCCTGGGGTTCTGTATCCCGAACAGCTCCCGTGCGTATATCGAAGACATAACCGCATACTGGTAAAGATTGATTGGCTTGCAGGCGATATTGGCCCCGACGTCGCAAATGGTAACGGGACCTTCGAAGGTTGGGAAAACCACGGCTATTCCGGGGCGATTGACGCTCTGGAGATTACGCATACGCATCTGGAAGGCCGCGACGCAGGCGCCGGTGTTGCCGGCGGAGATTACGGCGTCAGCCCTGCCAAGTTTGCTTAATTTAGCAAGAATCGATATTGAACTGCGGGGCTTCTTTCGCAAAGAATCGATAGGGGGGTCGTCCATACCAATAACATCAGGTGCGTGAACAACGGTAAGGGCGGCAGGATAGTTAAGCTTGGGCGGCAGTTTCGGCTCAATAGCATCCTTGGGGCCGACAAGGATAACCTCGTCGCCTTTCTCAAGCAATCCAAGGGCCTCAATCGCGCCGGAGATAATAGCATCAGGTGCTTTATCACCACCCATTGCGTCGATAGCGATACGCATCTGGCGTTACCTCTTCTTTTTTTCGGTCTGTTCTGCGACTTTCAGGGTGATATTGGAATTGAGGTAACCGCATTTCTCGCACGCGGCGTGCGGGAGCTTCGCTTGGCCGCACTTCGGGCATACCGTGTAATTCACCGGCTTCAGGGCATGATGTGACCTGCGCGAGTGAGTCCTGCTTTTACTTATCTTTTTTATTGGTAACATTAACTGGTACTCCAAAAATCGCTTCTGATTTAAGCTGCTACGGTTGAAACGAGAATAGATAGTTTACCGCGGGTGATTTGTCAAGACGATTTTGTTGTTTTTACGGCATATCCCACGATGGACGCATCAGAAATCTGGTTTCGACGGGTTTGCCCGCCTCACCCCTCAGGGGCGGGCGAGGTCTCGACGTCGGCAGAGCCGACGGCGGACGCCACCGTGCGATATTGGGTATTTCTTGACAGGCCTGTCTTTTTTTGCGATAAAACCGGCGGTTTTGAAAGCTGAACAACCAACGAGATACTAATCGCTAAGGACGAAATAATGAAAACAGCATTTTTATTCCCGGGTCAGGGGGCGCAATTCGTCGGTATGGGCAAGGACGTCGCAGAGGGGTTTCCGGCGGCAAAAGCCATATTTGACAAAGCCAACCAGATTTTAGGGTTTGATATCGCGAAGATTTGCTTTGAGGGGCCTGCCGATACACTCAACACGACAACAATATCTCAGCCGGCGATTTTCACGGTTTCGGCGGCGATTCTGGAAATTTTTCGAACAGGCGAAAACACGAAAAATATCACTGCGGAGATAACAGCGGGTTTGAGCATGGGCGAATACACTTCGCTTTATGCGGCGGGGTTGATTAGTTTTGAGGATGGTTTGAAATTGGTCAAGAAGCGTGGCGAGGCGATGCAGGCCGCAGCGGATAAAAGCAAAGGCGGTATGGTCGCAATTATCGGCCTCGATGAAGAAAAGACCAAAGCCCTGTGCGCCGAGGCGAGTCAGGGCGAACTGCTGGCAGGCGTCAATTTCAATTGCCCGGGTCAAATCGCGATAAGCGGCACAAAATCGGCCTGTGAGCGTGCGGAAAAATTAGCGGAAAAATACGGTGCGATAAAGGCAATCCGGCTGGAGGTCGCGGGGGCGTTTCATACTAATATGATGTTGCCTGCTGCCCAAGCGCTTGGTCAGGCGCTTGGCCAGACAAGTATCAAAGAGCCAACACAGCCAGAGGTTATCGCTAATATCACAGCTGATTATTACACCAGCGCAAACCAGATTCGCGAATCACTGGCAAAGCAGCTCGTCCAGCCGATATACTGGCAAAAATGCGTCGAGCGATTGATTGCCAACGGCGTCGATACGTTTTACGAAATAGGCCCCGGCAAGGTTCTCACCGGTTTGATGAAACGCATTCACCGCAGGGCAAACATAATTAACGTTTCTTCGGCGGCAGCAATTAACGAATTTTAAGGAGAGCGATTATGAAACCGGCAACAACCATCACGGTGATATTTCTGCTGATTGTTTCAATACTGCATTTGCTCCGTCTCGTTTTGCAGGTGAAGGTTACGACTAATCTTTTTGAGGTGCCGATGTGGATGAGCGTCCCGGCGTGCATCGTTACAGCCGGGCTGGCAATCTGGCTCTGGAAAGAAAATAAAAAATAACAACACCTTTTGCTATTGGCTGCCAGCTAACTACCGGCTTGCATCATGTCCGAAAACCAATATACTTGCCCAAAGCGATTAACATTTCGTAACCTGGAGAAATTTAGAATGTCTGAAAAAAGATTAGCGGTAGTAACCGGAGCTGCGAGAGGAATCGGCAGGGCCATCGTATTGGAACTTTTGAAGCAGGGACGTATCGTCGCGGGATTAGACCTCAACGCGGTGCAGCTTGAGGAACTTGTGGCCGTATGCAAACAGCATGGATACGAGGTCATTACCAAGTGCATTGATATTACAAATTCCGAAAAGCTCACCGAGGTGCTCGAAGAATTAGCTAACCAGTTTGGCGGGATAGGCATTTTGGTCAACAACGCAGGCATTACGCGAGACAAGCTGATGATTCAGATGGACGACGAGGATTTCGACAAGGTGATAAACGTGAACCTCCGTGCGGCCTTCGTGGCGACACGGGTGGCAGCCAGGTCGATGATTCGCAATAAATTCGGCAGAATCGTCAGTATCAGTTCCGTCGCCGGCGTCATAGGCCAGGCGGGCTCCACAAACTATGCTGCCAGCAAGGCGGGGCTGATTGGTATGACCAAATCAATCGCACGCGAGGTCGGCAAAAAGAACGTTACCGCCAACTGCATCGCCCCGGGTTTCATCCAGACGGATATGACGGCTGTCCTGCCCGATGCTGTAAAAGAGGGTGCGATGGCATTCATACCCGTAAAGCGGTTCGGCACTGTTGATGATGTCGCCCGCGCGGTGGCATTTTTAGCCAGCGACGACTCCGGCTATATCACGGGCCAGGTCCTCGGCGTCGATGGCGGTATGGCGATGTAGTTTTAAGTGTTTGGTTTTGTCCGTCAAACGAAAGGCGGATAAACCCGCCACACAGCACGGCGGATAAAAGTTTTTAGTTTGATTCGGATTGCGGATGTTCCTGGTTATGCGTCCGGACGACAAAGACGGGGATGTCGATTGCGTGGCGGACGCTGTCCACGGTTTCGCCATATATGATATCGCCCATAAGATGATGGCCGTGGGAGCCGAGCACTAAAAGGTCAAAGCCGTTTGCTTTGACTGATTTGACAAGCTCCTCGACCGGCCGGCCGAAACGCAAATCGGTGTTCACCTGGAAATCCCTCTCCGCGACTTCTTCCGCTAATCGTTCGAGATACGCCTTATCATTTGCGCTGTGCAAACTTTCGCTTTCGTTGCCATAAACCGTTACGCCTGGGGTATCGACGACGTGAACGAGGGTAATGCTCGCATTGTGGCTTTTGGCGATGGTGATAGCAGCGGAGATGATTTTGGCGTCCCCTTCGGTGTGCTCAAGTGCGACGCCAACGTGTTTGATGGCCATTGGTTTGATTTGTTTCGCTAACCTTTCGCCGGCTTGGCCGTCCGCTGTTGTCCACGCTGTGCCTTTGCGGAACAGGGGCAAAAACGTGATAAAGCCAAGCGCACCAAGCAGCAAAAGAACAAGGGGGACAAGGCCCACCCATAGCCAGGGCGATGCACTGCCCCAGACCATTAGTTCGTCGTAAACCAATTTCAGATTCAGCGCGACAATAATCGCCGCGACAATCCAGACGGCAATCTTTACAAACAGGTTATTGGCAAACGTGCCCATTTTCTTTTTATCAGAGGTGAAGTGGATAAGTGGGATAATTGCGAAGGGCAGTTGCAAGCTGAGCACAACCTGTGAAAAAATCAAAAGTCGATACGTTCCCGCGTCACCCGCTATGGCGATTACGATAACTGCCGGCACAAGGGCGATACCGCGCGTCAGCATCCTTCGCAGCCAGGGACGCATTTTAATGTTCAGGAAGCCCTCCATAACAATCTGGCCTGAAATTGTGCCGGTAAGCGTGGAGCTTTGGCCTGAGGCAATAAGGGCAATCGCGAAGGCGATGGGGGCGATTTGACTGCCTAAAATGTTATCTAATAAATTGTGTGCCTGCTGAATCTCGGTAACTTCGATGCCTCTGCTGTGGAAATTGGCGGCGGCCATAATCAAGATAGCCGCGTTGACGAAAAAAGCCAGATTCAGAGCCACCATTGAATCCATAAAATTGAAACTGCAGGCCTGAACCCTGCCAATGAAGGTCTTGGATATCCGGCGCGACTGCACTAAGCAGGAGTGCAGGTATAGGTTGTGAGGCATAACCGTCGCCCCAACCATACCGATGGCGATATATAAACTTTTGGAATTCAAACTGGGTTTAAATCCCGCGGCGATGCTTGACCACTCCGGCTTCGCGAGGAATACCTCTAATACAAAACAGCCGCCTATGACGGCCACAAGCGATACGATAAATGCCTCCATTTTTCGGACGCCTAATCTCAGCAGCGCAAGCAGCAGGAATGTATCTCCTACGGTTACCAGGCAACCCCACAGCAGAGGCAGGCCGAACAACAGGTTTAATCCGATGATGGTTCCCAGCGCCTCGGCCAAATCGGTCGCGGCAATGGCGATCTCGGCCAGCAGCCACAAAAAGATATTGAAGTGTTTTGGATATTCCCGTCGGCAGCCCTGCGCCAAGTCAAGGCCTGTAACAACCCCCAGCCGGGCGGCAAGGGTCTGAAGCAGGACTGCCATAAGATTGGACATCAGCAGGACCCAGATAAGCGTGTATCCGAATCGGGCTCCTCCCTCGATGTCCGTGGCCCAGTTGCCCGGGTCCATATACCCGACGCTGACTAAGTAAGCAGGTCCGATAAAGGCAAAAAGGCGACGTAGCCGGCCCCGTTTCCTGACGTCTATGGAGTCAGCAAAGTGATTGCCCGCCTGATTGTTCGTATTGAGATTATCCATATCAACGCTATTTGGCTGATTTTGACTTTTATCGCCCAAACCGCAAGGGTAAAACGGCAAATTTACCCTGAAGACGCCTGTTGGTGGTTGACATCAGCCAATCGTTATGCATTATCAGTCGGGGGCTTTTTCCAAAAATTTTCAAAAAAATGGTTGTCGGTAACACATCCGGCCGTTAATATACCACCCGACCGTCATTGGATGGCGCAGCGTTGATGTCAGAATCCGCTGGTGGACAATTTATGTAAATATGTTGTTTATTGGAGGAATACCAAGTGAGTGCTGATATGGATGTCCAGGCAGTAGAGCAAAAAGTTGTTGATATAATTAGCGAGCAGATGGGCGTTGATAAGGCGGAGATCAGCCGCGAAACTTCCTTCATAAACGACCTGAATGCCGACTCGCTGGATACAGTGGAGCTGGTAATGGAATTCGAGGACGAGTTCGGGATGAGTATCCCGGATGAGGAAGCTGAGAAGATACAGACGGTCGGGGCGGCAGTTGACTACATCGTCAATGCGGCAAAGGCAGCGAAGAAGAAATAACAGCAATTGCAATGAGCAGACGACGAGTAGTCATCACGGGCCTGGGCTGTATTACGGCTTTGGGGGAAACCGCTGGCGTGTTTTTTGAGGCACTTTGCCAGGGTAAAAGCGGCATCGCGACGTTAGAGTCGTTCGATACCAGTGCGTACCCGGTTCATTTCGGCGGGGAAGTTAAGCAATTCGATGTTACCAAGTATATCGAAATCCGCGAAAGCAAGCGGATGGACCGGTTTTCCCAGTTTGCGGTAGCGGCGGCCAGCCAGGCGGTAACAGACAGCGGGCTGGACTTCAGCAAGGAAGACCCATACCGGATGGGCGCGATAGTAGGAACGGGAATCGGCGGGATAAAAGAGATAGAGGAACAGCATCTTGTGCTCTTGAAAAAGGCGCCGATGAGGATTTCGCCTTTTACGGTTCCCCGGCTTATGGCCAATGCGGCGGCGGGCAATATCGCGATACGATACGGTCTGCGCGGGCCGAATTTCTGCGTATCAAGCGCATGCGCCAGCAGTAATCACGCAATAGGAGAGGCGTTCTGCAATATCGTGTCGGGTCGCAGCGACGTTATGGTAACGGGCGGGACGGAGGCGGCGGTGACGCCGCTGGGCCTGGCGAGTTTCTGTGCGGCAAGGTCGCTGAGTTTGCGCAACGATAATCCGGCCGCGGCGTCGAGGCCTTTCGACAGGGACAGGGACGGGTTTGTGCTCGCGGAAGGCGCGGGCATTCTGGTGCTGGAAGAATACGAACACGCGAAGAAACGCGGGGCGGCGATATACGCGGAGGTGCTGGGATATGGGGCGACGGACGATGGGAATCATATAACGGCGCCGCTGCCGGATGGGGCGGGGGCGGCAAAGGCGATGGAGTTTGCGCTTAAGGATGCACAATTGTCGCCTGAGAAGGTCGATTACGTCAACGCCCACGGGACGGGGACGGAGTTGAACGATATCGCGGAAAGTTCCGCCATAAGGGCGGTGCTGGGAGCTCACGCGTATAAAGTGATGATCAGCTCTACAAAAGGCGCGCACGGCCATTTGCTGGGGGCAAGCGCCGCAATTGAAATGGTTGTATGTGCCGAGGCGATTAAGAATTCGATAGTTCCGCCGACGATTAACCTGGAGAATGTGGACGAGCGGTGCGACGCGAAGATGGATTTTGTGCCTTTGAAAGCCAAAGAACGCAAAGTCGGCGTTGCGATGAGCAATTCGTTCGGTTTCGGCGGGCACAACGCCTGCGTGGTGGTCGGTAAGGTCAGTTGATAGTCGTTGATATTTAGCGGTTCGAGGAGGGGGTTCTCGATTTTCCGCTTTCAATTTCCTTCGGAACCAGCAAATCTAAAAATATCTTCGTGTCTTTGCGATTTGGTGGTAATATTCTAACGTAATCTCAAAGTCGAAGAATTGATCGGATTTGGGAGTTTTGAAAATGGCGGAAAACTTTGACGTTGTGATAATCGGCTCAGGTCCGGGCGGATATTACGCGGCGATTCGCTGCGCACAAAAAGGGGCGACGGTCGCCATTATCGAAAAGGCCGAGACGGGCGGAACCTGCCTGAATCGCGGCTGTGTTCCCTCAAAGGCGCTTCTTGCCTCCGCTGAGGTCCTCTTGCAGGCGAAAAACGCAGGCGCTTTGGGCGTCGATATTCCGACGGTGTCGCCCAACTGGGTAAAAATGCAACAGCGAAAAGACGCAATTGTCTCGGGTTTCAGAAAAGGGCTATCTGGTCTTTTGCAGGCAAACAAAATTAAGATGTTTGCGGGGACGGCCATTATTTCTTCGCCAAAGGCGGTCGTCGTTAAAGCCCAAACAGGGCAAATAGAAATTAATGCGACAAAGGGCATCATAATAGCGACCGGCTCCGTCCCGGTTGAAATCCCGGCATTCCCATTCGACGGCCAAACCGTCATCAGCAGCACAGAGGCATTATCATTGCAGGCAATTCCCGCTTCGATGGTAATTGTGGGTGGCGGCATAATCGGCTGTGAACTCGCCTGCGTTTACGCCGCCGTCGGAACAAAAGTTACCATTGTCGAGGCCCTCGAACGAATCATCAGCACCGAAGATAAGTGGGTCAGCCAGTTACTCGAACGCGAATTCAAAAAACTCGGTATCACCGTTTTGACCGGCCAAAAAGCAACTTCGGTGGGCGTGGCCGGCGGTATGGCGAAGGTTATTTTGCAGCCAGGGCAGGCCCTTGAAGCCGAGAAGGTCCTCGTATCGGTCGGCAGAAGGGCTATTTGTGACAAGCAGACAATCGACAACCTGAAATTGCAAACCAATGGCCCGGCGATAAAGGTCAACGACAGGATGCAAACCAGTGTCCCCGGCGTTTACGCGATTGGCGACGTGGTAGGCACAACGTATCTGGCGCACGGCGCATTCGCGGAAGCGGAGGTCGCCGCGGAAAATGTCACCGGCGGCAATTCTAAAATAGGCGATTATTCGCTTATCCCCAGGGCCGTCTATACATTCCCCGAAATCGCGTCGGTGGGCAAATCCGAAGACAGGTGCGTAAAAGAGGGTATCGAGGTTGCTGTCGGCAGGGGGTTCTTCAAGGCCAACGGCAGAAGCATCGCGCACAACGAAACCACTGGCGAAATCAGGGTCGTTCGTGAGAAGGCAGGCGACAAGATATTAGGCGTTATAATGGTTGGCGCAAACGTTACCGAGCTTGTCTCCGCCGGGCGTCTTATTATTGGCTCAACCGAAAAGTTCAATGCCGTCAACTTCCCGCACCCGACCGTTTCCGAGGTTCTCAAAGAGGCGTGGGAAGACGCTTTTGGTCTCAGTATTCATCAACCTCCTCGTCAAATTTAGCCCCCGCTTTATTGGGGAGGCCGAAAGCCGACCATCGGTAAAATATGTTGCAGAAAGGGCGATTTCCCGATAGAATACCGTATATCTGTAGTTCGGCGGCGTACCCAAGTGGCCTAAGGGGACGGTTTGCAAAACCGTTATTCGTGGGTTCGAATCCCACCGCCGCCTTGTTCGCATTTCTATTGCGCCAATATACTCACACAAAATCAATACCCCCTTGTTTTGTCCTTAGCCAAAAAGTATAATTAAACTCGCCTTTATGACTGGGGGCAAAAGGCAAATAAAGAAGAAGTGTATGAGAGAAGAAACACGTCTATTGGGAGCAATCCGCATAGAGAAAAATCCTTGCGCACAGGTTGCGCCTAATTATTATGAATTTTTTGAAGAGGAGAGAAAAATGAAACGGTTAGTTATAATTTGCGCTGTCGTCGTGTTGTTTGGTACGAGTAACACATGGGCGGGGACATGGACTACACTCGACTATCCAGGAGCAATCGCTACACAAGCGAATGGTATCAGCGGCAACAGCATTGTTGGAAAGTATACGGACAGCTCCTACTCTACGCACAGTTTTCTCTACAATGGGACAAGCTGGAATACCCTGAGCTATCCTGGGTCACGTTACACGGATGCGTGGGGTATTAGCGGCAGCAGTATTGTTGGATGCTACGATGACAGCCCCGGTGCGCACGGTTTTCTCTACGACGGGACAAGCTACACTGCCTTGAATTATCCTGGGGCTACTTGGACAGGGGCGTATGGTATTAGTGGCAGCAGCATTGTTGGAGACTGCGATGACAGCTCCGGTTCGCACGGTTTTCTCTACGACGGGACAAGCTACACTGCCTTGAATTATCCTGGGGCTACTTGGACACCGGCGTATGGTATTAGCGGCAACAGCATTGTTGGACAGTATACGGACAACCCTTACTCTGCGCACGGTTTTCTCTACGACGGGACAAGCTGGGCTACCCTTGATTATCCGGGAGCAGCATGGACGATGGCATTTGGTATTAGCGGCAGCAGCATTGTTGGATACTACGATGACCACTCCGGGCAGCACGGCTTTCTCTACGACGGGACAAGCTACACTGCCTTGAATTATCCTGGGGCTACTTGGACACTGGCATTTGGTATTAGTGGCAGCAAAATTGTTGGACAGTACGCTGACAGCTCAGATAATACCCACAGTTTTATCTACACCATTCCCGAACCCGCTACGCTCTTGCTGCTCGGCCTCGGAGTGGTGATTGCGCGAAAGAAACGCTAATCCGGCCTTGTCTGCCGTAGCTTGCCTATCTTTACATTAGCGAAGGATGAAGCGAAGGCGGATTCGAATCCCACCGCCGCCTTGTTCTGTTTTAGTCAACCTCGGCCGCACTAAAACCCCCGCAAGCCACAGCATCAAATGCCGCGAAAATTATCAAAAACCACTTGACAATTCCGCCAAAGAAGATAATATTGTCCGTTGTCCATTACATAACAGATACGTTGGAGGCCAACGAAAAGGATGTTAGAAGGCCAAAAACAGCAATGGGCAGAGGAGCATGCCCGCCTAATCCAGAAGAGATTTGAGCAGTGGCAGCAACCGCTCGGTATCAACGGGCAGGAGTATGCCAAATATCTCAGGATTGAACTGATTCAGTGCTGTGATGACCCATTGCTCAAGGAGCTGATTGAGTCGATGTCGCAGTGATGCCTGCCTCTTTCGACTATGTTCAAGGCAGGTGATTCGGTGTTGCTCTGGAGAGAGGGGGGATTTCTGTTTGTCTCGCCTTGGACCCCTTTTAAAACCAACCAATCCTGACGGTATAGCTTATTCTGCCCCCCACAAACAGACAAAATAGCGAATTTTTGCTTGACACTACCCGTCAATATAGGTAAGATGAGCATGCTTGTGAATCTCGATGTGGTATCTACCACTGAGAAGCGAGGAATGGGTGTCGAGCTTGTCGGCTGGATTAAAAAACGCCGGATGCTCTAAAAGTTGTAATCTTCACCGGGCTTGCAGGAAGAAGAGACCTGCAAGTCCTTGTTTTATCCCGCAAAAGTAGCGCATTTGATATTGATTTGGTAGTATAGAGCTTATGGATGCTGTTCAAGCCAGTTTTGACTGTTCTGATTTGGAGAACCCAATGGGTGAAAGAAGCAAGGATGCTCTGCGAGTCCATTTTGACCAAAAGTTGAAGCTCGAATTTCACGGAACAAAAGTAACCAGTGACGCAGGTTTGCTGGCTTATAGAGAACTCGATGAAGTACTTGGATTAACCGCTATGATCGAGTCAGAATTTTATGACAACCGCAAAGGCAAAAATACTCAGCACAATATTACTGCTCTACCGAGACAGTCAATATACAGCAGATTAGCAGGCTATGAAGATACCAACGATGCATACCGTTTATCTGTTGACCCTGCAATGAGGCGGGTTGTAGGCGGCAGAGCCAAAGAACGAACAGCCGCTTCTACAAGTCTGATGGGCAGATTTGAGACGGAATTACTCACACAACCCCAAAATCTGGAGCTATTAACGAATCTGCCAGGCGTATGGGTAGATAGAGTTCATCAGCAAAAGCCACTCAATCAGATTATTCTTGATATGGATAGTTCAGTTAGTCCGACCTATGGGAATCAGGAAGGCTCGGTCTATAACGGGTACTTTGAATGCACCTGTTATCATCCGCTGTTCTGCTTTAACCAGTTTGGTGATATTGAGCGAGCGATGCTTCGCAATGGCAATGTCCACAGTGCCGATGACTGGCAAGAAGTACTGAAACCAGTTATAGACCGTTACCGAGGATAGACATTCTCAGGTTCTTCCGCGGCGATGCAGCTTTCGCAGATCCAAATGTATATTCCTGTCTTGAAGCCGAGGACTATTTCTACACCATCCGATTAAAAGATAACGCCATATTGCACGATAAGATTGAGTATTTACTGACTCGACCTGTAGGTCGCCCTCCGAAACAACCTATAGTTCTATACGAAAGTTTTCAGTACCAAGCCGCCAGTTGGGACAAGGCTCGACGCGTAGTTGCCAAGATTGAATGGCACGCAGGTGAACTGTTCCCGCGGATCGGATTTATCGTGACAAATCTTCGCTGGAAATCCAGCAATGTGGTTGAATTCTACAACAAGCGTGGGACAGCAGAGCAGTGGATCAAAGAGGGTAAATACGCATTGAACTGGACACGGCTTTCCTGCCACGATTTTATTGATAATCAGGTTCGGCTTCAGTTATTTGCTTTGGCTTACAATCTCGGCAATTTTCTTAGGCGTTTGGCTTTGCCAAAGAAGATAAGAGAATGGTCGCTGAGGACACTCAAAGAGAAACTGATAAAAATCGGTGCCAAAGTGGTAAGGCATTCGAGATATTTGATATTCCAGATGGCGGAGGTGGCAGTACCGAGGGCTTTATTCTGTGAAATCCTTTGCAGGATCAGGCAGTTGACGTTGATGGCTATACCGTCAGGAGCTGGATAATGCCGAAATTAGCTGAAAATCTTGGGTTTATGAAAGTTGGGGCAGTCACGGTCTGTGCAAAAGCAGGTATTGGAAGAAAGGAGGGTCATAAAAAGACGAGTTTTCATGCAAATTTCCAGTAAAACTGGTCTTGGAAAAGAAATTTCTTGACCGTTCAGGGTGATTTTGGTAAGATCATTGATGTTTTACGGATAAATTATATTGTTCAAGAGTGTAAATGGGGAATGTCAGGTAAAACATAATACTGAGTAAAAACATGAGCCGGCGGTGTTCGCCAGGCATAAATATTTTCATATGTAATGGTTTAAGGTGATAAGGAGGAAAAATAATGTTTAAGAAAAGTGTCTTTATTATGCTCTTTGTATGCCTGATGTCGACGGTTTGTTCAGCAGTCAACATCCCGGCTGATTGGTGGATTTACCAGCTCGAATGGAACGGGAGCGCCCACGACGCAAACTTCAACAATCCCGCGAACTGGAATGTAGAATTGCAATCAGGCCAGATTCCCAATGGGCCGGATGCAAATAACAGGACATGTGTTCTTCCAAACCAACCGGGCCCAAGAATCGAAGGCAGCGCCAAATCTTATTTGCTTGAGCTGAATCCCTGGGACCCAACCCCATGGGGGACCCAGGACGTCAACGTGACAATTACGGCTACAGCCACTGACGTTAATTTTGGCAGTTGTGTCTGTATAAACTCCGAGGTTAGTTATGACTCGTACTTAGGCACCTCATCTCTTGCCAGCAGAGCAATCGTCAACGTGTATGGTGGCACAGTCACTACACCAGGCCCGTATATAAACCAAGGCGGATCTTGTGGAATACACGTCGGTGGAGGTAGCGACAACTACGGTTTGTCTTATGGTATGCTGAATATTTACGGCGGCATAGTCAACGTTCCCAGACTCGGACTTCACTTCGGCGAAATCGGCCTTTATGGCGGCACTCTGCGAGTCACCGGTGACGGGAACTTTGTTGTGACCACAGACCACCCCTTAGCATCTTTAAACAAAATTAGAATCGACGGCGGCACGTTTATACTTCTTGGTGACCACACAACCGATATTAACACTCTTAGAACGGGCGGCTTCGTTGTCTGCGACCGCGGTACCCTTAGAGACCCCGTTTTTGACGGCACATGGACAACACTCATAGCTGATATCAACTACTGCGTCTGGCAACCAACGCCGGCCAACGGCGCAACAAACGTTCATTACAAAGTAAACCCCTATGATGCCAATGATCCCTGCAGCATTACGCTTAGCTGGTCGGAGAGTACTCTTAACAACATTGATGCAAATGACGACATCTATTTCGGAACGTCCTCTGCCGACGTCAATACCGCAACAAAGGCATCGACGGGGATCTACAAAGGTTCCAGATATGACGATAACAACGACCCGTGCAGCTTTACCATCAAAGACCCAAATAAATTCATCCCCGGTACCACCTATTACTGGAGAGTCGACGAAAACAGTGTTAGTAACGGGTTTAAGAAAGGCCTGGTCTGGAGCTTCATAACCCATGACGGCAGGGCCTACAATCCCAAGCCGATAAACGACGCAAACACCGGCAGAGCACTGGACGCGGCGTTGCAGTTACGCTGGTCGGCTGGCGACTGGGTACAACCCACCAACGGACACCAGGTATACTTCGGCACGAATTCCAGTGCTGTCAACAACGCAAAAACCACTAATACGGACGGACAATACAGAGGCACGGTAAGCGAC
>Ga0208192_1000055_pt1 | contig 125373 bp, 138 predicted proteins | sample June2015DPH_13_1_2_FD_184711 | JGI IMG/M metagenome (GOLD analysis project Ga0208192, IMG submission 184711) | Peatland microbial communities from SPRUCE experiment site at the Marcell Experimental Forest, Minnesota, USA - June2015DPH_13_150... | ecosystem: Environmental > Terrestrial > Soil >... | reverse complement strand
TTGATCCATTTAAAACATAAATTTTAAGAAATCATTTTAATTCAGTTTTTCCCTGGTTTTGAAATACCTAAAAGCAATCCAACTTGCAAGCGACATAGCGAAAACAATAATAACAACATACTCGATTCTTGCCATATTTTCTTTAACTACCTGGATGCGATTGCCAGCAAAGTAGCCTATCCCGCCCATTAGTGTAATAGTCACTAATGCAGTAACTGCATCAGCAATAAGAAATTTGATAGAAGACATCTTCATTATTCCTGCCACAATGAATATCTGTGCCCTCAATCCTATAAGATGCCTCCCAATAAATATTACTAAAATTCCCTTTTTTTTAAATTTCTCCTCAAATGTTAAAAGCATTTTAGGCGATATGAGCCTGTGAAATCTCCTGTGCTCAACCACCCTTCTACCATACTTTTTCCCAACAGAATAAAGGAAAAAGTCGGCCATTAATAGACCAATATAGACCACTAAGAACGATGGTAATGGTTTGACGACGTTACTGGCGACTAAAAATCCACACAGCATGACCGTTGTATCCTCTGGGAACGGGAGCCCAATAGCTCCAAGGATAAGGAGAACAAAAATTCCCAAGTAAGGGAAATTGTTTATAAAGTTTGTTGGGTCAAACATCACAGCAATGCGGAACACATAAGGGATTACAATACACTTTTCTTCTGAGTACCTGCTTTACTCCTTTTTCTAATCCATTGATGAATGTTCTCGTGGTAGATATAGAAGACCAAAATGATCAGAACAGATATCCCCAACAGGATTAATAGGGTTACGTATTGTTGATCAAAGGCCTTTGCGCCCTGAAGTGTTGCCAGCAATGTTCCGGGTATCCTCCCAATGGTCGAGATGACGAGGAAAATACCCAAATGCATCGGCGTCAAACCTAAGAGGTAGCACAAGGCCACCTTCGGAAAACCAGGAATTAAAAAAAGGAGAAAACCGAGGATAACCCCCTCATGTCCACTTAAATATTCTAACTTCTTTCTCAGCTTTGGCGAAACAAACTTCTCGACAGCCCGCTTTTCAAAGATCCTTGCTATACTGAAGGCAAACCAAGAACCCAATATTAGCCCGATCATGGAGTAAAGCATCCCAGCCCACACCCCAAAAACATAACCTCCCAAAAACTCAATGGCCTCTCCCGGAATGGGAGCGACAACCACTTGTATAATTTGGAGAAGGATAAAAACCAGAGGAGAATATGGTCCGTAGGATCTGAGAACTACTTTTAATTGGTGACGATCCTGAAAGAGATCCCAGAGATTAACGGCTTGAATCCACAGCTATGAGTTGTATAGATAAATGAAAAGTATAATGAGTCCTACTAAAAGGCAGGTAATCCAAACCCATTTCGATCTTAATTGGAGTGATAATTTCATAAGTTGAGATTCTTCCTTAGGATGGGACGCCTTCTCTCGGTACCTCGCCTTTTGACCCTTCCGATTTTGCATTCTTTTCTTTTTCTAACTCTTTCCCATTTCCAATGGGAATTGATGCCTCTGTGGGAGAGGAGGTCCTCCCTTGGACGGAATCCTCTACCGGAATAGATACATCTCCTGTCGCTTCTTTATTGGTCATGGAAGCAGATACCTTTTCAGCTAAATCGGTAAAGAGGTCAATCCCAGTAAGATTGTTTCTCATCTCTTGCAAATCTTTAATTCCAATACTCTCCTTCATCTCCTCAGTCGTTTTCCTAAACTCTCCCAATGCCCTGCCGATAGTCTTGGCTAAATCTGGAAGCTTTTTGGGCCCAAAAACAATCAAAGCAATCACCAAAATGACCAACAAATCAGGCCCTGCAAGCATAAAACCTCCTTTCTGAAATTTCCAAGAGTAACAATTCACATCACGAAGGATATAAAAAACCTTCTACTGTTTACCCTCTCCTGAAATCTCCTCAGGTTTTTTGGGAGTCACATCGATCTTCTCTTTCTCGTTCGCACTTTTAAAGTTTCGGATCGCCTTCCCCAAGTTTTCACCAATCTGGGGGAGCTTCCCAGCACCAAAAACGATCAAGGCAATAACCAAGATGACCATCAACTCCGGCATTCCAACGCTTCCCATTTTTCTCCTCCTTTAAAGAGACTATGTAATCCTTTCATAGGATAACCTGTGAAATTATTTTACAGATGAGTGTGACGGGTTCTTGGAGACCCTTAAAGTACGGTTATCTTGCTCCACTAAAAACATCGATTTGAGAGCTTATCACGTTGGTCCGTTGCGTCTCCCCGTCCCGTAAATATTCAGCATAACATTCCATTGTATATGTCCCAGGGTCAGCAGGAGGAAGTTCTATAATGAAGTTTCCTGGGGATCCATACTTTAAATTCCTTGCCTTAAAACAGTACGGACCACCACCTGACCAGGAGCAACAAGCCTTACTAATCTCCGGTTTACCGTCTGCTCTAAAAATAATAATAAGATTATACGGAAACCCTACTGTGATTCGGCTTGGAACCTGCACACTTAATAATCTTAGCTCGCCCGAAGTGAGAGGTTCGGTTGGCACTGTGGCACAGGAAAAAACTAATAACATAATGACTACACCCATCAGAACAGCTATTAAGGATTTCATAACCACAAACCTCCTTCCTATTATGTCCCTTTCTTTCTCCTCCTTTAAAGGGATTAGGTCCTGAAATAATCTAACTCCTTACTTCATATGGATATAATTTTGTAGGAAACGATTCCTACAACGCTATTAAGAAATGGATTAAGGCGTGAGAGGTTAATTAAGAAATCGAAGGCAAGTGTGTCTTCTCAACAACGAAGGACTAAGTTTTTCTGATCGAGAGAAGGTTCCTGGGATAAGAGATGGAAAGACTGTCCGTATAGACATGTTAACAAATGAAAGCCTTTGAAAAAGCCATCTGATCCATACACTTTAAATTCGCTCTGATTAGCAGCAAACAGATATTCCTGATCGAAATTCTCAATCTTTAGATCGAGAGAAATAAAATCGGCTGCTGCCAAAGTATAGTATTGGCAGTAAGTAGAAGACACAAGGAAGGATAAGGAAATTGCTATAACCAGGAAAATTTGGATTGGCTTTCTTTCCATGTAAAAATCTCAAACTGATGATTTTATTAACAAAGTTGATTCGCTGCCGTCGGCCATTATTTTATTAATAATTATCATAATTTTCTCTAAATGTCAACAATCGTGTGGTATCGATTGTCTTAAAACACCCTACGAATCCGGCCAGCTTATCGATTACGGAATGAAAGGTGCACTCTATAGGCAAAATACTGAGATGAAGAGTACAGGAAGAACTCACCATCACACTTGACAATGTCTGTATAGTCAAATCCTGACTTCCACAGGTTAGCTCTTCCCTGATTGGCATTATCATTTAAATGATATAATATTGGTATACCCAAAAGGAGAGACTTATGCCAGTCATAAAACCAATTTCTGATCTAAGAAACAAGGCAAATGAAATCTCAGAGCTTGCTCACAAATTGAATGAGCCTATCTTTATCACTAAGAACGGGGAAGGAGATATGGTGGTGATGTCAATGGCTCAATATGGTCAGCTGCAATTAAAACTCGAGCTTTTTAGCAAACTTGCAGTGGCTCAGGCTCAAAAGGCATCTGGCGATAAGGGTAGAACGCTTAATCAAGTCATGAAAGACTTACGGAAGAGACTTCGTGAATAAACCTAAGTATATAGTTCGGTTGCTAAGGGCGGCTGAAGATGACTTCAATGAAATTATTACCTATATCGAAGCGGAGAATAGAGCCGCTGCTGAAATGATAGCTACAAGAATTGAAAAGAACCTTGCACGTCTCTCTTTTTATCCCTATCTCGGGAAAATCCAAAAAGACGAAGAGGTCAGCCGTTTAGGGTATCGGTTCCTGGTTGTCGAAAATTATCTCATATTTTACACAATTGAGGAGCATACCATTTTGATTCATCGTATTATTCACAGAGCAGGAAACTATTTAAATCTACTATGACCTACTCATATCCTCCAGGTAGTCCATCAGTTCTAAATAACTCTTCATCCATTTTTAATCAATGATTCCTCAGCAGATCAAACCGAGAGACTTCCAGTAAGGCAAGGTCAAGGCGATGAAGATTAAGACGATGAGGATATGGAGGAACACGAGTTTTATAATCTGCCCATGGCGGAACATTTTTCCTTCTGTCCCACTGACAATATTCATATACATCATGTTTTGATGAGGCAACAGGAATGGGTTACTCGAAATGAGGAGGACGAGACCAGCAACAAAGGGGTTGACGCCAAACCCGGATAAAATAGGCAGGATTGCCAGTATACCGACTAAAAGGGCAGGTGTGATGGGCAGGGCGAACCTAAGCAGGATCAGGGTTGACTGGTCTCTCTCATTCTAATCTTTCAGGGTTACAGGTTTTTATACTATGCCCTATGCGACTTAGAACGAGTGAAAAAGCTGTTTAAGCTCCTCAACATATTCGGGGAATGGAGCGGGGGTGAAGGAGAGAAGAAAGGCCACAAACACTACACCGCCCATTAATTTTCTCTTCCAATCAAGGGGTGTGATGTCATCGATTGGGGGTGGATGCCGGAAGCCGAAGAGGATGATGAGGATGAGAAGGAGGAACCATCCTGGATTGTAAAATACAGTGATGAAGGCCATCACAGCAATAGCAATTAGAAAAATGGCCCGACTCCTTCTTCCAAAGAGGCCATAGGCTATGTGACCTCCATCTAACTGTCCAATGGGAAGGAGATTGAGTGAGGTGACAAAGAGGCCAACCCATCCAGCAAATCCAATTGGGTGTAGAAAAATCTCATAATTTTCTGGAACCTCTCCCAAGACCAAACGCTGTACGAAGGAGAAGAGGAGAGGATCTGCCAGGCGGAGCGCCCCCTCTTTAATGTGTGAGACAGGTACCACTTTAGAAAGTTTTAAACCAATTACAATTGCAGGAATGCTGAGAATAAGGCTGGTAAGAGGTCCTGCTACACCAGTATCGAAGAGGGCCTTACGTGAAGAAACAGTGCTCTCCATACGAATCACGGCACCAAATGTCCCGAAAGGTGGAAGAGGTAAAGGCAAGAAAAAAGGTAAAGTTGCTCTTATCCCATACCTTCGGGACATGAAATAGTGGCCCATTTCGTGTCCAAGGAGGATGAGGATAATTGCAAAAGAATAAGCAGGGCCTCCAACGATCCACGTGGAGGCCACTGTCAAAACGAAAAGTACAATATGGATGGTATATCTTCGCATTAAAAACAATTATTTCTTTTTCTTATGACGATCCCGGTCTAATTGCTTTTTGTGTTTGTGTTTTCGCATTTTCTTTCGGCGTTTCTTGACCACGCTTCCCATGATCTCCCCTCCTTTCTTACCTTTTTATGTTTCATAATCCCTCTCACCCTCGCCCTCTCCTCTCCGAGCCAGGGGCTCTTCCAAGCCGGAGGCCGCCAGGGAGAGGGAACCCAGGGGATGATCCACCTAAAATCCCCTCCCCCTTTGATGGGGGAGGGGAAGGGTGGGGGTGATGTGTTAATCCACGATCACATTGGTCTGAGTTCTTAGTACACCAGAAAGTCCCTGGAGTTTGGTGACGATGAAATCGCCAAGGATATTGATGTCCGGAGCCTCCACCAGAACGATGACATCATAAGGACCTGTCGTGGCATTGGCTCGCTTCACTCCCTGTATCTTTGAGGCCTCCTTGGCCACATCCCTGGCAGCCCCTGCCGTGCACTCAATAAAGACATAAGCTGAAATCGGCATAAAATCACCTCCTACCGAGAGAAGATTATATCAAACCTCATCCGATTACAAGTTTAAAAAATTCGGATATTTTCATTTAACTTTACTCAACTCTTTCTCATCGATATGGAAACTGTGCTGGTCTGTTGGAAATGTCCCTTTCGAAACCTCCTCTCTGTATGATTCAAAGGCTTTGAGCATCAGTTCGCTCAGGTTGACATATCGTTTGGCAAATTTGGGTGTGAAGCGATCGAAGAGTCCCAGCATATCATGGACAACCAATACCTGACCGTCACAATGAACGCCTGCACCGATTCCAATGGTTGGAACGTTCAGACGCTCTGTAATCCTTTTTGCAATGGGTGCTGGAATGGCTTCGAGGAGCACAGAGAAGGCCCCTGCGTCTTCAAGCTGTAGTGCGTCGTCAATAATCTTCTGAGCACCTTGGGCATCTTTGCCCTGAACCTTAAATCCTCCAAGCATTGAAATGGTTTGTGGCGTCAATCCAATATGGCCCATCACTGGAATGCCGGCTTTAACGAGAGCCTTTACGATATCCTTGACACCGATACCTCCTTCCAACTTGACAGCATCGGCTCCTCCTTCTTTCATGAATCGGCCAGCATTGAGAATGGCATCCCTTTCAGAAGTGTTATAGGACATAAAGGGCATATCGCCGATGATGAGAGCATATTTTGCCCCGCGGGTCACTGCTTTGGTGTGGTGGATCATTTCATCCATGGTGACAGGGAGAGTATTCATATAACCCAGCACTGTCATCCCCAAGGAATCTCCCACCAGAATGATCTCAATTCCAGCCCGGTCTTCGAGCAGGGCCATGGGATAGTCATAAGCCGTAAGCATGGTGATCTTCTTTCCCTCTTTCTTCATTGCTTGAATATCTACTGGAGTTATTTTTTTACGTTCCATCTTCTCCTCCCTTTGGGTGATGGTGATTGGTGATAGTGATTCGTATAAAACATCACCATCCCTATCACCTTCACTAATATTTAAAAGTTTTTCTCTATGGCTTTTACCAAATCGGTCACTGCTTGATTAAAAGGAACAAGAATCCCCAATGGTTGAGCTTCTCTCACCACGGCTCCATTGATGGCGTCGATTTCAGTTTCCCGCCTGTGATCAAAATCCTGACCCATCGAAGAGCGGTTCTCTCTGGTTGCTTCTATTGCCTTTCGAACTTTTTCAATCGGATTTTCCTCGATATGAACCCCTTTTCTTCTGGCGACTTCTGCCGCTTCAAACACTAATTTCTCCACCAATCTCGTGGTTTCGGGATAATCCAGGAGCTGACCGTTCTTAAATCCGGTCAAAGCGGTCAAGGCATTGATCCCTACATTGATCAGGAGTTTCCCCCACACGTGGTCGTGGATATTCGAGGAGACCTCTGTTTCGATCCCTGCCTCACGAAACATTTGAACAATTCGAATGGCCCGGTCGGTGATTCGATGATCCAGTTCCCCGATAAACGTTTTTCCCCATCCAGCATGGCGAATATGGCCTGGCTTTAGTAGCGTCGCCCCATGACCCGTGATTCCCAACATCACTTTCTTTCGGTCAATCTTCTTACAAATTACTTCTTCATTCCCGAGGCCATTCTGGAGGGTAAGAAATATCGTTTCTTCCTTTTCAAGGACCAGGGCGTCTGAAACCGCCTTTTCAGTATCATAGGTTTTAATAAAGAAAATCACCAGGTCAGCTTTTCCAACGGATGTCACATCTGAAGTGGCATTCATCGGGATGATCTGCAATTTTCCTTTCTCTTCAAAAGTGAGGCCGACCGAGCAAATCGGATCGATCTGTTCCTTCCTGTTACCCACCAGCCAGACTTCCTCTCCCACACGGGTGAGGAGCCCCCCAAAAAGGCTTCCCATTGCACCCGCACCCATCATCACCGTTTTCATGGTCTTCCCTCCACCCATGGTAGATGAAAGTTAACCGAGGTCAATTGAAAAATCAAGATTTGAGGTTCCCCACACAGAAATCAAAGCATGAGAATGATAAGAAGTAGGGTGAGAACAATCATCACGATTGAGGTCACCCAGGCGATGGTATTGAAGATGGGGCCATTCGTGTGCTCCATCATTAACTTTTTATCGTTGAAATGCGGTTTATCACCGTTTTCGAACCTTATTAATGCTGCCTTATTTTCAGTAGAAGACCTTGAGAAATCTTACAATAATTAAAATCAGTAAGAATACCAGGTAGAACCGTAAGAAGTAGAGTGCGATTTTTGTCATGCGGGTCATCTTTACGCGGGGCATTGTATTCTCCTTAAACCTTTACCCGGGTTACAAGGTCTTTCATGATATCATTGTAATGAATCACTCCCAGGATGTGGTCTCGTTCATCTACAACAGGAATCATTCGATAATGATATTTAGCGAACATTTCAGCCAGGTCCTCACGTACATCATTTCCCTCTGCGACGACGGCCGGTGGAACCATGATTTCTCCTAAAGTTATGTGATCCGCAGAAAGCAGTAGTTCGCGTAAATCGACCACACCGACGAAAGTTTGGTCTTCCGCATTTATCACATAGATATACGAGATTGCATCAGGTTCAACGCCAGAGCGTCTTATTTTTTCGAGGACCTCCCCAACTTTAGCGTTCTTGTGCGCCGTCATGAAATTTGATGACATGATGTTCTTGGCTTTTGCTTCACGTTCTGAGAGAACAGCTCGCACGCGCTCGGCCTGTTCCGGGCTAAGCAATTCCATTAAATTTGTTACCTGCTCATGGGGTAAAACAGAAAAGAGATCTGCCAGTTGAGGGATCGTCATCTCGGATAGAATGGTATGAGCTTTTTCCTTCCGTAGATTGGCAATGATCTGTCGTTGTGCTCTGGGTTCCGCCTCTACCAAGGCCTCAGCAGCCTTTTCCGAATCAAGAGCTGAAAAGAGAGCCTGCTGTTCCTTTCCGGACAATTCTTCGAGGGCGTCGGCCAGATCCTCGCCGGGCATCTGCAAGACCTGCTTGCGGGTGACGGAGAGCGTAACTTTGTCTGTGGAGACAGCCTCTTCCACCGAAAGGGGCTGGACATATTTCCATGAAATAAGCTGGTCTTTAATCCAGCGGATTCTTCCCAATCCCCACCTGCGTAGGAAACCATTGAAGGAAATATCAACGTGGACGATGAGCATTCGGCCCTTGGACTCCAAAAGATGGACGTCGTTAACCACCTCGATACGCCGACCATCCATGTCCAGGATGGTGCGCCCCATCAAATGTTTGTCCACGAGCATCCAATCCGGTTGATCGACGAAAGGAGGGTAGGTCTTCCCATTTCCAGGGGGTTGGACAAAGATGGCATCATCTTCGATCCTCAAGACTTTTGCCCAAGGTATAAACTCGGTAGGCTTATTCCATCCGTGCTCAATATAGATTCCTACGGCTTCAGGATAAGGTTCGGTGAGAGAGAAAACCAGATCGGTCAGTTTCCCGATCCGATCCTTAATCTTTCCCACGCAAATCGGACGCCTGATCAGTTCTGAAAAATAAAGAAAACGGTAGCTCCCAGCGCCACTGGTCAGATCGGATATTTTTGAAGCATTCACAGTAAGTGTCATCATCTCGACCTCTCAACGGTCATTTAAAGAGACCTGGAAAAAGGGTGCTAATGCCCAAAAGGGTTGACATAAACGCCACGATAATAACGATGATCCAATTTGCATAATTTTCCCAGGTGCTGTTGGTATGCTCACCCATACAGGATTCGTCATTCAAAAGCAGAAGTAAAAAGACAAGCGCTGCAGGTAGCAGGGTGACCGCTACCACCTGCACGAACATAGTAATTGTGACTAAAGGGGCATTGGGGATCAAAACCACCAGACCTGAGGTGATCAGCATGATCAGGTAGATCGTGTAGAACCATGGCGCCTCCCTCACCTTCAAATTCAAGGAGTGAGCCCATCCAAAAACCTCACCTACGGCCCACGATGAAGAGAGGGAGATGCAAAGAGCTCCCAGGAACCCGGCGTCAAATAGCCCTATAGCGAAAAGTTTACGTGCCAGTGCGCCATGTCCCGACGGTAAAAGCGGCACGATGGCTTCGGCTGTTTGTTTGGCATCCTCAATCGTAATGGCTGGGTGATGGTAGTAGAAAGCGGCAGCCGTTGCAATGATGATAAAAACGGCCACAACACACGTTAGAAAGGAACCAACAAGGGTGTCCATTTGGCCGAATTTGATATCGTGATAGTCTAAACCCTTATCCACAACAGCGCTTTGCTGAAAGAAGATCATCCAAGGCGCAATGGTCGTGCCGATGTTGGCCATGATGATGAAAATCAGATCTCCGGTGAGACCCATCGGCAAATCTGGATGATAGAAACCCCGCAAGGCCTCGCTCCAGGTCGGCGCGCTGGGGGTTTCCATCGCCCAAAGGGCAGCAGGAATATAGACAAAATTAAAGATGCAGAAAAAGAGCGCCATTTTCTCGAAGGTCCAGTATTGTCCTGAAATAACTACTGCGAACAGGATGCCTGTCACGATGACAAAGGTGAGCCAGGGAGGTACGCCAAGAAGGCTCATGGCAGCAGTCATCCCAATGTACTCGGTAATCAGGGTTAACCAGTTGACGATGCCCAAGTCAATAAGAGAAAACCATCCCCAGAAAGGCCCGAAACCATCAAAGATGGCTTCAGCGTGGCCACGTTTTGTAACAGCCCCTAAGCGAACCGTCATCTCCTGAACGTAATAAGCCATGGGGAAGAGAGGAATGAACATCCATAAAAGTGAAAAGCCATACTTCGAGCCTGTAACAGCGTAGGTGGATATACCACCTGCATCGTTATCCGCCACCATGACGATGATACCCGGCCCAAGAACCGACAAGAAAATGATCAATTGCCGGCGTAGACGGGTCAGAAGATGGATACTCTTACTGATCCAGTACATAAGCAGTCCTCATGGCCAACTATTGAAGAACCAATCTTTTGGTAAAAAGTCTTGTTACTGAGCAGCCAGTGAAATGGGATAAGAGAGAGGATATTTCTATTGAGGGTGAAATACATGGCACAACTCCGTTTCCTGCCAGGGCTGGTCCCGGAAATGTGCCAAGAGGGGCTAAACAGTTGCTTTATTAACCATCATTTCCGGGCTTCGATTCTTTTCTGCTTCACCAGCAGTGGCCAAGTTATAGGACTTAACCCAGTTACCAGGTGGTTCCGTTTCTTCGGGGATAATTTTTTCCTCTTTTCTTTGCGTGATCAAAATCATTAATTTACTCTTAGTATATTCAAACAAAGATTGTCAAGCAGAAAATGCAAAAAATATATCTTTTGAACCCTGATGATGATCCACTTCAACACCCCCCTAGTCTACACCCCTATTCATTAAAGGGTGGGAACCTAGGGAATGTTTAAGAAGGAACACCAGTTTTTTAATGACTTCGAAGGAGGGTGTCAAATCGAAAGTGTCTTCATGCCCCCTTCGGTCATTTCTTGCAAAGTTGTTTTGATTAATTTTAATAGATCACCTTCAAGATTTTTTGGGGAATGGATTGGCAGGAGGAGGCATTGGAGTTTCGTCAAACCCTTGACCTCCATGAAGTGTTGAAAAATCTTCTCCACTTCAGGTGGATCGATCTTTCTCAAATGAACCCAAACTCCACGGACCTCCTCTTGGCTATATCGCTCTATAATATCGTGTTCTCGCAATCGGATCAGCGATTGAAGGTGGTCGAGGGAGAGAGAATCCCCGCTGAACAGGAAGAGAGTAAAGGTTCGACTTCCAGCCATATCACGCCTCTCCTCCCCTACTTCTTCAGGGGTGGGCTCGTAATCCAATTCCGTTAGCATTCTCAGATTTTTTATCAAGGCGACCTGGTTCTCCTTAGAGCGAAACCATTGGAAGGGTACGCTCAGATGATCCATTTTGGGAGTGTGTTCCTTCAACCTTTTTATCGCTTCTATCTGCACCATCGTATATTCGAATTTGGAGTAGCAATTTTTTACGATGAATCCGAATTCCATGATCTCTTTATCGCGCAGAGAATCCCTTCGATAGTATTGCCGATATTTCCCATGAAGGAGCTGCTCGATTGCCTTAATCTCTGTCAGTCGATTGCGAATCTCCTTATACATCTCCCGGATATCGATGGCAATTCCTGCAGGAACATGCTTCTCGGGACTGACCATCCGACACATCTCCCGAAAGTCCTCTATCGTTTCCTTCAAGTAACGATAGTTATTTTGAATGGTCTTTTCTAAACTGTTAACATACCTCTGAACTCGGTCTTGCTCCATGGTTCATCCCAAACCCATTCTACTCCACTTCGCCTCTTTCTCCAAGAGACCCTTAAAAGGATTGATAGATAGAGTGTAAAATTCGAAGTTTTGAGTTCGGTGTTCGAAGTTTAGAGCTTTAAGACTAAGAACTCCGAACTAATCTCTCCGAGCTAATAGGAGAAGAGGTGCTTCCGAATGGGTTCATCGGCTGGTGGCATAGCCAATTTTTCCAACTCCTCGAGGGTCACCCATCGGAGGTCACGACATCCAATGGGTTTGAGAGAACCTTTCTCAATTCGACAACGATAGACTAAAAGAAGGATAGGATATTCTGGATAGGAATAGAAGACCGCATCAAAAATCATCCCCACCTCCACTTCAACATCCAGTTCCTCCTTTAATTCTCTTCGCAAGGCCTCCCTTGGATCCTCCCCCTCCTTCACCTTCCCTCCTGGAAATTCCCAGAGAAGTCCATGGGAAGAATTCTTCTTTCTCTGGGTGACGAGAACTTTCCCTTGTTCGATGATCAACGAAGCGGTGACGATCACGGTATTCATCTCATCCCTCGATGCGATTCCGGCCGCCTTTCTTCGCCCGATAGAGGGCATGATCTGCCTCATGGATCAAATCGGTGAGAGTGGACACAGAAGTAGAAAAGGTTGCCACCCCCACACTGACCGTTAAATCTTTATTGGGTTGGGCACTTTCGTTGGGAAAACGGGTATCGGCCACATTTCTTCTCACCCTCTCCGCAATCTCCAAAGCCTTTTCTCTTCCCGCGTTGATTAAGATGGCAGAAAACTCTTCCCCTCCATAACGGGCGACGATATCGGTCTGCCGGACACCCCGCTGGATGAGAATGGAAATGGCCTTCAACGCCTGATCTCCAGCCAAATGGCCGTTGGTGTCGTTGTAATGTTTAAAATAGTCGATATCGATCATGAGAAGAGAGAGAGGAGCGGCGTAACGTTTTTGGCGCTCCACTTCCAGGGTCAGTTGTTCAATAAAAAAACGGTGGTTATAGATACCGGTCAGGTCGTCGGTATAAGAGAGACGCAACGCCTCCTCTCTCATCAACCCGATCTCCTTCAATTTTTCCTTATAGAGGTCCCGGATTACCTGAAGTTCCCGGGCGTATAGATCTCTTTCTCGAATCTTCTCCGTGAATTCCTTCTTCGTCCTTTCAAACTCTTCTTCAATTTCGATCCTTTCTTTCAAGTCTCTCAGCATAATGAAAAAGGTATCTTCCCTGAGGACCCCGAAGAGCTCGACCCCAATCCGCTCTCCTAACCGACTGGTAATCTGTGTTCTGAATCGAACCTCTTTGCCTTGTCCCATCTCCTCAAACCCTTCTCGGACCTTGTTGAGGTCTTCGAGGGGGATGATATCCAGAAAGACCCTCTGCTGAAGTTCTTCCGGAGGATACCCCAGTATTTCCATCCCTTTTGGGTTGACCTTTAGAAATTCTCCATTTCGGTCAAGGATGAAAAATGGCTCTGGGATGACTTCAAGGATGGATCTCTGGAGACGGATTTCTTTTTCCAGCGCCTCCACCTTCGTCCGAATTTCTTTAAGAGAGAAGGTTTTCATCTCCTCATCCTAAGAATCGCAAAGGGCCGAGAGCAAAACGCATAGAGTCTAAAATCCCAAATCACAAATTCCAAATCCCCAATAAGCTCCAAATTCCAATTTCAAATGACCAAAACGCTTATTTCGGTCATTGGAATTTTGGTTACTATTTGATTATTGGTGCTTGGAATCTGGTGCTTACCCCCAATCTGGGGGTCAGTATAGCAAATTCATTCCTAAGATACAAAGGCGATTACAGCATTTCCTGAACTTCTCTTTCGATTTTCTTCAATACCTTTGGATCATAAGGAACGATGTTTTTCAATGAAGGGTCTAATGGGTTTTCTGGATTGAAATTCTGGAGGATAAATCTTCGGCCCACCCTCAACTGATCCCCAAGGGTCTGGATGTCTTCCTCGCTATGGAGTCCTGGAACAACGGTCATTCGAAATTCATACTCCACCTTTCCTCTCTTCAGGATTTCGAGCGACTCTAAAATGGGTTTTAGGTTGATGGGAAGACCGGTGGAGCGCGAATAACGAAACGGCTCCAAAGGCGCCTTGACATCCATGGAGATAAAATCAATCTCTCTTCCCTCAATCAAATTTTCTAACATCTGAGGGTTTGAACCATTGGTATCCAGTTTGACCAAAAATTTGTGTCGTTTTATTTCTCGAATCAGAAGAGGAAGGTCGGTATGGAGAGTAGGCTCTCCGCCTGTGAGACAGACCCCATCGATCCAATTTTTTAAAGAAAGAAGACGAGCGAGAATATCTTTCAATGAAATGGTAGCATACCGCTCAGGATGGAAGACAAGGGGATGATTGTGACAGTAAGGACAGCGAAAATTACAATAGGGAAGGAAAAGCACCGAACAGAGTTTTCCCGGCCAATCCAAAAAGGAAGTCTCTAAAAATCCCTTGATCTCGATCATGGTTGATGAATGTCATTTCAAGAGATGATTCGGTTCAGGAAATACCCCTGAATAGGTACTGCTTCACCTCCTGGAGAGTTGGGACCACTCCTCTCCAACTGATCACCTCCCTCTCCTCCTCATCCTCGATGACAATGGAAGGTGTGGAGAGGATGCTATAAAAGGAGGCCTCGGCCAGACCATCGATCGTGTCCAGATCGTAATTCAAAACGGGCAATCCTTCATTCTTTAACTCCGTTCCAATCTCTTTGACAGCAGGACATTTCGGGCATTTCGCTTTTGTAAAAATTTTTATTAATCCCATTCCCTCCTCCTTCATGAATCCGTGCAAAATGCAAAATGATCATTGAGAATTGATCATTGCTAATTGATTAAGCCTCCAGTGCCATCCCTTCTTCCCTTTCTTTTAAGAAGGTCTGGTTCCGATACCGGTTCCGGAGTTCCCCAATCTTTCCTTTATTCCAGCTGGAGATCTTAGTGAAATAGCCAGTGATCCGTGTAATCCCATCCACATCCTCCGATCCACAGTAAACACAAGATGATCGAAGACCCCGGCTCGTCCGATTGCAGCGATTACAAGTGGTGAACTCCGGAGAGAAGGCGATCTGGTCATTTTGAGTCCATTGAAAAGTTTTGATCACAAAATTGGCCAGCGATGACTTCAAAGGCCTCGCCTCACCCAGCCAGATATGAGTCAATGCACCTGCCTCAATCAGAGGGTGGAAGAGACCTTCTTGCCTGACTCGCTCAATAGGATTCAACACGGCAGAATTGTTCAAGTAGGTGGAGTTCGTATAATAGACTTCTCCTTTTGAGATGTCGCCTTTCACAATGTGTCCCGATTTGGGGGAATGATATTTAAGATCTAATTTAGCAAATCGGTAGGCCGTGGATTCTGCGGGTGTTTGTTCCAGAACAAAACGCGCTCCATAGCGCTGGCTGAACTTGTCCACCAGTAATTTCATGTGGGCAATCACCTTGAGGCCGAATTTAAAAGCTTGTTTTGATTGATGCATCTCCTGCCCGGTATGAATTTGAACCAGTTCATTGAGCCCCACCATACCCACCAAAAAACTGGCACGGTGCATCCTCAAATAAGGAGATCCATCCCGGTCCATGGCCAGCAGCGCCAGGGGCCCCCTTTCACCTAAAGAGAGAAGTTTTTCAATAAAGAGTTTCTTTTCCAGATGGGCCTTCACCGCCATCTCGACAAACTCAGCAATTTTAGAAAAGAGTTTAGAGTCTTCCCCTTTGGCCAGGTAAGCAATTCTTGGAAGATTGAGCGTCACGTTCTGGAGGGCACAGTATCGCATCTTCCAGGGTTGTTTGGCATCTTCGAGGTCTGTTTGATCCAATTTAAAACTGAGGCGGCAACATTCAGAAATTTTGGCTGTCTCCCCACGATCGAAGACAAAGTAGGTATTCCCCTTCCCAGAAGCGACATCACAGATGTGGTAAAGGAAATCCATATGAACAGGGGTTTGAAAGAATTTCTCTGTGATATGAACCAGCGGTTTTGGGAAGAAGAAGGGCCTTCCGGATCCATCTCCTTCTTGATAGACGTCAAAGAGCGCCTTGGCAAAACGTTGGGATTCTTTCAAATAATCACTGTAGGTCTTTCCTGTAAATTCCCCACCCGGTCCGATGGCAGGGACACTTTCAAAATGTTTGGGGATCTCCCAATAGAGATTGAGGTCTGTGAAGATGGCCTGTCCGCCTCTGGCGACCGCTTGCTGGGAAAATTCGAAGATCATCATCTGAGCCAATTGTTCCAGTTCTTGGTCCGACATCCCCACCAGATAGGGTGCGAAAAAGAGATTGATGGAATCCCAACCAATCGCTCCGGCAAAATGACTCTGAAGAGCTGCAGCAAATTTTACCATGTGGGCGAGCAACACCTCAGGATGTTTTGCGGGCTTGGCCATGGCGATCGAGTTGGGAAGGCTCAGGCCAAAGCGTTTGATGTATTCAAGGGATTGACCGCTACAGTAAGGCCGATCAATAAAACCCAGATCGTGGAGATGAATATCCCCCCGCATATGGGCATCGGCAATTTCCTGAGAGAAGACTGTAAGCAGAGCGTATTCCTTCTTAATCCTCTCGGCTAAGGTGAGATTGGTCGCTTCAGGCCCATGAGGGACATTGGCATTCTCTTTATTAGGATGGAGGATGAGCTGATCCACATCATAGAGAGGCATTCCCAAACGGGTGTGCATCTTGCGGGCCTGCTCGAGTCCCCTTTCGACCAGTTTGGTGTCCACGAGTTCACGGATGAGAGGGGCGGTGATCATTTTGATCTTAGAGGTGGCAATTAAATCTTCCACCTCCCGAGCGATCTCCTTCGCTGTATCGAAATCCACATAGGTCTCACGGATGAGGGCGTCGACAATTCTCTGCCGATCCCAGCCCAGCATTGCTTCGTCCGACGTACGGACGAAGAGAGCCATATCTGTGGTTTCCACTTCTTCTTTAAATTCCTGATGATCCCCTTTCATCTCGATTACGGTTGCCATTTTATCTCACCTTTTATTTTGTGGTAGATGGTTAAAAAGATTTTTGGAAGGGCTATATTTAGTATGACTAAAGATGTTTACAACAACATATTGTAGTTTGTCAAGGAAAAACTTAATTTGTGAAAAGAATTATTTATACTTTCTATTTTCAATTCATCATTCATAATTCACAGCTAATTTTTCTCTTTGTGGGAGGAAGAATTCTTCTGGAAGGGTCTCAGAGGTGTTAGGAGTAAGCGCTTGATGATGCCCCAGGAAGGTTCTTCGATGCTTTTGAAGGGAATGGCCTCAATCTTTGGATCATCCCGATTTCCTTTTACTTGATAGAAAAAAGAGATGAAACCTTTATCTTTGCCGGTGAGAATATACCCTGCAATAGGGACATTACTCAATATTGTATCGATCGTGACCAAGGGATGAACGCCAATCCTCGCATCAATCAAGTTCTTGCCCAGATCGACCTTTCCTATGAGGGTAATCCTCATGGCATCGCTATCCACCAAGAAATCATCTGTGGAAGCAATGCCATCCTTGACATAAATCGTCGCCATCATATTGTGGTAAGGAAGTCCTTTTGTTTTTAAATCAGGGAGCCTTCCCTTGAACCATTGAGAAACATTGAGGATCGAAAAGACTTTAGAGAGGATATTAAATCGTTCAATCATTCCATTCTCGATTTCAAACCTCAAGCTCCCATTGAGCGATTCCTTCATTTTTTGAGAATCTTCTCCCTCTCCGTGCAACTCTACTTTGTCGATATGGACCCTTCCCGTCAGCATCACCCTTTCCTCTTCCTCTTTTTGGAAGACGGTTCGGATAAAAGCCTTGGCTTCCATATTGGAGATACGGGGTTTGATCTCAAATCTTATTCCCTTTTCTGTGGGTTTTATCCATCCCTCGCCCCAGAAATCCCCCTCATCTGATTTGAATTGAAAGGGGCGGATGAATAATGTTCCATCGACGGTCTTCATCTCTCCTTTCAGATTTTGATAACGAAGGCTGCGATATTCTCCCTTGTCAATCTCCACTTTGCCATCGAACGACCAATTTGAAAGCCAATCCCTTATTTTTTCAAAAGAAGTTGGGGAGGTTCCTTCTTTTTTTGGAAAGAGCGGATCGAGGTCCATGTGTGGAGAAGAGATCTGGAAGGAGAGTCTTTTGACCGATTCGGTCAAGCCGGAGCCTTTTCCAACCTTCTGGGCAGAGACAGGAGGAGGCGGCGAGCCCTGGGAGAGGGTGCCGGAAACAGTAAGGGGAGAATCTCCTACCTTTCCCTTCAATTCATCGAATCGAATTTGGTCAGGGGTGACAAGAAAGTAACCTTCAATCAGAGAGAGGGGGACAGGAATCTTTCGGTGTCGTAAGAAGATCTTTTTTAGGCGAACCTCTCCCTCTCTTAAAGCAGCGGTCCATTCTTCAGTCTTCCCCAGCCATTTCAGACGAACCTCTGCCCCTCCGTTGAGTTCTTGAATCCCTTCCAGCTGCGAACGGATCTGATCTGGAAAGAGGGGTGACTTCATGAGCGAGAATAGTTGCTTTAGATCAATCGAACCCCGTGTAGAGAGATTCACATTTCCCTCTCTGACAAATCCGTCCAACGTCAGAGAGGAACTACCCCATTGGATCTTCGCCTTTGAAAAACCAATCCCCAAGTTGGAAAAAGATAAACTTCCGTCTTTTAAAACGAGAGGGATAGGATTTCCTTTTTGCAGGAGTGAAGCCTCTTTAGGGATAAACTCCCCTTCATAGGAGAAAGGGGAAGTTCCTGGAAGGGTTTTCCCCTTGAATGAGATTTGGCTTGTTCCTGAAAGGGCTTCGAAGCTATTTGTTTTTGATCGCACTTCTTCAGAGAAGAGAGGAGTTTGAAAGAGAGCAAAAAGATTTTTGAGATCCATTCTTCCCTTAGCCATGACCTCAAGAGGAGGATCTTTCTCTCCGTGTTTCCAGAAACCATTCGTCATCAGAGAGGAATTACCAAACTCCACCTTCGTCTCTGACCATTGGAGATCTTTGTTGGAAAGTTCTACTCGTCCCTCTCCCATTTGGATCGGGAATGGGATTTGTTGATGAGTGAACCGGGTTTTTGAAAGATGAAAGATCTCATGATGCTGGAAACGGATGGGAGGCTTCAGGAGTCCTTTGGCAGAGAGGGAATATTGTGCCTTTCCTGAAAGAATGTGGATGGACGAAAGGGCACGGCTGAATTCTTCCGGGATCCCTTCGGTCTTTGCGAGAGAGGGGAGATCCATCAAATCCAATTTGCCTTGACACTCGATTTGGAGCGTCGAATCATGCAGAAGCTCATAGAATGTCCCGTTGACTTTCTCCAGGGTCGAATGATAGATTCTTCCTTCGACCTCTTTGAGATAAAGATGACCTTTTTGGAAGAGAAGCCGGCCTTTGAGGTCTTCAAAAGATGGGAAGTTCCAGGGAAGTTTCAACCAAGCTCCATCGAGTTTTCCCTCGATGGATAGGACATGGGCATTCGCCGGTTGATCGCAGTGATCAATCTCTGGCATCTTTCCTGCAAGTCTGATGGAAACGATCTGGAAGGAACCCTTTCCTTCTGCCCGGAAAAGGTGTTCCGAAACGTCTGGAGTGATGATCCGGAAGGGGATAAGTTTCTTTCCCTCTGCCACATCGAAGGGGCTGCTTTGTGCTTCGGCCTCCATGCCCATTTCTTTTGACCCAATGTCATAAATCCTTGCCTTCGCTTTGACCCATACCTCCGGCAATTCAATAAAAAATCGGGGGATGTTGAAATTTTTTAAATCATAGTCAACCTCAAAGTCGATGTTCACCCACTTCGGTTTTAGAACGTATGAAAAAACTTGGGGATAGTCAAAAAGGAGTTCTTTAAATTTGATTTTTACAGAGGTCTTGAAGGTTCCCTGGAAGTCTCCTTGATAATTAGCATTCAGGTCGAGAAGTCCTGAAATCATATTCATGGGAAGCATTGTTTTGAGATAGGGCCAGAAATGGAACGTTTCCATCCCTTTGATCTTCATCTCCGCTTCCACTCTTCCCTTTGAAAAATCCAGGTCCTCAGGAATATTCTGAATGGTTCCATTGATGGAAAACTGGCCTTCTTTTTTGGAATGAACGATCCTCCCATTGATTCGAAACGGGAAGGCTTTACGATAGGAGACCTTTGAGAGTTCAAGATTGAAAGATCGTATCTCTGTTTTTAAGGGTGAATCGCTGAGGCTCTCGTCTGAGAAGAAAATCTCTCCCTCTCGGAGGGCTAAAGAGCCTCCGAAAAGGGAGGTGAGCGCCTCCAAAATCTTCTTCTGGGTTTCCTTCAGCTTTTCACCGGTCAAAGAACCGTCGAAGAAAATATTGAATTGACCTTTTTTATCCCTGATGAGATGCAAAATAGGCCGATCGACAACAATCCGTTTCCATTTGATTTCCCTTTTGAGGAGAGGAAAAAGCTTGACCCTTAAGATCAGTCTTTTGGACTGAAGGAGATCAAAGGCCAGAGAGCGATCCTTTATTCGGAAATCTTCAAAGGCAATCCCCACTCCGCCCCACAAATATATTTTTGCCTTCCCAATGGAGACCTCTCTGTCCAGAGCGGTCGTCAAGGACTTCTGGAGGATATTCCGATAAATATTAGGGTCGAGGAGATAATTGATCGATAAAAGGATGAAGACTCCGACCAGAAGGACCGGAATCAATATCCAGAAAATAGTCCACTTTCTGCGACGACTCATCATTTTTCTCAGACATTATGCGCAGAGCGCTAATCGCTTAGCGTTTGACGGCATGGGCCAAAGTAAGGACATTTACCCTTTCTGCTCCCCCCCTCAGCAACACCTTTGAGCATTCGTTGACCGTAGCTCCAGTGGTGTAAACATCATCAACTAAAAGGACCGACTTCCCCAACAGTTCTTCCTTCCCGATAACCTGGAAAGCCCCCCTTAACCCCTTTTCCCTTTCTGTACCGCTGAGATTCACTTGAGGAATGGTGGGTTTCTTCTTTTGAAGGATCGTTTTTCGGTAAGGAATCCCTGTCCGACGGCTTAACTCCTTCACAAGGAGGAGGGCTTGATTGAACCCTCTTTCCCTTAATCGCTGGGGATGGAGTGGGGCGGGAATCAGAAGATCGAGAGAGTGAGATCCCCAATAACGATTCAACCCTTCTTCCATCCATTCTGCAAAAAAAGGAGTGAGGTAAGTCTTTCCTTCATATTTCCAACGATGGATTGCCTCCTGGAGAGACCCTTCGTAGGCTCCCCAAGCCCTTGCCATTGTAAAATATTTTCTGTGGGTCACACAAGCACCACAGGGATGGTTTTCGACCTCTTTAGAGATAAAGGGGATTCCACAAATGGAACAGAAGGGAGGTTCGATCCAGCGGATCTCCGAAAGGCAATTCGAGCAGAGTCCTTGTTGACCTTCTTCTAAAAATTTTTCGCAACAGGGGCATTGCGGGGGGAGAAAAAATTGGAAGAGAGTTGATGGAAATTTCATGGATCATTCCAGTCGATGCCTGCCTGTGGCCTGCCTACCGCAGGCAAGGGAGGCAGAACAGACATCATGGTTGAATGGAATGTAGAAAATTATAATGGGAGGTGAACCCTTTCAGGAAAAGAAGGAGAAGGCAAGGAGATCGCCTTCTCGGCCTCCTTGATCGTATAGGTGCTCCACTGATGACATTGAGGGCAGTAAGCAATCCATTCTTTCGATTCTCTTTCGCAGGTGGTGCAAAAGAAGGAAAGGTAGGAAGTCCCGCTCAATTCGAAAGTCTTTTCAAATTCTTGGGCTGCACGACCAAAGTCTTTTTTGTGGAGGTAGATTTCTGCGAGAAGCCTGTGAAGGGCTGGGAAATCTTTTACTCTTAAACTGATTTCGTTGATCCCCTCAAGGGCTTCATCCAACATTTCCAACCTCAAACAAAGCTTGGTATAGAAGAAAGCGATGACCCAATTTTCGGAATCGTGCTTGAGTGCCCTCTGATAGATGCGGAGGAGGGTACTCGGATCTTCTCGGCTGAGATAAAGCTCTTCCAAGCGAAGGATGAAGACAATGGATTTGAATCGGGTAAAACTCTTCCCCCAGACCTTCCCGGCAGAGGCCCATCTTCCCATTCGGAGGTAGATATCGCCCAACAATACAAATCCAGGTTGAAAAGTCTTCTGTTCTCGAACGGTCTCTTTCACTTCTTTCAGGGCATTCTCCAGATTTTTTTCTCCCTCACGGTTCAAAAGATCTCTGGCGCGTTCATATTTCAATCCCAAATAGAAAAGGGTCTCCTCCTCCTCTGCCTGTTTTCCCTTGGTGATTTTGAGAACCGACTTCTGGATGCGAATTGCCTCCTCCCACCTTCTGCTGTCCAGATAGATCTGCCTCAAACTTTTCAGTGCCCTGGGATTCCCCTCATCCAAACCGATGGCGCGGTTCAAGGTTCGAATGGCTTCATCGAATCGCTTCATGCGCTGATACACCACTGCCTGACGGAGGAGGATCTCTATATTCCTCATATCGATCAACTCCGCCCTCCCCAACCAATGAAGGGCATCCTGGTCATTGCCCTCTTTGAGGGCGATCTCCGAGAGTCGGAGATAGAGATCGATTTGGGTTGGGTCTCTTTTCAATACCCCCATGAAGTGGGTTTTGGCCTTCGCCAGATCCCCCCGAAGGAAAACATCCATCCCCTTATTCAATTCCTCCCTGAGGGATTCTGCTTTCCTTTTTTGGCGAGAATTTAAATATTCTTCGATGGCTCGTTTGGCATCCCGGGTCAGGGTACTGATGAAGACCAACATCGCACCTAATACAAAAGAGGAGATCATGAGGGTAGAGAGGTCAGTGGGGATGGTCTCTCCAAAAAAATGGAATTCCACATCCAAGGGATTGACCAAAGACAGGTAACAGAAAACACAAATCACGATCAGAATGATGATCAATAGCAGCTTGACTAACATTTTTCTATAACTTTCCTTTTTCCAGTTTGGTTAAGCAAGGAACACAATATTTCGCCACCGGTCGAACCTCGAGTCGTTTTAAGCTTATAGGACCTCCACACTCCTCGCAGATCCCATAGGTCCTGTTCTCAATACGATCTAAAGATTCATCCACCTCTTGGAGCCTCATTCGCTCATTCTCATTTAAGCTGAGCAAGACTTGTTTGTTATAAATATTGGCGGCCTCATCCCCAATGTCCTGAATGCCATCTTGTCCCATTTCCTTTGAAGATTCAACGATCTGTTTGACCTCACCGACGGTCTGCTCCCGTTCCTTGAGAAGAATTTTTTTAAACTTCGTGATCGTCTTTTTATCCAGTTTATCCAGTCCTTTTTTCTGATCCCCTTGTGCCTTAACTTGTCTTTTAACCTTTCCTTTAACCAATACTTCCTCCTTTTTGGAGATCAATTCGAGGGGCATCGATCCAAAGCCCCTCCAGATCGTAGAATTTTCTCACAGGTTCAAGAAAGATATGGACCACCACATCCTCATAATCCATCAAAATCCATCTTCCCCCGGTCATTCCCTCCTGACCGAGAGGGCGAATCCCTTTCTTTTTGAGGGTCTCCTCAATCCCTTGGGCAATAGCCTGAACCTGGCGATCAGACTTGCCACTGCAGAGAAGAAAATAATCGGTGAAAGAGGTCGCCCCTTTCAACTCCAGAAGAACCGGGTCTTGGGCCTTCTTTTCAAGCGCTGCCTTCAAGCAGAGCAAGGATTTTGTTTTCGAATCGGTGACCATATCCTCCTGAAGGATAATTTTGAGTTTAGCATTATACCAGAAAAAATTTAGATGACAAACAAAAAATGATAAAAAATGTATTTTTTAAGTCATGGGCTCTTCCGATAAAGCCCGTGTTTTTGAATATAAGCCTCCACCTCGCCAGGGATCAGATACCTCACAGACTCCTCTTTTTCGATCAACTCCCTTACCTTGGTAGAAGAGATGTCGAGAAACGAGATTTCTTTGAAATAGAGTAGGTAGCCTGAGAGATGGATCCAGGCTTTCTCTTCAGGGTCATATCGAAAGTTTGGGATCAAGGCCTCTGGGAGGAGTGGGGACGAAGTATTTTTTTGAGATCCCGGTCGAGCCATCACGATAAAGTGGCAAAAAGAAAAGAGATTTTGAAATTCCTTCCACGTCTCAATCTCTACGAAGGCGTCCCTTCCCAGGATAAAGAAAAGGGCAACCTGATGTCTCTCCCGAAAAAACCGGATGGTGTCGATAGAGTAAGATTTTCCAGGCCTTGAGAGTTCAAGGTCACTGGTAGAAAAATGGGGGTTGTTAGAGGTGGCCAACCTCACCATTTCCAGCCGGTGCTTCGCCTCGATGACCTTTTCTGTCACCTTATGGGGTGGAATGGAGGAAGGGATGAAGATGACCTCCTCGAGCTGGAATGCCTCCCGAATTTCTTCTGCACCCCGGAGGTGACCCAGATGGATGGGATTGAAGGTCCCTCCAAATAAGCCAATCCTTTTGCTTATACCTTCTTTAATCGTCTTTTGTGACATCGCCAAGTTTATAACCTATATGTACCGAAAAATTCCAAATCCCAATAACCAAATCCCAAATAAATTCCAATTATCCAATATCCAAATAACCAAAACGCATATTCGGGTCATTGGAATTTTGGTCATTATTTGATTATTGGTGCTTGGAGTTTGGTCATTATGTTTTATCCTCTTATTTGTCCTTCTCCATAAACAATAAATTTAGTCGTGGTCAATTCCTCCAACCCCATGGGGCCAAAGGCGTGGAGTTTGGAGGTGCTGATTCCAATCTCTGCGCCCAGGCCCAACTCGAATCCGTCATTGAATCTTGTCGAGGCATTGACCAGGACACAGGAAGAGTTGACTTCTTTTAAAAACCTCTGTGCATTCTGATAATCAGAGGTGATGATGGCTTCTGTGTGGGACGAGCCATACCTCGCAATGTGCTCGATCGCTTCTTCGATTCCCTTCACCACTTTGATTGAGAGAATGAGGTCTAAATATTCTTGAAACCAATCTTCCCCCTGCGCCTCCTTAATGTGAGGGAGAACTTTTTTCGTCTGAGAACATCCCCTCAGTTCCACCCCTTCTTTCTGAAGGACTTTTGCTACCTTCGGAAGGAATCGACTTGCCACCTTTTCATGAACTAACAGGGTTTCCATGGCATTGCACACCCCTGGTCTCTGGACTTTTGCATTGAGGCAGACCCGGGTGGCCATGTCCAGATCAGCGGTCTCATCCACGAAGATATGGCAGACTCCTTTATAATGTTTGATGACAGGGATCTTTGAATGATTCGTCACGAATCGAATGAGCTCTTCTCCTCCTCTGGGGATGATGAGATCGATCTCATCCTCCAACTGGAGCATCTCCCGGATCGCCTCCCTCTCAGTATGAGGAAAGATTTGGATCGCCTCTTGGGGGGATCCCACTTTGACGAGGACCTTTCGAAGAATTTGTCCGATGGCCTGATTGGAATGAAAGGCTTCTGATCCTCCCCTCAGGATGACACTGTTGCCCGATTTGAGGCAGAGGCCTGAAGCATCGGCGGTCACATTGGGCCTCGACTCATAAATGATTCCAATGACACCGATGGGAATCCTCATCCTTCCAACCATCAAGCCATTTGGCCTTTTCCACATTTTGATGACTTCGCCCACCGGATCAGGAAGACGAGCCACTTCCCGAAGCCCTTCCGCCATTCCATGGATCACCGAAGGAGTCAATCTTAAGCGGTCGATCAATGACAAGGAAAGATGTGCCTTTTCACCTGCGGCAAGATCTTTTCGATTTTCTTTAATCAGCTGTTCCCGATTCCGCTCCAAACCCTCTCCCATCTCGAGCAAAGCCTTATTTTTTGTGGCGGTGGAAAGCTGGGCTAGTCGATGAGAGGCTTCCTTAGCCTTTCTGGCCATCTCTCTCACCTCTGTCCTAAAATCCATTTTCTTTTTCATAAAACGACCAAGTCATCCCGATGGATCACTTCATCAGAATATTTATAGCCCAAGATCGGTTCGATCTGATGGCTTCGAAGGCCTTTGATTTTTTCAAGTTCTGTCGCGCTGTAGTTAACCAACCCCCTGGCGAACTCTTTTCCACGAGGTCCCAGACAGGTGACCAAATCCCCTCGATCGAAGCTCCCTCTGATTTTGACCACACCGGATGGGAGCAGGCTCTTCCCTTTCTGAACAATGGCCTTCTTCGCCCCATCGTCCACGACGACGTCGCCTTTTGGTTTCGGGTTAAAAGCAATCCAATGTTTCCGGCTGCTCAAGGCTTCCCCTTTCGGGAGAATCAGCGTCCCGATCTCCTTTCCCTTTAAAATCTGATGGAGGACTCCCTCCTTGGTTCCGCGTGCGACCACCGTGGGAATTCCGAAGCGGGATGCTTTTCTGGCAGCTTGAATCTTACTGATCATTCCTCCCACGCTCATCTCGCTTTTCGTCTCCCCGACGATCTCCTCCATGTCCACATCGCTGTCCTCCACCAGAGGGATACATCGGGCATTCGGGTTCACTCTGGGGTCCGAGTCACAAAGGCCCTCAATGTCTGTCAGGATAATGAGAAGATCCGCCCCGATCAGGTTGGTGATCAGAGCAGAAAGATTGTCATTATCACCAAATTTGATCTCGTCCACCACCACGGTATCATTTTCATTGATGATGGGGATGATCCCGAGTTCGAGAAGGGTCAGCAGGGTATTGCGGGCATTGAGGAACCTCCTTCGGTGGCTCAAATCATCGTGAGTCAGAAGAACCTGTGCGACCATCTGCTGATAGCGTGAGAAGTAGTTCTCATAGATATTCATCAACCGGGTCTGACCTACGGCTGCTGTGGCCTGTTTCTGTGTGATGGCTTGGGGACGGGTCTTGTAGCCCAATTTCTCCATTCCTGCCGCAATGGCACCGGAGGAGACCAAAACGATCTCATAGCCTTGGCGCTTCAGATCCGAAATCTCTTTGGTCAATTGGGAGAAGACCTCGTAATGGAGCCCTTTCTCGATAGAGGCCAAAATACTGGAGCCCACCTTCACAACAATTCGTCTGACCTTTCCCAGTATCTTTTTACGAATATCCTTGTTACCCATGACCCTGATCCGAAATGGATTCGAATATCCGAGACACCGCCTTCATCAGGTCTTTCACCCCTTCTCCTGTTTGGCCAGAGATCAAATAAAGTCGATGTCCCATCTTCTCAAATTGATTTTCAATATCCATTGCCCTTTCCCGCACCGATGGAAGATCTATTTTGTTGAGGGCAACGAGTTGCGTTTTTTTCTGAAGCGAGGGGTCGTAGGCCTTCAATTCATGGTTGAGAGCATGAAAGTCCTTGACCGCATCGCGAGAAGGCCCTTCCGAGATATCCAAGAGGTGAATGAGAAGGCGCGTCCGCTCCACATGTCGAAGAAAGGTCAGTCCAAGCCCGGCTCCTTTTGAGGCGCCTTCGATCAATCCTGGAATGTCCGCCACGACAAAGGGTCGGTGATCTTCTCGGTTCACCACGCCCAGATTGGGAACAAGGGTGGTGAAGGGATAATCTGCGATCTTCGGCCTGGCAGATGAGATTCTGGAAAGGAGAGTTGATTTTCCAACATTGGGATAACCGATGAATCCCACATCAGCGAGAAGCTTCAGTTCGAGTCGTAACCAACACTCCTGTCCTTTTTCACCTTTTTGGGCATGACGGGGAGCACGCAGTGTTGGCGTGGCAAACCGGGCATTACCTCGACCCCCCCGACCTCCTTCTACTACCACAAATCGTTGGCCATCAAAGAGAAGGTCTTGCAGCACTTCCTCTGTCTGATCATCACGAACCAGGGTGCCGACCGGAAGGCGAATGATGAGATCCTCTCCATTCTTTCCGGTTTGATCTTTTCCTTTACCGTGACTTCCCTTTTGGGCGCGAAATTGTTTTGGGTAGGTTAGATCGAGAAGGGTAGTAAGTTGAGCATCGGCTTGAAGGATCACGTCCCCGCCTTTTCCTCCATCACCACCGTTCGGACCTCCTCTGGGGACAAACCGTTCTCTTCGAAAACTGACACAACCATTTCCACCATCGCCCGCTTTCACATGGATTCTTGCCTCATCCACAAATTTCATATTCACACAGGCCAAATGGAGGGAACTCCCCTGCACCCTTGTGGGGCAGGGCTAAAGATTCTGGGCGTAGACACTCACCTGTTTTTTATCTCTTCCTTTCTTCTCATATTTGACGACCCCATCAATTCTGGCAAAAAGAGTATAATCCTTTCCCACCCCTACATTTTCTCCAGGATGAATCCGGGTCCCTTTTTGACGGACCAAGATGCTTCCCGCCTGGACCGATTGCCCACCGAATCGTTTGACGCCCAATCGCTGTCCTGCACTATCCCTGCCGTTCCGAGAACTTCCTCCTGCTTTCTTGTGTGCCATACCCTACCTCCAACCCCTTGTGATGCTGTAGCGCCCCTGTTTATCGGGGGCGGATCAAAACACCCATTCGGCGTCGGCAGTAAATGCCGACGCTACGTCATAAGGTCAAATTTTCATTATGACAACGAAATATCGTTGACCTTCAGATACGTATAAGTTTGGCGATGTCCTTTGAATCGCCGATAATTCTTTCTTCTTTTCATCTTATAGGTCAGGACCTTTTTCCCTTTACTCTCTTGGACGATCTCCCCTTTGATGACAACATTGGTCAGATGGGGGGTTCCAACCTGTGTCTCTCCTTCTTTGGAGACCATCAAGACATCTTTCAATTCCACCTGATCTCCTACTTTTCCCTCCAATTTCTCTACCCGGATGAGGTCTCCTTTGGAGACCCGATATTCCTTTCCACCGGTTTTCACCACTGCATACATCAGACGCCTCCGAATTAAAATAATTATCAAATATTAATTGATTTTTTGGCTATTGTCAAATTCACATTTTCTCATATTTCAATGATGCTGAATTGCTCTTGGTGGAATCCAGCCTTGCCCTTAATGACGACCTTTTTCCTCAGTTTTTTCTCCAACTCCTCCACGCCAGCCCTCTCCTCTTCATAAAGAAGGTCAGCGATCTCCGGATTGGCTTCCACCACGATGTTATGCCCTCCCAATTCAGTAGAAGTTCTTTCAATCTCTCGGAAGATATCATAACAGACCGTCGTCTTCGATTTAATCAGTCCCGCTCCCTCACAATAGGGACAGGCTTCACCCAGGATCCTTGAAATATTCTCCCGGGTTCGCTTCCGAGTCATCTCCACCAAGCCCAATTCTGAGATTTTAAAGATATTGGTCTTCTGACGATCTTTCTTCAGAACTTCTTCCAAAGCCTGATAAACCTTTTCACGGTCTCCCTCTCTTTCCATATCGATAAAGTCAATGATGATGATCCCTCCGATATTCCGCAATCTCAACTGGTAAGCGATCTCTTTGGCTGCCTCCAGGTTGGTTTTAAGGATCGTATCCGCTAAATTTCTCTTTCCAACGTACCTTCCTGTATTCACATCAATGGCTACCAGGGCTTCGCTCATATCGATGACGATATACCCTCCGGATTTGAGCCAAATCTTACTGCCCAGGATTTTGTCAATCTCCATTTCAATCCCATAAGCATCAAAGATCGGCTCTTTTTTCTCGTAGAGGATCATCTCATATTTTTGCTTTGGCATATAGGTGTTGATGAAGGAGAGAATATTGTCATATTCTTCTTTCGAGTCAATGATGATTCGGTTGACCTGGGGGGAGAGGATATCCCGGATGACCCGGAGGACCATGGTCAGGTCACTGTGGATCAGGGAAGGGGCCGTTGAGTTTTCTTTTTTCTTCTGAATGTTATTCCAGAGATGGAGGAGGAATTCCATATCGGTTCGAATTTCATCCGCCTCCGCCCCTTCGCTGGCTGTCCGCACGATGAAGCCACCGGCAGGGGGTTTCATCGATTGGACGATCTCTCTCAGTCTCTTCCGTTCTTTTTCATCCTTGATCCTTCTCGAAACACCGATATGATCCACCAGGGGCATGTAGACAAGATACCTGCCGGGCAATGTGGTGTGGGAGGTGATTCGGGTCCCTTTCGTGCCGAGGGGTTCTTTGGAAACCTGAACTAATATCTCCTGGCCTTCAGAGAGGAGGTCTTCGATCTGTGAGGAAGGACTGCTGAAATAGGTGGGCATTTCTTCCCCTTGAAAACCCATCTCCTCATAATCTTCGATCCCCCCATGGACGTCCGAGACATAAAGGAAAGCGGCTTTTTCCAATCCGATATCGACAAAAGCAGCCTGCATCCCAGGCAAGACCTTTACCACTTTCCCCTTATAGATGTTTCCCATGATCCCCCGGTCCTTGGTGCGCTCGATATAAAGTTCGGCAAGGCCCCGATCCTCTAAAAGGGCAAGTCTTGTTTCTTGTTGCGTCACGTTAATGATTAACTCATTCGCCATAACTTTCTCCTGAAAATTATTTTAATTGCAAATTTCAGATTTTAGGTTTCAGATTATTCGTTAGTTTAGTTTCTTTTGTTTCTCTGGTTTATTTGGTTAACCGAAAAGACCAAATAAACTAAAGAAACCAAATAGACCAATGAAATCTACAATCTTATCTTACTTGGCCCTCATTCCATTTTAACGACCTTGCATTGGGCAAGAGGTTCCCCCTCTAAACCCAATACGGCTCCAACAATCTCGATAGGTTTTGCCGTTCTTCCCATCGCCTTCCGAAGCACCAATTCCACTCCCCATGGTGGTTCTTCCCCTGATCTCTCCTTTTTCTCCTTAATCTCCATCTTTTCGATCAAGGGTCGAATGTCCACACTCCTCTTCTTTCCATCTCTCTCCTGATGAACGGAAAACTCTTTTTGATCTAAAGCCTTTTTGATCTTTAGAATGGCTTCTTCTTTTGAAAGGAGATGATCCAATGGAATCCAGTAGACCGACGGATGGAGTAAGGAGGATAGATGAAAAAAGAGCGGAACCTCCTCGGCCTCCATGATCTCAATTCCTGGTGGAAGAGTTTGATTGAGTCTCTCCATGACTTCAGGAGGAGTGATTTTCCCCTCGCACTCCACATCAACGATCTCCGTCAAACTCTCCATTCCAACTGGAAGGGCTGTGGCGAAAATGATCCTGGGCATCGGGTGAAACCCCTCAGAAAAACAGAGGGGAAGGTCAGCCCTCCTTGAAGCACGATAGAAGAGATGCATCAGTTCCAAATGGCTCAGGAATCGCATCTCTCCCACCTTTCTGAATTTCAATCGAATCTTTTTCTTCATCCCTTTCTTTCGGATGTCTTTTTTTGCCATTCTTTCCAGAGCTTTTATTTCTGCTGGATCACTTTCTCTCACGGTGAGGGTCTTCCCGTCGCAAACCCCGCACCGATGACAATTCTCTTTCACACAAGGAGGGCTGATTTTTTCTTTAAGGCCTCTCTGATATTCATCCCAAAGAAATTGAGCACTCATCCCTGTTTCGATTAAAGACCAGGGGAGGATATCCTCGAATTTTCTCTTTCGGGTGTGGAAATCCATCTTCAGTCCTGTCTTCTCAAAAGCTTCTTTCCACAGGGGGTAACGGAACTGATCACTCCAGCCATCGAAGCGGCATCCCAGCCGAAAGGCCTCTACCAAGACCCGGGAAAGATTTCGATCCCCCGTTGAAAAAATTCCCTCTAAAAAACTGAGATGGGGGTCTTGCCACTTAAAACGGAGATGGTTCCTCCTTATCCCATCCCTCATCAAATGGAGTTTTTCTTTCATCTCCTCTAAAGGAATTTGGGACTCCCATTGGAAAGGGGTGTGGGGTTTGGGCACGAAAGTAGAAACACTGACATTGATATTGGGATGGATTTTCTGCCTTTCTCCTAAAGAAGCAATCTTTTTGGTCAGCTCAATGATTTCTCTTAAATCCTCCTCCTTTTCTGTTGGAAGTCCCATCATGAAATAGAGTTTGATGTTCTTCCACCCTTTTGAAAAGAGATCCGACAGACCCTGGAAAAAAACCCTTTCATCCAACTCTTTATTAATCACCTTTCGAAGACGTTCCGTTCCAGCCTCCGGTGCAATCGTAAATCCAGTTTTTCTGACCCGTTTCACCTCCTCTGCCAGATGTCCCACCACACTCTCAATCCTTAATGAGGGAAAAGAGACAGCCACTTTCTTTGATTCAAGTCGGTCCATCAGATCAGAGAGAAGAGGTCCGATGGAAGAGTAGTCCCCAGCGCTAAGAGAGAGTAAAGAGAGCTCTTCGTAACCCGTTTGCTTGAGGGAGGCCTTGAAAATTTCATGAATCACCTTCGGACTTCTCTCGCGGTAAGGCCGATGGATAAACCCGGCCTCACAGAAACGGCATCCTCTTTTGCAACCTCTTGCGATCTCAATATTGAGGCGGTCATGAACCACCTTCATGTAAGGGACGATCGGGCAGGAGGGGAAAAAAGTTTGATTGAGGTCAGAAACAATTCTTTTCCGAATCTTTTGCCCCTCTGTGTGGAAACTGGGGACATAAACTCCCTCCAGTTGAGAGAGGGATTTTAAAAAATCTTCCTTCTTTGCTCGGGCCTCTTTCCATTGAAGTGCGAGATCGCAGATCTCAAGAACCACTTCTTCACCATCTCCGATGACCATGGCATCAAAAAAATCAGCCACCGGTGCTGGATTGAAGGTTAAAGGACCTCCGGCGATGATGAAGGGGAATCTGTCATCCCTGGCTTTTGAAAGGAGAGGGATTTTGGAAAGGTCGAGCATACTGAGGACATTGGTGAAACAGAGTTCATACTGGAGAGAGAAACCGACGATATCGAATTGATTGAGTGGAGTGGAGGATTCGAGGGAAGAAAGGGGAATCCTTTTTTCCTTTAAAACCTTCTCCATATCTACCCAGGGAGCAAAAGCCCTTTCGCAGGCGACCCCTTTTTTTCCATTGAGGATGTGATAGAGAATCTGAATTCCGAGATGAGACATTCCCACTTCATAGGCATCTGGAAAGGCAAGACAGAATTTTAATTTGACCTCGGCAGGATCTTTTCTAATCGAATGGATCTCCTGACCAAGATACCTGACAGGTTTTGAAACAATGGAAAGAAACTCTTTCAATCCGTCACCCTCTGCAAGTCGATTTTTGGGAGAGCTTGAAACATTAAAAGGGGGAAACCCCCTTGCCACCTAGCCCATTTAGGTGGTTAAAAATACTATAATTTTAACCCATTGTCAATTTTGCTTACCGAGTGCGAAGTAAGATCTGGAACCATGAGATGAATGTGAGGGCAGGAATTTATCGTTGACACAGAAAAATCAGCTTGCTACATTTTTAAGATCACCATTTTCCACAAAAATAGTAAAACGGAGTCCAAATGAATCTGGGGAATCAACTTATTTTATCTGCCATTCAGCTTCTCCCGAGACCTGTGGTGAAGCGGTTTGCCCTGCGCTACATCGCTGGCGAAGAACTCGATGATGCCGTTCATGTTGTCAGAGCTATCAATTCGAAGAAGATGATGGGAACGATCGATGTCCTTGGGGAAAATGTTTCGACACGGGGAGAATCTCTGTCGGCGGTTGGAGAGTGTGAAGAAGTTCTTCATTCGATCAATGAAAATCATCTGGATGCAAATCTCTCCATTAAACTCACTCAATTTGGACTTAAGATAGATGAGGAATTCTGCTATTCCAATGTGAAGCGTTTGCTCGAGATTGCCTCTGGGTACAACAATTTTGTACGGATCGATATGGAAAATTCATTGACGACGAGCGAAACATTGAAATTATATGAAGAGCTGCGCTCCGAGGGTTTTGAAAACGTGGGGCTGGTCATTCAGGCGAATATGCGACGAAGTGAGGAGGATGTCCAGAGACGGATCTCCCTAAAGGCAAACATCAGACTTTGTAAAGGAGCTTATCTTGAACCAGAAGCGATTGCGTTCAAAGGAAAAGAGGAAATCCGACTTAATTATTTAAAGCTATTAAAAAAGCTTCTCGACGGGAAGTGTTATGTTGGCATTGCCACCCATGACGATTTTCTGATAGACGGTGCCTATCAATATATTCAAGAGATGAATCTCCAAAAATCCGACTACGAGTTTCAGATGCTTTATGGTGTGAGGAGTAAGCTTCGCGATAAAATCGTTGCGGATGGGCACAGGCTGCGTGTTTATGTTCCTTTTGGGCAGTACTGGTATGCTTATTCAATGCGGCGATTTAAGGAAAACCCTCAGATCCTTAATTATGTCTTCCGTGCCCTCTTTTCTGGAAACTGACTCTGGTGAGAGATCGTATGACAAAAGGACTTTCATCTCGCTTTTATCTTGTTCTGACGGTATTGATGGTAGGCATCTTTCAGGGCAATATAAGGATCAATCGCGCTTTTCTTCAGATCCTCATACTCACCGATCCTCAGAGAGGTTTCATTAACCTTATCTAATACCCATCCCCCTGTATTAACAAACTCAGCAACCACAAAATAGTAGGCCAGATAGGTTTGAGGATTAAGGGAAACGTCTACCGCATAGCCCAAGCCGTCCCGCAGGCTCGATGGGCCCAGGATGGGCAAATTGATGTAGAAAACCGGTCCCATTCCCCAGATTCCAAGGGTCTGGCCAAAATCTTTATCCTGTTTTTCGAGGTTGAATCTTTTTTTTGCTGGATCAAAAAGACCTGCCACGCCTATCGTTGTATTTAAAACGAAACGCAATGTCTCCGTGCCAGCACACTTGGGGTTGGCCTGCAACAGACAATTGCCAAGGCGTACAGGAGTCATCATATTAGAAAAGAAGTTGCGCACTCCAATTCTTCCATCCTCGGGAATAACGGCCTTGTATCCGGTGGCAACGGGTTTAAGGACCCAGAAATAGAGTTTATCGTTAAAATGGAAGAAAGCGCGATTAACGGGCTCAAGAGGGTCAGCAATGGTTCCCACAGGTTCCTCGATTTCTGCAGGCTCCGGGGGTATATTTGCGACTGCGATCCTGATGAATCCATCATCTTGCTCGATGGGAATAGAACTCTCAGGAGAAGACGATAGCGAAGCCAAAGCGTCGCCAGTGTCAAAGGGTACTGTTGCCACAACCCACTGGATGGTTTCATCCAAAGGCGAATTGGAAATAGCCTCGGGGGAAAAGGACGCCAAATCCCAACCAGTGCATGGTCCGGGAAGAAGAGTGAGGCATAAGCTTGATAGAAGATAGATCCAGTAGATGATTCTCATGGCCTTACCTCCTGTTTGAAAAGGGATGCCTTTTCATCAGCACTCCGTCAACTAAGGCTTGGTCGAAATCCTTATCTTTCTTCGACCTTATCCCTCAGCCTTTTGACCAGATTCTCGTAAGAGGATTGCACGATGATGCTGTTAAATTGCGTCCGGTAGTTATTGACCAAGCTGACCCCCTCAATCGAGACATCATAGACAAACCAGTCATTTCCTTCTTTCTTAAGGCGGTACTCAGCAGGGATGTCTTTATCCTTTTTGGTAACGATTTTCACTTTGACTGTGGCATAATCCCCGTCTTTCGTTTCCCCTTCGTAGAGGACCTTTTCTCCTGAATAGTCCTCCACCTTCTTCTTGTAGGTTCGTTCCAGCAGGTCCGCAAAGAGACGGACGAACTCTTTCCTCTCCTCGGCTGTTCTCTTCGCCCAATGGGTTGCCAGGGCTCGACGAGCCATCCCTTCCCAATCGAATCGCTCATCTACCGCTTGGCGAATGAGCTTTTCCCTCTCTGCAGTCTTGGAGGGTGGTTTTAAAGCTGGATTGGTGATGATGGAGAGAATCTTGTCGGTGGTCTGTTTGATCTGATCAGTGGGTTCTCCTGCCAACCCGGGGAGAGTCATTCCAAAGACCAAAAAGAAGATCAGCATACTTCTTAGAAAATAGGAAGTTTTCATAGAACCCTCCCTTTAAAAATTTTAAATTTTGCCGAAAACAAACTTGGAAATCAACTCCTCCAGATCCACAGCAGATTGAGTTTCTCGTATTTGACCTCCTGGTTTGATGATCTTCTCTGATCCGCCAGGTGTAATCTCGATATATTGTTCACCGATCAAACCTTTGGTCTTGATGGAGACAATGGCATCTTCCTGGAGTTTCACATTCTCTGGGAGATTCAGGACCACCCGGGCCTTGTAATTGTTTAGCGTGATGCTCTTGACGCGCCCAACTTTTACTCCTGCGATTTCAACAGAGGAGCCAGTTTTAAGTCCACCGACATTGGAAAAGACACCGTAGATTTCATATCCCCTTTCTCCCACAATCTCCATTTTCCCCAGCTTGATGGAAAGGTAACCCAGACAGATGATCCCTGCGATGATAAATAATCCCACCGTGAGCTCAAGATCAAATTTTTTCATACTACCTCCCAACTATCGGACCGGAGCAATTAGCGATACTGGATCGGTCCATCAATGCTTCCGGTAATAAATTGGTGCACAACAGGATCACTAGACGACAATATCCCTTGTGGAGGTGTGACGATCAGAATTCTTCCCTCATGCAACATGGCCACCTTTTGAACGATCTCAAATGCCTTCGGTATCTCATGCGTGACAATGATTCCGGTGAACTCAAACCGTTTGTGACAGGAATCGATGAGGTTGAGTATCGCGTGGCCGATGACGGGATCCAGCCCGGTGGTGGGTTCGTCAAAGAGCATGATCTCAGGATTCCTCACCAGGGATCGGGCAAGGGCGGCCCGCCTGACCATTCCACCGCTGATCTGTGCTGGATATTTATTCTCAGCCCCGCTCAAACCCACCTCATCCAGAATGGAAAGCACCCTTTTTTTGATTTCGTGATCACTGAATTTGGTTTTTTCTTTCAGGGGAAAGGCCACGTTCTCAAAAACCGTCAAGGAGTCAAACAAGGCTCCATTCTGGAAAACGAAACCAAAACGGCTTCTCATCTCTTCTAATTTCTTACCTCTCAAAAAGCCCAGATCATTACCATCGATCAGAACTCGGCCCTGATCGGGTCTGATCAATCCGGCCACATGTTTTAAGAGGATACTCTTGCCGTAGCCACTTCTTCCGATTAATGCGAGAAGTTCTCCCTTGGCCACCTGAAATGAAACCCCCTGGAGCACTTTGAGGCCATCGAATGACTTATGAAGATCCTCAATCTCAATCATGGTTCGGTTCAAAATAGTATTGAGGTCATGAAATAATCCAAGACACAGATTAAGACGGATGAAAGGACGACAGCCTGGGTCGTTGCTTTGCTAACCCCCTCTGCTCCGAAACTTGTATAATAGCCCTTGTAACAGGAGACCCAAGTGATCAGCACCCCGAAGCTGAGAGATTTATAGATTCCTCCTAAAACGTCTTCCATGTCCACATAATTCGCCATCTCTCCAAAGTAGTTGCCCACACCCACTCCAAGAAGCCTGACGCCTATGATGTAGCCCCCGAAAATGCCCACCACATTGAAAATAGCTGAGAGCAGCGGAAGGGAAATGATACTCGCCAGGAGTCTGGGGACGACAAGGTAACGAAAGGGGTTGAGCCCCATTAATTTTAGAGCATCGATCTGTTCTGTGATTCGCATGATCCCTATTTCAGCTGTCATCGCGGAACCGGCTCTTCCCGTGACCATCAGAGCAGAGAAAACAGGCCCCAGTTCCCTGATGAGAGAAAGAGCCACCATTGGCCCTAGGAGAGCAGTAGAACCGAAACGGTTTAAGGTGTAAAATCCCTGGAGGCTCAAGACCATTCCTGCAAACGCTCCGGTAAGGAAAATGACCAAGATCGATTGGAAACCAATAAAACGGATTTGCTGGAGGACCCGGGAAAATTTGAATGGAGGGGTTGAGGCATAGATAAAGGCCTGACCAAGAAAAAGACCCATGCGGCCGGTGCCCCGTAAACCCAAAAGCGAAATTGCTCCCAACTTTTTGATAAGGGCTATAATCATATCTTGAATCAAACCTTGAATAGAATGTTACAAGTGGACCCCAAGGTTCCTGAGGTTTTATCCAAATCTTCTTCTCAGATTAGATAGCTCTGACTGAATAAAATTTATTGAAACTGGCCTCAGAACTATATAGGCTTAATAACATATATTATAATAAAAAAGCCTGCATTTTAGAACAAGTATTTACTCTATTTTGAAAATAAATCTCAATGGGGGCGCTCTCAATAAGATCCCAGAGAACCCTGATCAAAAGGTTTATCATTGTGGAGACTTAAAACTGAGAAGCTAAACGAAATGGTGATTTGACATCTACATAGAAACTGTGGTATGAGATAATTAAAAATTGATCCGTGTTCAGGTGGCTTGAAGCCGAAAAGGGAACCCCGTGAGAATCGGGGACGGCCACGCCGCTGTAATCGGGTACGAAACTTGCCAGATCCACTATCCTTCGACAAGCTCAGGATGGGAAGGGGCAAGGAGTAGGACGATCCGTAAGCCAGAAAACCTGCCTGAATGCGCTTCACAATAGGTCTTCGATGGAAGACTGTGAAGGGTGAGGTAGAAAAAAACCCAGTCTTTCTTCCGAAGACTGGGTTTTTTATTGGAATTTGGAATATGACTGGAATTTCGACTCTGAAGATTGCTGCCTCTATCTCATTGGGTATCCATCTCCTATTTCTCGGGATTGCCTCAGGCTTATTCCAAGGCCCTAAGATCCTTCGAATGCCCACGCATTATGTCAAGGTTACCCTTCTACTCTTGGCGAATGAAGAGAAACCCGATACCAAAATTATTCCTCCTGTTCCACTAAAAGTTCAAATTCAAAACGGTGAGGGACCGGTTCTTGATAATAAGGGACTAAACCGGGAAACCCCTCTCCCTTCCAAATCTATAGCAAAAAATATTCCTCTCGAAGAACTGAGAACATTTCCCAAGGAACGAGCTGAGGAGAGAACATTAAAAGAACCCATTGACGTTGCAATGGCTGTAGGATCGCCTGCTGATACAAACCTTAATAAGGTGGGTGATACGGTTTCTTCCAAAGAGGCCACTTCAAATGGGGGGAATCTTTCCGTCTCTTTACCCTCTTTTCATTCCGGAGAATTATATGGAAATGTTTTCTCTTATGATAGCTCTGGAGAAGGATTAGGGTCAGGAACAGGGTCTGGGAATGGAAGTTCCAGCCCAGGAGGTTCTGGAAAGGGGACAGGGATTTTTGGTAAATTTTTCTACGCCTATGGAGGGGGTAATGGGGCTCGGCCCAGATATGCTGAGAACCCGAAACCTATCTATCCGCAGGAAGCCAGGGAAAAAGGATATGAAGGAGAAGTGATTTTAAGGGTGGAAGTCCTTGTCAATGGGCGGGTAGGACAGATTGAGATAAAAAAGTCGTCCGGTTATGAGTTGCTCGACCACTCAGCTCTCAACACAGTGAAACAATGGAAATTTATTCCTGCCAAGAAAGGGGAAAAGACCATTCCTCTTTGGGTGAACATTCCCGTCAAGTTTCAACTCCAATGAAAAATCATTTCATTCAGACACTCTTGTGGTTGTCCCTGATCATCTTCCTCGGGACATCGATATCCTATTCGACAACCCAAAAGTTTAAAGATGAAGTTGGAAGAGAAGTGACCTTCCCTTTTCCTCCAAAGAGGATCGTTTCCCTGGCTCCCAATATTACCGAGATTCTCTTCAGCCTTGGACTCGACGAAGAGATTGTGGGCGTCTCCATCCACTGCAACTTTCCTGAAAAGGCCAAGACTAAAGTCCGAGTGGGAAGTTATATCAGTCTTGATTTTGAAAAAATCACCTCCCTTAAGCCTGACCTGATCATTGCTACGGGAGCAGGAAATACCCGGGAGATGGTAGATCGTTTGGAGAAATTGGGTTTTCAGACTTATGCCATCTATCCAAAGAATTTTAATGATATCCTTAAAAGCATTGGTCATATCGGTGAGGTCGTGAATCGGGAAAAAGAGGCGAGGGGGATCATTGAGGGATTGAGAAAGAGAAGTCAGAGAGTGATCGAACTTACGAAGGGTCTTTCACGACCCAAAGTTTTTATCCAGATCGGAGATGCCCCCATTGTGACCGTGGGAAAGGGCAGTTTTGCAGATGACCTCATCCGGCTTGCCGGTGGTGAAAATATTGCAGGAAAAGAGAAAGAGGTGTATCCTCGATTTGGAATGGAGGAGATTTTGAAAAGATCTCCAGAGGTGATCGTCATCAGTTCGATGAATCCTAAAGGGGATTATCAGAAGATCCTTGAGGAATGGAATCGTTGGAAGACGATCCCTGCTGTTAAAAATGGCCGCATTCACCTTATTGATTCTGACCTCCTCGATCGGCCATCACCACGCATCATCGAAGGATTGGAGGAGCTTGCAAGAGTTCTCCATCCTGAAAAATTTAAGAAATAATGCAAAATTAGTAATGCAAAATGGTCAATGATTATTGCTAATTGATAATTTTTCAATGAGATTTAGATGAAGATTGTTACACTAAAAAAGGTCCTCACCATCTCAATCCTCCTCAGCCTCCTCTTAATCTTGGTCATCCTTGTATCCATCACAATGGGAAGCGTAAAAGTTCCGCCGCTTCGTTCGATCCGTATTCTCTTTCAGTCTATTCTGGGTATGAGGGGAGCAGGGAGTGAGACGGAGCGGACGATCATTCTTTCCCTCAGACTTCCTCGAGCCATTCTGGCAGGCTTTGTGGGAGCAGGCCTTTCTGTTTCAGGGGCTACGTTCCAGGCTCTCCTGAGAAATCCTCTGGCCGATCCTTATATTCTCGGAGTCTCCAGTGGTGCAGCCGTGGGCGCAATCATTGCCATTCTATTGGGGCTCGGCACATTTTCCTTTGGCCTTCCTCTGGCTTCCTTCTTGGGAGCCCTCCTGACCATCCTGGTGGTTTTCTATTTCGGAAGACAGGATGGGAAGATTCATCCTAATACGCTTTTGTTGGCAGGGGTCATCATCGGTTCCTTTCTCTCAGCCCTCATCATGTTTTTCATCTCCATCTCCCAGAAAGAAGAACTCCATACGATCATCTTCTGGTTGATGGGAGACTTCAGTTTCTCCAACGCTCGGGCGATTCTGATCATTTTTCCTTATATTTTATTGGGCGGCTTCCTACTCTACCTCCGTTCTCGTCATTTGAACCTCATCCTTTCCGGGGAAGAAAATGCTGTCCAGTTAGGGGTGGATGTGGAGAGATTGAAACTGGTTTCTTACCTCTCAGCCTCTTTAATCACTGCGGCATCGGTCTCCGTATGCGGTCTCATCGGTTTCGTGGGTCTGATCATCCCCCATTCTGTGCGACTGATTTTTGGGCCTGACCATCGGCTCCTCATCCCTGCTTCGGCATTAATAGGAGCTTCCTTCCTGATTGCCTCTGACACCTTTGCCAGAACTCTCCTTGCCCCAACAGAATTACCTGTGGGCGTGATCACAGCCGCCTTTGGAGGTCCTTTCTTCATCTATCTTTTAAGGACGAGAAAGGTGATCAAAACATTATGATTGAAGTCGATTCCATCTCCTTCCGTTATCATGAAGACTGGGTGCTCCAGGATGTCTCGTTTCGAGTGGAGAAGGGAGAGTTCGTTGGAGTGATCGGACCCAATGGGTCCGGGAAGACCACACTCCTGAAGATCCTCTATCGTCTTCTTGCACCCCAGAAAGGAGAGATTCTCTTCGAGCTTGTTCCCATGAAGAAGATGGATCGAAGCGATATCGCCAAGAGGATTGCTGTAGTGGCCCAAGAAACTCATCTTCTCTTTCCTTTCAGTGTCCTCGAAACGGTCCTGATGGGAAGATCTCCATATCTCGGGCATTTGATGTTCGAAAGTGAAAGGGATCTGGAGATTGCAAAAAGAGCGATGGATTCGACGAATATCCTTTCGTTTTCTGAAAGACCCATGGATGAACTCTCCGGTGGAGAAAGAAAGAGGGTCTTTATCGCTAGGGCTTTAGCTCAGGAACCGGAGGTCATGCTTCTGGATGAACCTACTGCCAACTTAGACATTCATCACCAGATCGATTTTCTCGATCTCATCCTCACTCTCAATCGAGAGAGGGGCCTGACTATTGTCATGGCCTCTCATGATATGAACATCGCCTCCGAATTTTGTGATCGGCTTATTCTTCTTCAGGGAGGAAGGATTTATAAAATGGGAACCCCTGAGGAGGTCATCACAAAAGAGAATATTGAATCGGTATATGGTTGCGAGGTATGGATAGACCAAAACCCTATCTCAGGAATGCCCCGGATCAGTCTATTGAAAAAGGGGGTCGTTAACCCGGAGGTTACATTGAAAAGGTAGTTGAGTGTGTTTCTAAACCTTTAGCAAGCGGTTCTTTACTATTTTTTATAGGAAACATGCGATGCCGCCTGAAGTGACCTTTGGAATGTGTTTGGAAATGAAGCAGCGAAACGTTCAAGGGTTCCGCTTTAAAGTTTTGGCGATAAATCGCCCGGCGACGTAATTGTCAATTTTATTTTTTGCCGGCCCAACATGCCCAACCATCTTTTGGAATGTCTTTTGTGCAAATAGGGAGTTAAAAGATGAAGCTTTGGGAAGAAATTGAAGTCGCACGAAAAAAGATCGGAAAGGTAATTCTTCGCACTCCAACCGTCTATTCCGATACTCTTTCAAAATTGACCGGCAAGGAGGTCTTTCTCAAACTGGAAAACCTTCAGAAGACCGGCTCTTTCAAAATCAGAGGGGCCTGCTATAAACTGTCCCAGCTCATTTCTTCGATGAAAAAAAGGGGAGTGGTGGCTGCCTCCGCAGGAAACCATGCCCAGGGGGTTGCACTGGCTTCCTCCCTTTTGGGAATTCATTCAACCATTGTCATGCCTGAAGGAGTTTCTCTCGCCAAACAGATGGCCACTCAAGCCTATGGCGGAGAGGTTGTCCTCTTTGGTCAAAATACAGATGAGGCCCTGGGGTATGCGAAAAAATTGGCAAAGGATGGAAGGCCCCTTATCCATCCTTTTGATGATGAACAGGTCATCGCTGGTCAGGGGACGATCGGGCTCGAAATTTTAGAGGAAGTTCCCGGGGTAGAGGCCATCATCGTCCCCGTGGGGGGCGGGGGATTGATCTCAGGGATTGCTTCGATTGTGAAAAGGAGAAGACCTGATGTGAAGATGATCGGCGTCCAGTCTATTCAGGCCCCTTCTGCTTATTACTCCTTGAAGAGGAAAAAAATTGTAGAGGTGAAGGTAAAGCCTACTTTGGCCGATGGGATTGCTATCCGAAGGGTGGGAGAGATCACCTTCCCGATGATCCAGGAGGGAGTGGATGAGATCGTCACCGTGGAAGAGGATGAAATCGCCTCAGCCATCCTCATGTTAATGGAGAGAAAACGTATCGTGGCAGAGGGTGCAGGAGCGACTCCACTGGCTGCACTCCTGTCAAGAAGATGGAAGACCAGATTGAAGAAGATCGTCCTGGTCATCAGCGGAGGGAACATTGATTTTCACCTCCTCGACCGGATCATTGAGAAAGGCCTTGCCCAAACAGGAAGGCTCGTCCGTATGAGTATCCTCTTAAGAGATGTTCCAGGAGCTCTGGCAAAACTCACGAGTCTGGTCGCTCAACGCCGCGCCAACATCCTTCATATCCTCCACGAGCGGGCAGCCAAAGACATCCCCATGGGGTTTTCAAAGGTGATATTGGTTTTAGAAACTCGTGGTTCAGACCATATCCGAGAGATTAAAAAGGGATTAAAAGAGAAGGGGTATTCTCTCCAGATGTTGAGTTGAGTAAAGGGTGGTATGAACTTACTCGGCAAATGTGCTTTAAAAACTTTATAAAGCGATCATTGTAATATTTTATAAGCATCGAATTTCGTTATAGAAAGTGAATCCTGGAATTGGTTTTAAAACGTAGGAGTTCATTTTTATTAAGGTTCCGCTATAAAGTTTTTTCCAGTACATCTGCCAGCTTTGGAAAGTTTCTATGTGACAGATGAGTTGATTAAGGAGGATTGTTTCCTTAATTCTGTTTACAAATTGGCTGTTTAATTGTAGGATGATCTCAGGTAAAAAGGATTAGACCCTTAAGAAGAGGGGAATAGAGCATGGCTGAAGGGGAACATAGCTTAGCGGTCTTCATCGATTTTGAGAACCTTGCCCTGGGTTTCAGGGGAAAGAGGGATAAACGATTCGAGATCCAGAAGGTCTTAGAACGATTGGTCGAGAAAGGAAAACTCATTGTGAAGAAGGCCTATGCAGATTGGGCCGACTACGCCGAGTATAAAAAACCTCTCCATGAAGCTGCCATTGAACTGATCGAAATCCCAAAGCGTGCGATGACCGGAAAGAACTCCGCAGACATCCGGCTCTGCGTGGATGCTCTCGACCTCTGTTATTCCAAAGAGCATATCGATACCTTTGTCATCGTTTCCGGCGACAGCGACTTCTCCCCCCTCGTCTCCAAATTGAAGGAGAATGGCAAACGGGTGATCGGCCTTGGAATGAAGGAATCAAGCTCCAACCTTTTAGTCGATAACTGCGACGAGTTCATTTACTATGAAGACTTAGAACGACCCTTGGGCATTCCTCCCAAGATTGAGCAGGATCTCCCCGAGAAGAAGAAAGAGGCTTTTCAACTCCTGGTCGACTCTGTGGTGGCCCTCGTCCGTGAGAATAAGGAAGTGCTCTGGTCCTCAATGGTGAAAGAAACGATGAAGCGAAAGAAGCCCTCTTTCAATGAATCCTACCATGGCTACCGTACCTTCAGCGACCTTCTCGAGGATGCTGAAAAAGAAGGGATCATCCAACTAAGAACCGATGTTCGAAGCGGGACCTATGTCATTGTCGGTTTTGGGAAAGAACAGAGAAAAAGTGAGGCTAAGGAGTTGAAAGAATCAAAGGAACTGAAGGAACGGAAAACCCAGAAGCCTCGCTGGCGCTCGCGCCCAAGGAAACCAAAACCGAAGGCTCCTTCACCTCCACCTGATGCTCCCGATGTTCCGAATACCCCCGAAACGGAACCGATTGCATAATCTATGGGGTTCTGGTCTAACCTTCGATTTCTCATTCCTATCCTCGTCTTTCTCATCCTGAGCCCTCTTTCAGAGATCTCATTCGCTCAAAAAGACCTCGGCGTACCGGTGAGAGAAGCCATCTGTTGGGGAACTTTTGTCGGCCCAGGAAAGACAGGAGAGATGGATACCATTTACCTCTCCTTCAGTCAATACGATGCCCCTCTTTTCCTTCTCGCTGTCAATCCCGATACAGGCCAGATCCGACAATTCAACGGTCCTCTATCCTCTGAGATGGGTTCGTGGGGATTCACCATCGATCATGAAAATCGTATCTATCTTGGGAGTTATTATTCTGCTCACCTTCTGCGTTTTGATCCGAAGACCGAAAAGTGGGATGATCTCGGACAGCCTGCTGGAGAATCTGAGTCTTTCATTTGTAAAATCACAACGGCAAGAGATGGGAAGATCTGGGGAGGAACTTATCCTTCGGCGAAGCTTTTCTCTTACGATCCCAAGACAGGTTTGATTCAAAATTATGGCCGCATGGACCCCGATCAGTTTTACTGTTATCCCACAGCAGGGGACGATGGGTTGATTTACTGTGCCATCCAGTTCGAAAAAATCGATATTGTCGTCTTTGATCCAGAGAAAAAAACTAAAACCTCCATCATCCCACCAGAAAGCCGGAAACCTGGTCGTGTGAATTTTGTGAAGGGAAAAGACCGAAAGATTTACGCCAAACTCTCCACTTTGGATAAATGGTTTCGTATCGAAGGAGGAGAAAAACTGGTCGAGGTCTCCCAGTCTGAGATTCCTTTTCCTCAAGGAGGTTTCCCAGATGGTCGGACGTTTAGTCTCATCGATGGGAGCCTTCTCCAGATTGAGAATCCTTTAACCAAGGAGAAGAAAGAGATTCCTCTCCCATATGAAGCAGCGGGATCATATATCTTTGTCGTCGCGGCGGGTCCCGATGATCGGGTCTATGGGAGCAGTATGCTTCCTTTACGACTCTTCGTCTATAATCCCCATACTCAATCCCTCAAAAATCTGGGTAAGGCCTCCATGGCCAATGGAGAGGTGTACTCAATGGGGGCTCTCGATGGAAAACTTTATCTCTGCTCCTACCCTGAGGCCAGGCTGTCTATCTACGATCCGAACAAACCGTTAAGATTTGGCGACAACGAGGATGCCAATCCGAGAGACTTAGGGCCCATGGGAGGAGAGCTATATCGACCGAGAGCAATGGTAACTGGACCTCATGGGAATGTGTATATCGGAGGTTACCCTGATTATGGACTCGTGGGTGGTGCGATCAGTGTCTATGATCCAAAGAAAAATGAAAAAAGAGTCTATCGCCACATTGTCCAGAATCAGAGCATCGCCTCCCTCGCCTATATTGAAAAATTTGATCTCATTGCAGGAGGAAGTTCGATACGGGGTGGAACTGGAACGCATGCTATCGAAAAAGAGGCGAAACTCATGCTCTGGGATCCGAAAGAGGAAAAAAAGGTGTTCGAAATCATTCCAGTTCCAGAAGCCAAAACCATCCTTTCCCTTGCAGTGACCGTAGATGGAATGCTTTATGGAATCACAGACAACGAAAAGATCTTTGTCTTTGATCCGGAGAGAAGAGAAGTCAAAAAGATTCTTGATCTTGGATTTAAAGAACCAAGGGAAATCTCCCTCCAGCTCGGACCAGACTTAAGACTTTATGGATTGGCGAAGGAGGCAATCTTTTTCATCGATCCGAGAAACGATGAGGTATCCTTTGTGGTGAAATCCACTGCCCCAATTCATTCAGGGATGGCGATGCTTGGTCGAAAAATCTATTTTGGATCAGGTGCCAATCTCTGGGAATTTGAAATTCCCCTCGAGCCCAGTAAGCCAGTGGAGTGACATCTTCAACTATCCCAGATCAACTAAAAGCGGGGACCTCCGTGGCCGAAGCTACTACCGTGGTTTCCCCCTTGAGGGGATCCGGAAAGACCTCTGCTGCCCATAGGGGATAAGCTGTTATGTTGGCCTCCACCCTGCGGGTGTGAGCTGAAAGATCTTTCACCGCCCCGTGAAGGCGGGCTGAAGGACCGAGATTCGCTCGAAGAGGGTCTTTGAAAGTTCATCCCACTTTGTCTGTTCATAGTGTCCGGCCGGCTAAAAGTCCTGTTGCTCATGCCGTGGGAGCCGGTTTCGCCGAGAGTTCTGCTCATCCTGCGGTCCACGACAGGTGGTCTGCCATAATCACCATTTCGACCGTTGAAACCTGAAAGCCTGCTTTCCCTGTTATAAACTTGCCTTTCCGTACTGCGGCCTGACCTCAAGTCGGAAGGATTTCTATTGCGAAGTCCTCTCGTTGTTGCCGGCGTAGAAGTATTGCCCGGAGCCACGCGGTCACGGCTGCGCTGGAAGATTGACTGGGCACCATTCTTGGCCTCCGTAGAATTAAGCCCTCTCACAGGAGACGTACCCATGCCTCCAAATATCCTTCCTGAGCTTCTTCTCGCGGGATCCATCGCAAAGATCCTTCCGGTCCTCGGGTCTCTGATATGATTGGTGATAATATAGTCATGCCTGTGTCCATGAATAACCCTATGGAAATCATGAAGGACAAAGAACCCCGGGAAAAAGTACCCGGAGCACCAGAATGGGCTGGGGATCCAGGCGTACATGTAATAATAATCCCAGGGCGGGGGATAATAGGTCACTACAGGAGGACCTTCAGTATAGTAGTAATTATCGATCACCGACGATGGAGCATATTGAGAAGTTGCTGGAGGCGGACCTTCTGCGTATCCATCTGGTACTTCAGCGATGATAGGTAATTCAAATTCCACCGCAGTCGTCCGTAGTGCCTTTAAAGCCTCATTCTTTGCAATCGGCAATCTGTTGGCATCGGCTGCTTCACCTACGGCTTTCTCCAATTCTGCGATAATGTCAGGCGTCACAGGATAATCAGCAATCCAACCGTTTTTCGGGGCAATACCGACTGAGGCCAATATGCTCTCAGCTTCCGCGTCACTCTTGACTTGTCCTATCTTAAGGGCATCAGCAAGTTTGATCGCAAAGTCTCCCTCACGAATCAGGTTCTGGGCGATGGGGGGCGCCTGCTTTGCCGTCTCCCCTGACTTCGCACTATCTGTTATCTTTTCAGACGGAGCTTTGGAAGGGGTTGAGGGTCCCATCTGGGCTATATTCAGTTCTTCAACCTTATTGCGATAATCAGGAGGAACTTTGCTGTAGTCATCTGCAAAGTTTACCACACCTCCCTTGTCAACCCATTTGTAAACAGCAGCCGATGCAGAAGAAGCGAAAATAGGTATGAATAAAATAAAGAGGAGTTTCTTCATTTTTTTCCCTCCATTGTAATTAAGAAATCGATATTAACATCCAAGATGTATTTTCCCTCTTTGTAAAAATTTCTGGCCGCATGGTGTCTTCCCATATTTTCCCATAATACTTTATTAGACGTATTATCCAGGTCTTTTATTCAAGGTTCTTCAAAACTCACAAAGCAATTACTAATCAACCTAGGCTTCTATCTCTTGCAAGGGCTTGATTCCTGTATGATTTTCTTAAATCCTTTCAGTCTTTCCTCCTGTTCTCTGAGCAGAAAATGAGATTCTTCAATGGAGATGGGTTTGAATCGCACCTGATCTCCAGGCTTTAGTTGTGCCACCTTGGATAAATCCGTAGAGATGATCGTGGCAATCTTTGTATAACCACCAGTAACCAATTCCGTTAAGATGATGATGGGTTTCCCATCGCCGGGAACCTGAATCGCACCTGAGATCAAACCCTCTGAAATGATCGACTCCTCCACATCAGATCGTCTCTCGATCTTGGGACCTTCTAATCGAACTCCCATTCGATCGCATTGGGGAGTGACCTGATAGGATGAGGAACAAAATGTTTGGAATCCTTTTTCTGTAAAGTGGTGATCCTGAGGTCCTGGGATTACCCTGAGAAGTACCTCCTTTTCCAGAGAAGGAATCCAGTCGCTTGGAAATCGGAGGCCCAATTTATTAAGGGAAGGTGAGATATCGAGAGTATAAAGAATATCTCCTCGTCTCAACTTCCTTCCTTCCAAACCACCGAAATTTCCTGAAAGATAGGTTGAAGAGCTCCCCATGATTTTTGGAACAACGAATCCTCCACTCACAGCCAGGTAAGCACGACAACCTGCTTGCGCCTTTTTAAAGGTAATGACATCTCCTTCCACCAGAAGATGGGTCCTCCACATCTCCAAAGGTTCCTCGTTCAATGTAGGGGAGAGATCTCCGCCTGTGATGGCAATGACTACCTCTTTCAGGACTTTTATTTTCAAGCCCATGAGTGTGATCTCGAGGCAGGCCTCTCCTTCTCTGTTTCCAACCAACAGGTTGCCGACTTTGAGAGAAAAGGTGTCTAAGGCTCCAGAGGGAGGGACTCCAAACTGACTGAAACCATATCGACCCAGATCTTGAACCGTGGTCAAAACGCCAGGCTCCAGGACTTCAAGAACCTCAATTCGATTCATCTTTCAAATTTTCCTCGAATATACTCGAACATGGAAGCTGAAAGTTCAAATGTTAAAATCCAAATGTCAACTGAATGCCAAAATGACTAAATGTCAAAAATTTCTTCTTTAATAAATTTTATCATTTGAGCTTTGCATTTCATTTGAACTTCGAGCTTTAACATTTGGCATTATTCCTATGCCTGCCATTCTTTAAACTCCTTCTCGCTGATCGGATAGAATTGGACAAAGTCTCCCATTTGAAGAAGAGCCGGAGGATCTTTCCCAGGGTCGAACAGTTCCACCGGGGTCCGGCCGAGGATCTGCCAACCTCCTGGGCTCTCCATGGAATAAATCCCTGTCTGTCTCTGGGCAATGGCCACAGAGCCTTTAGGAACCAATAGCCTCGGTGTTTTGAGCCGAGGGGTCACCAATGCCTGAGGAAGTTCTCCCATGTAAGGATATCCAGGCATAAACCCGATCATATAGATGAGATAAGGTTTGCTGCAATGGAGCTGGATCACTTCCTCAGGAGAGATCTGATGATACTTCGCCACCTCTTCTAAATCAGGGCCATAGGTCCCACCATAGACGACTGGGATGCGTGTTAATTTGGGCTCTGGAAGAGGAGTCTGTCGAAGCCCTTCTTCTATCCGTTTTAATCTTTTTCTTAGGTCTTCGATGGGGAGAATCACTGGATTGTAAATGATGAGTAATGACCGGTAGGTTGGAACTGTTTCAACGATCCCTTCTATGGCTTCAGCCTGGATGGCCAAAGCCATCCTTCTCACCTTCTCATTGATCTCGCGACTGATTTCGTCTCCAAATTCAAGGAGAAAACCATGATCACCCATTAGGAGAAAATGCATTTTGGGATAAAGGCCCATGCTAAATAGTGTTGGTGATGGGTGAAAGGTGTTGGTGAATGGAAAACCAAAAACACAAATCACCAGCACGAATCACTATCACGAATTAAACAAACCATTTCATTGGAATGACGGTTATGCCAGCATCCTTCAATTCCTGTCGAATCTTCTTCACCATCTCGACGGCAGCAGGGTTATCGCCGTGGACACAGAGCGTATCTGCTTTGAGCTCGATTTCTGTCCCATCCATGGCGACCACCTTTCCCTCCAGGGCCATTTTTAACGCCCTTTTGGCGACGATCTCGTGATCGTGGATCACTGCCCCTTTCTCTCTACGAGAGACTAAAGAACCATCTTTGTTATAGGCGCGGTCTGGAAAGGCTTCAAAGGCAATGCGGATGCCATGACGTTTTCCAATCTCGAGAAGAGATTCCCTTTTCGAAGAAGCCAGGACAACCAGAATCATATCTCGGTCCGCGTTCGCCATTGCCTCTGCCATGGCTTCCCATATCTTGGGATTCGCCACGGCCATATTGTAAAGGCTTCCATGAGCTTTCACATGCTGAAGCCTCAGCCCTTGCGATTGGGCAAAAGCCTGCAATGCTCCTGTTTGATAAACGACATAATCCTGAATCTCCTCAAGGGTGGCATCGACATTTCTTCTTCCAAATCCCATGAGGTCTGGAAATCCAGGATGAGCCCCCACCTCTACACCATATTCCTTTGCCAAAGCCACCGTCTTTCGCATCACGCCAGGATCCCCGGCATGGAATCCACAGGCAATATTGGCTGAGGTGATGTGGGGGATCACCTCTTGGTCAAGTCCCAGTTTATAAACGCCAAAACTTTCCCCAACATCAGAGTTCATGTCTATCTGAATCTTTTTTGTCATATTCCCCCCTCCAATGGCTTTAAATTACGATATCCCTAAGAGAGATTTCTGAAGAAGGCCGAAATCTCTGATTACATAGATTATGAAACGATTACGCAGATAAAAGATGCATTGAAAAATAGAGAAAATCTATTTAATCATTTTTTGAAATCTGTGCAATCAAGAGAGCGTAAAGTAGTTTTTCAGAGCTCTCTAAGAAAACTCTTGACAAATTTTAATTTAAAAGAGATAAATAAATCAATAGAATAAAAGGGTAAGGGAGGTGACGAAAATATGTCATGCGGGATGAAACATCCTAAGGCGAAGAAGGCAACGAAGAAGGCCAAACCGAAGAAAAAGAAATAAGTGGAGGGATATCCAAGGGGGGAGGAAAGGAATATTTATTTTTTACTTGACATAAAAACGGATTTTTGTTATCCGTTTTTCCTATACAATATTTTTCCTTGCGATTTCACTGAAAAATAACGAAAGGAGGTGAGGGTTAATGAGGAAATGGGTGAGCATCTTTTTGGCATTGGTGATGTTAGCAGTTTTTGCTTATGGGTGTGCGGGGATACAGAAAGACGCAAAGATTAAGTGTCCAAAATGCGGTGCCGTCTTCACAGTGGATGAAGGCTTAGCCGAGATTCAGAAGAAAGGTTACTAATCCCACACCTCGTTAAAGAAACTTAACTATCCTCTGGAGGAAAGAGAAAGATTTAAAAAGGGAAGAGGTTTGCTCTTCCCTTTTTATTTTGGTCATCACACCTTATTTTCATATCCTGATTTTAAATCTGAAATTCAATGGAAGGATTTTCTCTATTCAGGATAGCTGAAAAGAAGGTACCCCCCAAATATCTCGGGATCAGCTGAGAGAGCTCCAGAATGGTTTCATCGGCCCGCTCTCTTCCCACTTCACCCAATACATCAATGGGGATGAAGATATTTTTCGTTTTCTCGGTGGCTTTATCTTTCTCACACTGGCGCCATACCCAATTCCGGGTCAGCACCTCTCGATCGTCACGATAGACCAGTTCTCCTTTTGGCACAACCGCTGTCTCTCCGCCGCCCATGGGAGTGAAAGGTTCCCATCCTTCTGCAAATTGGAGATGAATATTTCCCTGGATGGTATCCAGATCATGGCCTCCCATCGGGACTAAAAATCTCAAAGAGACACTGTTGTAGAGATCGACGAGAGGGTTGATCTTCGGGAACGGATCTCCTTTCAGAATCCTCCTTGCCATGGATTCGATGGAACTTGGAAACTTACTTCCGGAAATACCCAATTTAGAAAAGGCAGTTCTCCAGGGTTTGATCCTTGGATGGTCCTGGGCTTTATCACCGATGAAGTTTTTCTTCATCTCCTCGACAGCCTGGGTGAGAAGATCGTCAATCTCTTTGGAGGGATGAGTATTGTCCACACCCCTGGCCACCACCATCCCAATGGTGAGATCAGGCAGAATATCGAATAATTCCTTCTGAATAGAGAAAAACATCCCTTCCTCCTTTTACCCTCCTAACACTCCACCGATTAAAAGTCAACCAATATAGCCATTAGCTATCAGCCATCGGCTAACCCTCCTTGACGAGTGAGCCCATTTCCTATATAGTGATCTCGGTGCATTAAAAACCCAACATTGTAGGTCGTTTATGCCGGCCACTTATGCCCATTTGATGATTACGGAAAAAGCGCTCGAATGGTTTCGGGGCAATCAGGATATCAATGAAAAGCTACGCGGGGTTACCCTCACCCATTCCCATTTCGTTCACCTTGGTTCTGTTGGCCCGGATTATCCCTACCTCGATCTCTTGCAACCCAAGCAGAAGGATTGGGCCGATCACATGCATTACCAACATACCGGCGATGTGATCAAAACCATGGCCCGGAAGCTCCTGGATTTAGGGACTCAGGGTTTTCAGAAAGAGGAATTTGTCATCCCCTTTTGTTGGACCCTGGGTTACCTCTCTCATGTGACTTCTGATTTAGTTGTCCATCCGGTTGTGTTGAACATCGTTGGCCCCTATAAAGGGAATGAGGAAAGACATCGTTACTGTGAAATGATTCAGGATGCATTCATTTATCATCTGATTCGCAGGGGAGCAGAAATTGAGCATAGTGAACTGATGAGGATCATCCAGATCTGTTCGAACCCTGGTGATAAGGATAAAATTCATCCCATCTTGCTCGCTTTCTGGAGAGATATTCTTAAAACCCATTTTTCAGTGGATTACCAGAATCATCGACCTGAGATTGATGAGTGGCACGATCAGTTTGAAGACTGGCTTAAGATTGCGGGCAGACCCGTATTCATAGGTCGAATATTCGACCCCAAACACAAATTGACCTACAAGAAAAGTATTGAGATCACAGCCACGGAAAAAGAAACTTTTCTGAATAGGCTTCCTCTTCCTGATGGGAAATTCGGGACTTATGAAAGAGATGTCTTTCCAAAAGTCGTCGGGTATGTGACAGACCAATGGGTCTTTTTATCCAAAGGCATTTTCATAGGAAACATTAATCAATTTCTTTCAAGTATCACCAATCGTGACCTGGATACAGGAAAGGATTTGCAGACTGGAAATTTAGTCTATTGGTCATGATGAACAATCATTAACTCTCAGCAATGAAAGTACTCCCCTCCCCCTTGATGGGGAAGAGAACCCTTTACACCCCTCCCCCTTGACGGGGGAGGGTGAGGGTGGGGGTGAATAGGTGATAATGAGACCCAAAGTTAAAATTTTATTGCTCTGCTCAATAATTTTTTTCTCTTTGGTTTTCTGCTCGAGGCCTCAATCTTCCCAAGGATTAGATCCAAAAGAGGTTGCCGAGTTAGAAGAGTATTTGATCGACTTCTCAAAGAAAATTGAAGGACATCGGCTTTCAACAGGAACCCTTCCATCTGATTTAAATGCTGAAAAGTTCTTTTCTATTCTTGAAATACTATCCCGACAAAGAAATCATCAAAAAAGTGAAGAAATATCCAGTCCGGGTTTTTCGTGAAGGTGAGAGCTATGTCTTAATCCTTTGCAATAAAGGATCCAAAATGGCCCTTTACAAGGATCTTGGCAGCACCATCACTTTTGTAGATTTTCCCTATTATCGTGAAGGGAAGAAAGTCCCCTGTCGGGAATAACTCTGTTATCTTCCTTCCAATTCAGGGGCAGGATAGTAGTAAGGGGTAACTTCAGAATGAAAGGAAAATTCTAAAATGAATCGACGTCAGTTTCTTCGTTACTTTACTTTTTGTGGTCTATCAGTAAGTTTGGGAAGTTTTTCCCCATTCAAACAGACCGCTTCGGCATCTTCGAATGATAAGGCTCTTTTAAAGGGATTACAAATTATCGATGCTCACGCCCATCCTGATCGGTATGTTTATGATCCCCGTCAGACTGATAACACTTCGACCCTCAAGGCTATCAAAAAATTAGGAATGGCTGCCAGTTGTTTTGCTGCGATCGGTGACGCCGTGTTCCTCAGTCAAGGCCGTGTGCTAGGGACTGAATACCAAAGTACAAAAACCCAGTTAGAATGGTGGCTCAAAGGCATCGTGAAATCAGGTAAAGTCAAATTAGTACTCAAAGCCTCTGATATTCCAACTTCATTGGATGATAATGCTCCTCCAGGGGCCATTTTGGCCATCGAGGGAGGAGATGCGTTGAAGGGTAATCCTGATACAGTCAATGAATTTTATGGCTTGGTCGTCAGGATGATTACCTTGATTCATTATCGAAATAATGAACTCGGGGATACGATGAGAATGTGGAAGAACCTGGACCCAGGACGTACAAGCAATGGTTTGACCCCTGCTGGACGAAAAGTTGTAGAGCGGATGCAGGAGTTGGGTATGGTGGTCGATGTAGCCCATGCTCATACAAACACTCTAAAACAGATTGTAGAAATAAGTTCAAAGCCTTTGGTCGATTCGCACACGAATCCTTGTTCTATTGAAGACCCATTACAATGTGGTCGGTCTCGAACATGGAAGGAGATGGAACTGATTGCCCAAACAGGAGGTGTCGTTTGTACCTGGCCGTTAGGATATAAACAGGGGGCAACTGCACGAAGGACTTTTTTAGATTGGGCGAAAGAAATTCTTGAGATGAAAAACCGATTGGGGATGGAACATGTGGGTTTGGGAACAGATGGTGGAGGAAGCCTCCCCAGCCTCATTGAGGGGTATCGAGACGTTTGCGATTTATCAAAACTGGTAAAGACCATGCAAGAGGTCGGGTTTTCGAATGATGAGATTGGAGCCTATATGGGTGGGAACTTTAAACGGGCACTTCAAAGCTGCATCGGTTAACGGATTAAGAATCTTGGAATGAAAACATCTCTTCTCTTCATTTTTGTTTCGTTTGTCTTTGTTATTATTCCAGCCTATGGCAATGCCCAGCCATTATTTGAGGTGGAACGGGAATCCTTTTGCAAAGGTGTTCAAGGGCATGAACCAATGAATTCCTTTTCAGGTGTTGCTGAGATCAAGAAAGGAGAAGGTGTATTTCTCTGGATGGAGATCAGAGCAGGTGAACGAGCCCTGACTATGCTTGAAGCAAAAGGACAGATGTCCATCTATCATGCCTGGGCTTCAGAGAAAGGAGTGACCGATATTATTGGCATCGGGCTTACGAAAGAGAGGTGGTTAGAAATAGCTAGTGCGATAAAAAACCAATTCAGGAAGCAGGGCTTTTTTACATGGCGCACTCAGAGCTTTAAGCGTAATTTTAAGGAAGGTCGTTGGTATGTATCAATCCTTGACGCCAATAAAAAACCTGTTCGTAAAACTGGCTCCGGAACCGAAGCCTTCCGTCCGGAAATAGTGATTAAATTTATCCCCTGAAGTTGCTCTTAATAGGAGACACTTTACGCCTTACGGTTAACACCTTACGGTGTATACACTTTACTCCTTACGCTTAACGATAAGGAATGGAGGTAAAATATGACCAATAACATTAAGGACACACTCCAAGATTTAATTCATCAAGTCACCAACGATGCTTCATTGCCCCCAGACAAGAAGGTGAAACTTCTTGAGAGCCTCCAGAAGTTAGCAACGCCGCTTCAAACTGACCGATTGATTTATCGAATGGTTGTGGGCTTCCTCGGTTCTGCAGTTGTGCTGACCATCATTGGGGGTTTCTACTTGAGCATCAAAACAGCAGCCACAATTCCTGAGGGATTGATAGCCTTGGGCTCAGCCGCCGTCGGGGCATTGGCAGGCTTATTGGCTCCGTCACCGATGGGAAGATAAGGGCTCAAACCATGAAGGACGGGGGTTGAAGGGTTTATCTTGATTTTTAGAGATTTCAACCGGTGATCGGGGGAGATGTACGATATCATGATAACGATTGAGGAGGGGGAAAATGAATCCAAAATCATTTTATCAAGTATTTATCGCAATTCCCTTCGATGGATCAATGCTCCCAATGTATGAAAGGATTCTTAAGGACTTAAAGGGGAAATTTCAAGAAAGATTTAATTTTATTTACGGAAATAACAGAGTTATTCAACCTACTCCTCATCTTGAGATAGATCTCTTCAAAAATCAAAATAATGATCTTCTGAAACAATTTTTGTTTAATATTAAATCTTCAGACATTATTGTAGCTGATCTGACAAATAATAATCCCAACGTACATGTTGAATTAGGTATCGCAATCACTCTTAATAAGAACATCTTTAGAGTTTCAGGTCGGAATTTGACTGAAATTGGTTCAGACATAAGGGGTTATGAGGTTAATAAATATTCCGATGAGAAAGAACTTCGGGAACGGATTGATAAATATCTTGACACATTCCTTTCAATAAAAGAGTTGCCGCTTAGCGAGAAAGCAGGTCATTTTTATAAACTTGATTTTCCTCAGGAAACAAAAATAAAGCATGAAGAAGGCAAGACAACGATTCCCATTGTACCTATCGTTAAGATGAGAGATGGCGCACTGAAGGTTAAATTTAAATTTGAGATGGTAGGAAGTGAAATCGACTGGTTTGGTATATATTTCAGGTACGGAACGCCAAATCCCTGGATGGGAGGTTATCTGCTTTATATAAGGCAAAATGGTAATTTAGAACTAGCTGAACTCCCAAGCGTTAAGGTATTGTTAGTTAAACAATATCGTCGCCTGGAATATAATGAGGAGCACATTCTTCAATTTGGGGTGGATGGCGATGATCTTATGGCATGTCTCGATAATAACTTGGAGGATTGTTTTAAGATAAAGGGTTTAAATAACCAATCAATAGGAAATGTGGCTATCGGTTGTTATAATAGTGCCGTGTCCTTCAAACAAGTTGAAACAGTTGTCAGAGATACAGTTAATTTCGATATATTTTTGTTTTAGGCTGAAAATAAATAGAACCGTCACCTTTTACCCGGAGATGTTGAAAAGCAGGTCTGGCCCTAAATCTCAATGATGGAGGGAAATTCATGAACCATGAAAAAAGAATCAGTGTTGGAATTGATCCTCAAACATTTGAGTTTGCGCTTTGTCAGGTCAACAACGGGATCATTTTCGAGGATTTTGCGATGAGCTTTCTCGCCCAGGTTCTGGATTACGAATTCACTCCCGCCGGTGGTCTAAAAGACCGTGGAATTGACGGCCTTGAACACGTATTCCATAGAAAAGGTTTTGAAAGAAGCATTTACCAATCATCTATTGAAGCGAATGGTGAAGGGAAGCTGAAGTCCTCCTTGAAAAAATTATTTGATAATGTCATTGAATTTGACCGATTTTACTTTGTGACGAATCAAATCGTCAAGAATCAGGATAAACTAATCGACAGCCTATTCGATCAATACAAAAAACCGATTCATATATATGATCTGAAGTGGTTATCATCACGAGCAAATACAAACCAAGGTGCTATTAATACATTTCAAACATTTATTGCGAGCTTTCTGCATGAATTTAGTCAGCCGGGGAAGTCGTACGTTGTGGGGGATCTTGTTAACGATCCCAGACTCTTTGTTTTTCTCCGGCAACAATTAGATCGAGAGACTGGCACTGCAGAGCTGGACACAATAATAGCAGATGGCTTAGTCCTTTTTGCTTTGGAGGGAACAGATCCCGATAAAGGTCTATTCAAGACAGAAGAAGAGATAAAAAAGACAATTGCAGAGAAGATACAATTTGATCCCAAAACACTGTATCCCGTTATCGATCAGCGCTTAAAAATACTATCTACTAAACCACGCCGTGTCAAACATCACCCCAAAATTGATGCGTATTGCCTACCATATGAAACACGGTTGGAGATCCAACAAAGAAATCTATCAGATGCTTGTTTGCATGCACAATTCCAGTTACAAACGACTGCTATGCTCGAGAGATATCTCAAAGATATCGGTGTTCAAGTCAAAGATTGCGTCCCCCTCATGGAATCAGCATTTAATCAGATTTATTACCAGCAAGGACTAGAATTTGCAAATTTTGTGCTTAGAGGAGAAAATCAGGATGCATTTGAAAAAGATTTATCGGACACCGTAAGCCGTGTAGTTGATGAGAGCTCAGTCGTTCTGAAAAATAAAGAGTTGGTCAAGTCCGGTCTTATGGTTACGATTCGTGAAATCGTATATCATGGCACTAAAGAGCAAAGAGATTTTTTGAATAAATTATCAAATACATATTTGATGTTATTTTTCCTCCAATGCGATCCAAAGTTAGCTACATACTTTTCAAGCCTTGCTTCCAAACTGAATATATATGTTTGCACATCAATTCTGATTCCTGCAATGTCAGAATTTTTCTTAGAGCCGGAAAATCGGCGGCACTGGAATCTACTAACAGGAGCTAGAGATGCTGGAGTTCGTCTCATAGCAAATGAGACAATAATTGGCGAGTTGGCATCTCATTTCCAAATGATATTAGCAAAATATGAAGAGATATTTAAGCACGATGAGGAGATGTATCTCGCCGATGAAATTCTTACGCTATATATCGACGAGATTCTGATCAGAGCATATTTCTACGCAAAGATGCGAGGACAAGTATCACACTTTAAAAACTTTATTGACAACTTTGTTTCTCCGAGTCTGGAGAATGCTAAGAGGGAATTGTCTGAATGGTTACATGAAGAATTTGGAATTGAATTCGTATCAGATAAATCCCTCGGCGTAGAGATCGATAAAGAAGAGCAAGATCGTCTTTTCAAAGAACTGAAAAAGGAAAAAAGTGCGCCGCCAAAAGCAAAAAATGACGCAAACCTTATACTCACTATTTATTCAATAAGGGAAAAATATAACGAAGGCGGTACCTCGGATATTTTTGGGTATCGGACATGGTGGCTATCGAAAGACACTCTAACTTTGAAAGCAGTTAACAAAGTATTCAAGGACAAATATCGTGTAAGCTGTTATATGCGCCCTGATTTTCTTTACAATTATATAAGTCTTGCGCCCAAACTTGGTTCGGTCAAGAGATCTTATGCGGCAATGTTTCCATCCCTTTTGGGCGTCAACATAAGCTATCACCTGCCAACCGATATCATGCGTTCTGTACACAACTACATGAAAGAGCACAGAACGAAAAATCTTGCTCGTCGCAGTGCAATCCTTCAAAGTCTCGCCGAGAGGCTTAGAATTGATCCCAGCTGCCTAAATCGAACATATGTCGAACATTACTTAGACGAGAAGCTTAAAGAATTGATCAAAGATTAAATATTTTCAATTTTGAACTGAACGGCTTGGGGGTTAAATTTTTATCCTTGAATATTTATCGGTGTGTCATCCATAAAAAAGTTGGGCACATCTATTTTTGGGGTTATTGACCATCTGTTAATTCCACCTGAAGATTAACCTGTTCGATGGCGCCCAAGCCCCGCAGTTTAGGTTGGGGAAAGATCGCCGCTCAGGGTCAACCCTGAGCAAGCCCCAATCTTTAGACCGGAGGGTCGAAGGGTTGACCTATTTCCCACCTGGGTTTTCGTTCGCATTGACAATAGGGATTATTGGTTTGAGCATCAAGGCTGCTTGTGTTAATCTGGAGCTGTTGGGGAGAAGTAACGTGTAAAACCGTACCGTTATATCCTTTAAATGTAAAGTTGATTTTGAGGAGGAAGAATGAAATCAATGAAGCGAATCGTGTTTAATAAAGATCCGGAGAAGTTTATTGAAGGAGTCATTGCCAAATTTGTTCGGGAGAGTCCTGCCAACCGCCGGAAAGTTGACGGAGGGCAGTACTGGGAAACACCTTTGGTTGGATTCGCTTCGGGAGACGATCCTCTTTTCAAGCAATATAAAAAGATTATCGGCGAATTCCACTTTACACCTCAGGAGATTTTTGAATTGACTTTTGGAGGGAGGAAGCCTTCCAAAGAGCTTTCAGTTATCTCTTGGGTTCTCCCGACATCTGAAGATATCCGAAAAAGCAATCGCAAAGAGGCCAAATATCCTTCTCTGCTCTGGGCTCATGCCCGGGATTTCGGGGAACAGTTCAACGTTAAACTTAGAAATCACCTTGTCTCCATATTAAAAAAGAAAGGGTATAAGGCCGTTGCTCCAATGAATTCTCCCCTTTGGAAACGGCTTCGGTCCCCCGAAGTGGGGATCGCGTCCAATTGGTCCGAGCGTCATATCGCCTATGCCTGCGGTCTCGGGGCTTTCGGGTTGAGCGACGGACTGATTACGGCAAAAGGCAAGGCTATGCGCGTAGGGAGCGTGGTCACCAAACTGCCCCTTAAACCTTCGGAAAAAATTTATTCCCATCACAAGGCCAACTGCCTTTACTACTTCAATAAGACTTGCAAGACATGCGCATCCCGCTGCCCGGCCGGAGCGATTACGGAAAAGGGTCATGACAAAGATAAATGCTTCGAGTATTGCTATTCCGTTGTCGGTCAGGCCAAGAAGGACGAATATGGTGTCACGATCGCGGGATTTTGCGGACTCTGTCAGACCAAAGTCCCTTGCGAATTTGAGATTCCAAAACTGATTCAGAAAGAGAGGGGGATGAAAAAAACAAGTTAAAGAGGTAACCCTAAAAGATATATATGGGAACGTTGAAAATGGGGGCACATCCCATTTTTCAATTAAGCCTTTTCTTGTTTGACTGAATTTTTCAGTCAAGATTTGTCCATCCTCGACTTAATTTTTAAGTCATTTTTGTGTGGAAATATTCTAGTCTCATCTTTAGCCTTGATCTGCCAGCAGGACCAACTTCTGCCTCTTGGAAGGTTCATTTATGAGGAAAAAATATATCATGGCTTTGGATCAGGGGACCACGAGTTCCCGGGCGGTGATTTTTGATCAGCAGGGGAAAATCATTAGTATGGCGGCTAAGGAGTTCAGGCAGATCTATCCCCGGCCCGGATGGGTGGAGCATGATCCTGCGGAAATATGGGACTCGCAAATGGAAGCTGCCCGGCAGGCCCTTGATTCCGTCAATCTTTCGCCCCAAAGAATCGCCGCCATCGGGGTCACCAACCAGCGGGAGACCACTTTAATCTGGGACAGGGAGAGCGGCCGGCCAGTGCATAATGCCATTGTGTGGCAGTGCCGCAGGACCGCCCCGAGTTGTTCCGAAATCAAGAAGACGAAATTTGCCCAAGAGATTCGCAGGAAAACTGGATTGGTGATCGACGCCTATTTTTCAGCTACTAAGATTCAGTGGATTTTGGACTATCGAAAAACGATCCGCCGGGCGGCTGAAAGAGGGGAACTGGCCTTTGGCACGGTGGATAGCTGGTTGGTGTACAATCTAACGGGGAAGAAGCTCCATATCACGGATTATTCTAACGCTTCCCGCACCATGCTTTACAATATTCATGATCTTTCGTGGGATGGAAAGATCTTAGAATATTTCCATATTCCCGAACAAATCTTACCAGCTGTCAAAGCTTCCAGTGAAATCTACGGAAGCACGTCTCCTGGATCTTTTTTGGGTTTAGAGATCCCTGTTGCGGGAATCGTAGGAGATCAACAAGGAGCTCTTTTCGGCCAAACCTGTTTCCGCAAAGGCTTGTCCAAGAACACCTACGGAACGGGTTGCTTTTTGCTGATGAATATAGGGTGGAAGCCGGTGCTTTCCAGAAAAAACCTTTTGACAACGATCGCCTGGGGAATCGGCCGGAAAATTGAATATGCTTTAGAAGGGAGCGTCTTTATCGCCGGGGCTGTAGTCCAATGGCTCCGGGACGAGCTAAGGATGATTCAGCAAGCTTCCGAAAGTGAAAGGTTGGCGAGTAGCATCCAATCTAATGATGGCGTCTATTTTGTCCCGGCTTTCGTCGGCTTGGGAGCACCCTACTGGGATATGTATGCCCGAGGAGCAATTTTTGGAATTACCCGTGGAACGACGCCAGCTCATATTGCCCGGGCTGCCTTAGAGTCGATTGCCTATCAGACAAGGGATGTGCTGGAATGCATGGAGGAGGATTCCGGAATGGGCCTGAAGGAATTGCGGGTCGATGGAGGGGCGGCTGCCAATGAGTTTTTAATGCAATTTCAAGCCGACATTCTGGGGGTTCCAGTAGTCATCCAGGCGACCACTGAGACGACCGCCTTGGGAGCCGCCTACCTGGCTGGTTTAGCCGTGGGGTTTTGGAAGGATCAACGGCAAATCGCCGCAAATTACAGAGTAAAGAGGAAGTTTATTCCTCGGATGAGTTCCAAACAAAGAGAATCTCTTTACAGAAAGTGGAAGATGGCTGTTGAAAGGGCAAAGGGGTGGGAACAAGAAGAATCGTAAGGCGCGAAAGAACCGGGCGTCAGGGTCGGATCTTTACAGCCTGTTGAAAAACTCTTTGGTATTACATTCTTGTCATTCCTGCGGAAGCAGGAATCCAATCTTTTTAGTGAGTTCTGGACTCCCGCTTTCACGGGAGTGACATCATTATTGAGTTTTTCAACAACCTGTTTATTCTTGAATATTTATCGGTGTGTCATCCATAAAAAAGTTGGCTCCGTCAACATATCAAAACGTATAGAGCATGGCGCAGAGTGCATAGCGAAAAGAGTATTTTCCACGACGCAGAGAGCAAAGCCCTGCACCATATGGTACAGGGCAAAGAGCATAGCGGCGATTGCGACAACGGAATGAAAGGGGTGGAATAACAATTGTTTAATCTCATCATTGATATCTTTCGTGCTCTGATTACCGGCGCAATCTTCTTATCTCTGAGATCACTCAGGAAAAAAGAAGATGTCCGCTTTCATAAGGGCTGGATCTTTGTCCCGATTGGTTTTGGATTGATCTTTTTTGGGGCCCTTTTGGATATCACCGATAATTTTCCATATCTGAATAAGTATATCGTGATCGGTAATACCAAATATGAGGAATTTTTTGAAGAGGTGATTGGATACCTTTTCGGTTTTGCCTTTGTTGCAATTGGCTTCTGGAAATGGTTACCAAGTATTCTTACCCTTAGAAGAGAAGAGACAGCCTTGAAGAAGGAAAAGGAGGAACTACAACTGAAAATTGAAGAGCTCACGACTGAACTCAATACGATTCGTCTTCAACTCGAACAGTATAAGGCTTCATTCCCTAAGGCCCCCATCTCCTGATCGGATTGTGTTGTAAAAGTGTTAGGTCTATGCTATTGACAGAATTGATTGAATTGGAAATTGATAAAATGAAATTCAATCCTTTTTAAAAAGATCCGTATATATGGGACGGTTCTGTTTTTAATGATAATGAAGTTGAAAATAAATAGAACCGTCCCCTTTTATTTTTTACATTTTTAGATTTTAGTCTATTTCTGATTCCACCTGAAGATTAACCTATTTCCGGCTTGTGTTTAATCGCCGTGTCTTCCTTTGCCATGGCCTTCGTCATGCTCCCACTTTTCCCCATGCCATTCTCTTCCCCCATGCTTTTCCCAGTATTTATCCCTCTCCCATGTCCTCCAGTTCTTTTTGAGTTGTCCGTGCGGGATGCGTTGAAGTCCAGGAGGCACCCGACGATAATCCGGTGGCAAATTTATTAGAACACGAGGCACTCTTTCAGGAGCAATATATGCCCATTTCCCATTGTAGATTCCGGACCGATACCAGTGTCCTTGATAGGGACGATACCAGTAACCGTGGTAGAAGAGGACGTCCACATCAACTTCGGGGGCAAAATAGACATATGTTCCGGGTATTACAACCATAGGTGGTGGTGCTGGAATCACAAGGGGTGGTGGCAGAGGAACATTAATTCTAACCCCGGCAGTTGCTCCGCTTGGGTAGCCCATTCCGATCAAAAGCATAATTCCAAAAACCGACAATGCAATTAAAGTTCCCTTTTTCATAAAAAACCTCCTTTGATAATATTAGACTGTTTTTTATCAAAAATTATTCATTATTATTTTAATATAATCACTGAGCAAATTTAATGTCAACATGCAATTTTTAATCACTTGATTAAAAAGGTAATTTTTTTAAATAAAGTTTAAGGGATGCTCAGGATTTGACAATTTTTGATTATTCTTTGACATTGGGTTCAATTTTGTCGCCCTTGCATCAAATTCTCACCATTTTAATTCTGCTTAGCATAAATAAATCTGAGGGACCACGGCACGCACCTCACTTAGTTCTTGGTGAAAAGGGGCCAAAATGAAATTTCACTTGACTAAGTCAGAGTTTTGTATATAATGGCCAACTATCCTGTCCTTAACAGCGAACTAATAAATTTCGAACTTATAAGTTAACTCGTGACAAAGGATTATTGGAAGAAATGGATATACCAAAGTCTCTGAGGGGGGAGAATAAACCCTTGGAGACTTTTTGCTATCTGGCTTTTGTTAAGTGATTTCGTTGAAGAAAGGAGGACATCATGATTTCTCTCAATGTCAATGGCAGAAACTACAAGGTAGATGTCTCGGATGATGTGCCCCTGCTCTGGGTTATAAGAGATTATCTGAAACTCACGGGCACGAAGTACGGTTGCGGTATCGGAGAATGTGGAGCATGTACGGTTCATATTGATGGCAAGGCGGAGAGGTCCTGCGGGATTCCTGCTGGGAAAGCCCAGGGCAAAAAGATTACTACCATCGAAGGGCTTCCTGAAAATCATCCGGTAAAGAGGGCATGGATCGAAGAGCAGGTTGTCCAGTGTGGCTACTGTCAGCCTGGGGTCATGATGCAGGTGGCCGCTCTTCTCTCGGAAAGTCGGAACCCTAATCCGGAAAAAATCATCGGTGCGATGGATGATGTGATTTGCCGATGTGGGACCCATCCGCGGATCAAGAAGGGGATAAGAAAGGCTGTGCAGCTCATGAGAAAGGAGGGTAAATAACCATGAACCCAACTATTTCACGTCGTTCATTTTTGAAGGCCGCAGGCCTGACCATAGCAGTCTCCGTGACACCCTTTGGGTACAGCCTGCTCAACGCCTCGGATCAGAAAGAAGGTTCTTTCAAGCCCAATGTGTGGTTTGAGATTACACCCGACAATAAGATCACGATCACCTTGGGCATTTCTGAGATGGGTCAGGGATCTCGCACTGCCCTCCCGATGATCATTGCGGATGAACTGGAAGCAGATTGGAAACAAATTAGAATTATGCAGGGCCCCGTTGCCGATGCATTCCATAACCCCGTTATGCATGAACAAATCACAGTAGCGAGCGCAAGTGTGAGGGGATTCTATGAGCCTTTGCGAAAAGCGGGTGCCGCCGGTCGTGTCATGCTTGTTAAGGCTGCTGCTCAGACCTGGAAGGTCCCGGAGGAGGAGTGCACAGCCATTAAAGGGGCTGTAATGCATAAAAAGAGCAACCGTAAACTCACCTATGGTCAATTATGCCTGAAGGCCGCCAAACTTGATTTACCCAAAGATCCGCCCTTGAAGAAAGAGGAGGAGTTCAGGTATATCGGTAAACCCATGGCCCGTGTGGATATACCCGAGAAAGTTGCAGGCAAAGCTGTTTATGGACTTGATGTGAACGTCCCGAATATGCTGTATGCTGTCCTTGCGCGTCCGCCGGCCTATGGAGCAAAACCTGTTTCATTCGATCAGAAGGCAGCAGAGGGGCTCAAAGGAGTACAAAAGGTTGTTCCGACGCCTCGGGGGATTGCTGTATGTGCGGAATCGCTTGATGCGGCATGGAAAGGCCGGGATGCCTTGAAAGTGCAGTGGGATAAGGGATCTCATCCTGACATGAACAATGATTCCATTGAAAAGCACTTTATAGAGGGTCTCGATAAACCGGGTGTTGTTCCCAAAAATGTGGGGGACGTCAAGAAGGCTTTAAGTGAAGCATCAAAGAAGGTCGAGGCAACCTATTTCGTACCCTTTGTTGCCCATGCCACTATGGAGCCGATGAACGCCACTGCTTACGTGCAAAAGGACCGGTGCGACATATGGGCACCAACTCAAATTCATACGGTCGCTCAGATCGTTGCTTCAGAAATATCCGGGTTACCTAAGGATAAGGTCTATATCCATACTACCTTTCTCGGCTGCGGACTCGGCAGACGCGGCGATCTGGATTTTATTATAGAAGCAGTTATCACCTCGAAGGCTGTTGGAAAACCGGTGAAGGTGGTTTGGTCAAGGGAAGAGGATATAAAGTATGATCTTTATCGCGCTGCGACGTGCCAGAGAATTCAGGCTGGCCTTGACAGCCAGGGCCGTTTGATCGGGTGGTCCCATAAGGTCGCCTGCTCTTCCATCCTAAAGTTTTTAAACCCAGCCTGGATAAAGGATGGAGTCGATATCTTCAGTCTGTGGGGAATCGTTGATTTTCCAGACACACCAGGGCTCAGTCACACGGTTTACGAGTTCCCGAATTTCTACGTTGAACAGTACCTGTCCGATCTGCCCATCCCTGTTTGTCCTTGGCGCTCTGTCCAAAATGCCCCGAATGCGTTTGTGATGGAGTGTTTCATGGACGAATTAGCACATGCAGTGGGGCAAGATCCCATAGCGTTCCGTTTACCTCTCCTCAAAAATAATATGCGGGCTCGACGTGTGCTTGAAACGGTTGCTGAAAAGGCAGGTTGGGGAAAAGCGATACCAAAAGGAAAAGGCCGTGGTATTGCCCAACACTCCTGTTTTGGAAGCTATGTCGCGCAGGTAGCGGATGTATCTGTGAATGAAAGGGATGGATCTGTTAAGGTTGATCGGATTGTTGCTGCCGTTGACTGCGGTCCTGTGGTGAACCCGGACACTGTAAAAGCTCAAATTGAAGGGGGAGTTATCGAAGCTTTGAGTGCCACTTTGAAAGAGGAGATCAAGTTTTCTAACGGTGGGGTGAAATCAGCCAATTTCAACGATTACCACATAATTAGGATGAGTGAAATCCCTGATATCGAAGTCCATATTGTGAAGAGTAATGAGAAAATCGGAGGGATTGGCGAGCCCGGTGTGCCTCCCACGGCTCCCGCCGTTGCAAATGCGGTCTTCAACGCCACGGGTGCGCGGATCAGACGTCTTCCGATAACCCCGGAAACGGTTCTGGCTGCGATCAAGAATAAGAGAACATAGTGAAGAGCTGAAAGAAGGGACGGTTCTATTTTTCAGGAGGTGAGACTGAAAAATAAATAGAACCGTCCTTTTTTTTCATAAGAAGGACAGGCGGTTTAAATTCTTTAGAGATATTAACTCGTATGAGGACATCCTTGATTTCCTGTAAAACTACGTCTCAATACACAGGAGGGACCCATATAGCAAAAATATTAATCATTGCTCACCGTGGTGCTCCGAGCTACGCAAAAGAAAATACGATCGAATCGTTTGAAAAAGCCATGGCTCTGGGGGCTGATATGATCGAGTTCGATGTGAGAAGAACGAAAGATAATGTTTTTATTGCCTTTCATGACGGATTCATTCAAGGCAAGCCTATTAAAGATTTAACCTATGAAGCGATTAGCCAAATTGCCAGGAACCAGGGATTTGACATTCCTACGGTTGAAGGGGTTTTGAAATGGTCAAGGGGAAAGATAAAACTTGATGTCGAATTAAAGGAAGAAGGCTATGAAAAAGAAATTGTAGAATTATTATCCAGGTATTTTAAAGAAGATCAATTTGTGATCACCTCATTCAATGCCCCCTCTTTAAAGAGCATCAAAGACAATTATCCTGATATAAAAGTTGGTTTACTGTTAGGAAAATTCAAAAATTCCCTATGGGCGAGAATTTCAGAGTTTTTTCCTATGAAAAGATGTAAAAAAGCAAAAGCAGATTTCCTGGTTGCCCATTGGAAATTGTTAAGGGTTGGTTTTTTAGAAAGAGTCCAAAAAAGTCATAAACCTGTCTTTGTTTGGACAGTGAACGATGAAGAGATGATGTGGAAATTGCTGAATGACAGAAGAATTTACGCCATCATCACCGATAAACCAGATTTAGCTGTTTCGTTACGAAAGAAATTACTTCAGTAAAATAAAGAGATGCCAGGCCTTAGATCCTGGCCAAAACATGCCCCTGCCCGGGGGATTTGAAGTCATGATTTAGCTTGGAAAATTCTACAAAATCTGTTATCAAGAAGCCATGGTTGATGAGCCTACCATACCTGTCAATCAAGCCTACCTCAAGACCATAGAAAAAAAGGTGGAGGACCTCAAGACCCTGATTGAGGTCTCTGCCATTATTTCTTCCACGCTCGACTTTAATGAACTGATGACTCTTGTGATGGAAAAAGCAAAGAGCCTTATGAAGGCGGAAGGGTGTTCGATTCTCCTCCATAATAAAGAGACCAACAAGCTCGAATTTGACCTTGCCCTATGCAGAGAAGAGTCCGTCGCAGATATTTTGAAGAGTAAGGTTTCCCTTGACATGGGACAGGGCATTGCGGGTTGGGTGGCAGAGCATCAAACCCCTTTATTGATCAAGGATGCCAAAGCAGACAGCCGATTCTATCCAGACGCTGATCAGCTGACCTGTTTTACGACCAGAAGTCTCATTGCCGTCCCACTCATTAGCAGAAGTGGATTGATCGGTGTTGCAGAAATCCTCAATTCAAAAGAGAAGGATTTTTTCGGTGACGACGATTTAGAGATTTTCCAGACCCTCTGCAGGCAAGTAGCCATCGTCATTGAGAATGCTCGTTTTTATAAAGAGTCTGTTGAAAAGGAGAAGCTCAGACAAGAACTTGAAATCGCATCAGTCGTTCAGAAGAGTTTTCTCCCTGAATCCCCCATTTTTAAGAAGGATCATTTAACCCTATCCGCTATCAACCTTTCTGCAACCCAGGTTGGAGGTGACCTCTATGATTTCATCGATCTCGGTTCAAACCGGGTAGGGGTGTTCATAGGAGATGTTTCTGGAAAAGGAATCTATGCGGCACTCTATATGGCAAAGGTCATCAGCGATTTCAGAAACATCGCACCTCAGATGGGCGCACCCGAAATCGCATTGAATCGTCTCAATGCTATGCTTTCTCAAGCTCCACGAGGCATGTTTCTTACAGGGATTTTCGGAATTGTTGACCTATTGAAAGGAAATCTTTCCCTCTCTGTGGCTGGACATCCGCCATTTCTATGGCTGACCCATGGAGAGGTAAGGGTGATGAATGTCGCATCAGGCCCGCCACTGGGTATCCTGCCTGCAGAGTACCCTTCCACGGAGATATCACTGAAAAAGGGCGACAGAATTCTTTTCCTGACCGATGGAGTCTTTGAAGCAAAGGATAAGGGAGGTAAGCGGATCGGTTTTGAGAAGCTTGTTAGTTTTGTAAAGGAACACACGGGTGAGGGAAACCTTATTCAAAAGGTGGTTGATTATGTGAACGATTTTTCAAAGGGTCTCGCCAGAACAGATGATCTGACCCTCGTAGAATTAAGTTGGGAGACCGCGGTTTGAAATGAAGGATTTGGCAGTGATCAAAGTTCAATCTGATCCCAAATATCTCTCCGTGATCAGGACGGTTACAGCCAAGATGGGCGAATTATACGGACTGTCGGAGTCTGCCATAGAGGATATCAAACTGGGTGTGGATGAGGCCTGCTCAAATGTAATCAAGCATGCCTATGGTGGAGACACCCATCAGAGTATCCTGGTCAGATACAGGATGACTCAAAAAGGTTTTGAGGTCCTCATCGAGGATCATGGGATTAAGGTGCAGCCGGAATCCATAGAAGGAAGAAACCTCGATGATATCAGACCAGGAGGACTGGGTGTTCATCTCATCAAAAGGGCATTCGATATCGTCCAATTTGATCAGAAGAAAAGAAAAGGGAATAGGCTGAGGTTGGTCAGGTTTAAAAAATAGAGGATGGAGATCGAGATCAAAGACTATCAAGGCATGAAGGTGATGGCCCTTTCAGGGGAGATCGATATGTATACGTCGCCAGCCCTGAGAGAGGAGATGATGGGCCTGATTGATAAAAGGGTGACCCCTCTGCTCATTGATTTCAAAGGAGTCCCTTATATTGACAGCTCGGGGATCGCCACTTTTGTAGAAGGTCTCAAGCGGATGATGTCCTATGGTGGCAGATTAAAATTGATCGGACTCCTCGAAGGGGTAAAGGAGATATTCAGTTTTTCAAAACTGGACAAAGTCTTTGAGATATACGGGAGCTTTGAAGATGCCCTCCATAGCTGAAAACTTTTTAGGCCTCATCGGAAGAAAGGCCATTTCACGTCTGCAGGATATCCACGACGCCTCCAAGTTGATCAACGATACCTTTTACTGGACATTGCTCTCTCCGTTGAAAGGTAAAAAGATAAGGTTCAGGGCAAGTATCTCTGAGATGGTGAGGACCGGATATCATTCTGTTCCGATCGTAGCCGTCATCTCCCTCTTTGTAGGGGTCATCCTTGCGCTCCAGGCAGCCTATCAGCTCAGGAGATTTGGGGCGTTGATCTATGTGGCAAACCTTGTGGGGGTTTCCATCACCAGGGAGCTGGGTCCCATCCTCACCGCTATCATCGTTGCAGGAAGAAGCGGGTCTGCCTTTGCTGCGGAGATAGGCTCCATGAAAGCGGCAGAGGAGATCGATGCCTTGATCAGCATGGGGATCAATCCCGTGAGGTTCCTTGTGGTACCGAAACTCATCGCTCTGATGGTGATGCTTCCGGCCCTCACTATCTTTTCTGATGCCATCGGCCTTTTGGGCGGTTTCCTTCTCTCCGTTACCGCCCTGGGGATCCATCCCTATAACTATTTTCAACAGACGATTAATGCCCTCCTCATCAAAGATATACTGACTGGACTGACGAAGGCATGGGCATTTAGTATTGTCATAACCATCGTGGGTTCTTATGAGGGATTTAAAGTAGAGGGAGGTGCAGAGGAGGTAGGGAAGCGGACCACGGCATCGGTTGTTTCTTCCATCTTTTTAGTCATCGTCTTCGACTTCTTCTTTACAACCCTCTTTTACTATTTCACGTAGTCCTATGGAAAATGCGATCGAGGTAAGAGACCTGGTGACCTATTACGGGGAGAGAGAGATTCTGAAGAACATTTCTCTATCCATCCCAAGGGGAAAAACAGCGGTCATCCTCGGAGGAAGCGGTTGCGGCAAGAGCACTCTGTTGAAACACCTCATTCGACTCTTGAAGCCAACCCGCGGAAGCATTCTCATCAATGGAAAAGATATCACTCGGATGAATGAAGAGGAATTAGATGAAGTCCGTAAGAAGATGGGTGTCTTATTTCAGGGCTCGGCATTGCTCAACTCCATCACCGTTTCGGATAATGTGGCACTCCCTCTACGGGAACATACAAGATTGAAAGAATCCACGATACAGATTATGGTTCGAATGAAGCTTGACCTGGTGGGCCTCTCCGGTTTTGAACATCTTTACCCATCCCAGCTTTCAGGGGGGATGAAGAAAAGGGCAGCCCTGGCAAGGGCCATGGCATTGGACCCGGAGATGCTCTTCTTTGATGAACCCTCAGCCGGCCTCGACCCTGTGACCGCTGCGGGTCTGGATGAACTCATTCTGAAACTGAAGCATGTGTTCAAGATGACGATTGTTGTGGTCACCCATGAGCTTGCCAGTGTCTTCACCATTGCCGATCATGTGGTCATGCTCGATTTTGGTGAAGTCATCTTTTCAGGAGACCTTGATGAATTAAAGGCATCGGATCACCCGAGGATAAGGATGTTTCTCGAAAGAAGGCCGGAAAAGGAGGCCTATTCGCCTGAAGATTATTTCAGGATTATTGCAGGCGATTAACGTGGAGGAACCTTGGCATCATTAAAGGAAGAGATTAAGGCTGGACTCATCATAGTGACCTCCCTCATCCTGCTCAGCGGTTTTATCATCCTGATCGGGGGTACCCAATTTTTTGAAAAGTTGGATAAATACTATGTGAAGGTAATGGATGCAGCAGGTCTTGAGGTGGGGGCACAGGTCAAACTCGGCGGTGTGAGAATTGGAAGGGTTTTGAAAATTAGTACACCCAGCGGTCCGGGTCAACCTATTACCATAGAGATTGGAATAAAACAGGGAACCATCCTTTATAAGGGAACACAGGCGCTGATCACGCAGGTGGGCTTGGTGGGAGATATCTACCTACTGCTCTCGGTAGAAAAGACAATGGATGAACGTTTTCGTGTGGGAGAGACGATTCCCTCTGAAGAGCAGGTCCAGTTTACCAAAATCATGGCAAGGGTGGAGGATATCGCTAACTCAGTCAACCGCCTGATTGGGGATATCAACAAAGTATTCAGTCAGAAGAATTTAATGGAAATTGAAAAGGTAATTGAAAATACGAATAAGACACTCGCCTCCACCTCATCCAGCCTTGATCAGATCATATCCGCTCTGAAGAGCACCACGGATAGACTGGGACTTGTCCTCAATGAGGTAGAGGGACTGGTGCGAGAAAATAGGGGGGAAGTGTCCCTGACGATCAAGAAGGCAAGAGAAGACATGGAGAAGGTAGGGGAATTGATTAAGGCCTTTGAGGAGACAGTGAAGACGGTCAATCAGACATCTCAATCTGTTGAATCAGCGATTAACTTACAGTCGCAGAATCTCGATCAGCTTCTTAATCTGATGATCAGGACAACCCAGGATCTGCAGGATCTGATTCAGGAGATAAAGACCAAACCTTGGAGTCTCATTTACAAGGAAGGCAAAGGAAAGGAAGAGTGAGATGAGGAAGTGGCTGACGCCTTTGCTACTCCTTCTTTTCATTGGAGGATGTGCCATGCCTGAGACCAGGGTATACAGCCTTTATCTATCCAAGGATAGGGAGGGAACCATCCATCCAAAGGGAGATGCCTCCATTGTGATCGTGATCAATTCTCCGCGATATCTCACGCAGCCTTACATCGTATACAGGAAATCACCCTATCAATTTGAGATATCAAGGTATTCAAAATGGGAGGCATCACCGAACGAAATGTTACGCAGGGTATTCAAAGATACCTTATCTTCCACCCAGCGATTTAAAGAGGTCAAGGTAATAAATATCGTCCCGGAAGGTTTTTATTCACTTAAGATAAACCTGAAAAGGTTTGAAAGATCCGATACGGGAAATGATTCGTTTGGTGAGCTTGTCTTTGATGTTCAATTATTATCCCCCGATGGCAAAGAGCTATTTCAGAACACCATCTCAAAGAAATCAAAACTTGACGACAGAACCTTTTTAAGCCTTGCGAAAGGATTAAGTGGTGCCCTTCAAGAGGGAGTAGATGAGGTGAGGGACAATATAGATCGGTCTCTTAAAGGAAATAAATTTTAATCCTCTTTTATATCTATTCCCAAACCTGTAACCTATCAAAGGATCATTCATAAAAAGTTGGCCCTGTCCAAATAGTATGGCGCATAGAATAAAGCCCTGCACCCTATGGTTCAGAGCAAAGAGCATAGGGTCGAGTTTAATAGTGACCTATCCCATTTTTAGATTAATTGCCTGCTTTTGATTCCATTTGTAAATTGACATATTTCCGACACGAATCTTCCGCTTTTAAATTTGTTTGACAGGATGACTATTTTGCGTATTATGATAATACCATAATGATTTTTCCATCATCGTTATAGGGATAGCAGAATACTCTGAGACCAATCTATGCTACCGGAAGAGGAGGAATATTTAATGAGACGCCGCATTCCAAAAATTTTGTTCGGGATTGTTTTGGTTTTAGCCATTGTTCTAAGTGGTTTTTCCATTTGTCCCGCCATAGAAATCACCACTGAAAAGATTGTTACCGATAAAGATTCCTATGATGGGAAGGAGGTCTCGGTTGAGGGGTCTGTTTCAAATCTAAAATTTAAAACATCAAAGGGTGGAAATAACTATACGACATTTGTACTCGTTGGTAAATCTGGAGGCCGCATCAATGTATTTATAGAGGGGCGCTTGAAACTCAAACCGGGGCAAAAGGTCAGAGTAACGGGCCTCTATCGAAAGGTCAAAAAAGTGCCCCGACACACTTATTATAATGAAATAGAGGCGTCAGAAGTTAAATAAATTAGGGTGGATAAGAGAGGGGTGTAGATGAGGCGATCGTTAATGAAAAATCTTTTATTGGAAAATGTGGACTATAAAATTGAGACGACGAACTTTGGGGTTTGGCGTCGATTTCTTTATCCCCACGGTGCTTATTTCGCCGAGTTTAAATCTCACGCCACTTTCTTCGGACTTCCTCTTTTGCATTATACCCGTGGCAAATGTCCAGAGACGGGCAAGCGAGTTGTTGCCAAAGGCGTATTGGCAGTAGGAAGGCTCGCCATGGGAATTCTTGCCATCGGTCAGGCGTCGTTCGGTGTCATCGCCATTGGGCAGCTCGGTCTTGGTTTGCTTTTGGGTTTAGGCCAAGGAGCCACCGGACTTTATGCTATGGGGCAAGCTGCAGTGGGTTTGATGTTCGGTTTAGGTCAGATAGCAACAGGCGAGATCGCCATAGGACAGTTGGCTTTTGGTAAATATGTATTGGCCCAGGCCGGTTATGGTGATTACGTTTGGAGTATGAAACGTGCTGATCCCGAGGCCGTGACATTTTTCAAGTCTTTATTAGCCAGATTTATTTCATGATACTCAACTAGCGATTAATTTCCCACCTGAAATTTCTTCCTTCAGCCTCGTTTGCAGGTTATCTTGAAAAGTGGTCTGGGATGTGGTAGGTCTATGCATTGACGAGGAGGCGCTCACTTGTACCATCTAAAAGAAGTCAGGTTGTTATCCGAGCAATACCCGACCAGAAATTATTATCCCTTTAACATTGATGTGCTTCAGAAGACTCAAGGCATCAAATTTTCTTCGCCTGTTACCTTTTTTATTGGGGAGAATGGATCAGGGAAATCCACTTTGTTAGAAGCTTTGGCCCGAAGGTGCAATATACATATCTGGAGTGGAATTGAAAGAACCCGCGCTGTGATCAATCCATACGAAGAAACATTTTTCCTTTATATTGAAGTCAAATGGACGGATGGAATTGTCCCAGGCTCCTTTTTTTCATCACAGATTTTTCGTAATTTTGCTCAATTGTTAGATGAATGGGAAGCAGACAATCCCGGACAGATTGATTATTTTGGAGGGAAATCTTTGATCGCCCAATCTCACGGACAGTCCATCATGTCCTTTTTCAAATCTCGTTACAAGATCAAAGGGCTCTATCTCTTGGATGAGCCCGAGACCGCTCTTTCACCCAGAAGCCAGTTGGAGCTTCTGAAACTTCTTCAGGAGATGAGCGCTCTGGGGCATGCCCAATTCATCATTGCCACCCATTCCCCGATTCTTTTAGCTTGCCCTGGGTCCGTGATTTACAGTTTTGATCACAGCCCGGTGAAGACCCTCCGTTATGAGGATACGGAGCATTACCAGGTTTATAAGAACTTTATGAAGAACCCCGGCAAATACCTCAAAGGAAAGTGATCGATCACAGAAAAACAAAAAGGGCAGGGAAACCTCCCGCCCTTTCATTCTATAATCTTAAATCTTCAATCTAAGAGAAACCTCCACTGATGGACTACTCTTTCCTTGCCTAATCGAATTGAACGGCAGAGCTCGAGTCGCGCCCGTCTCCATCTAAGTCCAGTTTTTGTCCTGCTTTCGTAGGGACATTGTCTGGACTCCCACTCCCCGCTTTCGCGGGGACAAGTTTACCCCTGCGTAGGCAGGGGTGGGAGTGACAAACAATAATGTTTTTTTTAGCAACTTTTTAAATATTTGGCTTGCTCATGGTGAAATCTGTCTATTATAATGATTGATAAATGTCTCTAAAGAATCAGGTTCCCTCTGGAAATAGACCATGAATGGTGTAGTTCAATTCTTAATTAACCAGGGATATATTGTCCTGTTTTTGTGGGTGCTTTTTGAGCAACTCGGTTTACCGATTCCAGTTGCTCCAATGCTGCTTGCAGCCGGAGCGTTGGCTGGTATTGGAAAATTAAATTTTTTCCTTGTCTTCATTCTGGCCTTTCTTGCCGCATTCTTAAGCGATCAATTCTGGTATCAGGTTGGCCTCCGTCGTGGGGGTAAAGTTCTATCTTTCCTCTGTCGCATCTCTTTAGACCCTGATTCCTGTGTTCGACGTACGAAAAGGATTTTTGCCCGGTATGGTGCCCGTTCTCTCCTTGCCGCCAAGTTTATCCCGGGACTGAATACCATTGGACCCCCTCTGGCAGGAATTCTTCATATGCGGCGTCTTCGCTTTCTTTTATTTGATGGCCTCGGGGTTTTTATCTGGGTCGGTGTTTTTACTCTCCTGGGTTACCAATTTGGCCACGAAATTGAAGAGCACGTTACGAACACCAGCGGGATGGGAGCTTGGATTGGGTTGGTTGTTCCCGTGGGTTTAGCTGCCTATATGTTCTGGAAATATATTCAACGCAAGCGGTTTCTTCATCGATTAGCCATTGCACGAATCACCCCTGAAGAAGTGAAGCAGAGACTTGATGCCGGTGAAGACCTTCTGATTTTAGATCTGCGTGATGCCCTTGAATTTGAGGTTGAGCCCCATACCATTCCCGGCGCTTTCCACCTTTCCATCGAAGATCTGGAGGAGCAACATCATAAGATCCCCCGCGATCGCGAGATCGTCCTATTTTGCACCTGACCCAATGAGGCCTCAAGCGCCCGGGCGGCGCTATTACTAAAACAGCGGGGGATTAAGCAGGTCCGGCCTCTTGCCGGAGGCCTGGAGGGATGGCTTCAAAGGGCTTTTCCTGTTGAATCAGTGGGCCTTCGGGATTTCCCAGAGATTCTTTCGCCGGAGTGAAGAAGGCCTTCGTATAGGTCGGTGGAAGATAACCTTGAGTTAAAAAAGGAGGAACCTATCAAATGATGCCGATTGCCCCTTTGATGATTGAACACAGACTCATCGAGCGAATGATTGATGTGATGAAGGAAGAACTTCTTCTCATTGAGAAAGAGAAGAAGATTGATCCTGAATTTATTGAGATGGCAGTGGACTTCATCCGGACCTATGCAGACCGATGTCATCATGGGAAAGAAGAAGATACTCTTTTTCGAGACCTCGGAGGTAAGAAACTCACAGATGAGCACAGACGCATGATGGAAGAGTTGGTTGAGGAACACCGGTGGGCAAGAAAAGTGACGGGAAGATTGGTGGAGGCAAACACGAGGTATGTTCAGGGAAACAAAGAAGCGTTATCAGCCATCACGGATTGCGTAAAATCTTTGGTAGAATTCTATCCCAAGCACATAGAAAAAGAGGATAAGCATTTCTTCATCCCCTGCATGGAATATTTTTCTGATGCAGAAAGAGAGGCGATGCTGAAAGAAGAATGGGAGTTCGATAAGAGCTTGATCCATGAAAAATACAGAAATATTGTGATCGCTGTAGAAAAGATTTTGACAGCAAAGAAATTATAGAAGTGGTCATTAATAGGTACGAAGGACGTTTTTAGGGAGACTTCAGATGGCAGCTAATAACTTTCCCCAAGAGGTTAAGAAATTTGAAATAGAGACCTATGAAAGGCCAAAAAATTTGAAGGGATTGAGGAAAACCCATGTTCCTTTTTCCGGGTCTCCCCTCAAGCATCCCCATGATCCTAAAAAGGTCATCTTAGTACCAGATCCTTATAGCAGCAGTCCCTTCTATTATGAGTTCAAAAGTGATGACGTCACCTTTGCGGAGAAGCTTCCGAGTATTGTGAACTTAGAGGGTGAAACCATACCCATGGTCAGATTTTGGGTGAAAAAAATGAGTTTGGGAATACTCTGTACTCCTTTTTTAGTGGAGGAGACCAAAACTTAAGAACAAACCTATTCTTCTTCCATGTCAATGGAGAAGGTGATCCGATGAGAGATATGCCCCCCAATCTGGCGGATTATGAAAAGACCTATCGTGAATTTAAGTGGGAGATCCCAGAGTATTATAATTTCGGGTTTGATGGGATTGACCGATGGGCTGAAGACCGAACCAAATTAGCCCTCATCTCGGTGGACGATACAGGAATTCAGGCAGTCAGACATACCTTTTATGATTTGATGAGGCTTTCCAACCAGTTTGCCAATGTCCTTTTAAAAATGGGAATAAAAAAAGGGGATCGAGTTCTGCTGATGCTTCCCCGGATCCCAGAATGGTATGTGGCCATGATCGGGATGATTAAGTTAGGGGTCATCCCCATGCCCACTTCCGTCCTGGTCACACCCGAGGATATAAAATTTCGGGTCAATCAATCAGAGGGGGTTTTAGCCATCACCAGCCTGGAACATGTGACCAAGGTGGCTGAAGTTCAGAATCAATGTCCTTCACTAAAACATTTCATTGTCATAGGAGGTCGATGTGATGGCTGGATAGAATATGAAGGAGTGATGAATAGTGCTTCACCAAAGTTAGATCAGAAGTCTGTGGGCAAGACGAAAAGTTCAGACCCCTTACTCATCTTTTTCACTTCAGGGACAGAATCCTATCCCAAAATGGTTCTCCACTCCCATGGCTATCCATTAGCGCATATTGTGACAGCTAAATTTGTTGACGATCTTCACTCCACAGACATTCATTTAGCTGTGTCAGATACCGGATGGGCGAAAACGGCCTGGGGGAAACTTTTTGGTCAATGGATCTGCGGTGCAGCGGTCTTGCAGCGCAATCCAGTAGGTGGGTTCAATCCCAAAATCACCTTGAGTGTAATCGAACGATTCGGAGTCACTACCTTCTGCGCTTCCCCCGGGGTCTATCGAATGCTTATTCAAGAAAACCTCTCCAGATATGAGCTTGGAAGTCTCCGCTTAAGTCTGAGTGCAGGAGAACCTTTAACCCCTGAGATCATAAAAGCCTGGAAAGAAGGGACAGGGCTGGACATTTATGAATTTTACGGACAATCTGAAACGGTTGCACTGCTTGCGAACTTCCGATGCAAGCCCATCAAATATGGCTCAATTGGTCTTCCCACCCCTGGCCACACCATGGCAGTGGTGGACGAGAATGGAGAAGAATTTCCTCCTTGCGAGGAAGGGTATGTGACCTTAAAGGTGAAGCCTGAAAAACCTCCTGGACTGATGCTGGAATATTGGAAGAATCCCCAAGCCATGTCCAACGCTTTTCGAGGGAATTGGTATTTTACTGGCGATAAGGCTTACAGGGATGAAGAAGGTTATTTCTGGTTTATCGGAAGGGATAAAGAGTTCATCAAAACCGCCGGCCAGAGCGTGGCGCCATTGGAGGTGGAGAGAGTTCTGCTCGAACATCCGGTTGTGGTGGATGCAGCAGTCATCGGTATCCCAGTTGAAAAACAGATTGAGATCATCAAGGCATTTGTTCAACTGAAATCTACTGATTCCCCATCAGAAAAACTTTCCCGGGAAATCCTGGATTATTTGGGTAGGCATTTAGAACCGAACAAGGTTCCCCGAGAATTGGAGTTCATTAAAGAATTACCTAAGACCACTACAGGGAAGATCAGAAGGTCGGAATTAAAGAATCGGGAGATTGAAAAGAGAAAAGGGAGATAAAACAAAAAAGCCACCTGAGGTTCTCCCTCAGGTGGCTAGACAGAAAGGCCCTTATCCTCTTACAAAAGACCTTTTCCTTTCATCTTCCTCATAGATTGCAGCACGTGCCTTCTCCATGAGTTCATTTGGAACCTCATTCATATGGTGCACCTTTTTGGCATAATCAGAGGCTTTCTTAAAAATTTCTTCCTCTGTTTTAGCATGGATGACAAAGTCGCAATCAGGACCAACATCCCGACATCGAAGCACTTTTTCCATTATAAACACCTCCTTTTATCATCAGCCCTTGCGGGATAGGACAAGATCTGTTTTTAATCCCATATCGAACCGATGATCAAGCAGAATGAATATCCAGACAAATCCAAAATTCATCCTCTTTATAAAATTATAATCATGCATCCTTTAATAAACAAGGCACTCAAAGAGCCTCTTTGAATTTTTATCTCCTCTGGATATAATAAATTTTAAGATACATCGTCATTCAAAAAAACGGTGGGAAGGAGGATTATTTATGGCAGATGCAACTTTGGAACTGCTCCGGGAACTGACCGAAGCGCCTGGTATCTCTGGCTATGAGCAAGAGGTTCGTGAGATCATCCGTAAACATCTCCAAGGCATTACAACAATCGAACAGGATCGACTGGGCAGTATCGTATGCCGAAAGAATGGCGAGGCAGAAAAACCAAGGATTATGCTCGCAGGACACATGGATGAGATTGGATTCATCGTCAAGCTGATCACAGAAGAAGGGTTCATCAAATTCAGTCCTCTGGGGGGATGGTGGGGCCATGTCATGCTGGCCCAACGCGTGGTCATTAAAACCCGGAAAGGCGATGTGATTGGCCTCATCGGTTCGAAACCTCCCCATATTTTGTCAGAAGAGGAACGAAAGAAACTTCAAGAACCGAAGGATATGTATATTGATGTAGGCGCCACCTCTTCGGCCGAGGCCAAAGAACTCGGCATCAGTCCGGGTGATCCCATCGTTCCAATCTGTCCCTTCACTGTCTTGGGCACTGGCAAGACTTACCTGGCCAAGGCATTCGACGATCGGGTCGGGTGTGCGCTCTTCATCGAGGTGATCAAAAAACTCGCCAAGGAAAAACATCCGAACACCGTGTATGGTGTGGGTACTGTCCAGGAAGAGGTAGGCCTTCGAGGGGCGCGAACAAGCTCTTGGGTGGTTGAGCCAGATGTGGGGCTCACCATGGAGGTCGGCGTTGCAGGGGATGTTCCAGATGTTAAAAAAGACGATGCCCAGGGAAGGCTTGGAAAGGGCCCAGTCATTGTGATCAGGGATGGAAGCATGGTCCCAAACCTAAAGCTCCGGGATCTCTTCGTGGATACGGCAGAGAAATTGAAAGTCCCTTATCAATTCGATATGTTGGAACGCGGTGGGACTGACTCAGGAGCGATTCATCTTCACCGTCATGGAGTGCCCAACCTTGTTATTGCTGTTCCCACCCGGCACATTCACAGTCATGCAGGGATCATCTACCGGGATGACTTTGACCATGCCGTGAAGCTTGTCACCGCTGTGGTCAGAAAGCTTGATGCGGACACAGTAGCGAGCCTGACAGAATAAAAAAGGGGATTGAATAATTTTCCCAATCGATACGTCCTTATAATATAAGGGCAATACCATAAAAATGTGTTGTGAGGTTATTCTGAGTTATAGAAGAAAGATCTAAAATATGGTAAAATTTTTGGTAAGTAATTATATTTATGAAGAGATCAAGGGAGGTGGATAAGGATGAAGAAATTTTTAATGATCAGCTTGATTATATTGGCTATTTTTTTATCAAGCGGGTCGGCTTTTGCCTGGTTTAGACCCTATTATGGCCATTTCGGGGTTTTTATTACTCCTCCACCCGTATGGGTAGCACCCCCTCCTGTCTATTACCGAGGGTACTATCCCCCGCCCAGTTACTATGGACAAGATTATTATTACAATGACCCTTATCGAGTTTGGGTCCCTGGCCACTGGGAGAATAGGTGGACTCCCTATGGTTGGGAAAGGGCCTGGATTCCAGGCTATTGGCAATACGGCCCTTGATGGCCAGAAAATAGCTTAGCTCAATCCCATTTCTTCACCCTTTCCGCAATCATGTGGGTGAGTTTCTTCTTCTGGGCATCGTTCAGATTGCTCTGGAAGCCAAGGAGAAGATCGAAAGCTCGATTAAAACGTTGAGCCTCGTCCCGAAGCATTCCCTGAAGCAATGAAGTCATCTTTTGAATGTCGGGATTTTCTTTCGCCGCTTCCTCCTTGATCTTCATGAAGGCTTCTTTCTTTTCTTTTCCGCCCTCCTGGAAGTTCTTCCGGATTTCGGTCTTTAACCCCTCCAACTTCATCTTTTGATCTTCGTTGAAATCGAGCTTGCCTGCGGTCTTATCCACCTTCTTGATGAATATCTTTTCAGCTTTTGACATCGTATCGATTCGGGGTTTGCATCCGGCAAATAACCCTCCCAAAAGGATCGCTATCATTAAATAAACTAAATATCTCCCTCGTTTCATCTTTTTTCTCCTTTCTTTTTATGGGAAATGGATTGGATGACCTGTTTAATTCTCTCATATTAAATTTAATCGGTGGGGTAGCGGAAAGTCAATAAAGGGGACTTTTTATTTAGGCTTAAGGATGTTGAGTAGAGGAACGATGAAGCTTGCTTTTGCAACTGGGACAAAACTCCGAGCCTTTTCTGTCTGTATCCATCAGACTATTTGAAAAGAACATCACACATCGAGGGTTTCTACAATGTCCCAATCCGTAAGTATGTCCTAATTCATGAACCGCTTCGGTTAAAACTCTCTGGTGAAAAAGGTTTTGATCTTCAGGCAGATGATAGAAGGTTTGCCTCAAACGGGTGAGGGAAATGACCCCAGCTTTTGGGCTCGCTTGGCCGAAGACAAAATTTAACTCCGGGACAAATAAATCGTGGTTCACAATTCCTAAGATTTTTTCATAAGGGGCGCACTCTTTTTGCTCCATAATGGAATTTAATATCGATGTGGATAAATACTGGTTTCTTTTTTTATGATAGGCGTCATCTGGTTCAGGCATTCCTTTCCCTATAAAGACCTGCTTGTTGAATACTTTGGTCAAATCATTCTTTAACCAATCTATGACACTTCTGTCTATCTCACCCACTGCCACCAGGAGAATTCCCATCTCTTTATTCCTTTCTTTTGCAAAAACCTCCGCATTAAAAAGGAGACTGAGCGAAAGGATGAAGACTGTTAATCTCATCTCAGATGAGACCCTCTCAATCTTTATGGATGCGAAACCACTCCATGGCTTTCTCATCAGAATATATCATATAGAGGTTTCCGTCACTTCCTTTGACTTGATAAAATCTTTTCCTTGCCCTGTCGCCAGACTTTTCTTCAATCCACTGTCTCAAGATTTCAAACACCTCAATTCTTTCACCATGGAGAAGAATCGTCCTCGGAGTTTCTTCACCCCGATAACCTGAATAGGCGATGACCTCAATCTTTTCTTCAGACATAATATTATTTATCCATCTCTTCCACTGCTGTTCAGAATTCCCCTCACCCTTCCCTCCCCCTCAAGGGGGGAGGGGGAAGTGAGATAAGATTTCGGAGAATAGGGAATCCCTATTCTTTTTTGTTATCTCAAAGAGCCGGACATCATTTCTTTCCTTTACCTCTGCGATCAACCCGCTTCCCTTTAAGGCAATGGTAGTGATCACCCATTTTTCAGAATCCAGAATTTCTTTTAAGAGTCTTTTGAATTGATTAGAGAGACATTCCATCTTTCCAATTTCATCGATGATAATGAGACGTGTGAGCGGATTGAAAAAGAAAATCGAGTCAATGAAGTCCTCAAAACCTTTGATGTCCACGTTGTATTGACCGACCTTGTAGGGGCTTCTTATGTCTTTATGAGAAAGGAGTCCTTTCTTTCCTTCAAGACTGATGATCTCAAACCCCTTTCTCTCACCTCTTTCTCTTATCTCCTCCGTATAAAAACCAACCGGGTAAAGACTCTTCAACGCTTCAGAAAGTTTTTTAACCAGGGTCGTCTTCCCCACGCCAGGAAGTCCTGTGATGAGGAGGTTCTTCTTTGTTAAATTCACTGTTCAAGGCCTTCCCTTTTTCTCAAAGGAGAGGATTCGCTCTCTCCTATCACCTCTTGATACTCTGGAATGACGATTCCCCTTTGTATCATGATGCTGTAAATGAGGTTGGATCGGTTGATCACATACCGCTGATCTCCCACGGGGTTGTATTTTCTTGGATTCGGGAGGACGGACGCCAGTCTGGCTGCCTCCTCAGGAGTCAATTCAGAGGAAGGCTTTCCAAAATAATGTCGCGAGGCAGCTTCTACACCGAATATCCCTTCTCCCCACTCCGCCACATTGAGATAGAGTTCGAGAATTCGTTTTTTTGAAAGGATTTTCTCCATTCTCCAGGTGATGATGGCTTCGTAGATTTTTCTGATCAGGGACTTTTCAGGGGAAAGATAAAGATTTCTTGCAAGCTGTTGGGTGATGGTGCTCCCGCCGAACTTAAATTTCTTAGCTTTGAGATCCTTTTCAATGGCTTTCTGAATGGCTTCATAATCAAAGCCTTCATGTTTCCAGAATTTATCATCTTCTGAGATGAGGACGGCCTTGATGAGATAAGGGGACATTTTCGAAAAAGGCACCCAACTCTGATAAATCCTGTACGTCCCCCCCTTCCCTTTTGAAGCCATCTCTCGATATTCCATGAGTGCTGTCTTTTTTGGGTTTTCTTTTTTGAGCTTTGAAAGATCGGGCATCAAAAGAAAGTAAAGGAGAGAGAACAGGCCGACGATCAATAATACAATAACAAGCCATTTCTGGTGTCTTCTTTTGGCCATTTAACTTTCTTTATCGATTAGAAATCACAAATTCCAAATCCCAGATAAATCCCAAGTTCCAATTTCAAATAACCAAAATAATTTTATTTCGAATTTGGAATTTGAGTATTAGAATTTATTTGTTGTTTGATGCCTGGTATTTGGTGCTTAACTCGGAATTCCGCATGATTTCGTGGATAGAGATTAAGAAAAATTATCAGATCTTCTCTGTACACATATGAGAATCGGGTTCTCATCCTCGGACAAAGGGATTGTGTCGCCTCTCGTATTGGATGGTCGAGGTAGGTGTGGATCCGTAATTATGACCGGGGAAAACCACCGTCTCTCCAGGTAAGACATAGAGCTTTTTCCGAATGGACGCTTCCAGTATATCCCATGAACTCCCCGGGAAATCGGTCCTTCCTACCGAACCCACAAAGAGGGTGTCGCCCGTAAAAACCATCCCATCCACATAGAGGGACATTCCTCCCGGGGAATGACCTGGTGTGTGAATCACCTTCAGCTTCACATTGCCTGCCTGAATGGCATCCCCTTCTTTGACCAGGATATCGGCAGGGGGAGAGGCCGTGGCGCCGAACATTTCCAGAAGAGAGGAAGGAGTCCGACCCAGAGCCAATGCATCCTCTTCATGAATAATGATTTTGGCTCCAGTCTTCTTCACCATCTCTGCATTCCCCATGATATGGTCCACATGGGAATGGGTGTTGACGATATATTTAATTTTATTTAATCCATGAGATTTGGCTTCTGCGAGAAGCCTCCCGGCATCATCCGCGGGATCAATGAACAGCCCTTCCTGGGTTTCCTCGTCTCCGATCAGATAACAGAAGACTGAAAAATTTCCCACCTCATATTGTTTGATAATCATCTTCTTCCTCCGCATCAATCGATCTTTTACTACTATAATTCATGGCCTTCTGATCTTCAACTTTTTTCTTGACAAATTTTCTTGAACTTCATAAACTGGTCGCCACTTTTTATATACCGACCGTTTAGTATGGTAAAAACGAATGAAAAAACTTAACAATAAGAATCTCCGGTCGCAAGAGACCGCAAACCGGATCCTCTATCAAGCTATGAGAATATTTTTAGAAAAGGGCTATCATGGGACTTCGATTGATGATATTACTCGAGCAGCTAAGTTGACCAAAGGTGCTCTTTATTGGCATTTCCACAGCAAAGAAGATTTGCTGAAAAGAATTGTCGAAGAATTTGAAAAACGATTCTTAGATGGTTTGATTCAGGCCGTCAAGGATGTCCGAGGGGATACCCATGATAAATTTGAAAAGTTTTTTCGCTATAATGCCGCCTTTTCCTATTATAATAGAGAACTTTGTGTGTCATTTACCACTCTGGCGGCAGAACTCGTGGGAGCCCATCATGGGACAGAGCCTGAATTTAGAAGGATTTATAAGAAATATCAAAAATTTCTTTCCAGCCTCATTCTTCAAGGGAAAAAAGAGAAGGTTTTTAAGAAAGTGATTGATCCAGATCTTGCTGCCCTCATCATCATAGCTTTTCATGATGGGATTTTAATCAGATGGTTTATGAACCGGAATGAGATTGATGGGGAAGCCTACGTGAATACTTTCAAGAAAATTATGCTCAAGGGCTTAATGGCCTGATTAGGAGAAAGCTATGGATTTTGAACTGACCCATCGGCAAAAACAGATCCGTTTGGCCGCACGAGAGTTTGCTGAGGGAGAATTTCCTGGGGTTGCTCGTGAATATGACCGTCGGGAAGAGTTCCCAAAAGAACTTTGGAAGAAGGCCTGCGAACTGGGTTTTATCGGCCTCTTTATCAAAAAAGAATACGGAGGTCTTGGGTTAGGGTTCCTTGAATTTGCCATGGTGATGGAAGAATTCTGGAGGGTGGACCCAGGTTGTGGAAATATTTTGTTGACGACCTTTGGGTCCGAACTGATCCAACTCTATGGCACTGAAGAACAGAAGAAGAAATACCTTCCCCCTCTTACGAAGGGAAAGGCGATCATGGGAACTGCCATCACAGAGCCTGATGCGGGGAGTGACATTACGGGCATCCTAACCAATGCCAGAAGGGATGGGGATTCCTATGTGATCAACGGATCAAAACAATTCATCACCAATGGAAGTATTGCCAATTATCTCGCAGTATTCTGCTTGGCCTATCCCGAGGCAGAATCGAGGCTCAAGAGATTTGGTGTGATCATCGTGGAGACGGACCGTCCAGGGTTTGGGGCATTAAAGATCACTGGCAAAATGGGTATCAGGGCTTCCGATACTGCAGAGATCCGGTTGAGCGATGTGAGGGTTCCGAAAGAAAACTTGATCGGTGAAAAGGAGGGAGAAGGTTTTTCCCAGATTATGCAGCTCTTCAACATCAACCGGGTCATTGCTGCCTCGCAGGGCGTGGGTGTGGCCCAAGGGGCTCTGGATATGGCCGTCAAACATGTGAAGCAGAGAAAACAATTCGGTCAACCTATTGGTGCTTTTCAAGCCGTCCAATTTAAGATTGCAGAGATGGCCACATGGGTGGAGGCTGCAAGGGCTCTCTACTATGAAGCGGGATGGATGATTGATCATGGAAAGGTGGACCCCAAACTGATTTCGATTGCTAAATATTTAGCTGGAGAGGTTGGAGTCAAAGTGGCCAACGAGGCCCTTCAGCTCCACGGTGGATACGGGTATATCGCGGATTATGATATTGAGCGTTTCTACAGAGATGCCAAGATCGTCGAGATCTACGAAGGGACCAAAGAGATCGAGAAAAATACTATCGCGCGGGAGTTATTGGGGAAACTATAAAAGGATGAACCCTAATTCCAAATGTCAAAATCCAAATGCCAAATGAATGACAAAGTCCGAAATTTCGTAACTCAACCCTTTCAGGATTGAACATGATCAAGGTTAAAGCCTTGAGTTACACTCATTGACCTTTGGAATTCGGCATTGACTGCGTTAAAAGGGGTTAAAGATGAATTTTGAGCTCACAGATGAACAGAAAGCTATAAAAAAGGCTGCCCGGGAATTCGCAGAGGGGATGTTTCCAGAGGTGGCTGAGGAGTGCGACCTCAATGAGACGTTTCCAAGAGTCCTTTGGAAAAAGGCTTGCGACCTAGGGTTTGTAGGGGTCTTTATTGATGAAGCCTATGGAGGGCCAGGCCTGGGCCTTTTGGAAAATATCCTCATCATGGAGGAATTCTGCAGGGTCGATGCAGGTTGCGCGAGTGTTATCCTTACAACTTTAGGCTCAGAGTTCATCCTTTTGTATGGGAGAGAAGAGCAGAAGAAGAAGTATCTTCCTGGTTTGACCAAGGGAGAAGCCATCATGGGAATGGCCATTACCGAACCGGATGCCGGGAGCGATGTGGCCTCGGTCAACACAAGGGCTCTGAGGGTGCATGATCATTATGTGATCAATGGGAATAAAATGTTCATTACCAATGGCAGCATTGCCGACTTTTTGGTCATCCTCTGCGTCACGAATGAAAATGAGAAGGTGAGGTCTAAACGTCATAGTGCTCTCCTTGTCGAGACAAATCGAAAGGGATTTGAAGCTAATCAACTGAAGCGAAAATTAGGAATGAGGGCTTCCGATACCGCAGAAATCCATTTTTCAGATGTGGAAGTTCCTCTGGAGAATTTAATAGGAGAAATGGAAGGAGAAGGATTTTATCAACTCATGGCGGTTTTTAATCGAAGTCGGGTCACTGTTGCCATGATCAGTGTGGGGGTTTCCCAGGGCGGATTGGAGAAGGCCATCAGTTATGCGAAGCAGAGAAAGCAGTTTGGGAGCCCCATTGGTAGTTTTCAGGGGATTCAGTTCAAACTGGCAGAGATGGCAAGCTGGATTGAAGCTTCAAGAGCTCTCTGCTATAAGGCAGCCTCGATGGCGGACCACGGAAAGATCGATCCCAAGCTCATCTCCATGGCCAAGTGGTTTGCAGGAGAGGTGGGAGTTAAGGTGATCGATGAAGTGGTGCAGATCCATGGCGGGTACGGATATCTGGGTGAATACGGGATTGAGCGACTTTATAGAGACGTCAAACTCGCGGAGATCGTCGAAGGTACAAAAGAGATAGAGAAATTAATCATTGCCCGGGAGATATTGGGGAGAGAGTGAAATCCCGTGCTGCACGGGTCAAATGCTCCGTAGAAAGGGTCTAACGATTCGAAAGGGGAAGGCCATTTTTAAAAAAATCATCTTCAAAAAAGAAGAAAGAGTTGCGGTGATTCGATTCCATCGGCCTGAGGTGATGAATGCATATGATTTGGAAACTGTGGAGGAGTTGATCAAGGCAATTGATCATGTTCGGAATGATGATCATACAAAAGTTTTGATTCTGACAGGAACTGGAAAAGCTTTTTGCGTGGGGGTTGATATCACGACCATAAAAGGGGTCAGTGTGGATCAAGGAACCGAATTTCTAAAAAGGGGCCATCAGATCCTATTGAATCTATTTACCCTGGGAAAACCCATCATCGCAGCCATCAATGGTTATGCGTTTGGAGCCGGATGGAACCTTGCACTGGCTTCCGATATAATTATTGCATCAGAGGATGCTACGTTTTCTCAAGCTTTCGTCAAAATCGGATTAGTCTCAGATATGGGAGGAATGTATTTTTTGCCAAGATTTGTTAGTTTAAGCAAGGCCAAGGAATTGATGTTTGTCGGCGAAACGATGGATGCGAAAGAAGCAGAAAGAATTGGAATGGTCAATCGAGTGGTTCCGAAAGACGATTTGGAAAGGGTGGCAAAGGAGTTAGCCAAAAAAATAACCCTGGGGCCATTGAAACCCATCGGATTGATGAAAAAGATATTGAATCAATCGGCTTATCTCGATCTCCCCTCTTTGTTGGAATTAGAAGCTCAGGCTTAGGGAATATGTTCTCAAACAGAGGATCATAAAAGAAGCGTAGAGGCATTTTTTAAAAGCAAGAAATTAAAGAAAGGTAAAAGGGGGGAATGATGAAAGATGTTGTGATCGTGAGTGCGACGAGGACACCCATTGGAGATTTTGGAGGGTCATTGAAAGATGTCTCTGCCACTTCTTTGGCGATGACGGTCATTGACTCCTCTCTCCAGCGGGTGGGGATCGAAAAGAGGTCAGTGGAACAGGTGATCATGGGAAACTGTTTCGAGCCTTTGGATCAGAACGTTGCAAGAATTGCTGCGGTCAAGTGTGGTCTTCCTCTTGAAACACCTGGCTTCACCATTGTTGTCAACTGTGCGTCCGGAATGCAGGCGATGATCTGTGGGATTCAGGCGATTCGGGACGGTGATGTGGAGGTGGTCATCGCCGGAGGGGTCGAGAGCATGAGCACCGCTCCTTATATATTGACGACAACCCGCTGGGGCCAGCGCCTTCAGCATGGACAATTGATCGATATGCTATGGAGAGCCATGCAGGAGTACCCGATTGGAGCAGGAATGGGATTGACCGCGGAGAATCTGGCTGAGAAGTACGGGATTTCAAGGGAAGAACAGGATCAGTTTTCATTGATCAGCCAACAAAGAGCTTGCAAAGCGATTCAGGAAGGAAAATTCAAGAACGAAATGACTCCTGTCTCCATTGCGCAGAAAAAAGGAGAGGCAAAGATTGTGGATACCGATGAACATCCAAGACCTGACGTGACGCTGGAGAAGCTGGCCAAATTGCCTCCGGCCTTTAAAAAAGATGGAACGGTGACGGCAGGGAATTCATCAGGGCTCAATGATGCCGCGGCGGTGACCGTCTTGATGTCGAGAGAAAAGGCAAAAGAGATGGGACTGAAGCCACTGGCCAAAATATTGGGTTACGCGATCGTCGGGGTGGACCCATCCTATATGGGTATCGGACCAGTTCCTGCCACCCAGAAAGTATTAAACAAGGTAGGCCTTTCCCTCAAGGATATCCAGCTCATTGAAATCAACGAAGCTTTTGCCGCTCAGTATCTATCCTGCGAGAAAGAGTTAGGACTCAATCGGGACATAGTCAATGTCAATGGGAGCGGCATCGCCTTGGGCCACCCGGTAGGGGCAACAGGATGCCGTCTGGTCGTGACGCTCATCCATGAGATGGCAAAAAGGGATCTCCACCTGGGGCTTGCGACCCTATGCGTTGGAGGTGGATTGGGTTTCGCAATGGTTATCGAGAGGGGGTGATAGCAGTCATCTTAAATAGGGATGTTATGTTACTTAGCTTACTCATTCTATTTTGAAAGGAGGCTCCATATGAAAAAGAGGGTTAAAAGAGGCGTCAATCGAAGAGAATTTATAAAAGGAATGGGCGCATTGGGAGCTGCGGTTACGTTCTCTGGATTTCCTCGTTTCGCCCATTCTGCGGAGGAAGTAAAATTTGGTGTGGTTGAACCTTTGACCGGGCCTTTGGCTCCTTTGGGTTTGAGTGATCGAAGAGGCTATGAACAGGCAGTGGATGAGATCAATGCGGCCGGAGGTATTAAATCATTAGGGGGTACCAAATTAAAGATGATGCTCGGAGATAGCGAAGGTAAACCAGAGGTAGGAATGGCAGAGGCAGAAAAACATATTCAAGCAGGTGCCGTGGCTATCATGGGGGCCTTTCAAAGCAGTGTCGTTTTTGCCACGACCCAAATCGCCGAAAAGTACAAAACCCCTCATATCGTAGGAATCGGGGTCGCAGAAAAAATCACACAGCGTGGATTTAAGTATACCTTCAGACCCATCGCTACGGATGCATGGCATATTCGCGATGAATACGAATATCTGAATTATATTCAGAAAAAAAGGGGGATCAAGATCAAGACCATTGGAATATTGTATGAAGATACCCTTTGGGGTCAATCCAGTGCAGCCGCTTGGAAAAGATTTGCTCCAGAAAAAGGGTATTCGATTGTCGCTGATCTTTCCTATCCTCACGCCACCTCAGACGTTACGGGTGTTATTTCAAAGCTAAAAGCCGCAAATCCCGATGTGGTCCTGACCGTTGCCTACATTTCTGACGCCATTCTCGTAACAAAAACGATGAAAGATCTTGACTTCAACACGCAGGCCATCATCGGAATGGGAGGAGGACATCAAGACAATGCCTACATTCAGGCATTAGGGAAATTGACAGAATACGTCTCCGTATGTGAGAACTGGGAGAATGACGTAAAGATTCCCGGTGTCAAGGAGGCCAATGAGAATTTTCTAAAGAGGAATGGCGTTGAGATGGACTGTGTGGCATCCATGTGTTACACGTGTGTTTATGTATTGAAGGATGCTCTTGAAAGAGCCGCCTCAACGGATCGTGAAAAAATCCGGGAGGCCCTTACAAAAACCCATTTGAAGTCAGGAGAAAAAGGAAACATCCAACCCAGCTCCATTATCTTTGGAGAGGACGGGCAGAATAAAGATGCGAGAACGGTGATTGCCCAGATTCAAAATGGGAAACGTCGTTCCGTTTTTCCTGAGGAGTATGCTGCAAGCAAACCCATTTGGCCCATTCCAAAATGGAAAGATCGTAAATGATTGTATTTGACAAATAACAGAAAGGATAGGGATGGATACCAACATTTTGGTTCAAGCAATCATTAGCGGACTCCTCATGGGGGGAATCTATGCGTTGGTGGCAGTCAGTCTGAACCTGATCTTCGGGGTGATGAAGATCATCAATTTCGCACACGGCGCTTTTATGATGCTTGGCATGTATGTTACTTATTGGGTTTCGGTCTTCTTGGATATCCATCCCTATCTCTCACTATTATTAAGTATGTCCGTTCTCTTCGTGGTGGGCTTCCTCATCCAATATGGTCTGATCAATCGAATCATCGAGGCCCCTGAATACAATCAACTACTCCTGACTTTAGGAGTTGCCCTTTTCTTGGAGAACTTAGCATTATTCCTATGGACTCCTAATTATCGGATGATAAAGGTGACCACCTTCGCAGGAGCAGTCCATGTGGGTAAGGTGATGTTCAGTACGCCTCGGATGATCGCTTTTGGAGCCGCTCTTACGATGACCTTACTGCTCTATCTCTTCTTGACCAAGACCGATTCTGGGAAAGCGATTCGAGCGATCTCCCAGGATCGGGAAGGAGCCCATGTGATCGGTATCAATTTGAAAATGATCTATTCCCTTGCCTTTGGAATTGGGTCTGCGTGTGTCGCCGCTGCAGGCACCATGATCACTCCTTTTTTCTATATCACCCCCACGGTTGGCTTGGTCTTCGTCATTACAGCCTTTGTCATTGTCGTCTTGGGTGGGCTGGGAAGTTTCTGGGGTGCATTTTTTGGAGCCCTGATCGTAGGAGTTGCAGAATCTCTTGGAGAAGTTCTGCTCTCCGGATCCTTAAAGCAAGTACCCATCTACTCCATCTTTATTCTCACTCTTTTATTCAGGCCGAAGGGGCTATTTGGGAAAAGGCATGTTTAAAAAAAGCATTGCAAATAGCCTTTTCTTATGGTTTGGACTTATCTTGATCGCCATCCTGCTGCCCTTTTTCCTTCCTCCTTATTTTATCCATGTTCTCGTTATGATCCTTTTCTACGCGTATTTAGGGACGAGTTGGAACATCTTGGGAGGATATGCGGGCCAGTTTTCTTTTGGACATGCAGCTTTCTTTGGAATCGGGGCTTACGCCTCGACATTAGCTTTCGTCAATTGGGGAATCAGTCCATGGTTGGGAATGATTTTTGGCGGCCTCCTTGGAATGTTATTAGGGCTGTTGATCGGTTCTCTTTGCTTCCATTATGGACTGAGAGGCCCTTACTTTGCCTTGGCGACGTTAGCGTTCTCTGAATTGTTACGTTTGATCTCTCTAAACCTGGACCTGACTGGGAAGGCAATGGGAATCCTCATTCCACTCAAAGGAAATGCCCCCTTTTCTTTTCAACATGAATCGAAGATTTTCTACTATTTTGTGATTTTACTGATGTTCATCGGCGTCCTTTGGATTACCCGGTGCATTGATAAGGGGAAGTTTGGCGATTATTTTACAGCCATTCGGGAGGACGAAGATTCGGCTGAGGCGATTGGGGTGGATACATTTGCATACAAACTCTTAGCGATTTTGATCAGTGGCTTTCTCACTGCCTTGGGAGGGACCTTCTATGCCCAGTATTTCCTTTATATCGACCCAGCGATCACCTTCGGTGTGGGCAACTCGATCGAAATTTTTTTAAGGCCCATTGTCGGAGGCATGGGGACCGTATATGGACCCCTCATCGGAGCCTCCGTCCTGGGCCCTTTGGGGGAAGTGACACGAGGGTTATTGGGTGGTTATCAAGGGGTCCATTTGATGATTTACGGAGCTATTTTGGTTAGTGTGATCATTTTCCTTCCTAATGGAATCTATGGATGGTTAAGAAGCTTAAAGAAAAAACATAGAGATTAATCCTATGCGATCTTTAAAGATAGAAAATCTGTCCAAGTCATTCGGTGGTTTGACAGCCGTTAATCATGTGACATTCCAAGTCGAGCAAGGGGAGATTATGGGCTTAATCGGCCCAAATGGATCAGGCAAGACCACCCTATTCAATCTCATCTCCGGTTTTCTCGCTCCTGATAAAGGAAACATTTATTTAGGAGAGAAGAGTTTAGTAGGCCTCAGACCCCATCAGATTTGCAAGAGGGGAATTGGCAGAACGTTTCAGATTGCCAAACCTTTTTCTCATCTCAGCGTGATGAGAAATGTAAGAACTGCGGTTTTCAATTGGGAAAGGACGATCTCCGGGGCAAACCGTGAATCTGAGGGTTTGCTTGAATTTGTGGGCCTTTGGTCAAAAAGGAATGAGTCGGCTAGTAGTCTGACCTTCATGGAAAGAAAACGCTTAGAATTAGCGAGGAGTCTGGGCACCCATCCTAAATTTCTCCTCCTGGACGAAGTGATGGCGGGTCTGACCCCAGTCGAACAACAAAAGATGATCGAGTTGGTAAAAAAGATTAGGGAGGGGGGAATCACCCTCATCGTGATTGAGCACACCATGCAAATCATCATGACCCTATCAGATCGAATAGTTGTGTTATGCTTTGGAGAAATTATTGCGGAGGGACCACCTCAAGCTGTGGCCCAAGATCCAAATGTCATCAAATCCTATTTAGGGGAGAAATATCGCTTTGCTTGATGTTAAACAGATTTCTGCGAAATACGGCGACATTCAAATCCTTCATAGAATTTCCCTGAAAATTGAAAGGGGAGAGATGGTATCCGTATTAGGGGCAAACGGAGCAGGAAAGACGACTCTGCTTCTTACGCTCTCTGGAGTTCTTCGGCCTACAGAGGGGGAGATTTACTTTTTAAATAGACGGATTGATTGTTTAGAACCTCACCTGATTGTTCAAAAAGGAGTGGTCCGGATCCCTGAAGGGAGAAAGACTTTCCAAGAAATGACCGTCCTCGAAAACCTTGAATTGGGAAGCTATATCAGGACAGCGAAAATACATCGGAAAGAGAACTTGGCTAAAATCTTTGCATTATTCCCTCGTCTTGAGGAAAGGAAGAATCAATTAGCAGGGACGCTGAGTGGTGGAGAACAACAGATGTTAGCCATCGGAAGAGGGTTAATGACACTCCCGCAGATTTTAATGCTGGATGAACCTTCTTTAGGGCTTGCCCCTTTGATCGTCATGCATCTCTTTGAAGTGATCAAGAGGATCAACCAGGAGGGGACGACAATTATGTTAGTAGAGCAGAACATGCATCTCGCGCTTTCTACCGTTCAAAGGGGATACGTCATCGAGAATGGAAGGATTATTCTGGAAGGAGAGAGTAATAGGCTATTAAAGGAAGACCACATGAGAAAGGCTTATTTGGGAATTTAGCTTCAGGTCACAGGCAATCCGTAGGAGAAAATCCACCCCAGCGGCAAAGAAATCGGATAAATTCATGCAGACATCTTCCCGCATGATTCACATTGGAAGTTAAGATGGAACTTAAAATGAAACATTTGAGTAGCCAGAGGGGTTGGGAGATCGTGGAGGAGAAGTGGCCTGATTTTAAAGGTAGAATTTTTAAAAATAGGCCAAAGAATCTCAATGAGATGTTGGAGAACACAGTCAGCAGAAACTCCAACCGAGTAGGATTGATTTGTGACGATCAAAAATTAACCTTTAAAGAATTTGATCAAATGGTAAATAAAATTACAAAGGGGTTACAAAAATATAATATCAAAAAGGGAGATCGTGTTTCTCTGCTTTTAGGGACTGGTCTGGAATTTCCTTTATCTTTCTTCGCCTTAATGAAACTGGGTGCTATCGCAGTTCCTTTAAATACTCGATTCAAAGGTGAAGAATTGTCTTATGAAATAAATGATTCGGGAAGCAAAATTCTCATTGTTGATCAAGAATATTGGCCGTATATTGATTCGATCAGAAATGAATTAAAGACAGTTGAAAGGATATTTTTCAACGGACTAGATGTTCCCAAAGGAGTTCAATCTTTTCTGGAACTGAAGGAGAATAAAGTAGACAAATTCACAAAAATTGAACCAAACGAAACAGATGATGCGGTCATCATGTATACTTCAGGCACGACGGGTAAACCCAAGGGGGCTATTTTATATCACCGGAGCCTGATAGCAACAGCAATGCATGTGAGTGATTTTATCGCTTATGAGCCTGAGGATCGAATCATATGTGTGGTCCCTCTTTTTCATATCACGGGTCTTGCCCAGATTATGCTTTCTCATATTTTCAGCGGCATCCCTTGCGTCTACATGAGAACGTTCAAGGTTAAAGATTTTTTGGAAATCATGTCTTCTGAAAAGATTACCAAGAGCATTAGCGTTATTAATATTCTTTGGTTGATGATTAATCATCCTGAATTCGACCATTATGATTTTAGTTCTTTCAAAATAGCCATGGTGGGTGGATCACCTGCCACGGAAGAGATGGTTAAAGGGATTTTGAATAAACTTCCTTATCTTAAGATAAGCGTCGGTTACGGTTTAACAGAGAGTGATGGTATCGTTTCATCAACCCCCTATGAGGAGGCCATTCGAAAAATAGAAGCGGCAGGTAAAATTCTCCCGTTGGTGGACGCAAAAATTGTGGATGAAGAGGAAAAAGAATTGCCACCCAACCGTGTGGGCGAAATTATCCTGAAAGGCGCAACCATAACGAAAGGGTACTGGAAGAATCCCGAGGCGACTAAGACGGCGATTGTAAGGGGTTGGTTGCATACAGGCGATATAGGGAAGCTGGACGACGAGGGTTATATCTATATTCTTGATCGCAAGAAGGATATGATTAATCGAGGAGGGGAAAAGATATTCTCTCTTGAAGTTGAAAATGTAATATCCAGATACCCGAAAGTGCTAGAAGTAGCGGTTGTGGGTGTCCCTGATAAATTTTTAGGTGAAGCAGTGAAAGCTGCGATCGTTTTAAGACCCGGACAAACTGCAGGTGAGGAGGAGTTTAAAAACTTTTGTGCAGAGCACTTGGCGGATTATAAAGTTCCCAAATACGTAGAATTTTTAGATTTACTACCCAGAAACCCAGCCGGTAAAGTCGTTAAAGGGAATCTTAAATATATTAAAAAGTAATTTGAGCAAAAACAAATTGTAAAATTAAAAGAGTTTCTATCTATGATACAAGGGGAATTTATGGATCCTACGAAATTAATCGCTTTAGTCACAGGGGCTTCCAGAGGGATTGGCAGGGCAATTGCTATAGGCTTGGGAAAGGAATGGGTCTCTGTTGTTATGAATTATCGATCAAGACTTGACTCCGCAGCAGAGGTTGCTAAGAAAATAGTAGATGCCGGAGGCAATGCTATTGTTGTTAAAGCCGATGTTGGAAATGACAATGAAGTGAGGGCAATGGTGGATCATGTGGTCGAGAAATGGGGAGGTATAGACATTCTTGTAAACAATGCAGGTATCCATAAAGGCGGTAGGATTCAAAAACTCACTTTTGAGGACTGGAACCTTGTCATCACCTCCTCGTGTGGTGGCGCTTTTCATTGCTGCAGGCGTATCGTGCCACTCATGGTAGAGAAGAAGTGGAGTAGGATTATCAACATTACTTCCTACGTCGCTCTTCATGGATATCCGGGGGACACCGCTTACGGTGCGGCAAAGGCAGGGCTTCTGGGCATTACCTTGTCACTGGCTAAGGAAGTTGCAAGCAAAGGGATTACCGTAAATGCTATTATCCCCGGGTATACTCCAACGGATATGACGGCCGGGCTTTTCGATAAACAAGAGAAGATTGATCGTGAAATTCAAAACATACCTTTACGTCGTCCTGGAAGGCCAGAAGAAATTGCGGATATGGTAAATTTTCTCGTGTTCAAAGGAGAGTACATTACCGGAACGGTCATCAGGGTTGACGGTGGGCTGGCAATGTAATGTGTATCATTTTGTTTAGAAGGTAGGTTCGCATGGATCATTTTATGATCACAAGGTTCAAGGAGGAGCAGAGATGGGGCTTAGAAATGCAAAACAGTACATTGAGAGCCTTCGAGATGGACGGGAAGTCTACATTCATGGCGAACGTGTCGAAGATATAACCCAACATCCTTCTTTACGTAAGGCCATCGATCATGGAGCTATTGATTATGAACTGGACAAGCGACCGGAACTCCACAATCTGCTTGTGACTCATTCGCCAAAAACCGGTAATGAGATCAGACGATATTTCGAGCTTCCGCGGACGGGCGAGGATCTGCTGAGAAGACAAGAACTGATAGAAACGACGACCAGAAACGGTGGCTCCGTCGTTATCTTCATGAAAGAGATTGGGACAGACGCCCTCAATGCCCTCAACATGGTCTGCTATGACATGGATAAGAAGTCCGGAACTGAATACTCGGACAGGGTTACCCGCTATAGGCAGTATCTTGAGGAGAACGATCTGAGTATGTCGGGCGCCGTGACTGATGTGAAGGGGGATCGGAAGCTCAGACCTTCGCAGCAGGAAATGCCTTATTATTATTTGAAAGTGGTTGAGCGAAGGAAAGACGGGGTGGTTGTTAAAGGTGCTAAAGTGCATACGACCTCTGCGCCGATCACAAACGAGCTGATCGTCCTGCCGACGAGGGCGATGACAGAGAACGATAAAGACTACTGCATTGCCTTTGGCATTCCCGTTAATACAAAGGGCGTCAAGATCATTTCCCGGTCTGAACGGGGCGACCTGGGTGTGTTCGACTATCCTTTGAGCTCGCGCCATGTGACCCTGGAAGCCATGACGATCTTTGATGATGTATTTGTGCCGAAAGAAAGAATATTCATGGATGGTGAATGGGAGTTTGCCGGCGCCCTGGCCAACTGTTTTGCCACGTGGCACCGGTTTACAGGCATCTCGTACAAGTATCCTTTTGCAGAGTTAATGATCGGGGCTGCGGGTTTGATCAGCGATTACAACGGTGTCCCCCATGCTTCACATATCCAGGACAGAATAACAGACCTTGTGATCTATGCACAATCGATCAAGACGTTTGGTCGAGCGGCAGCGCTGGAATGCGTGATCACCGAAAATAGAGTCGCCTATCCAAACCCGTTACTCTGCAACATTGGAAAGTATATTTTTGCAGCCAACTATCATGCGTCAATGAAGGCGCTTCAGGAAGTGGCAGGTGGTCTCGTCGTAACAGGTCCCACCGAAGCCGATTGCAGAAACCCAGCAACGCGTGGATTCATCGAGAAGTATCTCGGAGGACGAAGAGGGGCAGACGCCATAAGCAGGCTGAAGGTCATGAAGCTGATTCGGGACATGGGTTCTACGGAAGGTGCCGGCGAATGGTGGGTTGGAACTCTGCATGGCGAGGGTTCACTTCAGGCACAAAGACTCTCCATCTCGAGAGAATTTAACGTGAAGAAATGCGTGGACTACGTGAAGAACCTGCTGGAAATCGATGCAAAAATCAGGACTTGACCTTACATGCGCTGCCAAGTCAGGTGGTGCTTTTTTTCTGAAATAAGTGATTGACGGAAATGTCCAGTGAAAATAGTTAGATATCAGGCAGAGGTAGAGTCTCAATATGGGATTGTTGAGGGCGAACAACTTTTCCCATGCTTTGGAGATCCCCTTATGGGACTGACGAAGGAAGAAAAAGCGGTAGACCTGCGTTCCGTGAAGCTCCTATCACCTATCTCTCCTCCAAACCTTATCTGTGTCGGTCTGAATTATAGAGGGCATGCTAAAGAGGCCGGTGTCGATTTCTCGCCAAAACCATTGATTTTTTTAAAAGCGACCACATCAGTTTGTGGGCCCGGCGATTCAATTGTCCTTCCTTTTCATGATCCCGAAAAGATTGATTATGAGGTTGAGTTAGCAATCGTTATTGGTAAAAGAGCTAAATGGATCTCCAAAGAGAAAGTACCCGAGGTTATTTTAGGCTATACGATTGCTAATGACATCTCTAACAGGGGGGCACAATTTGGAGAAAGCCAGTGGGCTAGAGGAAAGAGCTACGATACGTTTTGTCCTTTAGGACCGGCTATTGTAACCGATCTTGACGGAGACAATCTTAACCTCACATGTAAAATTGATGGAAAAGTGATGCAGGCATCCAATACCTCTTACATGATTTTTTCAACTTGTCAACTTATCTCATATATCTCCGAATGTATGACGTTGCTTCCAGGTACAGTCATCCTAACCGGTACCCCTGAAGGGGTCGGCTTCGTACGAAAACCTCCGGTGTTTCTCAAGGAGGGCCAAATGGTTGAGTGTGAAATTGAAGGGATTGGTATTCTTTCCAATCCTGTGGTTCGGCAGGGGTAAAAGTGGAACATGTCACATCGAAAGATGGTATACCTATTGCGTATGAACGTTGTGGCAAAGGATTACCACTGGTCTTGATACACGGTGCAGCTGCCGATCATATGCGTTGGACGCCAATCCTTCAGGAACTAGAAAAACAATTTATGGTTTACGCGGTAGATCGTAGAGGTCGCGGTCAGAGCGGGGATGTCGAGCCCTATACGATAGAACGTGAATATGAAGATGTGGTTGCAGTCATTGATTCAATTTCTGATCCAGTGAACCTCCTTGGGCATTCCTATGGTGCCATATGCTCTTTGGAAGCTTCTCTTAAGACGTCCAACCTTCGAAAGCTCATTTTATATGAACCTCCAATATCTACGAATATTAAGAAAAATTACCCCCCCGATGCTATAGACAGAATGAATTCATATCTGCGTATTGGGGAACAGGAGAAAGCCTTGCTTATTTTTCTGCAGGAGATTGTCGGAATTCCACAGAATGAAATTAATATACTAAGATCCATTCCCAGTTGGTCTTCAAGGGTATCTGCGGCTCACACTATTCCCCGCGAGGAAGCAAGTGTAAACTCCTACATTCTCGACCCTCAACGGTTTTCCCATATGGCAACCCCTACATTACTTCTTCTTGGTGGTGACAGTCCTTCATTCTATAAAGCTGCGATCGAAACTCTAAAAAAATCTATTCTTCATAGTAGAATTGCAATGATGCCCGGACAAAAGCACGCAGCTATGGACACTGCTCCAGATCTATTTTTACGCGAGGTGATAGGATTCCTGACTGAGAAAAAATGATGGAGCAATTTAACGCTCAACTTTAAATAGGCACCCAAGGGGGCGGGGCTGGCCTTAAAAGATATTCAATTTTTCGAGACCAATAAGGCCTTTGCCGCCAACTATCTTGGTTGTGAAAAGGAACTGGATCTCAACCGAGACATCACAAATGTGAATGGGAGTGGAATCTCTCTGGGACATCCAGTAGGTTCTACAGGCTGTCGCATCCTGGTGACACTTCTTTACGAAATGGAAAGACAAGGCTTAAGTTTAGGAATCTCTTCTCTCTGTGCCGGTGGGGGAGTGGGTACAGCCATTCTCGTCGAACGCTAAAGGGTTTAATGATGGATGCCTTGCTAAAAGTCAATAACATCGAGGTTGTTTATAATGAGGTCATTCTCGTTTTAAAGGGGATTTCCCTGCAAGTCCCTGAATTTGGGGTGATCGCCTTATTGGGTGCCAACGGGGCTGGTAAGTCGACGACTCTCAAGGCCATCACCGGGATCCTTGAGACTCAGAATGGGGAACTCAAAGAGGGCACCATTGAATTTATGGGAAAGCCCATCCACAAATTAGATGCTGATCAGATTGTGAAGTTGGGGATCACCATGGTTCCCGAAGGAAGAAAGGTTTTTGATGATTTGACGGTGATTGAAAATCTCATGATCGGGGCCCATACGAGATCAGATCGTTCGTCATTAAAAAAAGATCTGGAAATGATCTATGGTAATTTTCCTATTTTGGCTAAGAGAAGAGATCAACTTTCTATTTTTCTTTCTGGTGGAGAACAGCAGATGTTGGTCATCGGCCGTGCTCTCATGTCGAGGCCGAAATTGATGATGCTGGACGAACCCTCCCTTGGCCTCGCTCCCCTTTTGGTCAAAGAAATCTTCGATATTCTAAAGACGATTAACCAGGCCCAAAGAACAGCCATTCTTCTGATTGAACAGAATGCCCGTATTGCACTGAACTTCTCTCAGTATGGATATATCATGGAAAATGGAAAGGTCGTCCTCGATGGACCCTGTAAAGACCTCATGGAGAACGAGGATGTGAAGGAGTTTTATCTGGGGATCACGGATGAGGAAACGAAGAAGAGCTATGCTGAAGTAAAACACTACAAACGGCGTAAGCGATGGTTGTCCTAATAGATAAATGACACGGTATCAATTTGCTTGTTTGAAAGATTTGAAACGAAAATTAAGAGAGGAGGGTTACCAAGCACCAAATCACAAGCACCAATCCTCAAATAAATTCCAATACCGAAAATTCGAAATTTCAAACAAGAGTTTTAGATGATTGGAGATTGGGATTTCGAATTTATTTGGAATTTGTGATTTGGAATTTGGAGTTTTAAGCCTCCAAGGAGGTCAGAGTTCCCAGGAGGCATACGATTTTCAAAAGAGCTAAAGGGCTAAACTGCTACAGAAAATGGATCAACTCGAGATTAAAAATTTAACCCTGGAATTTGGTGGCATTGTCGCGCTGCAACAGGTCAATATGAAGGTCAGAAAAGGGGAGATCCACGCAGTGATCGGCCCCAACGGTGCAGGGAAGACCTCTCTTTTTAACTGCATCAACGGGGTCTATAAGCCTTCGGAAGGAAATATTCTTTTTGAAGGCAATTCCATTCTCAACGAAAAGCCACATCGAATAGCGAGCTCTGGCATTGCCAGGACTTTTCAAAACATTGAACTCTTTCGCCATATGAATGTCATTGATAACCTGCTGCTGGGTCGACATCACCGATTCCGCTCAGGACCTCTCTCAGGCATTTTCTTTTACGGGAGAGCGCTGAGGGAAGAGATCCATCATCGCCAAAAGGTGGAAGAGGTGATCGATTTTCTGGAGATTGAGAAGGTTCGGAAAAAAATCGTGGGTGCCCTTCCTTACGGAATTCAGAAAAGGGTTGAACTGGGACGGGCCTTGGCCATGGATCCAAAGATCCTGTTGCTGGATGAACCCACCTCCGGGATGAATGTGGAGGAGACAGAAGATATCGCTCGGTTCGTATTGGATATCAAAGAGGAACTGGAGATCACCGTCATCATGGTAGAGCATGACATGGGAATGGTGATGGATATCGCCGATTGGATTACGGTCCTCAATTTTGGGTCCAAGATCGCCGAAGGGACCCCCGCAGAAATTCAAGCCGACCCAAAGGTCATTGAGGCCTATCTGGGCGGGGAAGATTAATCTGGAAGAGTGATGTCATGGAAGAAGATACTCTCCCTAAACTTTTTCTGAGAAACGTAAACCAGTATCGTGATCGGGTGGCCCTCCGCGAAAAAGATCTTGGTATCTGGAAGCGGGTGACTTGGAGGGATTATTACGAGCATGTCAGGGATTTCGCCATGGGACTGAAAGCTCTGGGGTTTGAGCTTGGGGATAAGGTGGCCATCCTGGGAGATAATTGTTGTGAGTGGATTTATGCGGACCTGGCCGCCCAGTCTCTCTTAGGCATTGCCGTGGGGATCTATCCGACGGATGTGGCCAGCCAGGTGAAGTATATCCTAAAAAATTCTGATTCCAAATTTGTCGTCACGAGAGATCAGGAGCAGGTGGATAAGGTCCTTCAGGTCAAGGATGAACTTCCCCTTCTGAAAAAAGTGATCGTCATTGATATGAAAGGCCTCAGAAGATATAAGGATCCGCTGATCATCGGTTTTGAAGAGACAGAAAAAATGGGTCGGGCCTTGCATGAGCAGATGCCTCACTTTTTTCAAGAGAGCATCCACTCAACGCGAGCGGAGGAAGTAGCCATCATCGTCTACACTTCAGGGACCACGGGTGACCCCAAAGGAGCCATGATCAGCCATAAAGGGATGATCAGCATGGTGAGAGGACTTTCCCAGATTCTGGACTTCAGATCGAGTGATTCTGTCGTTTCTGTTCTCCCTCTCTGCCACATTGCAGAACAGATGTTTTCGCTAATCTTCCCCATGTATGTAGGGTACACCGTCAATTTCGCCGAAAGCGTCAACACCCTCCAGGAAGATATGAAAGAGATTTCTCCCACAGCCTTTCTGAATGTTCCTCGCATCTGGGAGAAAATGCATTCAAATATCATGATTCGAATGCAGGATGCGGTCTTCTTCAAGCGATGGATCTTTAAAGCGATGGTGCCCATCGGTGAACGGGTCTCCCAATACAGACTGGAGAATAAACCTGTTCCGTTGCATTGGAGATTCTTGCATTGGGTCGCCTATCTCTTCCTCTTCCGTGCGCTCAAAAACCAGTTAGGGCTCTTGCAAACCCGCATCTTCGTCAGCGGAGCCGCTCCCCTCTCACCTGATCTGATCATGTTTTATCACTCCGTAGGGGTCCCGGTTCGTGAATGTTACGGGATGACAGAGATGAGCGGCATCTCCTTCATGCCGAAAGACCATGAGATCAGGGTCGGTGGTGTGGGCAAACCGATCCCAGGTGTTGAATTTAAATTAGGTGAGGATGGGGAAATTTTTCAGAAGGGGGATTTGGTTTTTGTCGGTTATTATGGCAATCCGCAGGCCACACAAGACACGATCGTGGACGGCTGGCTTCACACCGGTGATGTGGGTCAGGTAGATGAAGAGGGAATTCTCTACCTCACAGACCGAAAGAAAGACATCATCATCACGGCAGGTGGGAAAAACATCGCTCCTTCGGAGATTGAAAACAAACTTAAATTCAGTCCTTTTATCAAGGAGGCCATTGTGATCGGCGATCGGCGAAAATATCTCTCTTGTCTGATTCAAATCGATCTCGAAAACGTTTCAAACTGGGCACAGAATAATAAGATCGCTTATACTACTTATAAAAGCCTTGCGACTCATCCGGATGTCAATAAACTGATCGGAAAGGAAGTGGAGGAGGTCAATAAGCATTTTTCCCGTGTTGAGACGATCAAAAAATTTAAGATCCTTGAGAAAGAGTTGGACCCGGATGATGAAGAACTGACGGCAACCATGAAGGTCAAAAGAGCCGTGATTGAGAAAAAATTTAAGGATATCATCGAGGCCATGTATTAAGTTTCAAACAAGGAGCAACACAGTGAAATCAGGATTATTGTTCTTTATTCAGTTGTTCGCGAGCGGCATTGCCGTGGGGTGTCTCTATGCTCTGATCGCCTTGGGCTTTGTACTCATCATCAAGGCCACGGATATTCTGAATTTTGCTCATGGCGAAGTGATCATGATCTCCTCCCTCCTCTGCTACTTTCTGATGGCCAAGTATCATTTTTCTTTCTTGACGGCCTCTTTGGTCACCGTTTTAATCGCTGCCTTACTGGGTATTTTAACCGAGAGAGTGGTCCTCAGGCCCATGCTGGGTGAACCCATCTTTGCGGTCGTCATGATCACCATCGGCCTGAGCATCTTTCTTAGAAGCATGGCTGGCATCATTTTTGGCCATGACAATTATGTCTTTCCTTCTCCCTTCCCGAAGGAACCGATTCATTTAGCGGGGGCCACCCTTTCCATGACACAGATATGGGTCATGATCTGCACCGCCCTATTAGTGTTCATCTTTTTCATCTTTTTTAAATACTCTCGTATGGGTCTCGCCATGAGAGGGACGGCCAATAATCAGGAGACCGCCTTATTGATGGGCATCAGCACGAAGCGCATCTTTGCCATGGTCTGGGGGATTGCTTTTGTGACGGCTGCTATTGCAGGTATCTTCCTTGCAAATGTGATGGTGGTCAACATTGGGTTGACCTTCACAGCGATCAGCGCCTTTCCAGCCATTATCTTGGGAGGCCTGGAAAGTATCCCCGGTGCAATCATCGGGGGGCTGGCCATTGGGGTCATTGAGAATTTGGCTGGAGGATATTTGGACCAAATGATTGGTGGTGGGGTGAAGGATGTGACGCCCTTTGTGGTCCTGTTTTTAATGCTGATGTTCAAGCCTTACGGCCTCTTTGGAAAAGAAGAGATTGAAAGGGTCTAGAGTGGCTATCCGAAGCAAGACATTCCGAGAAAGTTATTATGAGGATATCAAACTGTTTCAGACCATCTGGATCCGAATCTGGATATCCCTCTTTTTGTTGATGCTGGCCACCTTGCCTTTATGGGGCAACCCTTATGTGATTTATCTGATCAACCTTTCCTGCATTGCTGTGGTCGCTGCCTTGGGACTTAATCTTCTCATTGGCTACACGGGCCAAATTTCTTTGGGCCACGCCGCCTTCATTGCCATCGGAGCTTACACCACAGCCATTCTTTCGACTAAAGTTGGCCTTCCCTTCTGGGCTTGTTTGCTTGCCAGCGGAGGAGTGACAGCCATCGTTGGCTTTGGCCTCGGCATTCCCTGTCTGAGACTCAAGGGACTTTATCTCGCCATGGCCACAATGGCCTTCGGCGTTGTGATAGATTTTGTAGTCATCACTTGGGGAAAGCTGACAGGAGGCGTTCGGGGTATTAATGTAACGAAGGTTTCCATTTTTGGTTATCCCTTGGATTCGGACAATAAAATGTATTATTTTCTCATGGTGTTGACCATTCTAACTGTCCTGGCCATCAAGAACTTAGTCCGCACCCGAATCGGCCGAGCCTTTATTGCCATTCGTGACCGGGATATCGCTGCAGAGGTGATAGGAGTCAATATTACGGCCTACAAGGTGATGGCCTTCACCATCAGCTCTTTCTTTGCAGGGATTGCAGGAGCGATGTATAGTTATACGATGGGCTACATCCATCCAGAACACTTTACCTTGCTTCTTTCTGTTCAGTATTTGGCAATGATCATTGTGGGTGGATTGGGAACGATTCTGGGTTCTATCTTTGGGGCCGTCTTTATCGTCCTCGTCCCCGAACTGATTAAGGCTATTGCCCGAGCTTCAGAGATGCTCATTCCAGCCCTGAAGGGAAAATATGATGAGGAATGGAACATCGCTGCCTTTGGACTTTTGATCATGATTTTTCTGATCTTTGAGGCGAATGGACTCTATGGGATCTGGGGTCGAATTAAAACCAGTTTTAAAAATTGGCCGTACACGTATTAAGGAAGTACTCATTCAAAATCTTTTTATTTAAGGAGGTGCTTTATGAAGGGAAGAGGAATGTGGATGGGGTTGTTGGTTTTCTTTTTGGTTTGTCTTTTGGCTATCCCCTGCTTCGGTCAACGGGGTGTGACCAAGGATACGATCAAGATGGGATTGATCCTGGTCAAAACAGGGCCTGTGGCGGCCTTGGGTCTTCCCAACGGGACCGGAATGGTCGATTATTTGCAATATCTCAATGATACCGCGGGAGGAGTAGCCGGGAGGAAGATCGAGGTCATTTGGGAAGATGATTCATTCGAAGCTCCCAAGTCTGTGGCCGCCCTTAAAAAATTAATCACACGAGACAATGTCTTAACCGTCATTACCACAGGGGGCTCCCAACAGACCATGGCCAACTTGGAAAACATCAATCAATATAAATTGCCCAATATCCCAAATGCCTTGATGAAGGAGTTTTACGATCCCTTCCAACCTTATATCTTTGCGATGGGCGCTACTTATGAGGCCCAGTTCGAATGCATTGTGGATTATATTTTTAATGACCTCAAAGAGAAAAATCCACGCATTGGAGTCGTCTATGAAAAGAAAGAGTACGGGATTAAGGGAATGGAGGCAGTGAAAAAGAGGGCGAAGGCGTATGGGGTTGACCTGGTTTCTGAATTGGCTCTGCCTACAGGAGCTGTGGATGCCAGCTCTCAAGTCCTTGCTCTGATGAACGACAAGGTGGATTATGTTGTCACCTGTCTTCTCCTTCCTCCGACGATCACCTATTTGAAAACTGCCGAGAAATATAACTATTGGCCAAAGCATGTCTTCGGCTTCAACTGGGCAACCGACGATATGATCGTCAAGGCCTGCGGGGAAGCTGCAAAAAACTATATCGGTGTCAATTTCGTTGGTGCCTGGTGGGATGAGTCTCCAGGCATCAAGTTGGTCCGTCAAATTGCACAGAAGTACAACCGGACGGAAATCGGATTGACCTCGCTTTACGTTAATGGAATTGGGGTCTCAATGCTCTTTGGAGAGGCCTTCAAGCGTGCGGGGAGAGACCTAACCCCAGATAGCCTGAAAGCTGCTCTCGAAACATTTAAGGAGTTTAGTACAGGAGGGGTCTTCCCGCCGGCCACCTATACTTCCAAAAGCCATGCTCCTCACGAGATGGTCAAATTTTTTAAGGCAGATGTGGCCAACAAACGGTTAGTGGCCCTCACAGATTGGCGCAAACCTAAAGAGATGAAATAAAATTCAGACAGACCGATATTCAAAATAAAACCAGTGGGACAGACCCTTTGCCTGTGCCACTGGTTTAAGATGATGAATCATTGCGGCAAATGTCCCATTAGAAATTCTATCAAAAGTACAATATAGAATCCTTCTTTTTAATCTGATAAAAAGGAAAGAGGATGAAGATTGAAAAAGACCTCTATGCCTATCTGTGGCTCGATCCGTATGAGAATAACTGCAATACTTATCTGGTCCGTGGAGAGGTGACGGTTCTTATCGATCCAGGCCATTCCCGTCATGTTCCCAATCTCTTTCATCAGATGGAAGGAGATGGAATTTCTCCGGAAGAGATCGATCTTGTCATCCTGACCCATTCTCATCCAGACCATTTTGAAGGCCTCGAAGCCTTTATGAATAAACCGGTCAAGATAGCGATGAACCAGGAAGAGGAACGCTACCTTCTGGAGAGTGGGAAACTCCTCTTTGAAATGATGAGGCAACCCATGCCTGAATTTCGAATCGATTTCTATTTGAAGGAAGGAGAGCTCCATTTGGGTAAAGAGCTCTTTCAAATCTACCAGACCCCGGGTCATTCCCCTGGCTCCCTTTCGATCCACTGGCCGGAGAGGAAGGTCCTCTTCACCGGCGATCTCGTTTTTTATGGCGGCATTGGAAGAACAGACTTTCTGGAAGGCAATTCCAAATTAATAAAGGAAAGTATCGAAAGGATGTCCCATTTGGATACGGAGCTCTTGCTTCCGGGCCATGGAGAGATGGTGATGGGGAGGGAGATGGTTCTTCAGAACTTCGAATTCATACGACAGAATTTTTATGCTTACTTATAAAACCCTCAACTGTTCTTTGATCTCCTCCAATTTCATCTTGTTGGAATAATCCAATTTCTCATTTTCTTTTTTCCAGAGTTCGCCCCCTTCGAATTTGGGTTCCACCGCGCTCCCATAGATGCCATCTCTTCTCAAGGCCTCTGCGAATTGAACCCTCACCCTCTCTCTAAGCTTCGCCTTTTCACCTTGATATTGGGAAAGCAGATGGTGAAATTTTTGTTTTACCTCATCGATACTCCGTTGCTTCAATGATTCAATCCCCTTGAGGGTTCTTTTATCATCGTTATCCAGAGAGAGGGTATCGATCCATTGAGAGAGAAGAAGTTCTTTCACCGTGGTCGCTGTCTTCTTCTCCATTCTTTCAATCTGCTTCAGAATTTCATTCAAGGAGAGGCCCCCCTCCCGGTACCGGTGAAAGAGGCTGGTCGCTTTCTGCAAGACCTCCTTTTGCTTGAACTCCTCTTTTTCCTTTTCGGAGATGGCAAACTTTTTTGTTCTCTCCATCGCCAATTCTAAGGTGGATTTAATCTCTCCCATGGATGAACCTTTCCTTCAGACAAAAAAGAGACCCCAGGTAAAACTGGGGTCTCTTTCTCTTTTTGCCTAACGAGTTTCCACTTAGGCCACCAGAACCGTCACGTCCGTCGCCTGTGGACCCTTCGGACCTTCTGAGATCTCGAACTCCACCTCATCGCCTTCGTAAAGGGTTTTGAATCCATCCTTCTTAATGGCTGAGAAGTGAACGAATACATCACTTCCATCATCTCTGGAAATGAATCCGTAGCCCTTCTTCTCGTTAAACCATTTGACACGACCTTTGGCCACTACAACTCACCTCCTCTCTTTCTGCACTGACGTAAGTTGTAATAGCCTTTGGTCCTTACTAAAAAAGCCACAAAAGTGTGGGTTCAAACTTTTGTGGCTTTTTTTATGATCCAAACAACTACTCCTTACAACTTACAATGGGTAAATTATGGGAAATTCATTTTTAAAAGTCAAGTCTTTTTTTAATCTGAAAGAATGGATTTACGGAATGAAACCGTTGAGGCATAATAGGTTGAAGAAAAGGACAAGAACGATATGTTTTTTAAGGTTAGTTTTTGGTGGATCATTCTCTTCATACTCTTTTTTCACATTCCATACTCATTTTCAGAAGAAGTCTATCGTTGGACGGATGAAAGGGGAACCGTCCATTTAACAGACGACGACTCCAAGATTCCTGAACGATATGCTGATCAAGCAGAAAGAATAGAAGTACAGGAAGAGACTTTGAAAGAGGTTGAGAAAATTGAAAAACTGGAGGAGGGGCCTGACCGAGTAAAGGATTATTTAGAGAATATTGAGAAGAAGATAGAGATGAAGAAAAACATGGAAAAAAAGATTTCTGAGTTGGAAGAAGAATTAAGATTGTCTGAGGAGAGTTTAAAAAGGATCGAGGAATATGAAAGGGAGTACTACCTTTATTATCAGCCATTCAGGGATCCAAGGACGGGGAAATGGGTTCCTGTCGCTTCGCCCTTTTATGAAGAAAAGAAGAGGTTAATAGCTAAGATTGATGCCATCCAGGCTGAAATAAAGAGGATTCAGGAGAAACTTTCGCAATTAATGAGGAGCTTATGAAAAATGATAATTTATTGAAATTAAAAGAGAAATTTAATATTTTTTCATGCCTATCCGGTTCGTACAGGTAAAAACATAACTACTACAACCTATGGTGGTGACGAAACTTGTCAACATTTTCCAGTACAAGGTTTACTATTTTTTCTCTATTAATTCTATCTTTTGGCAACAGGCCCGAATGCTGGGTAATTGTCTACCGATTTTAAATTTACGTTTAAAATCGTCGCTATTAATATCTTCAAGGTCTTTCCATGAAAAACCAAAATAATTCCCGAGATAATTAAAAGTCTCAGGATCGGGAATATGACAACAGATATCCTTTTCAAGGAGATAAGTAAAACCTTGCGGGTCTCTTGGATCTCTTATTATTCTTATGCGTTTATCTTTATTTATTAATCCTTTTATGAAGTTAGAATGTTGTAGAGCAAAGTATATCCAATATATTATGCAAATGCCAAGTATGAAAAACACTATCAATCTATATGAGTCCATTTTTCTTACCTCATCTAAAGTACCTGGGAATAACGTGAAAATAAGTGATAAAAATCCCATAGCACCAAAAATTACATCAGAGAATTTCATAACCCACCTCCATATTGAGATGAGTTATCCGATGTTAAAAATGTCCAAAAAGTCAATGAAATTCCGGCTTTTTACTACAAATAATAAGCAACTTTTGTCACCACTACCTATAGTGGTTTTTTTATGGCTTTCTGTATCAACCGGATAGGCATATATTTTTTTTCTTGACACAATAAACATATTGTATTATATTGTATTTCAAATTGGTTAGAGGGGGTTTTTTTGGCACAGAAAAAGGTTGCACGTACCATTTACCTTAAAGATGAACAATTGGAGGCTTTGAAGAGGTTATCCGAGAAGACCAAAGTCCCCCAGTCCGTTTATGTCAGGGAGGCTTTGGATATGCTATTGGAGAAATATTCTGAACAACTGAAATTTGAATTTACAGAGTATTTCAAAGGGTAATTTCTTTTAAAGCCTCTCAGGGTTGGAAAGGGAAGACAACGTGGCAGATCGTTTCCGATTAAATTATTTAAAATCGACAGGATTAGAAAGATCAGACTTTGATGAATCTTTCTTATCCCATCATAACAGAAAAATGACGAGTCCCCCCTCTCCCCCTCCAGAATACAATATTCCAGAGACCTTCTCATCCGAAGCCATCCTCAAACAGGCCAAAGTTGATCTAAAACATCCCGATCCGCAAGTAAGAATTTTGGCGATAAAATATTATTTAGAAAAATCTTATCCCTCCATTCCCGTGGCTCTACTGCAGGAAATTTTATCTGATCGAGACCCAGATGTCAGAACCGAAGCACTCCGTTCCCTTATTAAATTTAGAAGCCCCATCGTTTCCCCTTTATTAAAAAAATATCTTAAAGATATCGATCCAAGGGTCAGGATCGCTGCCCTCCGAGGGATGTTCCAATATCAGGAAAAAATCGATCTAAACATTTTCCTTCAATTCTTGAGCGATGAATCTACTTGGGTGAGACGGAAAGTAGCCACCTTATTAGGGTGGACACAAATAGAGGGTGTCCTTCCGATCCTGGTGGAGTTGTCAAGGGATCAAGATCCAATGGTGAGAAGGGCAGCTCTCTTTTCTCTGGCCACCCTTTATCCTGATGAGAGTGAGAATCGCTTGATGGAGACCATGACCGATTCAGACCCAGGTCTTCGAAAATGGGCGAAGATGACTTTAGAGAAAATAGTGGCTAGACCGTTGAAAAGGAAAACGGCTTCTCTTACGAACCGAGGTTGAGGACGAAAAAAGTATCCATGGCAACTCAATCGCCACCTCTTATTCAAAAGGCTCAGATTTTAGGAGACAAGGTCTACTCGCCGATGGCCTTTGCCAAGATCCTTGGGATTTCAAAACACGAGCTCCTTGAGAAAGAGGCTAAAGGAATCCTTCCTCCTGCAAAAAGGGATTCCAATCAGGAACGTTGCTATAAGCCAGAGGAGGTCAGCAAGTATCGGACCTACCTGGGACTCCCTTCTCCCCTCAAATCCATCCGAAAACAGCTTTTCCTCAACTTTAAAGGAGGGACAGGAAAAAGCACGATCTCCGCCTCTTATGGTTTTCGCCTTGCCCAGATGGGAGTCCGGACACTCTTGATCGATTTGGATCCACAAGGCCATCTGACCCAATGCCTGGGCCTCAACAATCAACAGTTTCCCAAGACCCTGTTCCATGCCTTGATCGAGAAGGAAGAGATCGAAAAGATCATCATCAAAACGGATCTCCCCACATTGGATATCATCCCCTCCAACCTGAATCTCTCACCGGTGGAGCTCTCACTCTTTTCGATGAATTCAAGAGAGTTCCGATTGAGGAGGCTCATCAGTTCCGTGGAGAAGAACTACGAACTGATTGTGATGGATGCCTCCCCCAGCATCGGGCTCTTAAATCTCAATGCGATCCTCGCCTCCAATGATCTCATCATCCCCGTCTTAGCCGATTTCCTTTCCTACCATGGGCTCAAGATTCTTTTCGAGACCCTCTCCACGATCGAAGAGGATTTTTCTTTTGTCTTTGAGAATATCTTCATCTTCCTGAACCGTTACAATGAGTCCCATCGAATCTGCAAACGTTCAAAAAAGGCACTGGAAACCCACTATGACAAGTACCTCCTCAGCACAGTGATTCGCCAGGATACAAAGATTGCAGAGGCAACCAGTCAAGGGACTCCGATCTTTCTATTCGCCCAATCGTCAAAGGGTGCGGCGGATATCCAGAGCCTGATCGATGAAATATTAGACCTGAAAGGAGCTGATCATGTCGGATGAATTCACCAACAATGTCGCACAAAAATTCCCCAACACGCTGAACAAAGAACCGATTGAAAGGCCTTGGGATGTGGCGGAACCCAGATCCATCTCTCCTTTGAAGAAATCTGTGGAAGAGCCTAAAAAGGATGATTTAACAGAGCGAATCGATACGCTTTATTCTGAACTTCGTTCCTCTTTGACGGTGCGATCCGCCCTGGAATTTGATCTGAAGAAGGCCAATCGAATTCTGGAAGAGGTGAACCGGGTCAAAGCGGAAGTGGAAAAGATTATCGAGATGTTAAGGGTGATGGATGAATACATGAAAGAACGAATTAAATAATCTCCTTCCCTCCCTTTCCCAGGGGCGGGAAAGGGAGAATGAAGGAGGGCCGAGTGGCTGAGGAGGATACAGGATGAAGCCAAGAAGTCAGGTGGTCACGGCCGATGGATTCGATATGAATGTCGCCGAAAAGATGCCGAAGATCAGAAAGCTGGAAGAACCCCTTCCTTTACCTCTGGAAGTGGAACCCCAGCCGCTGCAAGAAGATCATCGCGAGCCCGTACCGAAAATGAGATCTCCGGAGAAGCAAACAGAGAGGAAGGTGATCTTCGAATCTCCTAAGAAAGGGATCGAAACAGAACAGAGTCTGGATGTTCTGAAATTGATCGAAGACCTTCATGCCCAGCTTCTCGCCGCGGCCCAAACCAAGAGGGCTCTGGAGATGGACCTGACTTCCTACCAGAAGACCCTCCATCAATTGACCCAAGACAATCAAGAATTACGGCGCCAACTGGAGGCCCTGAGCAGAGAACATCACAGGCTCAAAGAGTTCCAGTCTGAATCGATCTATCTCCAAGAGGAGAATACGGACGCTCTGGAGAGAATCAAAGAGTTCCAACAGGAATTGAGAGAGATGAGGGAAGCCTTGAACAAAGTCACTCAGGAAAGAGAGGAAGCCTTCGATCGAATTCGCGACCTGGAACCCCAGATAGAACAGAATGAAGTGGTTAAAATCAAAGGAAAGTTAAAGGAGAGAGAAGCCTCCCTTTTCTCTGAGGAGAACCGAGAAATCCAATCCAAACTGGAGGAGACCCTCGCCCAGAATATGGATCTGGAGAGAAAGTACGAAACCTTGAAGAAATCCTTTAACGAAGTCAGAGAATCTCTCACCTTTTTAAGGGATTCCTGTAAAGCGAATTACTACAACCTGTCGGAGAACCCTGAATAAAATTAAAAATCATTGACATCCTCCAGTAATTAAGTTATAAGGTACGACAATAGACTACATATTGACTCGCCATTATTATCCCCTCTCGGTACCTGTTCCACACAGAAGGGATCATTTCATTGGAGAATCTGTTTGAAGATTCGATTAATTGATCCAGCCTACGAACACCCTTACATCAGCCATTCACAAAAAGTGATTAAGAACATCTGGTTTGCCCACCTCACGCTGACAACGCTGGCCGCACTCACCCCTCCGGATATTGAAGTGAAGATCACGGATGAGAATGTAGAGCCGATCGATTTTGAAGAGGATGTGGATCTGGTCGGCGTGACTGGAATGGTGATGCATGCCCCCAGGGCTTATCAGATTGCACAGAGATTTCGTCAGAGAGGGATCCCGGTCGTCATGGGTGGGCCTCATGCCTCGAGCCTTCCTCTCGAAGCCAAGGAGTATGTGGATGCTGTGGTGATTGGTGAGGCGGAGAATGTCTGGGAAGGGTTGATGGAAGACTTTAAGAACGGATGTCTAAAACCTTTCTATCAAGCGGAGGCTTTCTGCTCGATGGAAAGGCTTCCCTTTCCGAGGCTCGATCTTCTTCGTAAAGATGCTTACATGACGATCAACTGTGTCCAAACGACCCGGGGCTGTCCTCACCAATGTGATTTTTGTCATGTCACGCATTTTTTTGGAAAGACTTACCGCTGTCGGCCGGTGGATGAAGTGATTGAAGAGGTGAAGCGGTTAGAAGGGGATTTCCTTGTCTTCATCGACGACAACATCGCCGGGAACCGCCGTTATGCCAAAGAGCTCTTCACTCAATTAAAACCCCTCAAAAAGAAATGGGCCAGCCAGGCCAGTATGACCCTGACCCGGGACCCCGAACTTCTGAAACTCGCTGCAGAGAGTGGATGCGTCTCTTTGTTCATCGGAGTCGAATCCCTTTCTTCGGAAAACTTGAAGGATGTGAACAAATCCTTTAATCAAGCCTATCAATTTGAGGAAGCCATGAAAGCCGTTCACGACCATGACATCATGATCCTGGCTGGGTTCATTTTTGGATTGGATCATGATGATGAAGGGGTCTTTGAAAGGACGCTTCGATTCTGTGAACGGAATCGAATTGAACTGCCCAGTTTTTTCCTTCTCACCCCCTTGCCCGGGACCGCTTTATTTCAAAGGATGGAGTCAGAGGGAAGACTTATGCATAAGGATTGGGGTCAATATAATGGAGCCACCGTCGTTTTCAAGCCGAGGTTGATGACCGAAGAGACACTTCAGCGTGGATTTAATTGGGTATGCAAAGAGGGCTATTCTTGGGGTTCCATCTTTAAGAGAGTTTTTCATCCGCAACAACGGTTTTTCACTCGGGTACTTTCCAATATTGCCTATCGTAGCATTGCACAGAGGACACCCGAGGGTTATCTCCCCAGCCTTTCACGAATTTTGCAGAGGATGAACGATACCATCCCTCTCCAGAATACTCGGGACTTAATTCAGCGGGTGGGGGAGAAGATTGCAGAGAAGAAACTTCTGATTGGCCAAAAAGCAGCCGATACGCTTAAACTCTATTCGGTTTATAATGAACGGCTTAAAACCCTTTTTGTCAGACTTGAAGGGTCGATGGATCGGGAGGGAGCTAGGGAGTTGGTGAAGAGGCTCAAAGGGGTTTTAAACGTTGAGATCCAAAAAGTCATCCTTGACTTTAAAGATGTTGGAGCATTTTCCTCAGAGGCGATCGCCCTGCTCTCCAGAAAAGGTCTTCTCCAGACCGAAGAAGGAAAACTCTGGATCTCAGTGAACGCACCGAATATTAATGGTTAGTTTTCCTACCTGCCTGTTGAGAAATCAGAAAGAAGCACTTTTCTTATCTTGAAAATCTGCGAGCTGCTCTCTGTCTTCTCCTTCTCGCCTCCTGTTGTTTTCTTTTCTTTTTCACGGAAGGTTTCTCGTAGGATCTTCTTTTCTTCAATTCCTTCAAGATCCCATCCCTGGCGAGTTGGCGCTTCAAGGTTTTGATCGCATTCTCGATCTGGTTGTTTTGAACTTTAACTTCCAACGACCTCTCCTTTACCTTTCGTAAATCGGGTTACCTGTTCCTATCCCTTCTGCCCTTGAACTCACCACCCCTTGTTTTCTGAGGTCTGGCCTCACTCACGATCAAGGTCCGGTCCATAAAGGTCTTTCCATTGATGAGGGAGATTGCCTTCTCCGCCTCCGTATTGGAGGTCATCTCCACAAAACCAAATCCTCTGGACCTTCCTGAATACGAATCAGTAACAATTTTGGCGGACTGAACTGCTCCTGCTTCAGAGAAAAGTTTCTTCAGATCCTCTTCTGAAGCTCCAAAGGCAAGGTTTCCCACATAAAGTTTTAAATTCATCTTCTTTCTCCTCCATCAATTTAAAACCCCCAGGACTTTCTAAAGAGCCTCTGGGGGTTCCCAAAAACTTTTTACAAAGTTCAGTTATCTGTATTTATGGACTAAATTTCAAAATCTGTCAAGTTAAATTCTTGACTCTGGTAATTTTGTATATTTTTGATTTATTTGACCTTTCTAACTTTCCTCCGGGTGCACCCCCAAAATTATTTCTTGAATGTAATAAAAGTTTGACATTTATTTTCACTTCATTTATATATAGGACGAACTTTGTGAAAAATTTATCAGAAAGGAGGAGGAGAGATTGCATAAGATAACATACAAAAGGGAAATGGCTGAGAAAACGGTGTGCCATTTTAAAGTAGAGGCACCCCGAATTGCTCGGAAGGCAAAGCCAGGACAGTTTGTCGTGTTAAAGGTCAATGAAACTGGGGAGAGAATTCCTTTGACCATGGGAGGAACAGATCCAGCGACAGGGTTGATCGACCTGATCTTTCAAGTCGTTGGAAAGTCAACTGCCCTCCTGAGAACCCTCAATGTAGGCGATTCTATCCAGGATATCATCGGACCATTGGGAAAGCCGACTCATGTCGAAAAGATTGGGACGGTGATCTGTGTGGGCGGTGGAACAGGGGTTGCCGTGATGTACCCGATCACCAAAGCCTACAAAGAGGCAGGGAACAACGTGATTGCCATCATTGGTGCTCGAACGAAAGACCTCCTGATCTTAGAGGATGAGATGAAGGCAGCCAGTCACGATCTGAGGGTGACGACGGATGATGGAACTTATGGTCATCACGGATTCGTGACCGATGTCCTTCGCAAAATTTTAGATGAACAGAAGGATGTGAAATTGATCGTGGGGATTGGCCCTGTACCCATGATGAAGTTTTTATGCAAGCTGACAAAGGAATATGGGGTCAAGACGATGGTGAGTCTAAATCCCATCATGGTGGATGCAACAGGAATGTGCGGAGCCTGTCGGGTCACGGTGGGAGGTAAGACAAAATTTTGCTGTGTGGATGGCCCGGAATTTGATGGCCATGAGGTCGACTATGATGAACTGGTAAAACGGCAAAGGGCCTATCTCACAGAGGAGAAGGTATCCATGGAACAATTTACGGTGGCAGGAAGATAAGGGGGTTTGAGATGGCAGAAGAAAAAGAGAAAGAGAAGAAACCAAAAGTCCCAAGGCAGAAGATGCCTGAGCAGGAACCCAAGGTGAGGGCGAGGAATTTTGACGAGGTCCCTTTTGGATACACACCCGAACTGGCCCAACTGGAGTCGAGTCGCTGTCTTCAATGTAAAAAACCGAAATGTATTGAGGGATGCCCGGTAGAAATCGATATCCCGGCTTTTGTCAAACTTATTTCGGAAGGGGATTTTGGCGGGGCGGCTCGGAAATTGAAAGAACGCAATAGCCTCCCCGCAGTTTGTGGACGCGTCTGTCCTCAAGAGGACCAGTGTGAAAAGATTTGCATCGTTGGGAAGAAGGACCAGCCCGTTGCCGTCGGCAGATTGGAGCGATTTGCTGCAGATTGGGAGAGGACGAAAGGAGAGGTTACCATTCCTGAAAAAGCTCCCCCTACCGGTAAAAAAGTGGCGGTTGTGGGATCAGGACCAGCGGGTTTGACCCTGGCAGGGGATCTCATTCTTCAAGGACATGAGGTCACCATTTTTGAAGCCCTCCATAAAACTGGAGGCGTTTTGATTTACGGTATTCCAGAATTTCGTCTTCCAAAAGCGATTGTCCAGTCAGAAGTCAACTATTTGGAGAAGTTGGGTGTGAAGGTAGAGTGTAACTGCGTCATCGGAAGAATTGAGACCGTTGATGAACTCCTTAAGGAATATAATGCTGTGTTCTTAGGTTTGGGCGCAGGTCTTCCACAGTTTTTAAATGTCCCCGGTGAGAACTTCTGTGGCATCTATTCAGCCAATGAGTATTTGACACGGTCCAATTTGATGAAGGCATATCTGTTTCCAAAATATGATACGCCGATTGCCCGAGGAAAGAATGTAGCGGTCTTTGGAGCAGGGAATGTGGCAATGGATTCAGCCAGGACAGCTCTCCGATTAGGAGCGGATACCGTCCGGATCATCTATCGACGATCAAGAGATGAGATGCCGGCCCGTATCGAAGAGGTTCACCATGCGGAAGAAGAGGGCGTCCAATTTTACCTTCTCACAGCTCCCACAAAATTTTTGGGGAATGATAATGGTTGGGTGACTGGTGTGGAATGCCTCCGGATGGAGTTGGGAGAGCCTGATGAGTCTGGAAGACGCAGGCCGGTCCCCGTCAAGGGTTCGGAATTTCAATTGGAGTGCGATTTGGCAGTGGTGGCCATTGGTGCAGGTCCCAATCCACTTCTTCCTACACAGACACCGGGTCTGGAGCTTAATAAGAGAGGTTATATCGTTGCAGACCTCGAAACCGGAAAGACCAAAAAACCCGGAGTTTGGGCAGGAGGAGATATCGTGACCGGATCAGCCACTGTCATCCTGGCTATGGGCGCAGGAAGAAAGGCAGCCAATTCGATTCACGAATATTTGATGAATAAGAGTAAGTAGCGTCGGCATTTATTGCTGACGCATGAGATGATAGGGCAGAACCATATGGTTCTGCCCTTTTTTTACATAAATTTATGCAGACACCTTTCCTTTTTTCCTGGTAATATGAGTTGGAGAGAAATCAAGGCTTGCTCTGTAGATTATCTCCTGAAAGAGGAACACATTTTTAGATGCTATGAAGATTCTGGTTGATGCAGATGCCTGTCCCAGATCCGTTTTGCAGATCTGTATGCGGCTTGGACGAAAATACAATGTCCCGGTCTGGACAGTGGCCAATTTCAATCACGATATAGAATCGGATCACCATATTGCAGTAGGAGACGATTTTCAGGAAGCGGATATGAAGATCATGAATCTAACCGAAGCAGGAGATGTAGTCGTCACGGGTGACTGGGGATTGGCAACTATGGTGCTGGGGAAGGGAGCAAAATGTCTGAGCCCGATGGGCAGGGAGTTTCGTGCAGAAAAGATTGAGTTCTTATTGGAGGAGCGCGAGGTCAAGGCGAAATTCCGTCGAGGAGGAGGAAGAACAAAAGGGCCAAAGAAGAGGACATTGGAAGATGATCAGCGATTTGAGTTTTGTCTGGAAAAGATTCTTTTGCGAAAGTAACAGCGATGTTTTATTTTTCAAGATGCGAGGCAATTGATCGATATTTAGGTAGGTAAACCATGAAGAAGCTGAATGTCTGTGTCATTGGTGTGGGTGGTGTGGGAGGCTATTTTGGAGGGAAATTAGCCCATACCTCCTCTTCAAATCCTGATTCGCCTGTCAATATCTTTTTTGTAGCCCGCGGAAAGCATCTTGAGGCAATTAGACAAAATGGACTTGTCCTTAAATCTCCTGAATTCGGAAGCAGGACTTGCAGACCAACGCTTGCTACTGAGAGAATAAATGACCTCCCCCAAATTGACATCTTTTTGATATGCGTTAAGGGATATGATCTCATGGACATTGCAACTTCAATGAGAGATCGAATAAAAGAAAATACAGTTATTTTAGCTCCCTTAAATGGCGCAGACATTCAGGAAAGACTTCGAAATAAAATTAAAACCGGAATGATCCTCCCCGCCTGTGTTTATGTCTCCTCCTATGTCGAAGAACCAGGAGTCGTCGTTCAAACTGGAAAACCAGGAGAAATTATTTTTGGAAGAGACCCAGAGCATCCCGATTACACACCGGAGGAGTTATTCAGATTGTTTGAAAAATCTTCAATTGTTTATGAGTGGAAGGATGATGCAAATCCGGCAATCTGGGAGAAGTATATTTTTATAGCCAGTTTGGGCCTGATCTCGGCTCGCTATAATCGAACTCTTGGAGAAATTCTGGAGGAACCTTCGCTGAAAGAAGAGGTCATCGGGATTATGAATGAAATTTACTCCATTATTTTGAAGAGAAATATTGGATTGCCTGATGGAATCGTAGATCTTTCTCTCAAGAAAGCGGCGATGTTTCCTCGCGACACACAAACCTCGTTACAGAGAGATATCCACCAGAAGAAAGGTAAAAGTGAATTGGAACTTTTTGGTGGCACGATTATCGATCTTGGAAAAAAATTGGGCATCCCCACTCCCACGACGCAAAAAATATATCGAGAATTAGGAGGAGTCTAGTAGAAAAAGGGGACGATTCTTTTTTTATTACCGTAGTTATTATTACCAGGAAAAGCCAATAAATAGAAGCGTCCCTTTTCCCTCTCTTTGCGCTCTCTGCGTGCTCTGTGGTGAAGATATTAAGAGTAAGGAGGAATCGATGCCTGATCGAATCGACATCAACTGCGATATGGGAGAAAGTTTCGGCGCTTATCAACTCGGCCGGGATCAGGAAGTCATGGATTATATTTCCTCAGCGAATATTGCCTGCGGCTGGCATGCCGGTGATCCCATGGTCATGGAGCAAACCGTCCGTCTGGCCAGGGAGAAAGGGGTCGCAGTGGGAGCCCATCCCGGCTATCCGGACCTCATGGGGTTTGGAAGAAGGCGGATGGACCTTACCCTCAATGAAATTGAAAATTACATGCTTTACCAGATGGGCGCTCTCTATGCCTTCGCCAAGGCTCACGGCCTGCCCTTACAGCATGTCAAGGCCCACGGAGCCCTTGGGAACTTAGCCTTTGTGGACCTGGATGTTTCCAGGGCTATTGCCCGGGCAGCACTCCGTTTCAGCAAGGATATCATCTTAGTGGCCTATACTGGAACGGTCATGGTCCGGGCTGCTAAAGAGGTGGGGATTCGGTTCGTGGAAGAGGTTTATGCCGATCGAGTCTACAACCCCGACGGAACACTGCAATCCCGTAAGATCGCTGGATCAGTGATTCATGACCCAGAAAAGGCCGCCCGACAGGTTCTGACCATTGTTCGAGAGGGGTATGTGGTTGCCCATGACGGCACCAAAGTCAAAGTAAAGCCGGAGACTTTATGCGTCCATGGGGACACGCCCAGTGCCATTGCCATCCTGCAAAAAATAAGGAACGAGTTCAAGAAAGCCTCCATTTCGGTTAAACCCATGGGACAGTAAGGGGATGGATAGCAAAAGCCAATAAATAGAAGCGTCCCCTTTTCCTCCTCCCCCAAATATTTTTAAAAAAGACTTGACAAACTTATTCTGATTGTTTAGATTAATCAGCATAATCAGATAAGTAAGAATAATTTAATAATACCGAAAATTATTTAGGAGGTGAGAAAAATGGTCAAAAAACCTGGAAAAACATCTTACTCCGGATCCACCTGCGGGAAAATGAGTTGTTGTAAGGTTGAAGCACTGATAAGCGTAGATGAGCGCGGGCAGATGGTGCTCCCAAAAGAGATAAGAGATAAAGCCGATATCCACACAGGTGATAAGTTAGCACTTGTCAGTTGGGAAAAAAACGGGAAAATATGCTGCTTCACTTTAATGAAGACCGATGAATTCGGAGACATGGTGAAAGGACTGCTGGGTCCTATGATGAAGGAAGTCATGGCAAGTGATGCTGCCAAATAACATGGAGGTGATTGAAAATGGATAAGGAAGAAATAAGAAAAGTCGTCAGAGAGGGCTATGCCAAAATTGCCAAACAAGACAGCTCGTGTTGTGCTCCTGTGAAATCGTGTTGTGGGAGCACTGATTTAGCACAGGACATTAGTAGAAACATAGGATACACCGAAGAAGAATTGAAAGCCGTTCCCGAGGGTGCAAACTTAGGGTTGGGATGCGGCAATCCAGTTGCTCTTGCTTCCTTGAAGGAAGGCGAAACCGTCCTTGACCTTGGTTCAGGTGCAGGATTCGATTGCTTTCTCGCCGCAACCAGGGTCGGTGATAAGGGGAGGGTGATCGGTGTTGATATGACGCCAGAAATGCTCGAGAAAGCAAGAGAGAATGCCAGGAAAGTCAATTCTACAAATGTTGAGTTCAGGCTTGGAGAGATCGAAAATCTGCCGGTTGCAGACCGTTCTGTTGATGTCGTGATCTCCAACTGTGTTATTAACCTCTCTTCGGAGAAAAGGAGGGTATTTAACGAGACATTCAGAGTGCTGAAATCGGGCGGCAGGCTGATGGTTTCGGATATCGTTTTGCTGAAGGAGCTTCCGGATGTCTTAAAAAACTCAATTGAGGCATATGTCGGTTGTCTGTCTGGAGCATTATTGAAGGACGAATACATCAGAACCATCAAAGCGGCAGGATTTAAGGATGTTAGAATCATTGATGAAGCATCTTTCCCGATGGAGTTTATAGCTAATGACCCAACTGCGAAGGAAGTTATCAAAAATTCAAAGATATCACCTGAAAAAGTAAGAGAGGTTGCAAGTTCCATTATGAGCATAAAGGTTTATGGGATCAAACCAAATATCCGAGCATAGAGCCGTACAATGGTCATGAATCCTTTTCAGCCGAAATGAGGTGAGTGGCATGAGTTCGTGGATACAGCGACGGGAAGGGACTACATCCCTTCTCACTTGTTCATCCCCACTTCGGCAAAGGGTTTCGTAAAAGTCTGGGGCCATGGATTAACCAGATTCAACTCGACGAATGACTTCAAACCTATCATTCAAATAAATATGATCTGCATAATCAGACAATACTGATTATTTCTCAATCTGGGCAAGGTTTTTACATTTTCATAAAAAGGGAGGGATGATGATGTCGGAAACTACAGAAACTGAGAAGCGATGGTGGATCAAGGGACTTATTTTTGAGAATTGCAACTGTCAAGTCATCTGCCACGGACACATTTCGTATAGACAGCTCTGCACCCATGAGAGGTGCGTGGGGCACTGGTCGATCCATATCGATAGGGGCCAATTCCATGGAGTCCCCCTCGATGATCTCAATATTATCATCCTTTACGACACACCCCAGTTGATGATTACTGGAGGTTGGACCGAGGCGCTTTACATTGACGAGAGAGCATATAAGGCGCAGCGCCAGGCTATCGAGCACATTCTGACCGGACAGGCAGGCGGTCCCCCTGGGTTGTCCTCAGCCGCTTCGTTACAAAGCGTCTTGAAACCCGCTATCTCCCCATCCATTTCGAGAACCAGGGACGCCGGAAGAGGATGTGGGTTGAAGGGTACTTCGATACGACCATCGATAGCATCCGGGGTCAAGACCGGAGCCGGGATGTCCTGATCGAGAACATGTTCAACCAGGTCCACGGATCTCCCCAGGTGATCGCCTCAGGAGAAACCTCTTACAAAGATGGTGAACTCGCCGTATCGATGAAGGGTACTCACGCCCTTTACTCGTACTTCTCCTGGGCGGGCCAATGACAGGAGAAAATGTGCCTCATGAAAAGTTTAAAAATTGAAAGCCTACTGCAAAGGGAACAGCTGCTCGTATTTTCAGGCCTCGCCATCGTCATCTTGATCTCTTGGGCGTACATGCTCCATATGGGCTGGAGGATGTCTGGAATCGGGATGGAAATGACCCTGGCATGCATGATGCGTTGGGGCCCAGGGGATATTGCACACCTATTCATTATGTGGGCGACCATGATGGTGGCCATGATGTTTTCCTCCGCCACGCCCATGATCCTGATGTTTACAACCGTAAACCAGCGGCAGGGAGAAACCCAGCGCCCCCTCATGCCGACTGGGCTGTTTGTTCTGGGATACTTTCTCGTCTGGACCGCATACAGCGCCCTGGCCGCCATGGCCCAATGGGGCCTTCACGTTGCTACCCTCCTCAGCCATAATCTGGTCATCACCAGCCCCCTTCTGGGTGGGGTACTTCTGGTCGCTGCCGGGGTTTTCCAGTTGACACCTTTCCGGGACACCTGCATGTCAAAGTGCCGCTCCCCTCTAGGGTTTCTTATGGCGGAATGGCGAGAGGGCCGCCTCGGCGCTTTGATCATGGGGCTGAAACACGGCCTAAATTGTGTGGGTTGTTGCTGGCTGCTGATGCTCCTCTCTTTCGCGCTAGGCATCATGAATATAATGTGGATGGCCATTGTGACCGTCTTCATGTTGGTTGAGAAGGCGTATCCGAGGAGTCAATGGGTGAGTCGAACCACCGGTCTGATCCTTGTCGCCTGGGGTCTATGGGTCGCTGTAGGAACCATGCGTTAATCAAAAATTTAATGACGAGTGAACGGGCTGTTGCCCAAACTCTCTTTCGAAAAACCCAAATTTAGGTTTTGATATATCCAATGCTAACAAAACCTTGGAATAGGGTTTGATTCATTTCATTAGTATTTAGACTTTT
>Ga0208192_1000051_pt1 | contig 129462 bp, 106 predicted proteins | sample June2015DPH_13_1_2_FD_184711 | JGI IMG/M metagenome (GOLD analysis project Ga0208192, IMG submission 184711) | Peatland microbial communities from SPRUCE experiment site at the Marcell Experimental Forest, Minnesota, USA - June2015DPH_13_150... | ecosystem: Environmental > Terrestrial > Soil >... | reverse complement strand
AGACTGAACCGGAAATCACAGACGGCTGTCACAGGACCGCTCGCGGGCTGGCCTATGATATTGCCCGGGCTGTTGGATTGCTGGAGCTGGCCCTGATAAGTAAGCGCTGAGCCCATCGGCGCGGCAACCAGGCTGCCGGCAAACAAGGCCGACAACGCGGCGGTGATGACCGCCAGGACAATGATGGGGCAAATCCGTCTCACGTGGCTTGATTTCTCCGCTTCAAGTGCCGCATGTCCAGAACATTCATTTTGAATTCTGTTGGAATCCGCGCTTTCATGCAACCCCTTCTTTTCTAATTTTAGCCTAACGAAATTCTTTCGGTGTTTCTTGTCGCAACTGTCAAAGGACCGCCGTCGCTGCTCCTTTGACAAACGCTATTTATTTTGCGTTGGTCGCCGGTTTTTCCGGCCCGGCCCGTTCCTGCTTCTCTGGCACGGTGTTGTGAATTTGCGGATGGGTTCCACAGTCCTGGGCCGGGATTTGGGAACAAGAACAATCGGACAGCCTTCGTAACCAAAGGCGCGGCGCAACTGGTTGCCGAGGTATTTTTTATATTGGTCGGAAAACAATTCATCGCGGTTGATGAACAGCAGAAACGTCGGCGGCGCCTGCCGCACCTGCGTGGCGTAAAAAAACTTCAGCCGGTGCCCCACCGCGCTGACCGGCTGGCGGCGTTCGACGGCGTCTTGCAACGTCCGATTCAAAATCGCCGTTGGAATCTTTTGTTGAAGTTGCGCCGCGACGTAGCGCACGGCTTCCAGTAAACGATCCAGATGAAAACCGGATTTGGCTGATGCGAAAATCACCGGCGCGTAGTCGAGGAAGAATAATTTTTCCTGCACCCAGGCGCCAAATTCGCCGAGCGTGGATATTATCTTTGCCTGGCCTTCGCGCTGTTCCTTTTTATTGCGGCGCGCGATTTCCTCTTCGCGCACCTGGCGGACGGATTCCGCCACCAAATCCCATTTATTGACGACGACGATGCAGGCTTTGCGTTCCTCAACGATTTTGTCCGCGATTTTTTTGTCCTGTTCGGCAATTCCGGCTTCAGCGTCCAAGACCAAAATCACAATGTCACAATGCGCAATGGCATCCGCCGCGCGCTGGACGCTGAAAAATTCAATGGAATCACCCACGCGCCGCGCCTTTCGCATGCCGGCGGTGTCAATGAGAATATATTTTTGCCACACACCACCGGTTTCCACTTCAAATGGCACGTCAATGGAATCGCGCGTCGTGCCGGGAATCGGTGTGACAATGACGCGCGAGGATTGCGTCAAGGCGTTGATAATCGAGGACTTTCCGACATTTGGCCTTCCAACAATCGCTAGTTTCAATATATGCGAGTCAGTTGTCAGTGGTTGGTAGTCAGTAGTCGAAACATCTGCACCATATGCGTTGCTACTGACTGCGGGCAGAAGGGCGACCGCCGCGTTCATCAACGGCTCGATGCCTTCGCCGTGAATCGCGCTGACCGGGAAGATTTTTTCGAAGCCGAGTTGTGCGAATTCATCAGTGCTGGCTTCGTCACGGCTCGTGTCCACTTTGTTGGCTGCGACAAAAATCGGTTTTCCACTGCGGCGCAATCGCGCGGCCACTTCGCGATCGAGCGGCATGACGCCCTCCTGCGCGTTGACGACGAGGATGATGACATTCGCGGACTCGATGGCCAAATCCACCTGTTCCATCGCCGCTTTAATGATGACATCACCCGCCTTTTCGCGGCGCAACAGTCCGATGCCGCCGGTGTCCACGAGCGTGAAGGCACGCCCGTTCCACTCAGCTTCGGCGCTGATGCGGTCGCGCGTGACGCCGGGCTGATCGTGGACGATGGCGATGCGCCGTCCGACGATGCGGTTGAACAGCGCGGACTTGCCGACGTTGGGGCGGCCGACGATGGCGATTAAAGCGGACACGCGCCGAAGATGAAGAAATTTGTGTGCCAGCGAAAGTGAAATTGAATTGGAACTGGTTTTACAGGGTGGGGCGGGTGCTCGTCTGGCCGAAGTCTGACGAAGGCCGATCCCCGCGAGCGACTGGTGTAACCACGGAACCGGTGCGGATTGATTCGACGCACATTCCACTGGCGTTGCTTTGTATGTTTGCTATCAAAGTCCGCGTGGCAAAACCGGCGAACCGCAAACCAGACCCAGTTGCGCCGCGTTTGCGTCGCGCTTACGAACTCCTGCGCGCGCGATTTGGGCATCAACATTGGTGGCCGGGGGAAACGCCGTTTGAAGTCTGCGTCGGCGCCATTCTCACGCAAAACACCGCGTGGACAAACGTTGAGCGCGCCATCGCCAACCTCAAGGCCGCGCGCGTGCTGGAACCGGGGAAACTATTCGCGTTTCCCGAATCGAAATTGGCGGAGCTGATTCGTCCCGCCGGTTATTTCAACGTGAAGGCGCGACGATTGCGTTCATTTTTGCGCGTGCTTGTCGAAGATTTTGGCGGCGATTTGAACCGGTTGTTCGCCGGTAAAACTCCGGTTGTGCGGGAGCGGTTGCTGGCCATACACGGCATCGGGCCGGAAACAGCGGACAGCCTGTTGCTGTATGCGGGCAGACATCACAGTTTTGTGGTTGATGCTTACACGAAACGGATTTTTCAGCGGCATCATTGGAGTCATTCGGAAGGCAGAAGGCAAAAGGCAGAAGGCAGAAATTTAAAGTCGTCGGGTGGTTATGATGAATTGAAGCGATTGTGCGAATCGGCATTGAATCAAAAAAAGGGTGCGCAAAGGCTTGATTACTGGCGGGATTATCACGCGCAACTGGTGATGACGGGCAAACATTTTTGCCGGACACGCGCGCCGCGCTGTGAAGAGTGCCCGCTCAGACCGCTGCTGCCGCGAAAATCAGAGGACGAAGGATAGATGTCAGGCTTCCGGCCTCCGACTTCCGGCTTCTGAATTGCCTGCTTGTTTTCGGCGCGTTTCCCGCTAATTTTTGCGCCATCGCCAGTATGAACCCGACCCTCATCATCGTGCCGACTTACAATGAGCGGGAAAATCTACCCCATCTCGCGCAGCGGCTTTTGGCGCTGCCCACGCGGGTGGATTTGCTTGTGGTAGATGACGGTTCGCCCGACGGCACGGGCAAAATCGCCGATGAACTTGCCGGGAAACATCCGGAAATTCATGTCCTGCATCGCGCGGAAAAAAACGGTCTGGGACGCGCCTACATTGCCGGATTCAAATGGGCGCTGGAACGCGGCTACGAATTCATTTTCGAAATGGACGGCGATTTTTCACACGACCCGGACGACGTGCCGGTGTTTCTTGAAGCTGCCCGAAACGCCGATCTTGTGCTCGGGTCGCGTTATGTGAACGGCATCCGCGTCATCAATTGGCCGCTCAAACGTTTGATGTTAAGCCGGGGTGCTGGAAAATATGTAAAGCTGGTCACCGGAATGCCGTTTACCGACCCGACGGGCGGCTACAAATGTTTTCGCCGACGCGCATTGCAAGCTGTCAACCTAAATGAAGTCCGCTCGAACGGTTACAGTTTCCAAATTGAAATGACGCACAAACTCTGGCGGCAGGGATTTAAAATTGTCGAAGTGCCGATTATTTTTACCGAACGCGCCGAAGGCCGGTCAAAAATGGCCGGTCACATTGTGAGCGAGGCGTTTTGGATGGTCTGGCGTCTGTGGATGCAAAATGGCCTGCGCCGTTCGCCTCGCGCCGCGAAGTAAAGTCAAAGTCGCCATGAAAGCGGATCCGATCTTAATGATTTTTACCATCGTTTGTGTGACCGCCACTTCTGACTTTTCCCAATGTCATTAAACGTTGGCGACAAACTGGTTTTGACCATTGACGACATTGCGTTCGGCGGCGATGGCGTCGGGCGCGTGAACGATTTTGTTGTGTTTGTGCCATTTGTGCTCGTGGATGAAGTCGTCGAGGTCGAAATCACGGAGGTCAAAAGGAATTTTGCGCGCGCAAAATTGCTCTGCATTGAAAAACCGTCGCCGGAACGCGTCGAACCTGCCTGCCGTTATTTCGGCAAATGCGGCGGCTGCCAATATCAACATGTTGAATACGCCGCACAGTTGCGGCTCAAACAAAAGCAAATTGCGGATTTGTTCGAACGCGTTGGGAAATTTCCCTCCGACCTTGTCGGGGCGGTAATTCCGTGTCCGCAGTCTTACGGCTACCGCAACCGCATCATGATTCGCAGCCAGTGGAACAAGCCGGAGCAAAAACTCAACATCGGCTTCGTGCGCTGGGACTGCGGCCTGGTCGAGGACATTGAAGAATGCAAAATCGCCGAGCCGGTTCTCAACGTGCAAATTGCCCGTGTCCGCGCGCATCCGCCGCCGCGCGGCGGCTTGAAAGTCGTGCTGCGCGTGTCGCCGGAAGATTGGGACGTTCCGCCGGACTCGTTTTTTCAGAGCAATTTTTTTCTACTGCCCAAACTCGTCGGGACCGTGCGCGAATTTCTCCGGGCTGGTGGCGCGCGATATTTGGTGGATTTGTATTGTGGCGTGGGATTTTTCGGGATCCAGCTGGCGGACGCGGTCGAATCGTTCGTCGGTGTGGAACATGATCAGTACGCCATCAAATCGGCGCGGCGCAACACATTGTCGCACAACGTTGGCAACGGGGAATTTATTGCAAAAACAGTTGAAGAAGTTTTGCCGGAGTTGTTGAAAAAGTTTTCTCTGGAAAGAACAACGGTATTGCTCGACCCGTCGCGCAAGGGCTGTTTGCCGCGGACGTTGGAATTGTTGCGCGAGGCAAAACCGGCACAGATCATTTACGTTTCATGCCATCCGGCGACAATGGCGCGGGATTTGAACGTTTTATGTGGTGGTGGTGTCTTTGACCTAATGCGCGTGCAACCGCTGGATATGTTTCCACAAACGCAACACGTCGAATGCGTGGCGGATTTGCGCGCAGCGGAAAATCTTGCCAATCCGCACAGGGCGGACTCAACTGGATGAACCCAATGACAATGGACGCACAAACGGACACGCGTAAAAATTTCGTTCCGCATTTTCTACCGTGGCTTCTGACTGCCGCGGCGCTGGCGGTTTATTTGCTGACACTCAACCGTTGGGTGTCGCTGTTCAATCTTGGTTCCGTTGCCAAAATATCCGGCTGGACGTGGCAACCGGAAGTCTTGAATCCGGTTTCGTTTCTCGTCACGTATCCGTTCCACTGGCTGCCGGTCGTGTCAATTCCAGTCGCGCTGAATCTGTTTTCCGCCGTGTGCGCCGCGCTGACACTTGGCTTGCTTGCGCGGTCGGTTGCGATTTTGCCGCAGGACCGGACGGAGGCGCAACGAAAACGCGAACAGAACCCTTTTTCGTTTTTGACCATTCGCAGCGCCTGGTTGCCGCCGGTTTTTGCCGTGTTGGTGTGCGGTTTGCAACTCACGTTCTGGGAGAACGCGACGAATTATACGGGCGAAATGTTGAGCCTGTTGCCGTTCGCTTTCGTCATTTGGTCGCTGCTGGAATACCGGCTGGACGAGCGCGAGGGACGGCTGTTTCTGGCCGCGTTCGTGTATGGAGCGAGCATGGCGAATGACTGGGCGATGGTGTGTTATTTCCCCGTTTTTATCACGGCCATCGTCTGGGTTCGCGGCTTGAGTTTTTTTAATGCGCGTTTTCTCGAACGAATGACGTTGTGTGGTCTGGCGGGAATATCTTTCTATCTGCTCCTGCCGCTGGTGGCGGCGATTTCGGGCAGAGTGCCGGTGACGTTCTGGGAAGCGTTGAGGTTCAATCTATCGTCGCAGTTCCACATAGTGAAGGCCTTTTTCATCAGCGGGAACGTCAGAAATACCTTGGGCTTGTTGTCATTAAGCTCATTGGCGCCCTTGTTGATGTTGTCGATCCGCTGGCGTGCATCCTTCGGAGACCCCAGCCCGATTGGCACGGCGTTGACCAGCTTCATGTTTCATCTGGTGCATGCGGTTTTTCTGGTCCTCTGCATTTGGGTGGCATTCGATCCGCCGTTCAGCCCCCGGGAAAAAGGGTTGGGACTGACATTCTACTACTTGAGCACGTTGAGCGTGGGTTATTACAGCGGATATTTTTTATTGGTGTTTGGAAAACGACCGGTCGCCCCTTTGCGACGGACCAGGCCGTCCCCGTTTGACTCTTTGAACGTCCTGCCCGTGGCAGGCGTGTGGCTGCTTTTCATTTTGGCCGGTGTCGGGCTGATTTGCAAAAACGCGCCACAACTTCAGGCCGTGAACGATGATACGTTTCGACATTACACCTCGCTTGTGGAAGAGAGCCTGCCGCGTTCGGGCGGCATTTTGTTGAGCGACGACTCGCGAAGACTGATTCTCGAACAGGCGGCATTGGTCCGTGATGGTCGGATGAAAGATTTTATACCGGTCGAGACGCAGTCGCTCAAATATCCGTCGTATCTCAAATTTTTGCACAGGCAGTTTCCGCAAAAATGGCCGGACACGGTTGCCGCTTTCGAAGAAACCAACGGCGTCAGCCCGCCTTATTTGACCGGCCTGCTGACAACGCTCGCCAAAACGAACGAGCTTTATTATCTGCATCCGAGCTTCGGCTATTACTTCGAGCAATTTTATTTGGAACCGCACGGCTTGGTCTACAAGCTCAAAATACTGCCCGGCGACACGCTCCTGCCGCCGTTGCCGGATGAAAATGAAATCGCCGTGAACGAGGCATTTTGGTCACAGGCGGAAACACAAGCGTTCCCTCCCATTGAACGAGCCCTGGCCGTTCCGAAACCCGGTTCACCGCGGTCATGGGGCGAAAAATGGCTCGCAATGTTGCACGCAGCGCGGGAACAGAATCCCAACGCCGTTGTCGCCGGGAGTTTTTACTCGCGTAGTTTGAATTTTTGGGGAGTCCAAATGCAACGTGCCGGTGCTCTTGCCGCCGCCGCCACGCATTTTGAAATGGCGGAAAAGCTCAACCCCAAAAACGTTGTCGCGCAAATCAACCTTCAATTCAACCGCAGCCTTCAGGCTGGTGAAAACGTGCCGGTGGATTTGACCAAAGTCACGCTCGATCAATTCAAGCTCCATTCGTGGGACGAAGTGCTCAACGCGAACGGCCCTTTTGACGAGCCGAGTTTTTGCCTGGAAAATGGCGTCGTATTGGTACAGGGCGGATTGTTTCGCCAGGCCATTACCCTGTTTACCCGCGTCCGCCAGCTCGCGCCGGACAATCTGGCCGCCCGGCTTTGGCTGGGACAGCTTTACGATTCGGCCCGTTTGCCTTACCGCGCGCTTGAAGCAATCCAGGATGTGCGCGGGCAACCGGAAAAATTTTCGTTGACGGACACGAACAAAATCCAACTCGTCCTCATTGAGGCCGCCGCTTATTTCGAGATGAAAAACCCTGCGCGCGCCACGCAACTGCTCGGAACCGAAATCTCCCGCTGTCCCACAAACGATGCACTGCTCGCCGCCGCCGCCCAATTTTATCTGGCCAACGGCCTCTTCAACAATGCGCTTGCTGTCATTGACCGCAGGTTGCAACTCTCACCCGACGACGCGAACCGGCTTTTCGACAAAGGCTACGCTTGCCTTCAACTCAGAGCCTACGATGACGCCATTGCCGCGCTGACCCGTGTTCTGTCCCTTCAGAAGGACAACGAGGACGCGCTGTATTTTCGCGCCATCGCCTATCTCAACAGAGGCAAACTCGATGACGCGCGCGCCGATTACATGGGATTGAGTCAAACGGTTACCAACTCATACCGGATTGCCTATGGCTTGGGCGAAATTGCCTGGCGCAAGCATGAAACCAATGAGGCGATAAGAAATTACGAGCTGTATCTGGCTGGCGTGAAAACCAACACCGACGCGGCCAGGACGATCATCCAGCGACTCCGCGAACTCAAGGGCAAATCGCCTTGACCGCGCTGATGCGGGACTGGATGGGGGTTTGTTCGTGTTGATTCGTGTCCATTCGTAGTTTGTTTTTTCATTTCAAATGCGATAAAATTTGCCCGTGAAACTGCTCTTCATCGGCGACATCGTGGGACAACCCGGCCGGCGCGCGGTCGCGGAACTTCTGCCCAAACTGCGCGAACAACACAGCCTCGATTTCGTCATTGCCAACGGCGAAAACTCCGCCGGCGGCTCCGGCATCACGCCCAAGACCGCCGAAGAAATCTTTTCGGCGGGCGTGGACGTCATCACCAGCGGCGACCATTTGTGGGACCAAAAGGAAGTCATGGAATTGCTCGCCAACGAAAAACGTTTTCTCCGCCCGCTCAATTATCCGCCCGGCACGCCCGGCCAGGGCAGCGCCATCTTTCAAGTCCAAAGTCCAAAGTCCTCCGCCTACGCTGAAAGCTACGGCGCGACCGCGCCGAAACGAAGTGAAGGCGGGAAAGTCCAAAGTCAGATTTCAGTCGCTGTTTTGAATGTGCAAGGCCGCGCGTTCCTGCCGCCGCTTGAAAATCCTTTTCTCGCTGCTCGCGCCGAAGTTGAACGGCTGCGGCAGCAGACTAAAATCATTTTCGTGGACATTCACGCCGAGGCGACCTCGGAAAAAATCGCGTTAGCGCGGATGCTCGACGGACAGGTGAGCGCGGTGGTGGGCACGCACACGCACGTGCAGACGGCGGACGAGCAGATTTTCCCCGGCGGCACGGCGTATCTGACCGACGCCGGGTTCACCGGCCCGCATGAGAGTGTTTTGGGCCGCGAAATCGAGCCGGTCATCAAACGCTTTCTCACCAGCATGCCGCAGCGGTTTGAGGTGGCTAAAAACAATGTGTTGCTTCACGGCGCAATGATTGAAATTGATGACGCCACTGGCAAGGCGCTGAAAATTCAGCGGGTGTCGGAAGCAATTTAATCTGCCAAACTGCAGCAGGCCTCCAGCGTGTTGTTCACGCGGCGGGAAGAATGGGATGTGCAGCAGCGCATCCCTACCAAATCATGGTAGGGCGGCGCTGCCGCGCCGCCCAAATATAGATAAAGGCCACGCAGCAACTGCCCTACCAGTGAATTTCATGTACGCGGCCAGAATAAGGCCAGTCTTCCGGTTTTTCCACTAATCCCTGTCGCACCGGATTTTCCCTCACATACTGCCATTTTTCCGCATAATTTTCGTCGTTGCGCGAGCGATGATGAAACCCGCTCGCTTGAAATGTTCCTGCGTTTGAATGTGTCTTGGCGAAACGATCTTTCCAGAATGCGATCCAGCGTTCGATGATGAAATTCAAATCGCGCGGCGCGCAAAATAAATGCAGATGGTCGGGCATGAGCAAGTAATCGCTGACGAGCTACGCGGTTGCCGTATGTTCCCAAATTTCATGAAGTGCGCGTTGAACGGGTGACTGCGCAAGCCAACGCTCGCGTTTCTCGGTGCAGACGGTGAGAAAAACCCAGTTCGGTCCGCCAACCGAAATATGAACGCCTTTTGCCGGCGTGCGGCGACCGGGTTCGCGGAAAGGGATTTCGGACATGGTGGAATTTGTAGCGGTGACGTGGCGTGGGCAAAAGAATTTTCGTCATGCGAACAATGCGCATAACGGAAGAATGGGCCGACCGGCAGGTCGGCCCTACCATGATTTGGTTAGGCGGCGCTGTCGCGCCGCCTAAATCTCCATGTTCAATCCCCGCCTTCGCTTGTTTCGGCGCTGTCGGTGTGTTTAATTCATTTGAAATTTTCTTTGGCTGAGTATTTCCTCTGCGCGTGCTGAAAACCCTTCGCAAAGCCGAATACGCCGAGCTGACGGTTCTCTTTTTCATCCAGGGCGCGGCGATGAGTGTCTGGTTCGTGCCGCTCGGCAATGTGCTTGACGCGCATGGGTTGCACGCCATCAAGCCGTTCGCCTTTGCCACCGGCGCGCTCGCGGCGTTTGTCTCGCCGCTGATGTTCGGCGCGATGGCCGACCGTCACGTGCCGCCGGCGCGCGTGTTGCGCTGGCTCGCGCTGGCCACCGCCGCGATGCTGTCGCTCGCCAGCACCGCCATCAAATTCCATTGCAGCGGCTGGCTCGTCCTCGCGTTAATCATGCTTCTTTCTCTGGCCAGCGCGCCGGTGACGAGCATCACATCAACCATCGTCTTCGCGCAGCTCGCAGATTCAAAGGAATTTGCCCCCATGCGCGTCATGATGACGTTCGGCTGGATGGCGGGCTGTGTGCTGGCCAGCGCGTTGAATGCGGACATGTCGTCGCTCGCCGGTTACGCCAGCGCGACGATATGGGTGGTGCTGGCGGCGTTTACGTTTTTTCTGCCTGCGTTGGAGGTCCCAAAATCCGCCGAGAACCTCGCCTGGCACGAACGGCTTGGCCTCGACGCGCTGACGTTATTGAAAGACCGCAACCTTCGCGTTGTTTTCATCGCCACGACGCTGTTGAGCATTCCGCTGGCGGCGTTTTATCCGTATGCGCCGGCCAACCTGCGTGACCTCGGCTTTGCGCATGAGAGCGCGTGGATGAGCATCGCGCAAATCTCGGAAATCATCGCCATATTCAGCATGGGCTGGCTGCTGTTCAACTGGCGGTTGAAGTGGATTTTCGCCTGCGGCCTCGGTTTCAGCGTCCTGCGATTCGTATTGAGCGCGGGCAATAGCGAAACCTGGTTGCTCGCGGGTGTGGCCATGCACGGTGCGTCGTTCGCCCTCGTCTTTGTCACCGCCCAAATCTACCTCGACCAGCGCGTGGACGTGGCGTGGCGGGCGCGGGCGCAGGCATTGTTGACCTTGATGAACGGCGGCGTGGGCAACCTCATCGGTTACCTTGGCGCGGGCTGGTGGTTCGCCGTGTGCGCGCGTCCGACGGGCACGCAATGGTCGCTGTTCTGGGGTGGATTGGCCGCGGCTGCGGCAATAGTGCTGGTTTATTTTTTAACGGCGTATCGTGGAGGAGAAACGAAAATTCAGCGTGGGGCGGAGGCAATTTGACTTGGCCACAGATGAAACACAGATTGAACACAGATACGATGACGCGAATTTCAGGAATTGACGCGAGTTCAACCGTTGGAAATTTTTCCCGGTGGGGTGTTCCATTGCGCGTGCTGGAAACATTTTCCATTGCCATCATCGCGCTGGCACTCATGGGCTGCGCCACTTCACCGCCGCGCGTGGCCCGCGTCGAATTTGGCCGTTCCATCTGGACGGAAGGGCAGCGGCGCGCGGGCGTGCTGTTCCAGGATGGCGCGCAATCCGTGCCAGTCGCAGGCGGGGCTTTGTGGACTTTTGGCGACACGTTTTACGGCCAGCCGCAGCCGGGCCAGCCGCCGCAGTTGTCACAAAACAAGGGCGCGCAGAGCGCGACCATCGCCTTCCTGCCCGCCGGTCAGACGAATCTTCCGCCGGCGCTCGAATACTTCGCGGATTCAAACGGCGTCGTGGCCAATCCGTTCGAGTATTTTCCTGATGAAGACCTGAAGCACCACCGCATCTGGCCGGGAGCTGGCATCAGCATTGGCTCGCGCATTTATCTGTCCTATTCCGTTATCGAAGTCACCGACGAGCCGGGGCCGTGGAATTTTCACGGGATTGGGTCCGGATTGGCGGTGGCGGAAACGCCGCTCGGACGTTTCGTCCGGCTGCGGCCGAATGGCCGGTGGAGATTTCCCGTCGCGCCCGCCCAGATTTTGCGCGAGGGCGACCAGCTTTATCTTCTTGAAATCAGCGATGCGCCAAAGGGTCTGATTCTCTCGCGTGTCAACGCCCCGGAAATTGAGAACCCCGCCGCGTATGAATTTTTTGCCGGCAAAGGCTGGTCAACAAACCGCGCGGACGTGAGAGTAATCTTCCGCAAAGCCTACGGGCAGGTTTCAGTGATGTGGGTTCCGGCATTGAGGCGTTATTTGATGGCCACGTCGTCCGATTTTTTTCACCCGCACGAAATCCAGTTTCGCCAGGCGAAACAGATCGAAGGCCCGTGGAGCGCGCCCGCGCGCATTCCCGTGCCGGAAATGCCCGGCAAAAAGACGACGCTCGTCTATTGCACATTTTTTCACCCGGAATTGAGCGACGATCAATCGCTGCGTTTTGTCACCACGTTTTGCCGGATGCTCGCCGGTGATTGGGAATTGAGCAATCCAGAGTGGATGACAATCACGCTTGCGCCGGACTCCGTCTCGGAGCGTTGAATTTATTTCCGCGTTTGCCGCGTGTTCAATCCCCCGGTAGTATATCAGTTTGGATTGACCGCAGGCTGACTTCCGGCAAGGATTGGGGACAATGCGCCTCAAGCCCGCAGAAATTATTGCCCTTGGTGTTTTTATTCTTGCTGCATTTAGAGCAATGAAAGCGCCCAAAAAATGGTATTTGTGGCTTTTGATGGTCGTATGCGGGGGTTATTTGCTAGCATCTCTCCTTTTGCCGAATAATGAATCCAAGCCAACTGTAAATACGACAACAAATCCTGTTATTGAAGGACATTTTGACACTGTTTATGGCAACACCCCTCAAAACATTCGTGGCAATGGGAACACCGTTGTCGGGGCGACGGATAGCCGCGGGAACACAATTATCACTCAATCTATGGCTGTGGGATTTAATGCACATGCCGGACCTGGGTCAATCGCCATAGGTGCCAATGCGAATGCTGGAAATATCACTCAAACGGCTGGGCGCGATATAAATAATGGCGTTTCAGACGCAACACTTCAAAAAGTCCTTAACTTAAAGGATGTGGAATTAAGCGAGCGGATGCTGTCTGATTATCCTCATGGCTGCATCATTCTTGGATTAAAAAATGGAAAAGTGATTTACGACTCAAGATTAAAAGATATTCAGATAAATGGAGATTGGGACAATGCCAAATTCGTCATTGATACCAATAGCCAAATAGCGTTTTTGCTTTTACCGCATTTTTCTTGGATTAGCGCACAAGGGGGTATGGTGTCCTTAAACTACTGTTCCTTGGGTTTTCGATATGCTGAAGACCAACCCATGCAATTTCGTAATATGCCAAGTCTGAATATGTTCACAGAAGTTCTTGATAAGAATCGGGGCATTTTCCTAATTGGTTTCAAATAAGATTCACAATTTCTTCCAAGCTCCAAACATGGTCAGCGATTCCCGCCTCCATTGCTGGCGTCACCCGCAACGATTGATGAATCCGGCGAAAATTGTAGTGCATGAAGTAAATCGCAATCATCTGTTCGTAATTCTCAATTTTCTTTGAAAATGCGTTGGTCAGGCGAGTAAAGAGCCGCATCCCGCCTTCGCTTGCTTCGGCGGGGCAGGCATGGCTTAATTCATTTTGAATTCGATGAGCAAGCCAGCCAAATCGCAATGGGACTTCGGTGAACTGTTTCCGCCTTCGCCAGGAAGCTTCGGCGCGACAAGTCCGACGGAACAGGCCCGCAAGGTTTTGTCCGTCTCTGAACTAACAACGCAGATCAAGCGGTTGTTGGAGAAACAAGTCGGTTCCATTTGGGTGACGGGCGAGGTCACGAACCTGCGCGCCCAATCTTCCGGCCACATTTATTTCACGCTCAAGGACGCCACGTCGCAGTTGAGTTGCGTCTTGTTTCGCAGCGAAGGCATTGCCCATCGCGAGTTGCTGCAGGACGGGCAAAAAGTTCTCCTGCAAGGCGACGTGACGGTTTATGAAGCGCGCGGACAATACCAACTCATCGTACGCGCGGTGGAGTTGCAGGGTGTCGGCGCGCTGCAAATCGCGTTCGAGAAACTCAAGCAAAAGCTCGCGGCGGAAGGATTGTTCGCGTCGGAACGAAAACGGCCGCTGCCGAAATATCCGCAACGCATCGGGCTGGTCACGTCGCCGACCGGCGCGGCGATTCGCGATGTGTTGAACGTCGTGCAACGGCGAAATCCGGGGCTGGAAATCATCCTCGCGCCGTGTCGCGTGCAAGGCGAAGGCGCGGCGAAGGAAATCGCGGCGGCGATACGACTGCTGAATGAATTTAATGTGGCTCAGGCCTCCGGCCTGAGAGGGAAAAATTCACAGGCTGGAAGCCTGTGCCACATTGATTTGATTCTCCTCACTCGCGGCGGCGGGAGCCTGGAAGATTTGTGGGCGTTCAACGAGGAAGTCGTGGCGCGGGCGATTTTTGAGTCGGCAATTCCGGTCGTGTCGGCGGTCGGACACGAAATTGATTTCACCATCAGCGATTTCGTCGCGGACGTGCGCGCGGCGACGCCGAGTGCGGCGGCGGAAATCATCACGGAAGGCGTTTTTGCCAGCCGCCAGCTTGTGGCGGATTTGACACAGCGCATGGCGCGGGCGCATCCGCGCCGGCGGTTGAACGAGTTTTTGCAGCGGCTCGATGATTTGCAAACGGGCTTGTTGCGTTGTGCGAAGCAAGGCGCGCGTGAACAACGCGTTGCCTGGCAAAATCTGGCGACGCGGCTGTCGCGCGTTCGTCCGGGGCAACTGCTGAAACAGCGGTGTGAACTTTTGAAGGCGAGCCGGCGCCGTTTGCGCGAGTTGACGCTCGTCCGGCTCAAGGATTTGAAGACCGGTTTGGCAGCGACTGAAGCACGGTTGCATTTGCTCGGGCCGGAGCAGGTTTTGTCGCGCGGTTATTCGATTACGATGGACGCCGCGAGCGGCAAAGTTTTGCGAGATGCCACCAAAGTGAAAGCCGGACAGAAATTGAAGACGCGATTGAAGGTCGGTGAGGTTTTGAGCCGGGCGGAATCCGCTTCGGCCAGGCCGTCTTCCAAAAACAATTAACCTGAAATTTCGGGTTAATTTCTGATTGACCTGGTTGTATTGATTTGGCAGTGATGCCAGCCATGAAAAGAAACTTTTTGGCGTTTATCTGCGCTACTGTCTTTGTGGCGTTCGCCGGCGACCGCCTGGCTGCTCAAGACAACAATCTTCCCACTCTATTTGTCGCACCGTTCAGCGGCGACACGACGGCGATCCAATATTGGCAGCCGGCAATGGGCGAGGGCTTGGGCGAGATGCTCACCACGGAACTAGGCAAGATCAACAAGTTTCAAATGCTCGAAATCAACCAGATCGGTGATTTGAAAAACGAGATCAACATGGGCTCGGACGGCTGGGTGGACCAGGCACAGAAGGTGGACAAAGGCGGATTCTCGGCAGCGGATTTCATGTTCACAGCCAAGGTGACGCGGTTCGGTTCGAAGGAATCCCACATCGGTTTGGGTGGTTTTGCGCCGGGCAATTTCGGCAACTTGGGAATCAAGAAGGGCGTCTCGGATGTGCGCATTGACTGGCGTCTGGTGGACGTGGCGACGCGCAAAATCATCAAGACCGGTTCGGGCACGGCGGAGCAGACGGGAATGGGTTTTAACATCGGCACTGACATCGGCGGCAGCGGCGGCCACATCGGTTTCGACAACAAGGAATTCATGGACAGCGCGCTCGGCAGGGCCACAGAGACGGCGATGAAACAAATCATTTCTGATGTCCAGACAACGACACTGCCCGAATCCGGACGCATGAAACAAAAAGCGGGTCTGACATCCAAGGCATCGGCCGCCGCTGATGCGCTCAAGCACACACCCGGCAAGGTGCTTGCGGTGGCGAGCAAAGACACCATCATCGTGTCGCTTGGCAGCAAGGAGGGCTTCAAGGACGGGGACAAACTGGACCTTTACAAAACCACCGACGTAATGGACGACCATGGCAATGTGGTTTTCACCGATGAGAAACTCGTTGGCGAAATCACGTTGTCTTCTGTGCAGGAAGACAAGAGCCGGGCGTCTTATTCCGGTGACTTGGAAGTCAAGCAGGGCTGGACGGTAAAGGCCAAGTAACGTTTATTCACCGGCAAATTCAAGGCATTCTGCAAACTGGACGGATGCAAATTTTCGTTCTAATCTCTTTCCGTGCCGAATCCGTCAAAAAGCGCGGGACAAACTTCCGCCAAAAACCTGCCATTTGAGGAAGCCCTGAAAAAGCTCGAGGGTCTCGTCGGGGCGATGGAGTCCGACGATTTGCCGCTCGAGGTGTTGCTCGCCAAATATGAAGAAGGCACGCGGCTTGTGAAAATCTGCCATGAAAAACTCGCCGAAGCGGAATTGAAGATTCAACAGTTGGAAAAAAGCGCGGCGGGCGAAATGAAATTGAAGCCGCTGTCGCCGGATTTGTCCAAGGAATAACTTCAACCGTTAATGGACACGAATAGACACAAACTTTTCGGATTTTTGCAAACTCAACACTCATTCGTATGAATTCGTGCCGCCTGTGTCTCAATTCTTCGTGTTCATTTGTGTTTATTCGTGGTTAATCGGATATGAGCCGTTATCTCGACATGGTGAACGGGCCGGAGCAGTTGAAAAAGCTCGCGCTGCCACAGCTTCAGGAACTGGCCGGGGAAATCCGTGAGGAGTTGATCGCCGGCCTCGCCCAAAGCGGCGGACATCTCGGCCCGAATCTGGGCGTGGTCGAGTTGACCATCGCGCTGCACCGCGTTTTCAACACGCCCAGGGACAAATTTGTCTGGGATGTGAGCCATCAGATTTATGTCCATAAAATTCTCACGGACCGGAAGGACAGATTCCGCACCATCCGGCAGACGGGCGGTTTGAACGGCTTCGCGTTGCGCACGGAAAGTCCGCACGATTGTTACGGCGCGGGCCACGCAGGCACGGCGCTTTCCGCCGCGCTCGGCATGGCGGTGGCGCGCGATAAACGCGGCACGGACGAGCACATCGTCTGTATTTTTGGCGACGCCGCGCTGACCAACGGCATTTCCTACGAAGCTCTCAACAACATCGGTCACACGACGAAGCGCTTTATCGGCATTCTCAACGATAACGAATGGAGCATCGCCAAAAACGTCGGCGCGATTGCCAATTATTTGAACAAGCTCGTTACCAATCCGCGTTACAACAAGCTCGCGCGGGATTTTGAAAATTTTGTGCGCCGCCTGCCCAAAGGCGAACTGGCATTAAAACTGGCGCACAGGGCCGAAGTGGGGTTCAAGGGCGCTATTACCGGCGTGGGCCTGCGGCAGACCGGCATGACGTTGGATGCGGACGGGCGCGGCGGTTATGGCAGTCCGGTTATTTTTGAGGAAATGGGCTTGCGCTATCTCGGCCCGATTGACGGGCACGATCTGCCGTTGCTCATCAGCACGCTGGAATTTGCCAAAACGTGCGACCATCCAATCGTCATCCATGTCCTCACGCAAAAAGGAAAGGGTTTTGAAGCTGCGCTCAAACATCCGGAAAAATTCCATGGTCTTGGCCCTTACGACGTAAAGACTGGCGAAACGCCCGCGCCCGCACCCGGCACGCCGCCGAATTATAACGACGTGATGGGGCAAACACTTGTGAAATTGTGCCAGAAAGACAATACACTCGTTGGCATCACCGCCGCCATGCCCAGTGGCACCGGCCTCAAATGCCTCGAAAAAGCGATGCCAGACCGCTATTACGACGTCGGCATCGCGGAGGAACACGCCGTCATTTTCGCCGCCGGCATGGCCACGATGGGCTTCCATCCGGTCGTCGCGATTTATTCCAGTTTCCTGCAACGCGCCTACGACTGCATTCATCACGACGTTTGTTTGCAGGATTTGCCGGTGATTTTCTGCATGGACCGCGCCGGTCTTTCCGCCAATGACGGCCCAACGCATCACGGTTTGTTCGACATCGCGTATCTGCGCTGCACGCCAAACGTCATTGCCATGGCGCCGAAGGACGAGGACGAACTCGTGGACATGATGTTCACCGCCGCGCACGAACAACATCCGACGTTCATCCGCTATCCGCGCGGAGTGGCGGAGGGCGTGCCCATCAAGGAACAACCGGAACTGCTCGAAATCGGCAAGGCGGAAGTCATTCGGAATTTCTCAAATAATGGCGAACGCAAGGTCGCGCTGTTTGGCCTCGGTCCGATGAACACGATTGCTCGCAAAGCCGCGGCGCAACTCGCAGCGGAGGGTTTTGATTGCGCCGTCATCAACCCGCGCTTCACCAAACCGCTCGACGCCGGCACACACGAATTTTTTGGTCGCGCTGCGGAAGTGGTCGTAACGCTCGAAGACCATACGCTGATGGGTGGATATGGCTCTGCGGTGCTGGAACTGTTCAGTGAGAAAGGCGTGACGACGTCCGTCGTGCGCATCGGCTGGCCGGACCAATTCATCGAGCACGCCACGACACAAGACGAACTCCGCGAGAAATACGGCCTGACAGTCGAGAACACCATAGCCAAGGTGAAGGCGCAGTTTGGTGGGGCCACGGCAAAAGTGACGAAGCTGGTTGCAGTAGCCTAGTTAAGAAACAGACGTATGGCCGATTTCACATCGGAAAAGTTATCTTGATTTCCTCCGTAATCAGCCTTTTCCTCTCTGCGCAGAAATTGGAATTTGCTCGCCGCGCCGTAGCGAAACGAAGGCGGGAAAAATCGCAAATCGTAAATCATAAATCAGATGAAGCCTCCCACCGGTGGGAAAATTTCGATTCGGAACGGCAAACTGAATGTGCCGGACAATCCCATCCTGCCGTTCATTCGCGGCGATGGCACCGGTCCCGACATCTGGGCCGCCAGCGTCCGTGTGTTCGATGCCGCTGTGCAAAAGGCCTACGGCGGCAAACGCAAGGTCGCGTGGTTTGAAGTTTTCGCCGGTGAGGCTGCGAAAAACAAATTCGATAACTGGCTGCCCGACGACACGGTCGAGGCGTTCAAGGAATTTCTGGTCGGCATCAAAGGGCCGCTAACCACGCCCGTCGGCGGCGGCATCCGCTCGCTCAACGTCGCGCTGCGCCAGATGCTCGACCTCTACGTCTGCTTGCGCCCGGTCCAGTATTTTCAAGGTGTGCCGTCGCCCGTGAAACATCCGGAAAAAGTGAACGTGGTCATCTTTCGTGAAAACACCGAGGACATTTACGCGGGCATTGATTTTGAAGCTGGCAAGGAACAGGCGCTCAAGACCCTTGAATTTCTCAAGGCGAACTTCCCGAAGGACTTCAAAAAAATCCGGTTCGGGGACAAACCTGAATTCGTCGGTGTCGGCATCAAGCCGGTTTCAAAACCCGGCACGGAACGCCTCGTCCGCTCGGCCATCCAATACGCCATCGCGAACAAACGCAAGAGCGTCACAATTGTCCACAAGGGCAACATCATGAAATTCACCGAAGGCGCATTCCGCGATTGGGCCTATGCGCTGGCCAAAAGGGAATTTGGCGCGGTGGAGATAGATGGCGGGCCTTGGTGCCGGATTCAGAAGTCAGAAGTCAGAAGTCAGAAGTCAGAAGTATTAGTAAAGGACGCCATCGCCGACGTCACGCTGCAACAAGTGCTGACGCGACCGGAGGATTTCGACGTCATCGCCACGCTGAATCTGAATGGCGATTATTTAAGCGATGCGCTGGCGGCGCAGGTGGGTGGCATCGGCATCGCACCCGGCGGCAATATCAATTATGTCAGCGGCCACGCAATTTTTGAAGCGACGCACGGCACCGCGCCCAAATACGCAAATCAGGACAAGGTGAATCCGGGCAGTGTTGTATTGAGCGGCGAAATGATGTTCCGTTACCTGGGCTGGACTGAAGCGGCCGATTTGATCTTGAAAGGCTTGACCGGCGCGATTGGCAGCAAGCGCGTGACTTACGATTTTGCGCGCCAGATGGATGGCGCGACGGAAATCAAATGCTCCGAATTCGGAACCAATATTATCAATCACATGTAGGCAGGTCCGGCACGGACTTTGGTAATAATATCATCGCGAACATGTGAGGCGGTTCAAAATTTTTCTGAAGGCAAACGCGAACGCGTAAATGATTTCCAGCAACACGTCCCGGAACATGGCGGCGCATTGGTGGCTGGCCTGCCAAACTGTTTGAAGTGGCGTTTTGCGTTTCGCATTCAGCTCTCAAATGGAAATATGAAAATAAAGGATCAAAGCGGCAATTAAACCAAAGCCCGCGCCAAAATAGGAAAGCACCAGCGCCTTGTGATGTTTCCAGATTTCGCCCAATACCGCGTGAATCGCCAGATAGAAAAATCCGCCGGCCGCGTTCGCCAGCATCAGCGCCAGCGTCAGTTTCAGCGCGTGTTGCGGAACATTTTGCAAAGCAAACCAGCCCAGCAATCCGCCGACGATGGTCATGGCTTCCACCGCCGCCACCAGCCACAGCATTTTTTTGCGCGGGTATCCGCCGCCGAGCAGCAACGCGCCCAGCGCCAGCCCTTCGGGAAATTTATGCACGCAAATTGCGAACAGGATGGAAAGTTTCACCGGCTCGCTTTCTTCGAGTCCCGCCGCCAGCGCCAGCCCGTCCACGGTGCAATGAATCCCCAGCGCAATCATCATTGCCAGAGCGAATTCGGCCAGCCGGTGGGTTGTGGCTTCGTCGAAATGGCTGGCCGCGCACGCCGGACAGATATGGAAAATATATTTGGTGATAATGGCAAAAAGGAGATAACCCGAAGCCGCCACCGGCAGAAACCACCAGCGCAGGTCTTCCCAACATTCCGGCGCGATGCCGCAGAGCGAGACGCCCAGCAGTGTTCCGGCGCCGAGGCTGATGAAGGCGCACAGTTGCTTGTGCGTTCGAGCCAGAAGGCCGCTGAACGCGCCACCGGCCATCGCAATGGCGAACGCCGAGAAAATCTGGGTTAGAATGGGTGCTATGCCCATGTCAGTGATCTTAATTGCGAATCATTTGCAATATAACAAAAGACAGAATGGCTGCAAGCTTTTATTTTGGAAAGGTAGGGACGACCTGCCGGTCGTCCGAGGCCGCGCAGCAGCGCGGCCCTACCGATTTTGTTATCGTCCGCAGCAGTGTTTGTATTTCTTGCCGCTGCCGCAAGGGCAGGGGTCGTTGCGCCCCACTTTCGGACCGGTGCGGATGGGCTTGGCCTTTTCCGCCACCACCGCCGCCGCTTCGCTGACAACGTCGCTGCCCTTGGCTTGCGCGCCGCCGGAACTGGCGGTTTTCGTGCCGCCAAACGCGCTCGTGGTCTGGTGCAGCATTTGTTGGGGAACGTTTCTCAGGAAATTTTCAAACGCCATCAGGCTGGATGCGCTGCGGAAAATGTTGTGGCAAATCTCGGTCTTTACGCTGACCATCAGCTCGTCGAAAATTTTGAACGCCTCGGCCTTGTATTCGATGAGCGGGTCGCGCTGGCCGTAACCGCGCAGGCCGATGCTGTAGCGGAGGCTGTCCATTTCATAGAGATGCTCCTGCCACAGCTTGTCAATCGCGCTCAAAATGGTGAACCGTTCGACTTCCTTGAGCGCGTCGGGATTTTCAAAACTGATTTTGATGTCGTAAGCCTTGCGGACGCTTTCGGAAATGAAATTGCAAACGGCAAATTGCGCCGGACTCAACCCGTCGAAAAACGAGCCGGCCACGGGCGTCTCTTTGCCGGACTCGGCGGCTTTGATGATTTCGGCCTCGGGCAGGCCAATGGGAAAGTTCAAATTCACCCAATCAGCCAATGGCCGGACTTTCCATTCGTTGAATTCGGTGTCGGTGTTCGTGAATTGCGCGACTTCGTCCACGACGACTTCCTCCATGATGTCCATAAGCCGGTCGCGAACATCCTCGGCGTGGATGATTTCGTTGCGGAAGCCGTAAATGACTTCGCGCTGCTTGTTCATCACGTCGTCGTATTCGAGCGTGCGTTTGCGGATTTGAAAATTGTGCTGTTCGACGCGCTTTTGTGCCTGCTGAATGGAACGATTTAAAAGCGGATGGGACAATTCCTGGCCTTCTTCGAGTCCCATTTTTTCCATGTATTTGACAATGCGATCAGAGCCGAACAACCGCATCAAATCGTCCTCGAGCGAGATAAAAAAGTGCGATGAACCGGGATCGCCCTGCCGCGCGCAGCGGCCGCGCAACTGCCGGTCAATGCGGCGCGCCTCGTGGCGTTCCGTGCCGAGCACGTGCAAGCCGCCAACTTCTGTCACGCCAGGGCCGAGTTTGATGTCGGTGCCGCGGCCTGCCATGTTCGTGGCAATGGTGATGGCCCCGCGCTGGCCGGCGCGCGCAACGATTTCGGCCTCCTGCTGGTGATACTTCGCGTTGAGGACGGAATGGATCAATCCCTCGCGTTTCAGCATCCGCGAAAGCATTTCGCTCGTTTCGACGCTGACGGTGCCGACAAGGATCGGCCGGCCTCGCGCGTGAAGTTCCTTGATTTCCCTGACGACGGCGTTGAATTTTTCGCGTTTGGTTTTATAGACCGAGTCGTGCCCGTCCTTGCGGATGCACGGTTTGTTGGTCGGAATCGTCAGCACGCCGAGTTTGTAAATATCCAGAAATTCGGTCGCTTCGGTTTCCGCCGTGCCGGTCATGCCCGCCAGTTTTTGGTAAAGGCGGAAATAATTTTGAATCGTGATGGTCGCTAGTGTTTGAGTCTCCCGCTCAATTTCGACGCCTTCCTTCGCTTCGACGGCCTGATGCAAACCGTCGCTCCAGCGGCGGCCGGACATGAGGCGTCCGGTGTGCTCGTCAACGATGATGACCTTGTTTTCCTGCACAACATATTCGACGTCCTTTTGATAAATGCTGTAGGCCCTGAGTAATTGCGAGATGGCGTGCATTTTCTGCGCCTTGGTCTCGAAGTCCGCCTGCAATTTTGTCTTTAGTTCCAAGCGCTTGCGCGCGTCGGTCTCCGGGCCGACATCAATTTCATGCAACTCTGTCGTCAAGTCGGGCAACACGAAGGAGTCCGGGTCCTTGGGGCTGATGAAATTGCGGCCTTTCTCGGTTAAATCGGCCTCATGGCTTTTCTCATCAATCGCAAAAAATAACTCCTCTTTCTCGCGGTAGAGGTCAACTTTCTTCTGGTCTTTGTGCAATTCCAGCTCGGCCTTGTTCATCATCCGAAGGTTCTCAGGGTCCTCCAGCAGTTTCAGCAAACCCTCGGATTTCGGCTGGCCCGTTTTGACGCGAAAGAGCAGCAGGCCGATTTCATGTTCGAGCGCGTCGCCATTTTCCACGTTCGACCCGTCGGTGGGATTCGATTTTTTAATCAACGCCTCGGCCTCGGACAAAAACCGGGCGCACAAGCGTTCCTGCGCGCGGACGAGCGATTCGACGTCCGGCTTCCACTGCGCGTATTGCTCGTCGAACGTGTGCAGGGACGGGCCGCTGATAATGAGCGGCGTGCGCGCTTCATCAATGAGAATCGAGTCCACTTCGTCCACGATGGCGTAATAATGCCCGCGCTGGACCTGCTCCTCCTTGCGCGCGGCCATGCCGTTGTCGCGGAGATAATCAAAACCGAACTCGGCGTTTGTGCCGTAGGTGATGTCGCAATCGTATTGTTCGCGGCGGATCTTGGGCGACTGGTCGTGCAAAATGACGCCAACCGTGAGACCGAGAAATTTGTATATCGCGCCCATCCATTCCGAGTCGCGCGCGGCCAGATAATCATTCACCGTTACCACGTGAACGCCGCGTCCGGTGAGCGCATTGAGGTAAATGGGCATGGTGGCGACGAGCGTTTTGCCTTCGCCGGTGGCCATTTCGGTGATTTTTCCCGAATGCTGCGCCATCCCGCCGATGAGTTGCACGTCGAATGGAATCATGTCCCAAATGGTGGGATGCTCCCGAATAATGACTTCCGTTTTGCGCTCGACCATCCGGCGGCAGGTGTTTTTCACGGCGGCGAATGCCTCGGGCAAAATTTGATCAAGCCGCAGCGCCAACTGCTTGTTGTCCGTGATTTTGGAAAACTCGTCCTTCCACGCGACGGTTTTCTGGCGTAATTCGTCGTCGGAGAGCTTTTGAAGTCCGGCTTCGATTTCATTGATCTGGCGGACGACCGGCCAGAATTTTTTCAACTGGCGGTCATTCCTCGACCCGAAGATCGTTTTTATCAATCCAGTCATGACAATTTGCGACGGTTTGCGAAAATAACGCGGTAAACGCTACGCGAGGAACCGCAAAGCGTCAAAGTGAATCGCTGTGACCTTGCGCCATTTTCCAGTGGGATTCAGCGCAAAGGCAGGGTCGCATCGCCTTGTCGCGCCGACTTGCCGCGCCAAAGTGTAACGACGGCGGGAGTGTGGAATGAAGGCGGACGAGGCGACTGGGGTGGGAGGCGGAACTTCCGCCGGCCGCGCGTCCCTGCCAGCCAAATCATACACTGGCGTCTGTTTCGCCGATTCGTTAGTCTCAGGGCGGAATCACGCGATGAATACCGCGCTCGAATCTCTCGGCCTGATTGCCGGCAACCGCTCGCTGCCCCTGGAATTTGCCCGGCAGGCGCGCGCCGCCGGCGTCAAACGTCTTGTCGCCGTCGCCTTTGAAAATGAAACCGATCCCGCGCTCGTGAAGTTCGTGGACGAAATCGTCTGGCTCAAGGTCGGCCAATTGTCAAAAATGATTTCCGCCTTCACCAGCCGCGGCATCAAACAGTGCGTCATGGTCGGCCAAATTGCGCCGAAGAATCTTTTCGATCTCCGGCCCGATTTGCGCGCAATGTCACTGGCGCTCCGGCTCAAGGAAAGAAACGCGCACACGATTTTCGGGGCCATTGCGGACGAATTGAAAAAAGATGGCATCGAACTGATAGAAGCGACGCCGTGGCTCAAGCCGCTGATGCCGCAAACCGGTTTTCATCTCGGACCAAAATTGTCGGACGAACGGTGCGCGGACGTGGAATTTGGTTTTCTCACTGCGAAGGAAATTTCGCGCCTGGAAATCGGCCAGACCGTTGTCGTGAAAAATGGCGCGGTGCTGGCGGTTGAAGGTTTTGAAGGCACGGACAAATGCCTCGCGCGCGGCGGCGAACTTGCCGGCAAAGACGGCGGCGCGGTCGCCGTGAAGGTCGCCAAGGCCAGTCACGACATGCGTTTCGACATTCCCTGCATCGGCGCGCAAACTCTGGAGACGTGCGCCGCGTCCGGCGTGGCGGTGCTCGCGCTCGAATCCGGCAGGACACTTTTGCTCGAACAAGAAGCTTGCGAACAAATCGCAAGGAAAAATAAAATCTCCGTCACGGCCATTTAAACCATGGACCTCTGACTTATTTTGACATTGGACTTTGGACTTTAGATTTTGGACTATTAATTATGCTGACGTCGCACGAACTCTTCGGTTTCATGTCGCCTGGTCTGGCGAACGAAATTGTCAATTACGCCTACGAGTCGGACAAACCCACTTACAAGGCCGCTCTTGGCGCCGTCGCCCAGGCGCGCCATGTGCGTCCGGTCTTTCTCGAACGCCAGCCGCGCACGCAGCGTCATGAGGCGATGATTTCAACCCTGTCCCGGCCAGCGCTCGATACCGTGGCCGGCGGTCTCATCCGCGCGTGGCTCATGAAAAAACACAAGGCAATGCTCGTGGATTTTCTCAATGGATTGGGTATTCAAAACAATGAAGGCGTCGTGGACAACCTGCCCGCGGCAATGGACGATGCGAAATTGAAATCCGCCATCGAGACGTTGCTGAAAAAATATCCGCCGGAGGCCGTGGCTGTTTATCTGAATGCGTTCAACGACATGAACAGGGCGAATTGGGCCAACTTAAAAACCATTTTGGAATCCGATGCGCGTCTGCAATTGGGCGCGCACGCTTGAAACGGCAAAAATTTCTCGCGCCGTCCCGCGTGAATAGTATTCTGCACGGACACTTTTGATTTATGGAACCTCAAGCTGATATTGCACTGATTGGTCTGGCCGTCATGGGCCAGAATCTCATTTTGAACATAAACGACCACGGCTTCACCGTCGTGGCCTTCAATCGCACTGTTTCCAAGGTGGACGATTTCCTCAACAAGGAAGCCAGGGGCACAAAAGTGCTCGGCGCCCATTCGTTGCAGGAAATGGTTGCCCTGCTCAAAAAGCCACGCCGCGTCATGCTCATGGTCAAGGCCGGCAGCGCTGTGGACGAATTCATCGAGCATTTGCTGCCGCTGCTGGAACCGGGCGACATCATCATTGACGGCGGCAATTCGTTGTTTGAAGACACGAATCGCCGCACGAAATACGTCGAAAGCAAAGGCTTGCTTTACATCGGCACCGGCGTGAGCGGGGGCGAGGAAGGCGCGCGCCGCGGTCCGAGCATCATGCCCGGCGGTTCACCCGCCGCATGGCCGCACGTCAAACCGATTTTCCAGGCCATTGCCGCCAAAGTGGATGGCGCTGGTGGCCCACCGCAGGTGTGCTGCGATTGGGTGGGCGAAAACGGCGCCGGTCATTTTGTCAAAATGGTTCACAACGGCATCGAATACGGCGACATGCAACTCATCGGCGAGGCTTACAACATTTTGAAGAACGGCCTCGGAATGAGCGCGCCGGAAATGCACGAAGTGTTCAAGGAATGGAACACGGGCGAGCTTGACAGTTACCTCATCGAAATCACCCGCGACATTCTGGCCTACAAAGACGCCGACGGCGCGCCGCTCGTGGACAAGATTCTCGATACCGCCGGCCAGAAGGGCACCGGCAAATGGACGGTGCAAAGCAGCGCGGATTTGGGAATTCCGATTACACTTATTGCCGAGGCGGTTTATTCCCGCTGCGTTTCCGCGTTGAAAGATGAGCGCGTGAAGGCGGCGAAAAAATTAAAAGGCCCCAGACCGTTGATGAGCGTTGCCAAAAACGACGTGAAGAAAAAACAATTCATCACCGACATTCGTGACGCGCTTTATGCCTCGAAAATTGTCAGCTATGCGCAGGGTTACATGCTCATGCGCGCGGCGGCGGCGGAATACAAATGGAATCTCAACTACGGCGGCATCGCGCTCATGTGGCGCGGTGGTTGCATCATTCGCTCGCGTTTCCTCGGTAAAATCAAGGAAGCGTTCGACAGGAATCCGAAGCTGACGAATTTGCTCCTCGACGATTATTTCCGCGGCGAGATCAAGCGCTGCCAGAAAAGCTGGCGCAACGTCATCGTTGCCGCTGCGAAGAAGGGCATACCCGTTCCCGCGTTCGGCACCGCGCTGGCGTTTTATGATTCGTATCGTGCCGCAGTGTTGCCGGCGAATCTGTTGCAGGCGCAGCGCGATTATTTCGGCGCGCACACCTACGAGCGCGTGGACAAACCGCGCGGCGAGTTCTTTCACACCAACTGGACCGGCCACGGCGGCACGACGGCGTCGGGGACTTACACAGTTTGATTCGGGGCGAAGGCGCAAAAAACTTCACAACCGGGCGCTGCCTGTTTCAATGGGCGCGTGAAAGCCCATTACTCGGCGCCGCGCTGATTTGCCCGAAGGCCGCCGGAATGGTATCCTTGTAACGGTGAAGTCTCGTTGTTTGCCGCGAACATACTGCATCCTGCTTGCAGCGTGTCTGATCCTTTTGAATTTCACCGCCGACGGCCAGACCAAACAAATCCGGCTGCGCAATGGAACCATCACCACTGCACCCGCCGCGAAGGCCGCTGCCGCCACGCAGTCCCGGTCGCAAGCGCTTTCAGTCCAGTCGCCCGTTTCGGGCCTTTTCCTGGTGCAGTTCGAAAGTCCGTTGAAACCCGCCGAGCGGTCGGAGTTGCAGGCGCTGGGCATTGAACTGCTCAAGTATGTGCCAGATGACGCCTTCATCGCGAAATTCAACAGCGTGTCTCCGGATACGGTCAGGGCGCTGAATTTCATCCGCTGGGTGGGGCCTTATCGTTCGGACTACAAGATTCATCCCCGGCTGTCCGCCGCTGTGAGCAACGTGTCGCAGACGAACCGGATTGTCACCGTCAACATTTTGATTTCGCCCGGAGCCGCGCCGGCGGAAATCGCCGTGGTGCGCTCCCTGCTTTCGTCCGTGCAGCACGAGAGTCATTTGCGTCAGGGCGTCATTTTGCGGGGCAATCTGGATGCCGCCCGTTTGCCGGCGCTGGCGCAATCCGGTTCCGTTCTTTGGATTGAACCCGCTCCAAGGCGAAAGCTGGTTGACGAGCTGGCCTCAAAGGTCGTGGGCGGCGATGACGGCAACACCGGAACGCCCACGGTCACGGAGCAACTGGGTTTCGGCGGCGCGGGAGTGACCGTGTGCGTGGCGGACACCGGGCTCGATACGGGCAATACGAACACGATGCACCTGGATTTAAGGGGGCGGGTGACGGGCTTCAAATACTACGGCTCACTGACGGATGGCTCGGATGGGTATGGCCACGGCACGCACTGTGCGGGCATTGTCGCCGGCAACGCCGCCACGGGCGAAACCGATCCCGACTCCGGGGCTTTCTACGGTCTGGGCGTCGCGTCGGGCGCCAGCCTGTTCGTCGAGCGAATCTTTGACGACGATGCGAACGAGGTCAACCCGGCGCCCAGCGACGGAGATCTCACACGGGACGCCGTCCGCGCCGGGGCGCAAATCGGCGGGAACAGTTGGGGCAATGATGTCCAAGGCGAGTATGACCTTGACGCTGCGCAATTCGATGAACTGGTGCGGGACGCGGACGCCTCAACGCCCGGCGACCAGCCCTATATCCTGGAATTTTCCGCAGGCAACGCCGGGCCTGACTCCGAAACGATGGACAGCCCGGCTTCGGGTAAAAATGTGATTGCCACAGGCGCGTCGGAAAACGTGCCGGGAACACTGGCGGAAACCTACGGGCTTTACGCGGACGGCCCCGACACGATGGCTGATTTTTCGAGCCGCGGTCCCTGCGAAGACGGTCGCATCAAACCGGACTTGGTGGCGCCGGGAACGTGGATTGCCTCGGCGGCATCGTCCGCAGCCCCGGACGAAGCCGCCATCGCCTGGACGGTGATTGACGATTATTACGTGTTCATGGGCGGAACAAGCATGTCCGGTCCGCACGCGGCGGGCGCGGCGGCGGTTTTTGTGCAGTATTACAAAAGCCTGCACACAAACGCCGTGCCCTCGCCAGCGCTGGTCAAGGCGGCGTTGATCAATTCCGCCGACGAACTCGATGAAGCCAACGGCGGCCCCGGCCCGATTCCCAACAACGACGAAGGCTGGGGGCGCGTCAATCTGGCCAACATCGTCGTGACCAATCTCAATGGCGCGCCGCGTTACTACCAATACCTGGATCAGTCGGTGTTGCTGACCAGCGGCCAGGTTTATGTCCAGCACGTGTTGGTTCAAAATTCCGGCCAGCCGCTGAAAATCACGATGGCTTACACGGACGTGCCGGGATTTCCCGGAGCGATTCCGGCACTGGTGAACGACCTGGACCTGGAGGTCGTCGGCCCGGATGGAACCCTGTATCGTGGCAACCAGTTTTCGGGCGGTGAATCGGTGCCGAACGCGCCTTCGGCGGACAGCATCAACAACGTGGAAGCGGTGCATCTGGCGCAGCCGTTGCCGGGCGATTATCTTGTCCGTGTCCGCGCCCGCAACGTGGTGCAGGACGCGCGGTTGGACACGTCGGCCATTGACCAGGATTTCGCGCTGGTCGTTTCCGGCAATCTCGCGCGGCCCAACGCCGGGTTCATCCTGCTCGACCGCTCCAGTTACACCGCGCCGGGCGTCATGCAGGTGGAGGTCATTGACCCCGCCAGGGCCGGCAGCAATTCGGTGAGCGTTCTCGTGAAAAGCACGACCGAGCCGGCAGGTGAAACCTACGTTCTGCACTCTGCCGGAACGTATGGCGCGTTCACAGGCGCGGTGGCGACGGTGACTGGCGCCGCCGCGGTGGACGGGGAGCTGGAGATTCACAACGCCGATGCCGTCGAGGCGGACTATGTTGACAGTTCTGGAAGCCTGCGGACGGCCACGGCGGTGGCCGATCTTGTGCCGCCGGTGTTGAGCAACGTCGCGGTGACGGTTGACACCGGCATCATTACCATCACATGGCTGACGAGCGAGCCGGCCAATGCCGTCATTTACTACGGCACCAATCTGGTTTTCAACCTGGCGGCGACCAATTCCGCGTTGACGACAAGTCACTCAATAAAGCTGGGCAGATTGATTCCGGGGAGAACGTATTATTTTTACGTCAGCTCGGCGGATGCGGCGGGGAACACGGTCACGGACAACAACTCCGGAGCCTGGTACAGTTTCGTGGCGGTGGCGACGCCGACGGTGCTGCTCGTGGACGATTACGACACTGCGGGAGAGGAGGACGCTGGTTCGACGGTCATTCCCGACAGCGCCTACACCAATGCGTTGACTGCGGCGGGATTCAGCTACGGTTTCTGGAAGGTGAATCAACGGGGTTATCCGCAGCTTTCCGACCTGCAGCCGTTCTTGGTGGTCATCTGGCGGACGACGGATGACATCGTCAACTATGAGGGCACCAACAACACGCTTACCGCGCAACAACAATTCATGGTCCAGAATTATCTGAACGGCGGCGGCTCCTTCTTCATGGCCTCGCTGGGCATCTTGAGCCAGTTGGGAGACATGCCGTTTCGCAGGAACGTGCTGCAAGTGGCCGGGTTCAAACAAAATCCCGACCCGCCCGCGCCCTGCCAGGATTGCGACGAATATTTTGGCGTGCCGGCCATCTTCGGCGCGCCGGGCGACCCCATATCGGACGGCATCTATTTGACGCTGGATTACGGCAATTATCCGAGTTTCGATTTGGATGAGGAAACGACTTTGGGGCCGGACTTCTCCGACACGTTCACGCCCGCCACCAACGCCACCGCAATCTGCTTCGAGTCGGCTTCGGGAAAACCGTGCGGGATGAGTTATCCGCAAATCGGGCAGGACAGCCCCGGTCGCGTTGTTTTTCTTTCCTTCCCGTTGGACGTCGTGCCGGTGGCCGGAACCCCGCCCGACAATGAGGTGGTTCTCCTGCGGAACATCCTCAACTTTCTGGTGCCGGGCGCGAACGGCGTGGGAACCATTTTCCTCGATAACACGATCTACACCGTGCCCGACCAGATCACGGTCGAGGTGGGCGACTCGGACCTGACTGGAACCGGCCAGACGCAAGCCATCTTCTCGACCAGTTCAGCAACCAATCAGGTGACGGTGACTCTGAACGAAACGACCCATCCCGGCCTGTTCCGGGGGTTCATCACGCTGGTGGCTACGAACACTGCCGCGAATCAATTGGCGGTTCGCAATGGAGACACGATTACGGCGAAATATTTCGACGCCTCGAACGGCAGCAACGTGGTCGCCACCGCGACGGTGGACACCGTGCCGCCGGTCATCAGCCAGGTTGCGGCGGTCACCGGCATTGGGGCCGCCGTGGTGAGTTGGAAAACCTCGAAGCCGGCGGACTCGCTGGTGCAATACGGCGAATCTGTGCTGCTCGACCGGACGGCCTACGCCGGGGCGTTGGTGACCAATCATTCTGTCACGGTGTCGGGACTTCTGGCGAACCGGAGCTACTATTACCAAGTGGCCAGCCGTGATGCGGCCGGCAACACAACCGTGGACGATAATAATGGCGCGCTGTTCACGTTCACCACGCAAACGGCGCCGCAGCCGCCGTGGTTCGACAATTTGGAGAGTGGCGCGCCCGGTTGGAGCGTCGTGCCCGATCCCATTTATGGTTCTGACATGAATTGGACGCTGGGCACTCCCAACAACGGTCTCGAGACCAGCGCGCATTCGGGCAGGAATTGCTGGGGCAGCGATCTCTACGGCCAGTCGTTCGGTTTTCTGGCCAGCAGTTTCCTCTACAGCCCGATGATTGATCTCTCCGGCGTGAGCCAGGCCACCCTCACGTTCTGGCATAGTTACGATTTCAGTTCCCAACTCGAGGACGGCCAGCTCGGCATCAGCACCAACAGCAGCACGTCACCGAACTCGATCCCCACATTGGTGGATTATGCCGGGCAAACGTCCGATGGCTGGGAGGAGGAAACCGTGGATCTGACGCCTTACGTTGGAAAAACCATTCAGGTGGTCTGGTATTACCAGGGAGTTTACATCGGCGAGCCGCTCTACGGCTGGCTGGTGGATGATGTCAGCATCACGGGCGTGGCTGCGGGCTCGGGCGGAACCATTGTCATCTCGAAAAACCTAGGCCAGGGGAGCTTCACCCTCACCGGACCGGTGAACCAGTCCGGCACGGCGCTTTTGACCACCATCAGCAACGCACCGCCCGGCCCGTACGCCGTGCAATTCAGCGACGTGGCGTTTTATCAGACGCCTCTCGACCAGTCGAACACACTGGCCACCACCGGCACGCTGAATTTCACCGGCAACTACAGCTTTATTGACGTGAACCACAACGGTATCTCGGACGCGTGGGAAAAATATTATTTCGGCTCCGTGTCCACCAATCGCACGCAGTTCACCGACTCGGACGGGGATGGGATGTCGGATTACGCCGAGTTCATCGCGGGGACCAATCCGACCAACGCCGCCTCCAAGCTGTTTTTCCTCTCGACTGCGGTCCAGACGAACCGGCTCGTCCAACTGCAATGGGCGGCGATTCCCGGCCGGGTTTATCAACTCGAAAGTTCAACCAACCTCGTCACTTGGACGCCGCTCACCGGCTGGCTTCAAGCTTCGGGCAGCCCCATGTCCTATGCCGGAACCAACTTCAATTCCGGTTCACAATTTTTCCGCGTGCAAGTCCGGCCGTGAGTGACTGCATTGGGCGGATGGGAAGCCGTCCTCCACTGGTAACCGAACTGGCCGGAACTTTTGCGCTCGCGGCCATCGCTTTCAAATTCATAAATCCAGAGGACAAATGATTTGCTGTTGCTAGAATGCAACGGGCATGCAGATTCCAAATTTCATTCGCGCGCAGCCGGACGGGACATTGCTGTCGGTAAAACTGCAACCACGCGCGTCCGCCAATGAGATTGGTGAGCCGCTTGGCAACGAGTTGCGGATCAAAGTTACCGCGCCACCCGTGGACGCCGCCGCAAATGAAGCGTTGATTCGATTGCTGGCCGGGCAACTGGATTGTGCGCGCGGTTGTGTCGAGTTGGTTCGCGGCCACAAATCACGGCACAAAGTGGTCAAACTTCACGGATTCACGCCGGAGGAAGTGATTCAGAAAATTTTCGGAGGGGCAAGCTCTGTAAGTCCCTGATCATCGGAATCTTCAAGGAAATGGGGGCTCGTATAACTCGCCCCTCCGATAGAAATTTTCTGTCACCTTTTCAGCTCGTTTTGCCACTGATGCGGTGACATGATGACAACTAAAACCATGTCCGTTGCCGCACAAAACGATGCCGAATTGGTGAGTGGAATTTTGTCGCGACGTGGAAGCAACTAGTTGTCAGGTTATACAAACTGGTGACACGCATGATTTAGCTGGTTGGTTCGTGTCAACGTCCGGACTTTGGATTGTAGGATCGTTGCATCAAGGCTTGGGTTCGATCGCGGTAAAACCGCGCCTGCTCGTTACTTGGATCCAAACGCAGCGTTTCCTCAAATTCATGTTCCGCTTCCGGGATTGCGTTGTTGATGGCCAATGCATAACCAAGCATGAAATGCGCTTCCACACAGTCCGGATCGAGTTGAAGCGCCTGGCGATAGTGTTGAATAGCCTCGGCATGACGATCTAAATCAAAAAGCACTTTGCCCACGCAGACACTATAGACAGCGTTATGAGGATCCAGTCTCCGTGCCTGCTCGAACTCCTGCAATGCCAATTCAAACTTTTTTCTCTGGCCGTGGACGTAGCCCAGTAAGAACCAGCCGTCGGCCAGGGTGGGATGCAGCGCCACGGCTTGGGAAAGGTCGAGTTCCGCTTCCGCCCATTGGCCTTGTAACACAAGCAGCGCTCCTCTTTTATAATAGCCTAAGTAATCGTGCGGCAGCAGCTCAATTACTTGCTGCCACTGAGGGATCGCCTGTTTAGAGTCGCCAATCAGCGTGAGAAATCCCCCAAAATTTTCATGCAACCAGTAATCATCTGGTGTGCGCTGGATGGCCTCCATGTAAATCTCACTGGCTTTAGCCACTGCGGTGGCATTCGTCCACTGGCGTAGCTCGCTCTCCTCTCTCTGAGCTGCCTCCAGGCGCCGGGCATTGTTGGGCTGACTGTTTAAAGGCGGTCGTTTAAACCGCTGGACGAGTTCTTTGAAGATAAAATGGCGTTCCAAGTCCGTCAGCCCCAGGCGTCGCTCACAGGTCTTCTGCGAAGCCCATCCACCAACAGCCAGGCCCCTTACAGCCGCCGGCAACAATGGTTCGATCCGCTCGGCCCAGGCCCGGCCAAGGCGATAATTGCCGTTGAAGTTAAAATGCGCGTGTTCGTAAAATAATTCTTGGCCACAGATGCCTGTCGGATTGTTGGTCTCCAACGCCGCAACGACATCGAACAAGACCAGATTGGGGCCTGCCAACTGCCGGCCTGTCTGCGCGATTAAACCGTTAATCCGCGAGTCGGCGCGAAAGGGCAAAGCGTCATAATTGCACGCCAACTGGAAATGCTCGCGGGCGGCAGCGAAATTGGTCAGTCGCAGCAGACAGTCGCCCCAACGGAACTGTAGTTCAGCGAACCGCGGATCCAGCCAGGCCGCCTGCCTGTAAAGTTGTGCGGCCTCTGCAAAGTTACCCTGTCCTTCAGCGAGGGAACCATTCGCAAACAGCCGGTCGCAGGCGGCACGGTCGGCCACGGACAGATTGGTGGCGGGCATGGAAGCAAACGGCGGGCAGTCTTTGAGGTTCACTGCCACGGTATTGAGAAGGATTTTGGCGCCTGAACCCACCCCTATACACACAATGTCCTCCAAATTGCGCTGAAAGTTCCGATAGATCATCTCCCGGCGGGGGTCATCAGGCCGGATCTGGTTTCCAAGAAACATCTTCATGCCCTTCCAAGAAGCGTTTGCAGTTTTCCATTTAAGTTTGCGGGCCACGGCCATCGTCAATTGGCCTACGCGGGTCTGCTGGATCGCCAGGCTCAGCCGGACAAACATCAGCGGCGGTGCTTGCGCGCCGAAGACGCTTGCCGCGCCGAATGGCCCGATCATTTCGTTGTTGCCCATGTAGATGATCCACAAATCGCCTTGATAGCGGGCGCACTCACGAGCGATGGGCACAATAACGTGCGAGTCAATAGCTGTTATTCCCAGATTGACGATTTCGAATTTTTCTCCTGGGAACCGTTCGCGCAACAAAGTTTCCAGATAACGTCCCGCGCCATAGGCTGGCCGCGGATCCCCTTCTGCCGCCGATTCGCCGAGGATGAAGATACGGTAAGTACCAGGTGGCTTCTTCGCCGCCAGCATTATCGGATCCGGCCATCGTGCCAATTGTGGCGGGAAGAACCGCAAACCGAAACTGGAGTTGAAGGTCAGGAAGTCCTTCTGGCCGACCCGGATTTTTTCGAAGAAGCTTGTGTTATAACCATAGCCTGCAAGGCGCAAAGTGGCTTCCAATCCTGCCAGTGCCAGCAACGGGACGATTACCACTGCGAACAGGCGAAAGAGCCACTTGCGGCGGACACTAAGATCCGAGGTTGGTCTGGAGGAGGCTGGCGTGCCACGCGTGCCGACTGGCTTGTGCCGGCATTCGGACTTCAAATTGTCAGACTGTCGTTTCAATGGTCTTAGTATAAATGTGCCATCTAAAGCCGGGCAATACTTATACCCTGATGGTGCGTGGATTCACCCTTCGCCTCAGAAGAGCTGGTTCAGTGGGCTGCTTTCCCCGGTGGGGTGCCAGTAGTTCACCGTATTGCGCGGCTGTTTGAGCTGCAAAAGATCCTTGCCCGTCAGACGCAAAGCCCAGCCAAGCGGCGTCAAGACCAGCAGGAATAAAACTGCAAGAACAGCGTAGCCAATCCACTGGCTGGCATAAAAGCCCAGACGGATGGACAATCGGTAGTAACCTCGAAACCAGCGCGGCTGCAGCACGGCGCACAGCATCACGCTGGCAAGAACAGAGAGCGCTGCGATCCAACCGGCCACAGGCAGGATGTGCCACCAGCACAGCACCGTGCTGAGAATCGCCAGCCCCAGCGCGCTCAGCAACGCCACCTTGCGCCATTCCTTCGGATCTTCTTTGAGTTTTAATCTCATCTTGATCCACTTGTGCGGCATGACGCGCCGTTCGATGTGCCGGGAGGGCTGCGTGGTGCGGTTTAGGACGAAACTGCCGATGACAAGGTAATCCATTTCAGTATTAACGAAACACCGGTAGGCGTCATCAGGCGTGCAAACGATCGGTTCGCCGCGAACGTTGAACGAGGTGTTCACCAGCACGGCGCAACCGGTGGCCCGTTCGAAGCGTAGCAGCAGGTCGTAGAGCAGCGGATTGCCGTCGCGTTCCACGGTTTGAATGCGGGCCGAGTAATCGACGTGGGTGACTGCGGGAATTGTGGAGCGGGCTTGCTTAAGTAAATCGAAGCCTTGAATGCCGGGCACAGTCGGAAGGCGCAGTTCGGTTTTAACCGGCGCCACCAACAGCATGTAAGGCGACTCCACATCCAGATCGAAGTAATCGGTGGCGCGCTCGCGGCGCACCACGGGAGCAAGGGGCCGGAATGACTCGCGGAATTTGACTTTCAAGTTCATCACCGACTGCATGTGTGGCGAGCGGGCGTCACCCAGTATCGAGCGGCTGCCCAAGGCGCGCGGGCCGAATTCCATGCGCCCTTGGAACCAGCCGACGACCTTCCCGGTTTTTAGCAATTCCACCGTAAAATCAAGCAGATCCCCGGTTGGAAGCCGTTGATACACCGCACCGTGGGCTCGAAGCGTTGCTTCGATTTCGTCGTCCGAGTATGCGGGACCGAGCAGCGCTGACTGCATGGCATCAGCCTTGGGCTGGCGGCCATCGCTGGCTGGAGCCGAGGCGTCGGCGCAGTGCGAATGCCAGGCGGCCAAAGCGGCGCCGAGCGCGCCGCCCGCATCACCCGCGGCAGGTTGGATCCAAAGATGTTCAAATATTTTCTCTTTGAGAATGCGCCCGTTCGCGACGCAATTGAGGGCGACACCGCCAGCCATGCAAAGGTTATTCAAGCCGGTGACTTCGCGGGCGTGGCGGGCCAGGTGCAGCATGATTTCCTCCGTGACCAACTGGATGGAGCAGGCAACGTCCATATGCCGGCGCTCAATTGGATCTTCGGGCTTGCGGGGTAGCCCGCCGAAAAGCCGGTAAAACCGCTCGTTGGTCATGGTGGTGCCGCGCAGAAAGTTGAAATACTCGAGATTCAACCAGAACGAGCCGTCAGGCTTCAAGTCGAGCAAATCCCGGCGGATGATGCCGGCGTATTTCGGCTCACCGTACGGGGCCAGGCCCATAAGTTTGTATTCACCGGAGTTGATGCGGAAACCGCAGTAATCGGTAAACGCCGAGTAAAGCAGTCCGAGCGAATGTGGGAAGCGCAACTCTTTCAGCAGCCGGATTTCATGTCCATGTCCGCAGCCGATGGTCGTGGTGGCCCACTCGCCCACGCCGTCGACGGTGAGAATGGCTGCGTCAGTAAACGGCGATGGATAAAACGCGCTGGCCGCGTGTGCCTGATGGTGTACGGTGAAAAGGATTGAACAGTCCGGTCGCAGGCCCGGCAACTCGTCACGGATGGTTTTGCGCAAGTCGAGTTTTTCACCCAGCCAATTGGACAGCACGGCGGGAAAAGTGCGCCAGCCGCCTGGCGCGACGGCGAGATACGTTTCGAGCAGGCGCGCAAATTTGAGAACCGGTTTATCATAAAAGACCACTGCGTCGAGTTGCGCGACGGTCAGTTCCGCGTGTTGGAGACAGAACTGGATGGCCTGACGCGGGAAATCCATATCGTTCTTCCTGCGCGTAAAACGCTCCTCCTGCGCCGCGGCGATGATTTCGCCATCGTGGAGCAAGGCGGCAGCCGCGTCATGGTAATAGGCGGAGACGCCAAGAATATTCCGCGAAGCAGGCATGAATCACATGAACGGGTAGAGCGCCCACACAATGCCGGAGCTGGCGCTGAGAATGAGAATGGCTCCCAGGAGCAGCAGCACCACAACCAGTGGAACCAGCCACCACTTCTTCTCCTGTGCGCAAAAGCGCAGGAATTCTTTAAGAACAGTCCACATGGACGGCCATGTTCTAGCGGTTCCGGCGGGTGCCAGCAATAACGAAGCCGATTTCAATCCGCTGGCTCATTGCAATTGCCAGAGACACCAACCGTTAGTTGCAAGATCCAATAACACCGGAAAATTTTGTTTTTCAGCGCGCAATTGAAATTTCTTGTCACCTTTTCAGCTCGGTCAGCCACTCATGCGGTGATATGATGACAATTAGAGCTATGTCCGCTGCAACCCGCAACGACGCCGAATTGGTAAGCGAAAGCCTCTCCGGTAATCGCGACGCCTTCGGGCAAATCGTCGCGCGCTATCAATCGCTCGTCTGTTCGCTGGCTTACAGCGCCACCGGCAGCCTGAGCCAGAGCGAAGATTTGGCACAGGACACTTTTATCACGGCGTGGAAGCAATTGCGCAATTTACGCGAGCCGGAAAAATTGCGCGCCTGGCTTTGCGGCATTGCAAGAAATCTCATCCACAACTGGTTTCGCCGTCAGGGCCGCGAACCGAGCCACGCCGCGGAAACACTCGAGACTGTTGCTGAATTCTGCGCGCCCGAACCTCTGCTTGTTGACCATATCATCAGCCGTGAAGAGGAAGCCATTCTATGGCGTTCACTCGAGCGCATTCCGGAAATTTATCGTGAGCCGCTGATTTTGTTTTATCGCGAGCATCAGTCCGTTGAAGCCGTAGCGCAGAATTTGGAGTTGAGCGGGGACGCTGTGAAACAAAGGCTTTCACGTGGGCGAGAACTTTTACACGAACAAGTCCTCGCATTTGTCGAAGGCGCACTGGAGCGGACGAATCCAGGCAAGGCATTCACGGTTGGCGTGCTGATGGCATTGCCGGTACTCACCATTTCCGCGAAGGCGGCGACGGCGGGTGTGACGGCGGCCAAAGGCGGTGCGACGGCCAAGGCGGCGGCGGCGACCGGGGTCTTGGGCGCGCTTTTCGGTTCCTTCCTTATGATTTTCGGAAATTACGTCGCCTATCGCATGAGGCTCGACGCCGCGCGGTCCGATCGTGAACGTGAGTTCATCAAACATTTTTACGGCCGGCTGTGGGCCTGTATTTTTGGGTTCGGCCTTGCGTTTGTGCCGGTGATGCTGTTCGCCTCGAAATATGCGAGAACGCATCCGCTGTTGATCACAGCGCTGATCGGCGGCCTGTCGGGAGTTTACACACTGGCCATCATCGTGCTTTCGGTCTGGTCCATGCAGGAACGCCGCAAAATTCTCGCCGAATTTGGTGCCCAGGAACTCACGACGGCGTCCACAAAGCCGGTTTGGGAATATCGCAGCCAATTCGAATGGCTTGGATTGCCGCTGGTTCACATTCAAATCGGCGGCGGTCTTGCCGCGCAGCGAAAGCCGGTCAAGGCCTGGTTTGCCGCCGGTCGCAGCGCGGTGGGCGGTCTGTTTGCCTTCGGCGGAACGGCGATCGCTCCGGTCAGCTTGGGCGCTTGCGCCATTGGTTTGCTGCCGTTCGGCGGTTTGGCGGTGGGTTTGATCCCGGTGGGCGGACTCGGCCTAGGCGTTTGGGCCTTCGGCGGGATGGCGCTCGGCTGGCAGGCGTATGGCGGTTGCGCGCTCGCGTGGAATGCCGCCGCCGGTGGTGCGGCCATCGCGCGCGATTATGCCATCGGCAGTTTCGCCTGCGCCGTCCAAGCCAACAACGAAATCGCCTGGAATTTCATCAAATCACTGCCCTGGTTCCGGTACTCTGAAATCCTCGTGCGTTACATCATCGGGCTGCAACTGCTTTGGGTGGTTCCCCTGGTTTTTTGGTGGTGGATGATCCGGCGCGCGCACAGTCAGGAAGAACTGGACGGTCAATAACGTTTGCCGAAAGGAATGCCCATGAAACGATTGATGTTGGTTTTCGTATTTGTCGTTGTGTTGAGCAGCGTGGCGTTCGTGGTCACGCGGCAGAAGACACCGCCGGCAGCAAACCCGCCAGGCAAACAGACGTTGACGGACACTTCGCCGCCGGCGGTTCCGGAAACGCCGGCGTCGCCCCGGCCCGCCTCGCGGCCGGTGGCCGATGATTCCGCTGTTTCGCCGGGTTCAAGGCCGGCGCCGGTCGCGCTTCCGCCCGCCACCGCCGCCAAAACCGATTTCGAGCGCGCCATTGACCTGCTGGTTTCCCCGCACGCAACTTTCGAGCAGAAATGGGCCGTGTGGAAACAGTTGCGGGACGCGGGCGAACTGGATCAGGCCATCACAGCGTTGGAAAAGGGTGCCGCAAACAATCCGGCTGCGCCTGAATACCAGACCGCGCTTGGGGAGGCTTACATCAATAAAATACCCACGTCCACCAATTCACAGGACCCCGCCATTTTGGGGCTGAAGGCCGACCAGAGCTTCGACAAGGCATTGAGCCTGGATCCTGCCAACTGGGAAGCGCAATTTTCCAAGGCAGCCGCCCTGTCTCACTGGCCGCCCGAACTGAACAAAGGCGAGGAGGTGATACAACGGTTGTCGAGCCTCATTGACCAACAGGAAACGATGCCGCCGCAGCCGCAGTTCGCCCAGACTTACGTCCTGTTGGGTGAGCAATATCAGAAGGCCGGCAACCCCGACTATGCCGAACAAGTCTGGCGACTTGGCGCGGCCCGGTTTCCCGGCGATCCAACGCTTCAGGGGAAAATCACCAACCCACCCCGTCAATAATGGGCTGTGAAATGGAAAACGTGATGTGCCGGTGCAACCGGAACCAGCCTTTCCAGCGAAATCGAAAATCAACCAAACAACCACAACACAAACGTATGAAAATCAATCTGCGGATATTCACTTTCATGTTCATCGCCTTATGCGCGTCGGCTGTCTCTGGCGCGGAACCGATAAAGAGCGCCATCACCGGACATGGGTTCGTCGCGGATTTTTACTGCACGGAAGGTTCGTCCCCCAAGCCGGGGATTCTGTTTTTGGGCGGCTCGGAAGGGGGAAAACTGGAACATCATCTTCCGGAATTTTTCGCGACCAACGGATACGCCGTCCTGTCTTTGGCCTATTTCAAGGCGGAGGGATTGCCCGACACACTGGAGATGGTTCCGCTGGAGTATTTTGACAAGGCAATCGGGTGGCTGACGGACAACCAGAAGATACAGCATGGCGGAATAGTTGTGTATGGAGCTTCCAAGGGTGCGGAACTGGCGTTGTTGCTGGCTTCGAAAAAATCCGAAATTAAAGGAGTTATCGCGGTCGCCCCCAGCTCGGTGGTCTGGCAGGGCATGCCCAAAGCATTCTGGCCGCCGCCACAACCACGCTCCAGTTGGAGTCTTCAGGAAAAGCCCGTTCCTTTCGTGCCGTATGATTACAGCATGAGATTCGATCCAGGCGACCCGCTGGCCATTTACAAATTTTACAAACAGTCACTGACACAAAAAGAATCCGTGGAAAAGGCAGCCATTGAGGTCGAGAAAATTCATGGCCCGGTGCTTCTTCTTTCCGGACATGATGACGGGCTGTGGCCATCCGAAGAAATGGGGGACGCGATCTGCAAGCGCCTCCAGGAAAAGGCGTTCAAATACAAGGTTGAGCACGTAAAATATAACGACGCCGGCCATACGTTAAATGAGTATTACATGCTCGGCGGAACACCGGAGGGCAACCGAAAAGCGAGAATTGATTCCACCGGGAGGATGCTTGAATTTCTCAAGATGGTGAACAAGTCCATTTCCGGCGACGCGGAGAAGTTGCACCGTTGAACTTGATTGGTGGGGGACGCCGAAAATCAGGCGGGTTTTGACAATCAAACCCGCGCGGCCAGTTCCTCCGCCGGATACGTCCAGATTTCCGCCAGCGTGGGATGATAATGCGGCATGGCGGCCAGCTCCCGCACGGTCATGTTTTTGGTCATTGCCGCAGCAATTTCATGAATAAGTTCGCCGCCAACCGGCCCGACGCAACTGCCACCGAGAATTTCGCCTGACTTCGGGTCGGCCAGCAATTTCACGAGACCGTCCTTCGCTTCCATGATGAGCGACTTGCCGTGGTCGTTGAACGGATAGCTCGCCACCAGATAGGGAATGCCACGTGCCTTCGCTTCCTTTTCAGTCAAACCGACAAACGCCACCTGCGGCTCGGTGAACACGACGGAGATCAACGGCCGATAATCCATCCGGCGTGGTGACTTTGGATTGGCAATGTTGTGCGCCGCAATTTCGCCCTGCTGGACCGCGATATGCACAATCTCATGCGGACTGGTGCAATCACCGGCGGTGTAAATGTGCGGTGCGCTGGTCTGCATCAACTCATTTGCAAGAATACGACCGTTTTCAGTTTTTACGCCGGCATTTTCCAAATCCAACGAAGCCGTGTTCGGCGCGCGACCGAGCGCGAACAGGATTTCTTCGGCGGAAACGGAAACCGTTTTGCCGTCGTGTTCGAATGAAACAGTTTTCAGTTTTCCCTTTCGCTTCGCATCCGCGAGCTTCGTTCCGGTGAAAACTTTGACGCCTTCCCGCCGGAAAACCTTTTCGATTTCAACCGCCGCATCGGGGTCGAATTCCTTCAAAATGTGTTCGCTGCGCTGGATGAGTGTGACCTTGACGCCGAACCGCGCGAAAAACTGGGCGAATTCGCACGCAATCGGCCCGCCGCCGAGCACGATGAGCGACTTCGGCAATCGCTGGAGCGCAAGCGCATCGTCGCTTGTCAAATAGCCGGCTTCACGGAGTGAGGGCAGGGGCGGTTGTGCAACAATCGAGCCGGTGGCGATGATGAAATTTTTCGCCGTCAATTCTTTGCCGTCGCTCAATTCCAGCGTGTGCGCATCCAGAAAATGTGCATTGGCACGGAGGAATTCAAATCTGCCGTTGGCGAGTTGCTGCCGCCGGTAATCAGCGAATTCCCTGACGAGCGCATTTTTGCGCGCCATGACTTTTTTGAAATCAAAACCAACTTTTCCGGCTCGGATGCCCCAGGGTTCGGGATGACCAGCCAGATGCATCACTTCCGCCGCGTAAAGCAAAGCTTTCGTGGGCATGCAGCCGCGCAGGATGCACAGTCCGCCGACTTCCTTGCCGCCTTCGATGACGATTGCTTTCAAACCTGCGCCCGCCGCCGTCCGTGCTGCGGCGTAACCGGCGCTGCCGCCACCCAGAATCGCCACATCATAATCAAATCGGTTCATGCGGAAGAAGATGGGAGCGCGCGGGAGAAATGCAAATTTCAAATTTTACCCCGGAAGGCTTTCGGGATTGAAATTCGGCGCGCACTTTTGGATGATGGTCACATGAACGACATTATTTATCCGCGCAGCCCGCGCGAAACGATGGACGGCTGGATGTATCTGCCGCGTTACATTGACAAAATCCGCCTGCACCTCTCCGGCAAACTGCATTCGGATTACACGGAAAATTTCGGCAAAGGTTTTGACGGCATGTGGCTCAAAGCCGCCGGCGTCGCGCACGAACAGATGATTCAAGTCGTGAAAAATTCCATTACTGACGGCGAAGTGTGCGATTGGGTGCGCAAGAACGTCAAGAAATCCCCGGTGGAAAAAGCCGCGCACCGCAACGACATATTGTGCCGGCCAAAAGCAGACGATGCGGAAGCCGTGGCTCGACTAAAAATGCGCAAGGAACAATGCGGCGCGGGAAACCGCGACGACATCAAATGTTTTGTGGATGTGATTGACGCGGACGAGAAACGGATTTAGTTCGGGCTGACGGTTGAGTTCAGTGGCGGCGTTTTCGCCGTCCGCTGCAATGATTGGTTGGCCAACGGAACTTTTCTTTTTTAATTCAAGTTAATATTGGTATTTAAGGCCAAATCCTTGATTACTGCCTTCAAAACCCTTGCTTTTGATTTCATATCAGACTTATCGACTTTTTCACGTGCAAGTTTTTCTTCTGCTTCTTTTATCGCTTTGTTAATTAAGTCAATCGACATTCTTGCACAAATTTTACAATAAAGGTTCATTGATCGACCTTCATTATAATTCTGGAGTAGCTCTTCCACCAATGCCTGCCTTTCTTTTTGTTCCTTTAGCCAATTTTCCAGACCGACTTCATTGATTTGACGTAAATTATCAGCAGCCGGAATCCACTCTACAACTTTTCTTCTCAAGAAGATTGCGCAATTAAATATTTCACTGCATTCGGTACAAGTCTCAAATCCATGCTTCTTTACACAGCAATTCCAAATACTGCACCATGAGTGTTGTTCTCCTAATCTGCAACCAATGCATCTGCTCGGCGCTTTTGACTGATACTTGTTACATAATCCGCAATATAACCCGCAGCACCCGATGAGATTCTTTGCTTCACTACCTTTCATTTTTTCACCGATTGTCTTTTTACAGTTGTTGTCTAATGATCCAAAGCTGCCTGCCTCAACACAGCTCGGCAATAGCGAAGATGGGAGCCGCGGCGGATGTTGTTTGTTGAGATTGGCTCCAGCCTGCGGGGCCGTGGCCCCTTCGTCTCGGCGAAGGCCAGTGTGGTGTTAGGCATCAGTTTTCGTATCACCTCGCTTCCGCCAGCAAAAACTGGCAAGGCCGATAATGGTAAATGTAAGCCAAGCCGTGTATGATGGAAACCAAACCGACCACCACCTGTCTGAAAAATACTCCGCCTCTGCTTTCTTCAATAAAAGCAACGCGACTAAATTTAAGGCTATCGTAATCGCTAGTCCAAACAATCCGATGAATGCGAACGAACCAGCCAGTTTGAATGATTTGCATGGCTTCATATTTTAGGTGCGTGTGCTGATGCCTAACGTTCCAAAGCTGAACCATGCCTGGTCGGTAATACAAGGACAAAACTTATTAAACGGCCGGAAGTTCAGGTTTGCCTCGCGCGGGAATTTTCTCTATTCCTTGCGTGTCAGTTTTCATTGAATGAAAAAAACGTTGAAATGGATTTTCGGCGCGGTCGTTGTGGCGTTCGCCCTGTTGCAATTCACAAACCCGGCGCGCACAAACCCGCCGGTCATTCACGATTTTTTGGCTGCAACCATGCCGCCGATTGAAATCACCGGGATGTTCCGCGCGACGTGTTATGATTGTCATTCCCACCAAGTCAGATGGCCGTGGTATGGCCGCGTCGCGCCGGTGTCGTGGCTGGTGGCAGGTGATGTGAAGACGGCCCGGCGGTTTTTGAATTTTTCCGACTGGCCGGTTGATGATCCAGACCGCGCGGCGAACCGGTTGGAGAACATCAGCGAACAGTTGGGATATAACGAAATGCCGCCGGCCAATTACAAGCTGATGCATCCAGCCGCGCGGCTGACTGCCGCGCAACGCGAGCAACTCATTCAATGGGCGAACCAGAAAGCCGCGCAATTGAAGGCAAAGGGAAAATAACATTCATGCTGCACAGCGAACTGATTCCCGCCGCCGAGAAAGATTCCCGCCGATTGATGATCATGCTGCACGGGCTGGGCGACAGCATTGACGGCTACCGCTGGTTGCCCAGCGAGATGTCCCTTCCGTGGCTGAATTATCTGCTCGTCAACGCGCCGGACGAATACTACGGCGGCTACTCGTGGTTCGATTTTCCAGACAATATCGTGCCGGGCGTTCAGCGCAGCCGGAAGTTGTTGTTCCAACTGCTTGACGATTTACGCACCAAGGGTTTTCCGACGGAGCAAATCACACTCGGCGGTTTTTCACAGGGTTCTCTCCTGTCGGTTGACGTCGGTCTGCGCTATCCGCACCGGCTGGCGGGTATCGTGGGCATCAGCGGCGGAGTTTGCGAACCGGAAAAATTATTGAAGGAACTTTCGCCGGTTGCGCACCAGCAACGTCTGCTCTTGACGCACGGCACAGACGACCCTTTGATCCCGATTGCTAAGGTGCGCGAGCAGGTTCAATTGCTCAAGGCCGCCGGTCTGTCCGTCGAGTGGCGCGAATTTCCCAAAGCACACACAATTCATGGTAGTAAGGAACTTGCCGTGATTCGCGATTTTGTGCGCGCCGGCTATTCAGACAGGTAGGGCGCGGTCTCCGCACCGCGCCGCGGCGGGCTGGGGACCGGTCTTCGCGAGGCTTCGCCCAGGCGAGCAGCCCGCCCTACCAATCACACCTTCACTTCGCGGCTCGTGCCGGGAATCCAGATTTGCTCCGGTGGCGACTGACCGGCGCTCTGCCAATCCATCGCGCGCTCCACAATTTCACGCATCTGCATGAACCACCAGCCCGCGCGGGCGATGCGTCCTCCGCGTCGCGCGGGATTGGCGCCCCGACATTGGATGTCGGGGTTGAAGCCGAGTTCGAGTTGTTCGTTTGTCGTCATGATTCGCCTTTCTTTTGACGACATTCTGACAGGCGGGGTTGGACAAAGGCTGTCCAAGCCGGAAAGAAATCGGGATGTTATACTTCACAAACCCACAACCCATAGGAGGAAGCTGTGAATAACCACAATTTTGGGGGACTCCTTAATTTGAAATGGTGGGGGGCTTTACTTCCGGCGGTTTGGCATGAAATTGCGGGATGCAGGTATAAAATTCATTTTCCGTCAAAATGTCCCAGTGGACGCCCTGTCATATCCATCAAATCAACCGGCATAACCTCGGCATTTGTCTGGCCATTTGCGTTTTTGATTATTTTGCAGCTAATCATGCCGAGTCGTTGCTTTTGTGCCGGAATTGGAAATTCCCATTTCAGGTCATTTGCAATGACCACAACATTCCCAGAAAGAACATTCACATTAGAGCCTATTTGCCGCATTTCAATTGAGAAGCCTTTAACTCCATCAAAAAATCCAGCTTGGTTTTGCCACATCCACTTGTTGAAGAAATGGCCATACATAACATCGCCAGAATCGTGGAATGATATGACAACATCATGCGTGTCTGGATGCACATTGTTTGGAATAAGATTTAATATGGAAATGTTGGCTGCATCCGCTCCAAGTCCGATGCTTGGAATTTTGTCAGAAACGTTTGTGCCTTGGAGAAACATTATGCCAGCACCGGTCATTTCTTCTAAATTAGAATATGGCAGCGGCGGCGGAGAAAAATCGCCCTTGATTCTAAATGTGGCAACCGCCGAAATGGAAGTGATTGGGCGTTTTAATGGGTCGTTTTTGGCCTCATCAATTTTGATTTGTCTAATTTCCAATCCATCTCTTGCCGCAAATGTGCCGGCAACAATAGTTTCAATGGCGATACCAACCATTAACATATTCCAGCCGCGCCCCGTTGATTTTTTAGATGCCCTAAAATCGGCAATGTCTTGGAACATTTCTTTGGCGGATTTTTTTTCCTTCCATAGTCCCCAAAACACAAGGCCGCCACCCAGCATGGCAAAAAACATAGTGACTAATTCCACAACCAGCCATGACAGCGCATCTGATGAAAAAACAGCCGAAAACATATATGTTTTAATTTGGACGATTTGCGGGTTGGCTTATTTGGCGCTTGTGATTTTTGTCATGACCCGCAGAAAATAATTTTTGCAATCTTCAAAATGCGTGCAATTTTCCAATCGTTTTGGGTGCGACCGATAGCAAGAGAATGTCCGCATCTAAAAACCCTGACAACAATAAAGAGGGGGGCGAAAAATGACACCTAAACTTTTGCCCCCGTTTTTCCAACAAAATAACTGGCTGGACGATTTTCAGGCGTTTGTGGATGATTTGACAATATGGCAGAAAAGCCCTCTAAAAGGCGACATTCCTATCTGGTTAAGGCCATTCTCAAAACCGGCGAGGACTTTGGAGCCACCGAAATCATTTCAGAAATCGTGGGAGGCATCGTAATTGCATTCCTTGCATATCAACGGGGAATCGCAAACCAAGCTGAGCTTCGAGCTTTGATTTTTCTATGTGTCGGGGCGGCTATAATTGCACCCATTTTCGGATTTTTAATGAGGCTCGTTTTCATAACGCCCTATAAAATTTATAAAGACCAAGAGTCCGAAATTGAAACGCTTCAGACTGAACTTGAGAAACAAAAAGCTACGAAAGCCAATCTTGAGATAATCCCCAAGGTTGTGCCAAATTACGAAGGACAATATGTTTTTATTTGCGTCCATAATATCGGGCCTGCCTTTGCCAAAGAAGTTGAGGTTAAGTTAGAAAAATTTTTATTTAAGGATTCAATCAATGAAACAATCGCTTCTCGCATAGGAAGGAAAGGGATTAAGGAAGATACGCCGGAAAATGCAATCACTGATATTAACGCTCAAAGCGAAGATACATGGGTACTTCTTTCCAATAACAGCGTTCAGCTATTCACAGATCTTCGGCTATTTATAATCCCCGACATCCGCATTTACGAACGTGCCGTGAATTTACGTGAATTTGAATTTTGGGTCAGCGCAAATGCCCAAAACGCGGCTTCTAAAAAAGAGATTTATATCAAGCTAAGGCTAAACGAGGCAGGAAAGGCAACGCTTGAAACGAAATGCTTGTGAATAAAAGTGTCACAAAGCTGGAAGTAAAAATAGAGAGCGTTATTTAGGCCAACCGCTTGCTGGTCTTTTCTTTTGAAGGGACTTTTTGATCGCCGCTTGCCACCTGCCATTGAGCTTTAACATTTCCAGCTATTCGTGAAGCGTAATGGTGTCGCCCGGCTGGAGCGGCACGTCATGGCCATGAAGCAGATCTTTTGGATCAATTCGAGTCGTTTCACCCTGCCGCGTCAGGATGATTTCCTTCGGATTTCCATGGCCGGTGTAATTTGCCGCGACGATGGCCTGCGCAAGCGTCAGTCCCTCCGTCCACTGGACTTCGGGGTTTTGCACTTGGCCAATGACGACGATATTTGTGCGTTGCATCGCGGCGTAGGCATCGCGCTGTCCGGCCAGATAAGCCGCCCGCACATCGGCTTGGGATGGCGAATGTGTCCTGCAACCGCCGCCGGCGAATGCCAAGAGCAAAACGACAACCAAGAATTTCATTTATAATTCCAACACCGCCATTCCACGAAACGTTGCTAAAAATTTATTTATCCGCGCCCGGTGATTGCACGGAATTTTTCCATGCCGCCACGGCGGATTTAATTTCCTCTCCGACATGGCACCGGGGCTTTACGAATCGTGGCGTGAACCACGGGAACATTCCGATCAAATCCGGCGTGACCAAAATCTGCCCGTCGCAATCCTGACCGGAGCCAATCCCGATGGTTGGAATCGAAAGAGCTTCGGTCAATTCTTTCGCGACCGGCGGCGTGATTAATTCCAAAACGATTGCAAACGCACCGGCGTCCACCAGCGCTTTTGCATTTTCAAGCAATGCCTCGCGCTCCGTTTCGTTTTTGCCTTTGCGGTGATAGCCGCCTTCCTCCAGCACATGTTGCGGTAACATGCCGAGATGACCGCAAAACGGAATTCCGGCGGCAATTATTGCACGAACTTGAGGCAGGATTTCGCGCCCGCCCTCGGCCTTCACAAATTCCGCGCCGGCGGCGGCGAGGCGCTTTGCATTTTCAACCGCGGTTTCCGGCGTTTCGTAACTGCGGAACGGCATGTCGGCCCCAAGCAACGCGCATGGTTTGGCGCGGGCGGCAGCACGAACGTGATGTTCCATTTCCGCCATCGTCACATGCGTTGTGTCGGGATAACCCAGCACGACCATGCCAAGTGAATCGCCGACGAAAATGATCGGGATGCCCGCCTCGTCGAGCAATTTCGTCATGGGAAAGTCATAGGCCGTGAGCGCGGCGATTTTTTCGCCGCGGCCTTTCATGGCGCGAATCGTTTCAGCGGTGATTTTAGTTTCAGTCATTGAATTTTATTGTAGCACCTGCCTCCGGCGGGTGGAATCCGGCGTCTCGCCGGATTTTTCGGTGTTAACGATGGTTTCGTAGTTTTATTAAAAGGCAATTCGGCGGGACGCCGAATTGAACCCGCGAGACGCGGGTGCTACCGCATAAAACTCTTCAGCAATTCCTGCGGTGTCGTTATGGCCGTGCCGATTTTGCCGACGACAATGCCCGCCGCGTGGTTCGAAAGAATCGCGGCTTCGAGCGGCGACGCGCCCGCCGCAATCGCCAGCGTGAACGTGGCGATGACGGTGTCGCCCGCACCGGAAACGTCGAATACTTCCTGCGCGACGGTCGGGATGTGAAACGGCTTTTGCCCGCGCCGGCAGAGCAACATGCCCAGTTCGCCGAGCGTGATTAAAAGCACCGCCGGTCGCAGTTCGTTGAGCAATCGTTCCGCGACGAGCATGAGATTTTTATCGGCAAGCGGATTCGCGTTGTGGGTTTCATCCGGCAGATTCGCCAGCTCAAAAGCCTCCTTGCGATTCGGTGTGATGAGCGAAAGGTTGGAGAGATTCAAATGGTGAACCGGCTTGGGATCGAAGCTCAACCAGACGCCGCGCGCGCGGCAGAGCGATTTGATTTCATTGAGCAGCGGTTGCGTCACGACGCCCTTGCCGTAATCGCCGACAATGACGGCGGCGGCCCGGGGGAGTTTTGATTTCAATTGCGCGAGCAAACGGCCCGTCAATTTCGCATCCAAACCGTCGCGTGTTTCGCGGTCAATGCGGACGAGTTGTTGCTTGTGCGCAACGATGCGGGTTTTGATGCTCGTGTGCCGCGCGGTGTGAGTGACCAATCCGCCACAATTGATTTTTTGCCCGGCCAGAAGTTTTTTCAACCAGCGGCCGGCGTTGTCATTGCCGATCGCGCCGAAAATTTCCGTGGACAGGCCAAGCGCGGTCAAATTGCGGGCGATATTGGCCGCGCCGCCGGGCATGAAACTTTCGCGCTCGAATTCGACGACCGGCACGGGCGCTTCGGGCGAAATGCGCGCGACGCTGCCCCAAATGAATTGGTCGAGCATCACGTCGCCGACGACGAGCACACGGGTTTTGGCGGCGGTGTTCAAAATCTGCCGTGCGCGGGGAGCGGACAAGGTTGTGCGATTCACACCCCATCTTTTAACCGGATTTGGCCTGTGAAGGAAACAAAGAATTTATAGCAAGTTTCAGTCAACATTGGCACAGTTTGATATGCCTCCGGGAAAAGCGGCGGAGGGCCGCCGCAGTCCAAGACGCTGCGCGCAACACGATGATTTCTCAAATACGCGAAGCGTTTTGGAGTGCGCCAGTCCCCTGGCGCTTTGCACGAGGACGAACTGTCCTCGAGATTTCCTCATGAACCTGTTTGTGCCAATGATAATATGAACTGCTATAGAGTGGAGGCAATTTGCAAAGGCCGGTTTCCTTTAAGGAAAATGGCGGATTGTTTGGAGGAATTTTTACGCGGATTAAACCCGGCCTAGAAAGTCCACGTTAACTTGGCCACAACGGAGTGAATGTAAACCCCGTCAATCTTAATATGATCGCTTAAGCCGCTAAGATAGTAACGTTGGTTAAGCGTGCCGAGGAATTTGTAAGCGATGCCGATGGAAATGTTTTTTGACAACGCATAGTCCAATCCGGCTTCCGCCTGATAAGCAAAAGTAAAGTCGGTGTCACGATAATCGGTTCCCCGGTTGTTAAGGTCAAACATGCTGACTACTCCGCCGGCGCCAACACCGAGATAAGGAGTACACGGGGTTTTTGTTGGCATCTTATAGATAACATTTGCCAATATCGGAACTGAAGACATGTCAATGTTTTGGGAAACGGAGGCAAGAAAAACCCCGTTTATTGTATCTATGGAGTTCCACATGAAGCCTGATTCCAACTCCACGGCCCACGAATCATTGAGGTTGTAACCCAGATTAATATCAGCGCGGATGCCGGGGTCAAAAGTGGCATTTCTAACGTTTCCTTCTTCGATGAAAGACGCCTTCTGTTGGAACATATCACCGACACCAGCGCTTAGATAAAAATTGTCGCTCCAATCCGCCGCACGCGCGCCTGCGGCAGACATGAGGAGAGCCGCACTCACCATTGTGACTGAACGAATGGTTGTTTTCATAATTTTTCCATTTGCCCCAACCGCAACGTGCCGGCGTTGCCTTTTATTGTTTCGGGGAAAACTTGTTCCTCTATCCGGGATTCGGGTTTGACTGTCAATAATAAAAACTTTCCCGTTCTGCGTCAAACATCCATTGCGTCTAATCAAGAAACGTTGTCAACGGACTGGTTGCACTGGCGGTTTCCTGCGCCGCAGCCAGTCCGGTCTCAAATGCGGCGCGTCCGGCTTCAACGGCCATTTTGAACGCGACGGCCATCCGGTTCGGATCACTCGAAACAGCGACGGCGGTGTTGACGAGCACGGCGTCCGCACCCATTTCCATCGCCTCCGCCGCGTGGCTCGGCGCCCCAAGTCCGGCGTCCACGACGACGGGCACGGTGGCTTGCTCGATGATGATGCGGATTTGGTCGCGCGTTTGCACGCCGCGGTTCGAGCCAATGGGTGAGCCAAGCGGCATCACGGTTGCGCAGCCGGCGTCCTGCAGCCGTTTTGCCAGGACCGGATCGGCGTTGATGTAAGGCAGCACGGTAAAACCTTCCTTCACCAGAATTTCTGCGGCTTTGAGTGTCTCAACCGGGTCGGGCAGCAGGTAGCGCGGGTCGGGATGGATTTCCAGCTTGATCCATTTTGGCAAACCGGCGGCGGCGGCGAGGCGCGCGAGGCGCACAGCTTCATCGGCATTCGTCGCGCCGCTGGTGTTGGGCAGCAGCAGAAACTTTTTCAGGTCAATGAATTCCAGAATGTTCGCGAACGGGTCGCGTTTGCCGCTCAAATCGGCGCGGCGTAGGGCGACGGTGACCATTTCCGCGCCGCTGGCGTCAAGCGCGTTGCGCATGGCTTCGGGCGACGAGAACTTTCCCGTGCCCATGATGAGCCGCGACCGGAAAGTTCGTCCCGCGATGGTCAATGGCTGGTTTGAAAACGACATTGTGACCAATTTAGAATAATGCGCCGGTTTGTCGAGGCGGGAAGGGGCATATCAACCACGGATGGACACGGATAAAACTTGATGTTTTAGCCTGATTTAGGAAGCGGGTTGGCGGGCTTCCGGTTCATGGGTTTTGAATAGCCCGTTTGCGGGAAATTGGCAAGCGTGCTTTGTTACGGGGAGCACACGCGCCTCGCGTGTCATGTTCGACGCCCCCGTCGGACACATTTTCCCATCCGATGTTTCCAGCGTGGGCGCTGGGAACCGCACCCGAGGCGGGCGCGCTCCCCATCCTCCGCCGCTTTATGATTTGCGATTTGCGCGCGGAATGACAAAATTCGCGTCAATCGTAATTCGTAAATCATAAATCGTAACATGTTTCGTCCGTGCATTGACCTGCATGAAGGCAAAGTGAAGCAAATCGTCGGCGGCACGCTTGGCGAGCCGTCCGCGTTGCGCACGAATTTTGTCTCCGACCATTCAGCCGCGTGGTTTGCCGAACTTTACAAACGCGATGGCCTGACCGGCGGCCACGTCGTCATGCTTGGCCCCGGAAATGAAACTGAAGCGCGAGCGGCGCTCGCGGCATTTCCGGGCGGATTACAAATTGGCGGCGGCATCAACGCGCAAAACGCGAGCGGCTGGCTCGCCGCAGGCGCGTCGCATGTCATCATCACAAGCTGGGTTTTTCGTGAAGGCCGCGTGGATTGGGAACGGCTCGGCGAACTGGTCAAAACCGTTGGCAAAAACCGGCTGGTGCTCGACTTGAGTTGCCGCAAAGCCCTCACCCGGCGAGACGCCACCCTCTCCCCATCTGATGGGGCGAGGGGCGATTATTTCGTTGTCACCGACCGCTGGCAAAAATTCACGGAATTGACCATCGCGCCGGACACGTTGCAAAAGATCGCCAAAAGCTGCGCGGAATTTTTGGTTCATGCGGTGGATGTGGAAGGTTTGTGCCGAGGCATTGACCGTGAACTGGTCGAGAAACTTGGCCGGTGGACGCCCATTCCGACGACCTACGCCGGCGGCGCCAATTCGTTAAGTGATTTGGAGGAAGTCACGCGGTTGGGGCGGGGGAAGATTGACCTGACCATCGGGTCGGCGCTGGACATTTTCGGCGGCAGCGGCGTTCGATACACGGATGCCATTGCGTTTAATCGACGAATGCGCCCTTTGGCGTCATCTTAAAATCGGAGGGACGAGTTTGTTTTTAATTGAGGGACTCGCATAGCTCGCCCCTCCGAAGTTGTCATTTGACCGGCTCAATTTTTGTGGGCGTCAGCGTTTCCTTGCCATCCACCATGGCCACGGTGCCGGTCACGGTCACTTTTTCCGAACTGCCACCACAAATAGGATCGTGCGCAGCTTTGCTCACGTCATTTTGTGTCAAATAATAATTCACAGTTTTGCCGTCCTTTTCGACCTGGACAACGTTTTGGCAGGATTTGGTCTCGTGCAGCGCGCATTTGCCGCAGACCATCGCGCCGGTGATGGTGACTTCCTTGCTCGAAGCATCCGCAGCGAGCATGCGGGAGGTTGAAACCGCCAGCAAAAGGCCGGTGGCGACAGTGAGGAACAATACGGATTTTTTCATAGGTTATTTAGATTTTTTATTTTCAAGGTTAAGACAGCTTGACTCCAATTTAGTTCAAACAATAAATCCGTGGGATTAATGCGCCTGCGGCTGTGAGGCAAACAGCTCGGCGACGACGATTTGAAATTCGGGAATCAATGCTTCTGTCAACATTTCGCTCCCGGCCAAAATGCCTTTGAGGGCCAGCCCCCACTCGGTGCTATGATAAATCTCAACGTTGTCGTAACGGGGATCAATCATCCACAACCGCGGCACCCGGATGTCTTCGTAAACCTGCTTTTTGACGACCGTGTCGGCGTGATGGTCATCGCGGCTGATAATTTCCACCGCGAGCCAGAGTTTGCCGGTGGATACCGTCACGAGCGCGAGGTCGGGGCAGATTGTAATTGAGTGTGAAACATGGATTTTTGTGCGTGGCGCCAGCAGTTGTGTGCTGGAAAGGTTGGAGACGCTGGCCATCAGCGCTGTGCGCAGGCGCTCGCAAATCATTTCATGGCGTTCGCCTGGCGCGGAGCGCGAAAGGAATTTACCGCCCAAAGTTTCTTCATACGGCCGGCTCATTTGATTAAGTTTCAGGCCTCAAATCCCAAGTTTCAAGTTTTCATTTCAAGCCGTCAGCGCATGGCTTTTACCCGGCACTTGAAACTTGACACCTGGCCTCCGGCAGCTAATCTCCACGTTCTTTTAATAAATTTATGGCAGTAAAAATTCGAATGAAGCGCGTCGGAGCCAAGAACGCTCCATTTTTCCGCATTGTGGTCGCCGATGGCCGCAGTCCGCGCGATGGCAAGTTCATCGAGGAAATCGGCACGTATCAGCCATTGAAAAAAGGCGACAATTGCAAGATCGACCTCGACCGCGCCAAATACTGGATCAGCAAAGGCGCGCAGCCGAGCGAGACCGTCGCCAGCTTCATCAAAAGGGCGGGCAAAACAGCCGCCGCTTGATTTTTGTTTTTTTGACACATCATGCAGGCGTTTTTGGAATATGTCGTAAAAGGGTTTGTGCAGCATCCCGACGCGGTGAGCGTCACGCCGGTGGAGCGGGGGGGCATGACGGTCTATGAACTGCGCCTGGATCCACAGGACATGGGTCAGGTGATTGGCCGGCAGGGCATGACAATCAATGCGATCCGGTCGTTGTTGCTGGCAGGCAGCGCCAAAAAAGGGATGCGTTGTTCGGTGGAAATTGTTGAAGGCAAAGACAAACCGCCGGGTTGAGTTGAAAATTTCAAGCACGTTTCAAAATGAAAATCGACGTGCTCACCTTGTTCCCGGCGATGTTCGCTGGACCGCTCGACGAAAGCATTGTCAAGCGGGCGCGTGAAACCGGTCTGTTGGACCTGAAAATCCACAACCTGCGCGACTGGACGCATGACCGGCATAAAACGGTGGATGACCGTCCTTTCGGCGGCGGGCCGGGGATGTTGCTGAAGCCCGAACCGCTCTTTGAAGCGATTGAAAGTTTGAAGCGCGAAAAAACGCGTGTGATTTTATTGTCGCCTGCCGGGCGGAAATTTAATCAGGTTATCGCGCATGAATTGGCACAGCAGGAAGATTTGCTGCTCGTTACCGGCCATTATGAAGGCTTTGACGAGCGCGTGCGGGAAAAACTCGCCGACGACGAGCTGTCCATCGGCGATTACGTGCTGACGAACGGCGCGTTGCCCGCGATGGTCGTGATCGACGCGGTTGTGCGGTTGCTGCCGGGGGCGCTGGGCGACGACGAGAGTTCGCACGATGAATCGTTCAATCACGGATTGCTGGAATATCCGCAATATACGCGGCCGGCGGAATTTCGCGGGATGAAAGTCCCGGACATTTTGGTTTCCGGCAACCACGCTGAAATTGAAAAATGGCGGCGCGAACAGGCAAAAGCGCGGACCAAAAAACGAAGACCGGATTTGCTGAAATAGGTAGGGACGAGCCGCCGGCTCGTCCCGTGAATAAAAAGTTTCGGACGCGCGGGCCACGCGTCCCTACCAAAGAAAGAAAAATTTTATGAACCAGGCATTACAGGAAAAAATTGAGTCGGAACAGTATCGCAAGGACAAACCGGATTTTGCGGTGGGCGACAGCGTTCGTGTGCACACCAAGGTTGTCGAAGGCGACAAGGAACGCATCCAGATTTTCTCCGGCGTTGTGATTGGGCGTCGTGGTCACGGTCTGAACGAGACCTTTACCGTGCGTCGCATCAGCTACGGCGAAGGCGTCGAGCGCGTGTTTCCGCTGCACTCGCCGCGCGTGGACAAAATCGAAGTTGAACGCGAAGGTTCCGTGCGCCGTGCCAAACTCACCTACTTGCGCAAACGCCTCGGCAAAGGCGCAACGCTGGTGAATGAAAAGCAGGAAAAAGCCGTTGCTGAAACCGCAACGAAGTAATTTCCGGTCGAATTTCACAAAGGCAGTGCAAAAACCCCGCCTTTTTCCGCTTGGGATATTCGAGGCAGCACCGGCGTCACAAGCAAGAAAGCGGCGGATAGCCGCCGCACTCCAAAACCTGTCGGTTACTTCGACGATTTTCCCGCAACGCGCCAGCGTCTTGGACTGCGCCAGTCCTCTGGCGCTTTGGCATCACGAATCGCTATCTACTAATTTCACGCAATGCCACCTTGTAAATTTCCAGCGCGCTTGCGCCGAAACAAACCAAAATCACCTTCTCGACCGACCGGTTCCGTTCCAGAAAACTTTTCGTCTCGCGAATGGCAATCCGTGCCGCGCGTTCCATCGGAAAGCCATACGCGCCGGTGCTGATGCACGGAAACACCACGGTTTTGATTCCATGCTGTTCCACCAGCGCGAAGCAACTGCGATAACAACTCGCAAGCAATTCATCCTCGCTGTGGTTGCCGTCGCGCCAGACCGGGCCGACGGTGTGAATGACCCATTTGGCGGGGAGCTTGTAGCCGCACGTGATTTTGGCTTGGCCGGTGACGCAACCGCCGAGTGTGCGGCATTCCGCCAGCAACTCCGGTCCGGCGGCGCGATGAATGGCGCCGTCCACGCCACCACCGCCGAGCAACGTTGTGTTGGCGGCATTCACTATCGCATCCACGCGCTGTTTCGTGATATCGCCGGCGATGACGGCAATGCGATTTGAAACCGGCCCGCTGGTCATAGGAAATTCTGAAGCGCAATCCGCCAGTCAAAATTGGATTCGGTTTATATACGCAAGGCTGTAACGACTTCAACTGGTCTGACCGTTTTTTCCTCACGTGTTTTCAGCTTGCGGACTTTCACGTTTGAATCATTTTCGAGTTTTGCCGTGAAAGTGGCCTTCAATTCCTGCGCGCGTTTGAATTGTTTATCCGGCTTGGCGGGCGTGAGCGGATATTCCACGGCAAATCCAGCGGTGCGTAAATCTTGAGCGAGTTTCAAGGATTGTGGTCGGGATTTTTCGTCTTCGATCAAAACAAAAACATCCACGTTCGCATCAAATTTCGGCAGCAGGCCTCGCGCTTTGAGCAATTCCAGCAGCACCACGTCGCCCATGCCGAAGCCGAGCGCAGGCAAATCCACTTTACCGCCGCTGATGACTTTGACGAGATTGTCGTAGCGTCCGCCGCCCGCAACGGCGCGGAATTCGCCTTTTACGTCAAAGGCTTCAAAAACGACGCCGGTGTAATAATCCAGCCCGCGAACGATATGATAATCCACCTTCACGAAGTCGCACAACCCGCGTGCGGTGAGATTTTGTAAAATGCTTTCCAGTTCAGCCGTCGGTTTGCCTGATTTGATGAATTGGTTCACGTCGGCGAGTGAGAAACCAAAAGCCTTGAGTTTCTTTTCGTTTTCCTCCAGCGACGTCCGTTCCAATTTGTCGATAGTTTGGAAGAATTCATATTCACTGAATGCCGGGGACGGCGACACGCCGTCCCTCCCACGTTTGTAAAATTCCTGCCAGGCGTTGCGGCTGCTCAAACGAATGACGAAATCCTGTTCGGTCAGGCCAAATGCGCGCAGCGTGTCGATGAGCAGCGCAATCAATTCCGCGTCCGCCGCCGGATTGGTTTCGCCGATAATGTCGGCGTTGAACTGGAAGTGTTCGCGCTGCCGGCCTTTTTGCTGGCGTTCGTAGCGGAAGAGTTGCGGGATGGCGAACCACTTGATGGGTTTTTTGTAACTGCGTTCGTGCGCGGCGGCCATGCGGGCGAGCGTGGGTGTAATTTCAGGCCGGAGCGCCACAGCGCGTTCGCCTTTGTCGGTGAAGTTATAGAGTTGCCCGACGATTTCGTCGCCGCTTTTGGCGGTGAACAGTTCGAGCGGTTCGAGGGGCGGGCCGTCATATTCGCGGAAGCCGTAGCGGCGGGCGGTTTCACGCCATTTGCCGAAAATAAACTGGCGTGCGTCGGCGCTCCAGGCATCGGGATGCGGCAATGGCTCGGGATAGAAGTCGCGGAAACCTGGCAAACGTTCCATGCCAAAAAGGTAAGAGAAATTTTTAATTAGGAAAGCATGAAGGAAGGAACAAAAAATTCCTGTCTTCCTGACTTCATTATTTTCCGTGTCACGCTTGCGGCGGCGTTCAGCCTTTGGGCGGGAGCTTGAGCACTTCCGCGCGCATTTCCTTGCCGGCCTTGAACTTCACGGTCGACCGCGCGGGAATTGGCACGTCGATTTCCGGTTTGTTCGGGTTGCGTCCCACGCGCGCCTTGCGGACTTTGACTTCAAAGACGCCGAAGTTGCGGAGCTCCACCTTGTCGCCCTTGGCGAGCGCCTCGGCGATGTAGTCGAGGTTTTTTTGCACCACGCTGAAGACCTGCTGCTGCCCAAGACCGGTCTCATTGCTGATGCGAATGACGAGGTCACGTTTTGTCAGAGTCATAATTTTTCGTCGGGTTAAGTTGATTTAATCATTGAACCACACGGATTGTCCAGAAATCACTGGCTAAATTTTCATCGGTCAAATAGGCGTATGGCAGGGTGAAATAACCTTTCATACCCCATTGGTCGCCCCATGAATTGCGGATGATGAACCACTGTTTCGCATCGTCGTAGCCGATGGCCATGACCGCGTGACCGCCAATGGCCCGTTCACCTGGATGCGGCAACGAAGCGTGGCCGGTCTGCGCCACTTGCGCGTCTTCAAAACTTTCGTAAACGGTGAAGCCAAAGACAAACGGATAACCCGAAGTGAGACAACCCTTGAGCTGGCTCAACATTTGCATCAAGCGCCGGTACGAAACGGCCTTGTATTTGAGCGCATCGGCATAGCACTTCCGCGGCGGTTTGGTTTTGAATTTTGCGATGACGTAGGGCCATTCGGTTTCCGGGCAGTCGCCCTGCCTGTTGACGCCTTTGATGCCGTCGCGGATTTGCGCGCCGCTGTCCGAATCCACTGTGTGTTCGATGACGCGCTCGTTGTAATAAATGAACAGGCGCGATGGCGTGAAGTCGGGCAGCTTTTGTTTCAGCCGGTCAAACTCGATGGCTGCTGCAATGGCATTGGCGGTGCAACTGCCGAGTTCTCCCTGGTCATAGACCGGCGGGCAACGCGGGCTCAAATCCACCTTGGCGGGCAGCATGGCGAGCATTTCCACCGGCGCGGCGTAGAGATGGTCGCGATGATCCGGCAAATCGGGAAGCCAGCCGTAGCGGGAAATTTTGTAGTTCACAGGCTTGTTTCTTTTGGGGATTAATCGCTGATTCTCAACTATGGAAATTTGCCGGGCTTGTCCACCACAAAAATCCGGTTTTTTCCAGCCGCCGCATTCCGACTAAAAACTTTACAGCCTCACCCCGAGTCCGCAAAATATTGGCATGTTGGGCAAGAGGGAATTGAGGATCCAGCCGACGCGGCCATCTTCGGCGACCCGGTCGCAAACGGATTTTGCGATGGGTCTGGAGACCGCAATTCTGCGGGCGCAGGAGAATTTGCTCGGCCTCCAGCGTCCGGAGGGTTACTGGATCGGCGAATTGATGGTGGATTCCACACTGGTCTCCGACACGGTGGCATATCACCATTGGAACGGGAAGGTGGACGCCGAATGGCAGCGCAAGGCGGTCAATCGCATCTTTTCAATGCAATTGCCGGACGGCGGATGGAATATTTATTACGGCGGCCCGGTGGAAGTCAGCGCCACCATCAAGGCCTACCTCGCGCTCAAGCTCGCCGGTGTGCCCGTCACCGACCCGCGGATGTTGCAGGCGCGCGAAGTCGCGTTGCATCTCGGCGGCGTGCCGCGCATGAACACCTTTTCCAAGTTGTATCTGGCGCTGCTCGGACTTTATCCGTGGGAATATGTGCCGACGATTCCGTGCGAAGTGTTGCTGCTGGGCAAGTGGTTCCATGTGAATTTTTGGGACATGAGCAATTGGTCGCGCGCCATGCTCGTCCCGCTGGCCATCATCAATCATTTCAAACCGACGCACCCGGTGGAAGTGGATTTGGACGAGCTTTATCCCGAGGGCTTTCACGAACGCGATCTGGCGCTCGCGCCCGACCCGGATAGATTTTCGTGGCGGAATTTTTTCCTCTGGCTCGACCGCCTGCACAAATTCGCCGAGTGGTTTGCAGAACATAAAATTCATCCGTTCCGCAGGATGGCGCTGAAAAAATGCAAGGATTGGATGCTCGAACGCTTTGAAGGCTCGGATGGCCTCGGGGCGATTTTTCCCGCGATGCTTAACTCGCTCATCGCGCTCCAGGCGCTCGGCTATCCCGACGATCATCCGCAAGTCGTCCGCGCGGCGCATGAGTTGAAAAAACTTGAGCACGAAACCGCTGACAGCGTGCGCATCGAACCGTGTTTTTCGCCGGTTTGGGACACGGCGATTGCCGCCATCTGCCTGCGCGAGTCCGGCATTTCGGAAAATCATCCTTCGCTCAAAAAGGCCGCCGAGTGGCTGATGGAAAGGGAAATTCATTTTTGCGGCGACTGGCATCACAAAAACCCGGCAAAAGTCGAGCCGAGCGGCTGGGTCTTCGAGTTCAACAACAAATGGAACCCCGACGTGGACGACACCGTGATGGTGCTGCTGGCGTTGTGCAAAATTCCGACGAACAATCCAGCGAAACGCGATGAATGTTTCCAGCGCGGCCTCAAATGGATGCTGACGTTTCAGTGCAGGGACGGCGGCTGGGCTTCGTTCGACAGGGACTGCACGAAGAACATTCTGGAAAAGGTCCCTTTCGCCGATCACAACGCCATGCTCGACCCCGAATGCGCCGACATCACTACGCGCATTTTGGAATTGCTCGGTTATGAAGGCTGGAAAACCGACAACCCGCAGGTGCAGGAAGCGTTGCAATTCGTTCGTGAACATCAGGAACCCGACGGCTCGTGGTATGGCCGGTGGGGCGTGAATTACATTTACGGCACGTGGCAGGTGTTGCGCGGCCTGCAGGCGCTGAACTACAACATGAAAGAACCATGGCTCATGCGCGCGCGCGGCTGGCTCGAAAGCGTCCAGCACGGAGACGGCGGCTGGGGCGAACGCTGCAACACTTATGATGACCCCGTTTTCAAAGGCCGCGGGCCAAGCACCGCGTCCCAAACCGCATGGGCTGTCATGGGCTTGTGTGCGTTTGACGACCCGGACAATTCGCATTTGAAACGCGGCATCGAGTATTTGATTCGCACGCAAAATCCCGATGGCTCGTGGGCGGAGAATGAAACAACCGGCACCGGTTTTCCGCAGGTTTTTTATTTGAAATACGACATCTATCGGAACACCTGGCCGCTGCTGGCGTTCGCCACGTATCGCAAAATCCTCGCCAACAAAGTGGATGGCCGGCTGCACCCAGGCATGGAAGCAGCGCCCGATGCCGTTCGTTCGAAGAGATGACAAACGCGCGTTTGGCTGAAGAATTGTTAAGTTGCCATGAATAGTTCCCCGAACAACCAAGTCACTGGCGACACTAAATCTCCGCGTCGAAGCGACAAGATCGCTACATATATTGCTAGGGGGATTAGTTGTTGTATTGGCATTACGCTGCTCATTACTTTTGTCGTAGTCCTGATTAAGGGGATGCCACCAAACTTCGAGAACTTGATGATGTTTGGCGCGATAATTGGCCTCTGTCTCGGTTATGGGCTGGGAGGAGACATTTGGGGAGCGCGGCTTTTTGGTTTATTTGCCCACTTAAATACTTGGCGGCGCTTTGGGCAGGATGGAAAGCCCTCGTCCCCTTTCATCCGCTTCATGTCAAAAACATTACTTTTTATCTTCGTTGGAGTTTTGGTCCTTATACTCGCACTTATCGTTAGAGCGGTGGTGTATAGCCGGTATGCGGCACCATGAAGTTGTAGCGCTAAAGGCGTATCACGTTTTTTACGCGGTTTGCGGGCATTTGAATATCCTTTCGTCATTCGGGTTTAATGGGCTGGGAAATTCCGTTCTACTTGCCAATAAACGTTACGAATTACCGCCAGGTTTTGGACTGCGCCAGCCCTCTGGCGCTTTGGGCAACACCGATGGTGGCAAAAGCGGTGGAGGGCCACCGCACTCCAAGACACTGGCGCGGGCTCGCTGCGGCTCACTGAAAATCCTTTCGTCATTCGGGTTTTGGAATTAGGATTTTCACCGGATGCTTGAGCAAACCGTCCAAATCGTTTCCAACGAGCGCGATACCGACTCTTATTTTCGCCTCGTGGTGCGCGCGCCGCAAATCACCCCGCTCATCCAGCCGGGACAATTCGCCCATATCCGTGTCCCGACAATGAAGGACGCCTTGCTGCGACGGCCATTCAGCATTTTCCAAGTCAGGGACGATACCTTTTCCATCCTCTACAAAACCGTCGGCAAAGGAACAGATGCGCTCGCCCGGCTGGGTGCCGGCGAGGAATTGAGCGTGATTGCACCCCTCGGACACGGATTTACCATCCCAAAGCCCGGCGGCGAAACGCCGTTGCTGGTCGCGGGCGGTTATGGCATGGCGGCGTTGTATCTGCTGGCGCAACGTTCGCCGCAAAAGGGCATCGCGTTCGTTGGCGGTCGGCGGCGCATGGACATTTTGTGCGAAAAGGAAGTTCGCGCGCTCGACTGGGACGTTCGCGTAACCACCGAGGACGGCAGCCACGGCGAAAAAGGGCTTGTGACCCAGCCGCTCGTAGCCGAACTGCGGCGGAACGCAGCCCACCGGAAGGTGTTCGCGTGCGGCCCGACGCCGATGCTCGAGGCCGTCGGCAAGATTGCCGAAGAATTCAATGTGCCGGCGGAACTTTCGATGGATGAACACATGTGTTGCGGTGTGGGCGTCTGCCTGACGTGCGTGATTCCGGTGAAGACCGGCGATGGTTGGGAATACCAGCGCACCTGCACCGAGGGCCCCGTTTTTGATTCGCAAAGAATTGTGTGGGAGGAAATGAAATGAATTTGTCCGTCCAAATTGGCAAACTGAAGTTGCAAAACCCCGTGATGGTGGCTTCGGGCACGTTCGGCTACGGCGTCGAATACGCGCGGCTCATTGACCTGAATCAACTTGGTGCGGTGGTCGTGAAAGGCATACGGCTTGAGCCGGTCCGTGGCAACCCGACGCCGCGCACGGTCGAGGTCGCCAGCGGCCTCATCAACGCCATCGGTCTGCAAGGACCCGGTGTGGATGGATTCATCAAAAAATACTGGCCGTTCCTCAAAGGATTGAAGGTGCCGACCATTATCAACATCTGGGGCACAACGATTGAGGAATACGCCGAAGTGGCGCGGCGCTTCGACGCGCTGGGAGGGGTCGGCGCGCTGGAACTCAATGTCTCCTGTCCGAACATCAAAAAGGGCGGGGCGCAGTTTGGAACCGATGTGAAACTGCTTGCAAAAGTCGTGGCCGCGTGCCGCAAGGCGACAACGCTGCCGTTGATTACGAAGATGAGTCCGAACGTGATGAGCATTGCGCCTTACGCCAAGGCGGCGGCGGACGCGGGCAGCGACGCGCTGGCGATCATGAACAGTTACCCGGCCATGGCGATTGATATTGAGACGCGCAAGCCGAAGCTGGCCAATGTCACCGGCGGCCTGACCGGACCGTGCATCAAACCCATCGCCATCAAGCTGGTTTGGGAAGCGGCCAATGCCGTGAAAATTCCCATCATCGGCATGGGCGGCATCCAGAACGCGGCGGACGCGATTGAGTTCATGATGGCCGGTGCGACGGCGGTGGCGGTGGGCACGGCGAATTTCTACGAACCGCAGACGGTGTTGCAGGTGATTACCGGCATTCGCGAGTTCATGCAACGCCAAGACATCAAGGACGTGCGGGAAATCACCGGCAGCGTCCGGACTGCGGAATAATTTTAATGGCAATTCTGTTTTTGCACTTCGTACCGGCAGCGGTATGCTTTCGACCATGCTTTGGGCATTTGCCAAATATCACGCGCTGGGGAATGACTACATCGTCATTGATCCGAAGAACCTGCCGTCGCCGCTGACGGCAGAACGGATTAAAACGATTTGCAACCGCAATTTCGGCATTGGCTCGGATGGCATTTTGCTCGGGCCACTACCGTCCAAAAAGGCGAAATTCGCGCTCCGCATTTTCAACCCCGACGGCAGCGAGGCTGAAAAAAGCGGCAATGGCCTGCGGATTTTTTCACGTTACTTGTGGGACCGGAAACGGGTCGGCAAGGATGAATTCGCCATTGAAACCCGTGGCGGTCTTGTGAAGGCGACGGTCATGGAACGCGGCAAAACCGTGCGCGTCGAAATGGGCAGGGTCAGTTTCTGGAGCGATGAAATTCCCGTGACCGGCCCGCGCCGCGAAGTCATCAACGAACCGATTCACCTGCGCGGACAGCGATTCAACTTTTGCGCGGCGACGGTGGGCAATCCGCATTGCGTCCTGCCGCTGCCGAAGATCAGCGCGGAACTGGCGAAGAAATACGGGCCGCTGCTGGAAACGCACCTGCGCTTTCCGAACCGCATCAATGTGCAGTTCATGAAAGTGCTCGACCGGCGGAACATTCAAATTGAGATATGGGAACGCGGCGCGGGTTACACGCTGGCCAGCGGCAGTAGCAGCAGCGCGGCGGCGGCGGTGGCGAACAGACTTGGACTGTGCGACCGCGACATTTCCGTGCACATGCCCGGCGGCAAAATTCAAATCGAAATTGGCGACGATTATTCGATTCGGATGACCGGTGCGGTGACAAAAGTTGCGGAAGGAATCATGGACAGGGAAATGTTCAGCGCGTCCATTCCAGCCTGACGAATCCCAGTTGAGCCACGCCGAAACCAAAACGTCGTCCACGAAAGGCAGGGCTAGAGAGGTGGGGAATCCGCATGATAATTAACATCGAACGTCGAAGATTGAAGATGGAAACAGGCAAGATGACTGTTACCACTGTTTGAGTTCGGCTTGCGAGGATCAGCCTTCGTCAGACTTCGGCCAGACGAGCGCTCGCCCCACCCGCCTTCACTGGCTGGCGTAATAGGCGTCCACTTTGGCGGCAACGTCCTTGTAACCGATGTCCATTTCGTAGATGAGTTTGAATTGTTCGATGGCTTCCTCTTTTTTGCCCATGCTTTCGAGCACGCAGCCGAGGTTGTAGGTGAGGTCTTTTTTTTCGTCGTCGAAAACGATCTTTTCCTTGATGGCGTTTTGAAGTTGGCGCGCGGCGATGTCGAACATTTTCTTTTTCGCGTAGCACTGTGCGAGACAATTCATCGCGGCAATGCGTTTGTGCGGATTGCCCTGCGCCTTCTGGAATTCCTGAATGGCCTCGTTGATTTTGCCCGCCTGGAAATAAAGCTGCCCCATTTCAAACCGGATTACCATATCCGTCGGATATTTTTCGACGCGTTTCTGGCAATCAGTAACTTGGAAATTTAATTTTTCCGCCTGAATTTTCGCGGATTGCTCTGCGTAATCGGGCGCGGACGGATCAAGTTGCTCCAGTTGGTAATCGAACCGTCGCGCGACGGTGTCGGAGATGGAGCGTCCAAGCGACGGGTCATTGCCCATTTCGGAATTTTTGACGCGGTCGTAAAGCTCCAGTGAACGTTCGAACTGCTTCTTTTGCGTGTAAAGTTCCGCGAGCGAGCGCACGAGCTTGAGATTGTCCGGTTCGGTTTTCAGGCGCGTTTCATATTCTTCAACGAGCTGCCCGGTGACGTCCTCGGTTTTCTGGACGCGCTTTTCCTGTTCGAGCGAGACGGCTTCCCTTTTATTCTTCAAAATGTCGCGATAGGAACCCTCTCCGCCTTCGAGCGCGGCATAACCGCCCTGGTCCAGCGTCTTGCGCGCGGACAAATCCTTGAGCGCCTGGCTCAACTCGCCGTCGTTGGGTGTCTGGCTCAATAAATCCATCAGGATTTTTTCGCCACGATTCTGGTCTCCCTTGACGACGTCGCCGGCTGCGGCGAGCGCGCGGGCAAATGCAATCGCCAGGTCCCTGTCCTTCGGCGAATTGTTCGACAGCGTTTCATAGGACAAAACCGCGGTGCTCGGCAACTCCAACGCATTTGCCGCTTCCACGATGAGCCGGTGTGCGGCGGAACTGTGCGGGTCGTTGTTCAAAATCTGCTCGGCGATGGCGAGCGCCTCGGCGGGGTTGCGGCGCAGGGCAATCTGGCCTTTGGCCACGAGCGGCGAAGAACTGGCGCCGCTCCACATCTTTTTGAAAAATCCGCTACCTTTATTGCCAGCTTTCTTAAACTGCGTTTCGCGCAGCGCCTTGCGGCACTCAAAAAATTCCGGCTCCTTTTCGAGCACCTGGTTGAACAGATCAATCGCGTAATCCAGATTTTCCCGTTGCGCGGCTTCGGTGGCTTTGGTGTAGAGCCTCCGTGAGTCGGCTGAAATCTCATTGATGCTTTTTTCTGCCATTTGATTTATCGTGTTAAGTTAAAATTGCTGCTGTCACGTTAAAAATCAACATAGGACACCTTCAGATCAATCGCACTGCGCCTTGTGCCGCAGTGCGTGATCCACGAGAACGAGCGCGGTCATCGCCTCGACCATCGGCACTGCGCGCGGCAACACGCACGGATCGTGTCGCCCACGGGCCTTTAATTTCGTGTTGCGGAATTGCGCGTCCACCGTGTCCTGCTCGTGCAGGACGGTCGCCACCGGTTTGAACGCGACGCGGAAGAAGATCGTCTGGCCGTTTGAAATTCCGCCTTGAATGCCGCCGGAAAAATTCGTTGTCGTAAAAACCTTCCCATGTTTCGCGCGAAACGGGTCGTTGTGCTGGCGGCCAGTCAATAAGATGCCGCCGAAACCAGAGCCGATTTCAAACGCCTTGGACGCGGGCAGGCTTAACATTGCCTTCGCCAGGTCTGCTTCAAGCTTGTCAAAAACGGGTTCGCCCCAGCCGGCGGGCACGCCGCGTGCGATGCCTTCAACAATGCCGCCGACGGTGTCACCCGCGCGCCGCATCTTTTCGATAAGCTGGATCATTCTTTTTGCCGCCGTTGTGTCGGGGCAACGGACGATGTTCGACTCGATGTCCTCGAACTTCACCTTGTCCGGGTTCACGTCAGCGACGAGTTGCCGGACTTGTTTGACGTAAGCGAGGATTTCGACGCCGAACCGTTCGCGTAAAATTTTCCTGGCAATGGCGCCGGCGGCGACGCGGCCAACCGTTTCGCGCGCGCTGGCGCGACCGCCGCCCTGCCAGTTGCGAATGCCATATTTGGCAAAATACGTGAAATCCGCGTGCGACGGGCGGAACTTCGTTTTCATTTCGGAATAAGCTTCAGGACGCGCATCCTCGTTTTTAACCCACATGCAAATCGGTGTGCCGAGCGTTTTGCCCCCGAATGTGCCGGAAAGGATTTGCACCGTGTCGGATTCCCGGCGCGGCGAAACAATTTTGGATTGGCCCGGACGGCGGCGATCCAAATCCGGCTGGATGTCCGCTTCGGTCAGTTTGAGGCGCGGCGGGCAGCCGTCCACGACCACACCCACGCCGCCGCCATGGGATTCGCCCCACGTCATGATGCGAAACAGTTGCCCAAAGATATTTGCCATGCGGTGATATTGCTAAAAAATCACGACGCGGTCAAATCCATCGGAGGGACGAGTTACACGAGTCCCAAACTAGATTTGTGGGCTTCAAATTCATTTGATTAAAGTCAGAGGCTCGCGTAGCTCGTCCCTCCGAGTCGGTGAACTTGCCGCTTGAAACTTGAAACTTCCCCCTTGAAACTACCCGCTGCATGAACCGCATTGAGGAACGCTTTGCCCGGCTCAAACACGAGGGCAAAAAAGGTTTCATCGTTTATATCGGCGCGGGCGATCCGAATCTGGACGCCACGCGCCGGCTCGCGCTTGCCTTTGACGAGGCCGGCGTGGACATTCTTGAACTCGGTGTGCCGTTTAGTGATCCGCTCGCCGACGGCCTGGTGAACCAGCTTGCGGCGCAACGCGGTTTGGAATCCGGCGCCACGCCGCCCAAAGTGCTGGAAACCGTCGCTGCAATCCGCAAACAGTCGCAGATCCCGATTGTGCTCTACATTTATTTCAACCTCATTCACCGCGCCGGAATGGAAAGATTCATCGCGGATGCGGCCACGGTAGGTGTGGACGGCCTGCTCGTGCTCGATTTACCACCGGAGGAATCGGCCGATTACGAAACGCTCATGCGCAAGGCCGGTCTCTGCCACATTTATCTCGTCGCGCCGACGACACCGGACGACCGCATCGAACTCATTGTCAAACGCGGCAGCGGTTTTATTTATTACATTTCGCGCGAAGGCGTGACCGGCATGCAGGCACGAGTCGCGGCGAACATCGCACAGCAGGTCGCCAGAATCCGCGCGCATACGAATTTGCCGGTCGCCGTCGGTTTCGGCATCTCAAATCCCGAACAGGCCAAACTCGTCGCGCAAAACGCGGACGCCGTCGTTGTGGGCAGCGCGGTGGTGAATCAGATCGCCAGGCACGGAAAATCGAAGGATTTGGTGAAGCGCGTGGGTGAATTTGTGAAATCGCTGGCCGATGCGGTAAAGACTATTTAAGCCACAGATGAACACAGATGAACGCAGATGAAAAGGTAGAGCGCGTTCTCCTAACGCACCACGGCTGGCTCGGAGAGCCGGCCCTACCAGATGCAGATTGAATTTTTGCATGAAAATGAAAACTGACGTGAAAAACCGTTTCGTCGTCATCATGGCGGGCGGGCGCGGCGAGCGGTTCTGGCCGGTGAGCCGCGAGAAAATGCCCAAGCAACTGCTCACGCTGCTCGGCAAACGCTCGTTTCTCCAGCAGGCCGTTGACCGCGTGCTGCCGCTCGTGCCGGCCAAAAACATTTTCGTCATCACCAACGCGACGCAGTTGCCGGAAGTCCGCAAACAACTGCCGAAAATCCCGAAACAAAATCTCATCGCCGAACCGATGGGCCGCGACACCTGTGCTGCCGTCACGCTCGGCGCGGCAATTGTCGGCGCGCGTTCGACGACCGGCGTCATGGCGGTGTTGCCGGCGGACCACGTCATTCCCAACGAGAAAAAATTTCAGCAGGTTTTGACCGACTCGTTCGATTTGGCGGGTCGTGGCCGGGCGATTGTGACGATTGGTATCAAGCCGACCGAGCCGTCAACGGGTTACGGTTATATTCGCGTTGGTGAAGCCTTGCCGCCTCCGCAGGGCGTGAAGAAATACAAGACGACTTTTTTCCGGGCGGAGCAATTTGTCGAGAAACCGCACTTTGACCGCGCGCTCGAATACGTCAACAGCGGCCGGTATCGCTGGAACGCGGGGATATTCGTCTGGTCGTTCGTGACCATCACGGAAGGTTTGCAGAAACACCAGCCGGAAATGTATGCGGCGTGCCAGCGCTGGTTCAAAGTGGCGAACAAGCCGGCCAGGCTCGCGAAAGTTTTGGCAAAGGAATATCCCGACATCAAAAAAATCTCGACTGATTATGCGCTGATGGAACACGCGCAAAATGTCATTGTGGCCGACGGCGCATTCGAATGGGACGATTTTGGTTCGTGGACGGCCCTGGCGCGGCATCTCAAAGCCGATGCCGAAGGCAATTGCGCCGTGGCGGACTTCATTCACGTGGATGGCGCGCGCAACATCATCTACGACGCGCGCACCAAAGACCGACGCACGCCGATTGCGGTGGTCGGTTTGCGCGATTCCATTTTGGTTCAAACCGACGATGCGGTGCTGCTCGCGCACAAGAGTCAGGCGCAAAAAGTCAGGGAGTTGGTCAGAAAACTGGCGGAAATGAAAAAGTACAAGCAACTCATGTAAGATTTGGGTGTGTGGAAGCGGGAAACTATCCTTAAAAGATTTTCTTTACATACTCTTCATGCCTATTCAGCTTCACCCGTCCCGTATATGAGAGCTTCAGATTTTCAGCGATTTTTTAGTGCCGACGGTGGTGGAACTCCTGATGAGCTAAGCGGACCGCGCATTGAAAAAGTGCGAAGAATTTTCGCGGAGTCAAACGCGAAGACGATCCTCGACGTTGGCTGTGCCAACGGCGCAATCCTCAAGCTATTGCCCGGTGCCCGTGAATTGCACGGCGTGGACATTTCCGAGGTGTTGGTCAAAAGGGCTAATGCTATTGGCGTGAAAGCATTGGTGCATGATGTGGAAAGTGGCCCGCTGCCGTATTCGGACGCCACCTTCGATGCCGTTTTTTCCGGTGAAGTCATTGAACACCTGGTGAACACTGATTGGCTGCTTTCCGAGATCAATCGTGTGCTTAAACCGGGAGGCATGATCGTGTTGACCTTTCCCAACATCCGCACCGTCCTGTCTTTGTTGATGATGGCGTTTTTCGACATTCCGCCGATGTATGCGGCGCGCTATCGGGCAGGACATGTCAGGGATTTTACTCTTAAGACAATTAAGATGGCGCTGCAAAAAAACGGCTTCGTATTCAAGAAAGCTGTTGGGAGCGCATTCTATTTTCCTAAAATCGGCGAGTTTGGCAGAGGATTGGCGGAGTGGTTTCCATCCTGGGCGCACACCTCAATTGTCGTTGCCACCAAAGAAAAAGAAGCTGTTTACCCTCCTCCTGATCTGAGGGATGTGATTTATTGAGCTGGGAGACATTCATTCTTCAATTTGTCTCACACGCTTCTTGACCTTTTCCGCATAAAAGACAAACTGTCCAGCTGAACTTTAGTTTTTAGTGTTGAGTTTTGAGTTTTGAATTGTTTGCAGCAAATTGAGTTCAAAACTTGGAACTTAAAGTTCAAAATTAAATCAAATGCAGCACATTCGGAACATCGCCATCATCGCGCACGTTGACCACGGCAAGACGACGCTCGTGGACTGTCTGCTCAAGCAGTCCGGCACGTTCCGCGCCAATGAGGCCAAGGCCAGCGAGGAGCGCATCATGGATTCGATGGATTTGGAGCGCGAAAAGGGTATTACCATCAAGGCCAAAAACGCCGCGTTCAAATACAAGGATTACCACATCAACATCGTGGACACGCCCGGCCATGCGGATTTCGGCGGCGAAGTCGAACGTATCATGAACATGATTGACGGCGTGTTGCTGGTCGTGGACGCCGCGGACGGCCCGCAGGCGCAAACGCGCTTCGTGCTGCGCAAGGCGCTCGAAGCGGGCGCCAAGCCGATCGTTGTCATCAATAAAATTGACCGCGAGAATGCGAATCCAAAAAAAGTCCTCGACCAGGTTTTCGAGCTGTTCATTTCGCTCAACGCCACGGACGAGCAATTGGATTTTCCGTTCATCTTTTGCTCGGCCAAAGTCGGCTATGCGAAACTCGATCTTGAGCAGGCCAGTGACTCGATGGTCCCCCTGTTTGACGCCATCGTGAAATACATTCCGCCGCCGCGCGCCAAGGCGGGCGAAGGTTTTCAAATTCTCGTCGCGAACCTGGATTACAGCGATTATCTCGGCCGCATTGCGTTCGGCAAAATCATGGAGGGCAAGGTGAAGGTCGGCGACACGGCCAGTTGCCTGCACGGCCACGGCAGGATCACCCAGGGCAAAATCACAATGATTTATCACTTCGAAGGCTTGAAACGCATCGAAGTGGAGGAGGCGCACGCGGGCGACATCGTTGGCATCACCGGTTTTGAGGACGTGTTCATCGGCGAGACCATCGCGGACAAACCAGAACATGGCGCGCTGCCTTACATTCCGATTGATCCTCCGACGATTCAGATGGAATTCGCCGTAAATGACAGCCCGCTCGCCGGCCAGGACGGCAAGCTCGTCACCGCGCGGCACATTTGGGAGCGGTTGCAAAAGGAAATCCGCACCAACGTCGCGTTGCGCATCAAGCAGACCGACGATCCGAAAATTTTTGAGGTCGAGGGCCGGGGCGAAATGCAAATCGCCATCCTCGTCGAGCAAATGCGGCGCGAAGGCTATGAAGTTTTGGTTTCGCGTCCTGAAGTGCTTTATAAGAAAGGCCCGGGCGGCGAGCTCCTGGAACCGATTGAACAGTTGTTCCTCGAAATCCCGCAGGAATTCATGGGCGCAGTCATGGAAAATCTTTCCGGCCGCAAGGCTGAAATCACCAGCATGAACCATCACGCCGATCAGGTGACCATCGAGGCGCTGATTCCCACGCGCGGCCTGATTGGATTCGAGACCGACCTCGTGAACCAGACACGCGGTCTTGGCGTGATGAGCCACCTGTTCCATGAATACGGCCCCGACCGGGGGGAAATCGCCGCGCGCAAGAACGGTTCGCTCGTCAGCATGGAAAGCGGCCGGGCGATGGCTTACGCGCTGAACATGATTCAGGAACGCGGCCGGTTGATGGTGGAACCGGGCGACGCCATTTACGCCGGCATGATTGTGGGCGAAAACGCGCGCGAAAACGACATTCCGGTGAATCCCTGCAAGGCGAAAAGACTGACGAACATGCGGTCTGTGGGCGATGGCAAGGGCATCCAACTCAATCCGCCGCTCAAAATATCGCTCGAACGGGCGCTCGAATACATCAGCTCGGACGAATATGTCGAGGCCACGCCGAAAAATCTGCGATTGCGAAAGAAGATTCTGGATGAAACGGCCAGAAAACGCTCGGAAAAATCGCGCGTGATAAAAATCCTGGCGGAATGACAGGCGCGGCAACTATTTCTGCAGCGGCTTTCCTGTAAATTCCATTCCGACGAGGCAGACGTCGTCGTCAAATTCGTGATCCACGGAAAATGCGCGGATGGTTTCAAGCAATTTGTCGAACAGTTGCGCGGCGGGTTTGTCCAGCAGGTTTTGCACGTCCAGCAGCAACCGTTCCTGTGAATACAATTTCTCGTTCAAGCCCTGCACTTCGTAGAGGCCATCGGTGAACAGCATCACAAGGTCGCCGGGCGCGATGGCGGCTTCACTGGTTTGATAGGGCGGGGCTTCGAACAGGCCGAGCGCGGGCTGGCTGCGGCCGGTGGCGTTGGCGAGCGGCTCAACGCGATTGGCCGAGCGACGCACGAGCAGGGGCTTGGGATGGCCGGCGTTGGCGAAGCGCATGTGGCCGGTGCGCCAGTTGGCAACGAGATAAAACGCAGTGGTGAGCATCGGCGAGCCGGTGGTTTTGAGAATGATGAACAAGTCGGAGTTGAGCTTGCGCAAGAACATTCCCGGATCGTGCGCCAACGGTTTCAATTCCTCGCCGAGCGCGCGAATCATGGCGGTGACCAGCGCAGCGCGAACGCTGTGCCCGGTCACGTCACAAATAAAAACGCCCACTTCATCGTCCGAAAGGGCGGACACGCTGAAAAAGTCGCCACTGACGGTTTCCGCCGGCTGATAACGGTGAATGAACTGGAAAACGCTTTTCCCCGGCGGCGCGTTGCGCGGGAACACCGGATATTGTTGCGGCAACATGGCAAGCTGGATCTCTCGCGCCATGCGGAGGTTTTCCTCCATGAGCAGGTTTTTGGTGCGCAATTCCTCGCGGCTGCGGGCGAGTTCGGCGTTTGTCTGGCGGATTCGTTCTTCGGCGAGTTTTTGAGCCGTGACGTCCCAGAAGATGCCCTGCAAGCCGATGATTTTCCCGTCGGCCCCGTAAAGAGGTGTTTTGACGACCTGGGTTATCCTTTGCTCCTGTCCCAAAGGGTGATGTTCCTCGACGATTTCATAGGTCTTGCCGGTTGCCATGACCCGCTGGTCGTCCCTGGCATATTGTTCCGCCAACTCCTTCGGGAAAAAGTCGAAATCCGTTTTGCCAAGGATGTCCTCCAGCTTGCAGTTGTAATGTTTGCAATACTGTTGATTGGCGAAGGTGAACCGCCCCTGGGTGTCTTTGCGAAAGACGTTTTGGGGCATCGTTTCCACCAGTGAATGGTAAAGGGATTCCGAATTCCGCAAAGCCTCCTCGATCTGGCGCTGTTTAGTGACGTCCCAGAAGATGCCCTGCAAGCCGATGATTTTTCCGTCGGCCCCGTAAAGCGGGGTTTTGACGACCTGGGTGATGCGTTTTTCCTGCCCCAGCGGATGGTGTTCCTCGACGATTTCGTAGGTCTTGCCGGTTGCCATGACCCGCTGGTCGTCCTTGGTATATTGTTCCGCCAACTCCTTTGGGAAAAAGTCGAAATCCGTTTTGCCGAGGATGTCCTCCAGCCTGCAGTTGTAATGTTTGCAATACTGTTGATTGGCGAAGGTGAACCGCCCCTGGGTGTCTTTGCGGAAGACGTTTTGCGGCATCGTCTCCACCAGCGAATGATACAGCGCTTCGGAATTGCGCATGTTTGCTTCGGCTTGCCGGCGTTGCGTCATGTCCTCGACTGTGCCTTCGTAGTAAAGCAATTTGCCGCGCGCGCCGCGCACCACCCGGCAATTTTCCGAGACCCAGATGATTGAGCCGTCCTTGCGATAAATCCGCGACTCGAAATTCGTGATGGTATCGTTCTTTTTCATCAACCGGATGAAGTCATCGCGCCGGCCCGGATCGACGTAAAGGCTGCGCCCGATGTCCCTGATGCTCGCCATCAATTCCACCGGCGAGTCGTAGCCGTAAATGCGCGCCAATGCCACGTTGGCCAGGAGATAACGTCCGTCGGGCGTGGTGCGGAAGATGCCTTCGACGAGATGGTCAAAAAGATCGTAGTAATCCTTCTTTTCCTTGATCAACGCGTTCCATTCGTATTGACGTTCAATCGCGCGGTGAATCACCGGCGCCAGCGCGTGTGTGCCGAGTCGCTGCTTGGCGAAGTATTCCTGCGCGCCCGCCCGAATGACTTCCACTGCAAATGTCTCGTCTTTCGCCGGGCCCAAAACCACAATCGGCAAAGTGGGGGCTTTGGTGGCGAGGGATGTGACCTGGAACAAGCCGGCAGCGTTCGCCGTTGGAAGTTCGAACAAAACGACGCCGAACGAACTGGTCGCCAACCTGGACAGCCCGGCCTCCATCGTCGGCGCGGCGGCGACTTCGGTTTTTTCCTTGTCGTTGCGGAAGTTGCCGGCAACCGCGCGCGCAAGACGCTTGTCGCCGGCAATCAACAAAACCTTTAGCGATTCAGTTTGCATGATGCAAACCGGTCTCGCGGCGTGCGCGAAGGCCGGTTCATTTCAATTTGTTCTGAATAAACATACGAATTTAACGCGCCGCCGCAAGAAAGTTGCGCGCACGCCGGGTTTTTGATTCAATCCACACTTCGCGGGATTATGCGGAGCCTGAACGTGTGACATGAATTTATGAAAACCTATCAACCAGCGGATATCCGAAACTTCGCCATCGTCGGCCATGCGTCGTCGGGCAAGACGATGTTAAGCGAGGCAATGCTCGCCTGCGGCGGCGTCATCTCGCGCATGGGCCGCATCGCGGACGGCTCGACGGTGTCGGACTATCACGTCAGCGAAAAGAACCGCCAGATTTCCGTCTCGGCGTCGTTGCTCCACACGGAATGGGCGGGGAAGAAATTCAACATTATTGACACGCCGGGCTATCTCGATTTCATCAGCGAAGGTTTGGGGGCGTTGCGCGTGGGCGATTTTGCGTTGGTGGTGATTCACGCGCAACACGGCCTCGGCGTCGGCACCGAACGGGTATGGGATTACGCGACGAGCTATGGCATCCCTAAAATGATCGTCGTGAACGCCGTGGACAAGGAGAACTTTGATTTCGACGCGGTGGTGAAACAGGCGCAGGAACGGTTTGGGCGGCACGTTTTTCCGTTGAGTTTCCCGGTGAATCCCGGCCCCGGCTTCAACCGCGTGCTGGACGTGTTACGCAAGGAAATCGTGACCTATGCGACTGATTACAGCGGCAAATACAAGGAAGAACCTGCCACAGGCGAATGGGAGGCGAAGGCCGGCGAGTTGCACAACCAGCTCATCGAGCACATCGCCGAGTCCGATGATGAGTTGATGAACAAATTTTTCGAGAAAGGCAGCCTCACGGAGGAGGAATTCCGCGCAGGCATCCACGCGGCGGTGCAGAAGGAATCGCTCATTCCACTGTTCTGCACATCGGCGGAAAACAACATCGGCGTGGCGCGGTTGATGGATTTCATCGCCAAATATGGTTCGTCGCCGGTGGATCGCCGGAAAGTAAAGGCCTTCAACACCAATGACGCGGAGGTGGAGGTGGCGTTGGATGATCCCGAACCCGTTCTTTACATTTTCAAGACCATGTCCGAGGCGCATTTCGGCGAGTTGTCGTTTTTCCGCATCTATGCCGGGTCGGTGTCCACGGGCATGGATTTGTTCAACAGCGACCGCAAGATCAATGAACGCATCGGCCAGATTTATGTGCTCAACGGCCAGATCCGCGAGGCGGTCAACACGCTCGGTCCGGGCGACATCGGCGCGGTCGTGAAGCTCAAGGGCACGCACACCGGCAACACGCTTTGCAGCGCGAAAAAGGCCGTGACGCTGTCGAAGGTCGTTTATCCCAAACCAAACATTCACGCGGCGCTGGTCGCAAAAGTAAAAGGTGAAGAGGATAAAATCGCCTCCGGTCTTGCCGCGTTGCATCAGGAAGACCCGACGTTTCTTTACTTCGTGGATTCGGAATTGCACCAGACCATCATCTCCGCCCAGGGCGAATTGCATTTGGAGGTCGTGGCCGACCGTTTGCGCCGCCGGCACAACGTTCATGTGGAACTCGCCGAACCGCGTGTGCGTTATCGCGAAACAATCAAGACGAAGGCGGACTCAAAATACCGTCATAAAAAGCAGACCGGCGGCGCGGGCCAGTTCGCCGAAGTCTGGATGCGCATCGAACCGAAACCGCGCGACACAGGCGTTGAGTTCATCAATTCGCTGGTCGGCCAGAACGTGGACCGCGTGTTCGTGCCGTCCGTCGAGAAGGGCGTAAAGCAAGCCTGCACCGAGGGCATTCTCGCCGGTTACCGCGTGGTGGACGTGCTGATTGATTTTTACGACGGCAAGATGCACCCGGTGGATTCGAAGGACATCGCGTTCCAGATTGCCGGTTACTTCGCGTTCAAGGAAGCGTTCATGAAGGCGCGCCCGTGCCTGCTCGAACCCATCAACACCGTGGAAATTCGCATCCCGGAGGATTGCATGGGCAAGGTGATGGGCGATTTGTCAAGCCGGCGCGGCAAAATTCAGGGCATGGACACCGACGGCGGTTTCCAGGTCATCAAGGCGCATGTGCCCGCCAAGGAACTTTATCACTATTCCAGCACCCTTCGTTCGTTGACCGGCGGGCGTGGCGTGCATATGGAGGATTTCAATCACTACGAGGAAATGCCGCGCGACGCGGTCGAAAAGGTGATTGAAGAAGCGAAGAAACGCAAAGCGAACCCCGAACTGCATTAAGGTGGCCGGCTGCAGCGCAGCAGATGTGGAATGTTCAATGAACAAGAGCCGTCTCGCTTTTGCGGATGGCGGCGTAAAGCATGTCCTTCAATCTTGCGCGTTTGAACTTGAGTTCTTCAATTTCCTGGTCCGTCGCAAACTCAATTTCTTCCTCGAAGCGGCAGATCGCATCGTCCAACTGGTGATATTCCTCAAACATCTGGCGGAAGTGGTTGTCGCCCAGCCGCAGCCTGCGGATGGTTTCGCGATATTCTGGAAATTCACTCAGGAACGGATGATGTATGTCCATTGGAAGTCCTCCATGTTGAAGGTTTGCGGTCGTTGCACTGCGTTTTTTGTTACCATGACCTGTGGTTAATAAAGCGCAGCTTGCCGCCGCGCGCCAGCCAAATTTTGAAAATAATTCACGTTTTCTTTTCGCCGCCTTTGCCTCTGGGCAGCAAGATAAATCGCAGTTCAAAGAATCCCAGGATGTTTCGTCTGGGATATTTTTGTCTTACGCGGATCTGTCGTTGTTCGTATTTATCCCCGGCCCGTTCGTGCGTCGGAATTCCACTCGACTTGCCCTGCCTGCCGGTTTAAAAGGCGCGGCATCATGGTCTGGCTTTTTGTCGCCGCCCTGTTCACCAGCGCCACGCTCCTGTTCTGGGTGCAGCCCATGGTGGCCAAGATGCTGTTGCCGTTGCTGGGCGGCACGCCGGCGGTCTGGAACACCTGCATGGTTTTCTTCCAAACCATGTTGCTGGCCGGCTACGCTTACGCGCATTGGCTGACAACCCGCTTTCCCGTTCGTATCCAGACCATCATTCATTTCTGCCTCCTGTTGGTTGCTCTTGCGGTCTTGCCGATCGGGCTTTCTTCCAGGGCCGTGCAAAGCGCACCCTGGCAATCCGACCCGACCCTCTGGCTGCTGTGGGCTTTGGTGGTGGTGGTGGCCTTGCCATTCTTCATTCTGTCTGCGAGCGCGCCACTGTTGCAAAGCTGGTTCAGCCGCCTGCGCCATCGTTCGTCCGCGGACCCGTACTTCCTTTATGCCGCCAGTAATCTGGGAAGTCTGATGGGATTGATCGGTTATCTGGTATTGATCGAACCCGGTTATCCGCTGCGAATGCAAAGCAGAATTTGGGATGCCGGCTACGGGCTGTTGCTGGTTCTCTTCGCTGGTTCCGCGTTAATGCTCTGGCGAAGGCAAAATGTATCCGCCGGTGAACCCGCTTCGCCCCCGGAAGTTCCGGGCAAAGCCGGGCCTGCAACTGAAACGGGAGAGGTGAACTGGCCGCGCCGTCTGCGTTGGATTTTTTGGGCGTTCATCCCATCGAGTTTGATGCTGGGCGTCACGACGTATCTCAGCACGGACATCGCCAGCGTGCCGCTGCTCTGGGTGGTTCCGCTGGGAATTTACCTGCTGACGTTCATTCTGGTCTTCAGCCGGCGGCAAATCTTCCCGCTTCAATGGCTCACCCGCGTGTTGCCGCCCATGGCGGTGTTTCTGGTCTTGGTGATGTTGGACAACGCGGACAATCTGTCGTGGCTGCAGATGACGTTTCACCTCGGTTTCTTTTTCCTCGCCGCGCTGGTGTGGCATACGCGATTGGCCAACGATCGTCCGTCCAGCCGGCGACTTACCGGGTTTTACTTCTGCCTGGCGGTCGGCGGCGTGCTCGGCGGTGTATTCAACGCTCTGCTCGCGCCAATCATTTTCCGCACCGTTCTGGAATACCGGCTGATGATTGTCGTGGCCTGTATTCTTTGGCCCGCGAAAGGCGAGGCGTTCTTTGCGGGCCGCGGGTTTGGGCGCGACCTGATCTGGCCTTTGGGAATCGGGCTGCTGACGGCCGGTCTGGCGGTGATGGTTCCCCGGTTTGGCGTCGGATTGCAGATGAGCATGATGATCATGTTCGGCGTGCCGGTGATCTTGTGCTATGTCGTTTCCAAACGACGGCAACCGTTTCACTTTGCGCTGGCTCTGGCGGCCGTGCTGATAGCGAGCGGATTTTACGCCCCACTGCATGGCCGCACGTTGCACGTCGAACGGAATTTTTTCGGAACCTTGCGGGTTGCGATTGATTCCACAGGCCGGTTTTGCCGGCTCTATCACGGAACCACCGTGCATGGCATGGAATTCGTCGCGCCCGGACATCAGGGCGAACCGCTGGCCTATTACCATCGCGCCGGTCCGTGCGGACAGGCCATGAAAGCATTCAACTCCAGGCCGGATGGCGCCAGCATCGCGATCATCGGTCTGGGCGCGGGTTCAATGGCCGCTTACGCGCAACCGGGCCAGCATTGGACGTTTTATGAAATCAATCCGGCGGTCATCCGGCTGGCGCAGGACACGAATTATTTCACGTTCCTCCATCGTTGCACGAACGCTTCGGTGGATTTCAAGCTGGGCGACGCGCGGCTGCGGCTGCGCGAAGCGGCGGCGAATCAATTTGATTTGCTCGTTTGCGATGCCTTCGGCTCCGACGCGCCGCCGTTGCATTTGCTGAACCGGGAGGCGATGGATTTATACCTTTCCAAACTCTCGCCCAACGGCCTGCTGCTGTTTCATATTTCCAGCCGGTTCCTGAATTTACGTCCGGTCATCGGAAATCTGGCCGCGCATTTTCAACTTCAGGCCATTGTGAACGCCGACGACGAACCGGCAACGCCGGGCGGCAAACTCCCGTCCTGTTGGGTGGCGCTGGCGCGCCGCCCGGAAGATTTGGGCTTGCTCCGGGACGACCCGCGCTGGCTCCCGCTCCCGCCTGAGCCGGGCATGAGGCTTTGGACCGACGATTACTCGAACATTCTCAGCATTTTCGATTGGCAGTAGTTTCCACCTTCTCCCTTTTCAACTCATCATTCGTGGCGTATTTTCCACTGCCGTTTTCCGCGCCATGCCAGGTGTTTTTATTAAAACCTACGGCTGCCAGATGAACGAGCGCGACAGCGAAGCCGTCGCCGCGCAACTCGTGGCGAAGGGTTACACACTCGCGCCGTCCGAGGCATCGGCGGACGTGATTCTGCTCAACACCTGCAGCGTGCGCGATTTCGCAGAGCAGAAAGCCATCGGCAAGATGCAGAACATCGCCGCTGATGTCCGAAAAAATCGTCCGAACGTCGTGCTCGGTTTCATGGGTTGCATGGCGCAGAGCCGCGCACAGGAACTCATCGACCGCCTGCCGGACGTGGATTTGGTGCTCGGCACGCAAAAATTTCATCACGCGGCGGATTATCTCGGCGAAATTATTTCCGGCCGGCGCGAAAAAATCGTGGACGTGGCGGAAGAGCAGGGGAGTGAAGCAACGATTCGCGAGCATTTGCTTTACGGCGCGAACGGAAAAAATGGCGTCGGTCACAGACCGCCGCTACAGGTCACCGCGTTCGTCAGCATCATGCAAGGCTGCAACCAGCGCTGCACGTTTTGCATCGTGCCGGCGACGCGCGGAGAGGAACGCAGCCGGAGCATCGCCGACATTGTTGCCGAATGTCGCGAACTCGTTTCGCGCGGTGTGAAGGAAATTACGCTGCTCGGCCAGATTGTCACCAGTTATGGACGGAGACGCTCGCCCGACGTTGTGACGGTAGGTAGGGCTCGCTCTCCGAGCGAGCCGGTTGGTGTTCGGCGCGATGGGGACATCGCGCCCTACCGAATAAAGGACGGCAAAACTCCTTTCGTCCAGCTTCTCGATGCTGTTCATGAGATTGACGGTTTGGAACGCATCCGTTTTACTGCACCGCATCCGAAAGGTTATGGCGATGATTTGGTCGGGGCTTACGCCCGCCTGCCAAAACTTGTCGAGCATGCGCATCTGCCCGTCCAAAGCGGCAGCGACCGCGTCCTGAAATTGATGCACCGCGGTTACACGCGCAAACGCTTCCTCGGCATCATTCAAAAATTGCGCCGCGCGAAACCGGACATCGGCATCACAACCGACCTCGTCGTCGGTTTTCCGGGCGAGACGGAGGACGACTTCGAGCAAACCCTTTCGCTCGCGCGCGAGGTTGAATTCGACAACGCCTACATCTTTAAATATTCGCCTCGCCGCGACACGCCGGCGGCGGAGATGCCGGACCAAATTTCGCGCGAAGTCCGTGAAGAAAGAAATCAAATCCTGTTACGAATAATCAACGAAATTGCTGCGCGCAAATACAAAAGGTTTGTCGGACGGCGGACTCAGATTCTCGTCGAAGGGCCGAGCAGGAAAAATCCGGCGCGCATGACCGGACGCACGCGCTGCAATAAAATTGTGGTGTTCGACGGTTCAGAACGGCATCGCGGCCAGCTCATGGACGTGAAAATCACCCGCGCCGGTTCCTTCACGCTTTACGGCGACCCGGCAATTGTGAATTTGTGAGGAGCTAACGATCCAAAGCTGCCTGCCCCGGCGTAGCTCGGCTAGAGCGAAGATGGGAGCCACGGCCATAGGAGGCTAGGCCAGCTATGCAACTCTGATAATCGAATTTCATTTGTCGGTCGAAACTGAAGGGGTCCCGATGCTGTTTATCGGGATTGGCTCCGGCGACTTGTCAGGCGGCACGTGCGGTTCCTCCGTGAGTTATTCCTTGACCCGCTTGGCTTCCCAATCGCGCGTGAAGGACTCGCCCGCCCACTTGGTTTCAACGGTGCCTTGGATCATGTCACCAGTGATCTTCCCGTGGAATTTCTTCACGGCGTTTTGCCCTTTCCCCGATTCTGTGTGGAGGATAACGGTAAAGGAAATCTCGCTCGCCTTGAGCTTCGCGTCTTGGAGGACCATTTTGATGTCTTGCTGGCCGCGACGGCGAGTCAATGTACCTGTCAACTTGTCTCCTTCCAGCTTGAGTTTGAGAGTGGGTTGAAACGTCTGACTCTTGCCAGAGTTGTTCGTCTGGCCTTTGCCAGAGTCAATGTAAGTCACCTTCCAAGTCCCAGTGAGGTTGGCTGTAGGCTCCTCGGCGCTGACGGTTGGGCCGGTGACGGCTAGGAACAGTAATGCGGTTGTTAAACAGATGCTTTGCTGTAGTTTCATAGGTGTTTACGTGGTTAATGTTGAACTTTCACACAACTCTTCGGACAGTCTTGCAATCAAATCGTCACACTCAATGCCGCCTAACGATCCAAAGCTCAGCCACGCGGGACCAAAAACCGTGAACCGCGAAGCGGAACTGGCTTGTCGCGCCATAGCGTAGCGACGGCGGAAGCGGCCATCCCGCCTTGGCTGCAGCGATTTGTCAGGCAGCAATCTTTTTGCATTGCGAATGACGCCATGCTGCCCCTGCTGCCGAGAGAGCGCAGACTACGAACCAGCAAGGGCTCGGTTCTGGTACGGGGACAACCATCACATCGTCGACGTACTGATAAGTATCGTCCGCCTGATCGAAATTTCGCAACATCGTGATTCTGATCTCATGATTTCCTGCCGGCACGTTTGTCATGATCCCAGCGAGCGTGTCCCTTTTGATTTGCCCCGCCAACAATTGACCGGAGGCCCAACTATCTATCACCACCCCATCAAGAAGAAGTTGAAACGTGCCTCCATCGTTGTTTCCGCCGACAGGGAAGTCGTATTGGGCTGCGACATGGAGCGAAAACTGAAGATTGGTAGCCCCATTCAAGGAAAAATCCTGAAACAGTCCCCCTCCTTGTTGGCCTGGCTGGCCGTTGAATCGATCACGCCCAACGGAAAGTGTCGCGGCAAATGTGTTGCTGCCAACCCCTGCGACGTCGAACTGGAGCACGGCAGGTACAGTGTTAAATGTATCACTGATGTCGCCTCCGGGTGTAGTAAACAGAGTCCAAGGAGTAAACAGCCCAGTCTCGAAGTCGGCATTCTGGATCAGTGTAGCGCCTTGAATAGGCGCTTCTACCCAGAGAACGAACAAGCCTGCCACTAGTTTTAAGAATTGCGTTGTCTTCATGCCTCGCTATCCCTCTATGTCGCCTAACGATCCAAAGCTGCCTGCCCCGGCGTAGCTCGGCTAGAGCGAAGATGGGAGCCACGGCCATCCGTCTTCGCTCCGAAGCTACGACGGGACAGACCGGCGGCCAACTCAGCAATGCAATCTGGACTCTCATATTTCATAACTCAACCGAAAACTCAAGGGGTCCCGATGCTGTTTATCGGGATTGGCTCCGGCGACTTGTTAGGCCTCTGTCTCAACGAATCAATGAACTTGATAACCGACGGGTGAGACCAATCTGCTGACCCGACGTGTTTGAAGACAATCATCCCGTGCGTATCTATTACAAATGTAGCGGGAATGCCATCGGTCTTATACACACCCGGCAACTGATACCCACTCAGTGAAAAAATGGGAGCTTCAGAATCAAGCGCACCTCTGTTCTTAAAAATCGTATTGGCGGACTCTTGACTCAAACAAATAACAGCCACGTCCTTGTCGGCTGAATAATGGGCGGCCAGCTTGCCAAGACTGGGCAACTCTGCCATACAAGGCATACACCATGTCGCCCAGACGTTTAGGATAACCACACGACCGCGATAATCTTTGAAATTCAGTGACGTGCCATTCTTGCCAACTGCGGTGAACTCGAATCCGGCTGGCTGCGGCGTGGAAAACTCAGGAGGCGAGAGATGCACTTGCTTGAGCATCTTTGTTTCCATGGGCTTGAGCCAAAAATAGTAAGCGGAAAATATGAGAGCGACAATGCATGTGAAGCAGCTTGCAAAACCTGCCGCAAAAATGAGCCACGATTTAAGTGATGGAATACGCATAAAAGGTCTAACAGTGAGTAGGCGGCGTTGTATGCAGCCTATCTCGTTTCATGATTTTGACTTTGCTCCCAGCGAAAATGTTTGTCCAGAGAAAATGGTTTACGCTTCGGTGGGGCGAGCGCTCGTCTGGCCGAAGTCTTACGAAGGCCGATCCTCGCGAGCCGGTTCTGTCGCACGGAGTTTAGTGGTGGCGGCTCGTCAGTAGCCTCGCCCCACCAAAACTAAACCCAGATCGAATTTTTCGTGTCCATTTGTGTTCATTCGTGGTTTAATTCCCAAAGATGAAACTGTCGCTGCTTTCCATTTTGCTCGGTCTCGGCGTGAGCGTGCCACAAATTATTGGTCTGGCCAGACCGGCGCAATTAACCGCTGCCGTGCGCAAATTTCCGCGCAATCTGCCCATCGGTATCGTGCTTATGTTACTCGGCACGGCATGGTTTGTGTGGAATGTGAACGTCGAACCGATTGCGGATTTCTCGGTTTTCAAACCGTATATGATGGCCGGTTTCGTGGCGGTTGGAATTTTATCGTGCATTTTTGTCCGGGATTTTCTGGCCGTGCGTGGCCTGGCCATCCTGATGTTGTTGCTGGCGAAATTAATGGTGGACACGGGCCGTCCACATCTGGGCGAAACGCCGTGGGTGCTGGTGATTCAAGTTTGGGCTTATGTGCTCGTTGTCGCGGGAATTTGGTTCACCATCACGCCGTGGCGATTACGCGATTTTCTGAATTGGGCGACAGCGACTGAAGAACGCATCCTCATCGGCTGTTCCATTCGATTGGCATTTGCGGTGTTCGTGTTGATTCTCGGCCTGACTGCTTTCCGCTCGATGTAATCCGCTTCCGGTCTGCAAGGATTTTGTGGTGTGACAAGCCGCCTGGTTTGTCACCAAAATGTAACATTCCCGCCCCTTGGCTGTAACAGTGTTGTTCTAATTTTCTATCGCGATGCAAACAACGATTATGAAAAAAACCAAAAGACTAAATTCCTCAAAAGCGGCGCTGTTTGCCGGTGCAGCAGCGTTAATGGCTTTAACCCCGAACACTCATGCGCAATCGTCCGTGGACGCGTTGCTCAACAAGCTGGAGCAAAAAGGCGTTCTCACTGTGGACGAGGCGCAGGCGTTGAAGACCGAAAACCAGCAGGACTTCAAAATCGATATGGACAAGGCATTCAATTCCAAGTTCCCGATGCCGGACTGGGTGACGGGTTACAAATTGAGCGGCGACTTCCGCGGACGATTCGACGACATGAACTCGCACAATGCCGCCATAGTGGATCGTGAACGGTTGCGCTACCGCCTGCGCGTAGGTTTGCAAGTGAACATGAAGGACGATCTTGAAGTCGGGTTCCGGTTGGCGTCGGGCGATAATAGTCAGGGCAGTCCCAGCAGCCCGCTTTCCAACAACCAGACCCTGGCGGGAAATGGCAGCAAGAAGCTGCTTTATATAGACACCGCTTATGGCAAGTGGACGCCCATTCACAATGATGATTGGAAGCTGTCGGCGACCATTGGCAAAATGGTCCAGCCTTTCGACGCCTCATATATGTTGTTCGACCCCGATTATACCCCGGAAGGCGGCGCTTTGCAGGCGACTTACAAATTCAACGACAACCAATCACTCCGATTCAACGCCGCGGGTTTCGTGCTGGACGAAATCAAAACTTCAGCCCGCGATCCGTTCATGTATGGCGGTCAAGTGCTTTGGGATTCAAAGTGGACATCAAAGATTGGCACGACGCTCGGGGTTTCGGCTTACGACATTGTCAACAAGGAAAGCTTGACCAACAATTACGACACAAACCTGGGTAATACCCTCGTCGGCGGCCTTTTTAAGTATAACTATAATCCCGTTGTTGCCAGTGGCAGCGTCACTTACACGCTGGATAGCTTCCCTCTTTACCCTGGCGCGTTCCCCATCAAACTCGCCGGTGAATTCATGGACAACCCCGGAGCGCCCAGCAACAATGAGGGCTGGAATGCAGGAGTCACCTTCGGCAAATCGGGCAAAAAAGGGACTTGGGATATTTCCTATCGTTATCAACGATTGGAAGCCGATGCTTGGTGGGATCAAGTCGTGGATGATGATAATGCAGCGGCCTTCCCAACCTCTCGCACGGCTGCAGGACTGGCAGGCGGCACAAACATCAAAGGTCATCTCGTCAAATTTGACTATTCGATCTTTGATTCGCTGACCTTCTCATTCACGTGCTATGTGAACGATTTGATCAACAATCCTTATCCGCCGGCGAAGACCGACGCTCTTCACGCGATGGCCGACATCATGTGGAAATTCTAACCGGAATGTAACGTGAACAAACAATGCAAAACTGATTAACTCTTTATTTGAAATATGAAAAAATTGATTCTCCTGCTCCTCGGCGGCGGCTGTTTGCTCGCCGCGCAAACCGGCGCGCAAGCGCAATTGCTCATCAACGGCGCGGGCGCGACATTCCCGTATCCAATCTACTCGAAGTGGTTCGACGCCTACACACAGGTGGATCCGTCGGTTCGCTTCAACTATCAATCCATCGGCTCCGGCGGCGGTCAAAAGCAAATCATCGCCCGGACCGTGGACTTCGGCGCGTCCGACGGCCCGATGAGCGATGAAAATCTCGCCAAGACGCCCGGCAAAATCCTGCACATTCCCACCGTTGCCGGCGCGGTTGTCATCACTTACAACCTGCCGGACAATCCGAAGCTCAAACTCGACGGCCCAACGCTTGTCGAAATTTTTCTTGGCAACATTACCAAGTGGAACGACAAGCGGATCGTCGAGCTTAATCCTGGCGTGAATCTGCCCGATTTGCCGATGGTGGTGGTGCATCGCTCCGACGGCAGCGGCACGAGCTACATTTTCACTGACTATTTGAGCAACATCAGCCCGGTTTGGGCGGATTCAGTCGGTAAAAACACTTCCGTGAAATGGCCGACAGGTCTCGGTGGCAAGGGCAATGAAGGCGTCGCTGGACAGGTCAAGCAGTTGTCGGGAGCGGTTGGCTACGTTGAACTGATCTACGCCAAACAAAACAAAATGCCTTACGCGGATGTAAAGAACGCGGCGGGCAATTTTATCACACCTTCAATTGATTCGGTTACCGAGGCGATCGCCACGGCGAAGATTCCCGACGACTTCCGTTTCTCGATGGTGAACGCTCCGGGTGACAAGGCGTATCCGATTTCCGGCACAACCTGGCTGCTGGTTTATGAACAGCAGAAGAACGCCGACAAGGGCAAAAAATTGGTCGAATTTTTGAATTGGGCTTTGACCAAAGGCGAAACAGCAGCGTCCTCGCTCGACTACGCGCCGTTGCCGGATACCGTCCAACAGCGCGTGCTGGAGCGGATTAAAACAATAAAATACTGACTTCGCTCCGCCGCGGGGTAATTTTATCGGCGTGAGCCGGACGAAGAGCGCAGTTCCTCCCGCTCTTCGTCCTTCCGATTTTTACAACAATGGAAAAACTGTGAATGGACCGCCGGCCATGCAACCGACCACGACCGTGCAAACGCACGGCGGCTCCCACTTCGGCGACCGCGCCTTCCGCTGGCTGACGCTGTTGATGGCGCTTTCCATTTTTGTTCTCATCGCGCTTATCGGTTTTGAGCTGGCCAATGGCTCGAAACTCACGTTGCAAAAATTCGGCTGGCGCTTTTTGGTGTCCAGTGATTGGGACCCAGTCAATGAGGTTTTCGGCGCGTTACCGTTTATTTTTGGCACGCTCGTGTCATCGGCCATCGCCCTTGTCATCGCCGTGCCCATCAGCATTGCCACTGCCGTTTATCTCACCGAACTTGCGCCACAGTGGCTGCGCCAGCCGTTGATCCTGTTCATCGAATTGCTGGCTGCCGTTCCGAGCGTCATTCTCGGTCTATGGGGCATTTTTGTGATGGTGCCGTGGTTGGGCGCTCATTTGGATCCGTGGCTGCAAAAACTGTTCGGCTTCCTGCCCTTGTTTCAAGGGCCGATCTATGGCATCGGCATGCTGGCCGGCGGCATCATTGTCGCTATCATGGTGATTCCCATCATCACGTCGATCTCCCGCGAAATTCTGCGTTCCGTGCCGGGCTTGCAACGCGAGGCGGCGTATGCGCTTGGCGCAACACACTGGGAAGTCACGCGCATCGCCGTGTTGAGCTACGCAAAAAAAGGTTTGTTCGGCGCGGTGATTCTTGGCTTGGGCCGCGCGCTCGGTGAAACGATGGCCGTGACCATGGTCATCGGCAACAGGCCCGAAATTGCCAAATCACTTTTTGCGCCCGGCTATACCCTGGCCAGTGTCGTCGCCAATGAATTTACCGAAGCCACGACCGACATGTATTTAAGCGCGCTTTTCGAAATCGGCCTTGTCCTGCTCGGCGTGACCGTGCTGGTCAACGCGCTGGCGCAACTGCTTTTGAAAACGTTCGCCGGACCGGGCGTGAAACCGCAATACTAAAAACAAATGAGGAAGGAAAAATGCAGAATGAAGAGACCGGAAACAATCGCGCGCAGCGCGCTAAAATATTTCTGCCTTCTTCATTCTTCCTTCTGCCTTTTATAAAATGACCGCCTCCAACCATCGCTGGCGTAATTTCAAGAACGCTCTGATGCAGGCGATTGCGTTTGTGTGCGCGATTCTGGTCGTCGTTCCGTTGTTCCTGGTTCTTTATCATTTGGTCAAGGAAGGTTTCAGCTCAATCAACCTGGCTTTCTTCACCCAATTACCCAAACCCGTCGGTGAAAGCGGCGGCGGCATGGCCAACGCCATCGTTGGCACGTTCATTTTGCTGGCACAGGCCGCGGTGTTCGGCGTGCCAATCGGTGTGCTCGGAGGCGTGTTCCTTTCCGAATACGGTTCGTCACGCTTCAACAGGTGGATTCGCTTCACCGCTGATGTTCTCAACGGCGTGCCGTCCATCACCTGGGGCATGGTCGTCTATGCCCTCGTCGTCGTGCCGATGAAAGGATTTTCCGCGCTGGCCGGCGGCATTGTGCTCGGCATGATGATGGTTCCGCTGGTCATGCGAACGACGGAGGAGGTTTTGCAACTCGTGCCCGGTGGCTACCGCGAGGCCGCGCTGGCGCTGGGCATCGCCAAATGGCGCGCCATTGTCCAAATCGTCGTGCGCACCGCGCTCAAGGGCATCATCACCGGCATATTGCTTGCGCTGGCGCGCGTGGCGGGCGAGACCGCCCCGCTGCTGTTCACCGCCTTTGGCAACCACTTTTGGACGCACAAGCTGACCGATCCAATCTCTGCTATGCCACTGCAAATTTTCGCCTACGCCATTTCGCCTTACGATGACTGGCATCGGCTGGCGTGGGCGGGAGCGCTCGTTTTGGTTGCGTTCGTGCTGATCATCAACATCAGTGTGCGTCTGCTCACGCGCGACCGGTTTCATCGCAACGCCTGATTTCCCATGAACGTCACCATCAACCGACCCACCGCCACCTCGCCGACGATACAAAGGCCTGCGGATGCTGTGGCCTTGACCATCCGCAATCTCTCGGTGTTTTTCGGCGGAAATCACGCGCTGAAGAATGTTTCGATCGACATCGCCGCCAGGGCCGTCACGGCCATCATTGGGCCGAGTGGCTGCGGCAAGTCCACCTTTTTGCGCGCGTTGAACCGGATGCACGAACTTGTGCCCGAGGCGCGCGTGGAGGGCGAGATTCGCTTGTTCGGCGACGACATTTATTCGCGCAACGTCGAGCCAGTGGTTGTGCGCCGTCGCGTCGGAATGGTTTTTCAAAAATCAAATCCGTTTCCAACCATGTCCATCACCGAAAACGTGACGGTTGGTTTGCGCCTGAACGGAATTGGCAGCCGCAAAATGCTTGCCGAACGCGCGGAACAATCGCTGCGCATGGCCGCGTTATGGGACGAAGTCAAAGACCGCCTTCACGCGCCGGCCATCAGTCTTTCCGGCGGACAACAACAGCGGCTCTGCATCGCGCGCGCTCTCGCCGTGCAGCCGGAAGTGTTGCTCATGGACGAACCGGCGTCAGCGCTCGACCCGCTGGCTACGTCGAAGATTGAAGATTTGATTCTGGAATTGAAAAAGGATTACACGGTTGTCATTGTGACACACAATATGCAACAAGCCGCGCGCATGTCGGATTTCACGGCGTTCCTTTATCTGGGCGAGTTGATTGAATTCGACACGACGACAAAAATTTTCACCAGTCCTGCAAAGAAACAAACTGAAGATTATGTAACAGGCCGGTTTGGTTGAACTATTATCACACCATGGAACATCATTTCGACACGGAATTGGACGTTCTGAAGCAAAAGCTGCTGCTGATGGCGAGTCACGCGGAAACCGCTGTCAACCGCGCCGTCGAAGCGCTCGTCACGCGCAACCACGACCTTGCCATCCAGGTGAAGGACGAAGACGCCGTCCTGGACCGCTTCGAAATCGAGGTGGACGACCTGGCCATTCATCTTCTGGCAAAAGCGCCGCTGGCCAGCGATCTGCGTCTCGTCACCGTGGCCATGAAAATCTCCCAAAACCTCGAACGCGTCGGTGATGAGGCCACCAAAATCGCCAAGCGCGCCCGCGACCTCTCCAAAGAACCGCCATTGAAGCTCAACCTCGAACTTCCCCAAATGGCCGCCCTCGCCCTGGGCATGCTCAAGGCCGCGCTCGACACTTTTATGAACCATGATTCTGCCACTGCCCGCGCCCTCATCCCGCGCGACAAGGAAGTGGACGCCCTCAACAAAAAAATCAACGGCGAGCTGACCCTGTACATGATGGAGAATCGCGACAGCATCCCGCGCTGCCTGAACTTGATCATCGCATCACGCAGTCTCGAACGCATCGCCGACCACGCCAAAAACGTGGCCGAGGAGGTTGTCTATCTCTGCGACGCGCAGGACATTCGCCATACCGGTGTGAAGGGGCAGGGCGCACCAACTCCGGCCCCGGGCACGTAACAGATCCCGGAGAAAATTCCGCTTGCCCGCCGCCGCCTTTCATGCAATCTTCACTTCGTTATTTGACGAAATAACAATATATGCGCGAATTCATGGCCATCACGAAGGCGTTGTCCGACCCCAGCCGGGTGCGGATTCTTCTGGCGTTGCGCCGCCGGGAAATGTGCGTCTGCCAGATCACGGAATTGTTGGGGTTTGCGCCGTCCACAATGTCCAAACACCTTTCCATCCTCCATCACGCCGGCTTGATTCAGTCCCGCAAGTCGGAGCGTTGGGTTTTTTACCGGTTGCCTGATCGGTCCGCTTCCGTGGCGGTGCGCGAGGCGATTGCCTGGGTGCGGAAATCGGCCGGAGACACGCCACAGGCCGCCAAAGACCGGACGGCGTTGAAACAGATTTTAAAACTCGACCCCCGGACCATATGCCGCCGCCAACTCGGAAAATGAAGGTGCTGTTCCTTTGCACCGGCAATTCCTGCCGCAGCCAGATGGCTGAAGGCTGGACGCGCCAGCTCAAGGGTGATGTCATCAAGCCGTTCTCCGCCGGTATCGAGAAACACGGTTTGGACGTGCTTGCTGTCAAAGTCATGGCCGAAGCAGGTGTGGACATCTCCAAGCATTACTCAAAGACGCTCGAAGAAATCGGTCCGATGCAATTCGATTACGTCGTCACCGTCTGCGGCCATGCCAACGAGCATTGCCCCATCTTCCTTGGCAAGACCAAAAAGGTGCATGTGGGTTTTGAAGACCCGCCGAAGCTCACGAAGGACATGCCGGATGGAGAGGAGAAACTTGCGGTGTATCGTCGGGTGCGGGATGAAATCCGCAAGTTTGTGGAGACGCTGCCGCTGCCAGAAGATTGGGGATAATTTTGAAAATGAATTTAAAAACCATTTGCCGCCGACAGTGCCGTTGATGACAAAGGGAGAAACCATGGATACCGCCGGCCACGCCCCGCTCAAGCGCCTCGCGTTTTTCGAACGTTACCTGACCGTTTGGGTTTTTCTTTGCATGGTTGCCGGTGTCGCGCTCGGCAAACTCGCGCCCGGGTTCACCGCCCAATTGAGCCAGCTTCAATTCGGCCAAGGCTCGCAGGTAAACGTCGCCATCGCCGTGCTCATCTGGCTGATGATTTATCCGATGATGCTCAAGGTGGACTTCACCGCGCTCGGCGGCATCGCGCGCAAACCCAAGGGTCTTGCGGTGACGCTGTTCGTCAACTGGCTGGTCAAGCCGTTCAGCATGGCATTGCTCGCATGGCTGTTCATGCAACATTTCTTCAGCGCGTGGATTGAGCCAGAGACGGCGAAGAATTACACGGCGGGACTCATCATCCTCGCCGCCGCGCCCTGCACCGCGATGGTCTTCGTGTGGAGTTACCTCACCGAGGGCGACCCGGTTTACACGCTCGTTCAGGTGGCGGTGAACGACCTCATCATGCTGGTCGCGTTCGCGCCCATCGTGATGTTTTTGTGTGGCGTGGCCAATGTGGTCGTGCCATCGAAAGTGCTCATCACGTCCGTCGTGGTGTTCATCGTGATTCCGCTGGCAGCGGGCTGGCTCACGCGCACCACGCTGCTCAAATCGCGCGGCAAAGATTGGTTCGAGCAAAAGTTTCTGCCCAAATTTCATCCGGTGACCATCGCGGCATTGCTGCTGACGTTGGTGCTCATCTTTGCATTCCAAGCGGAAAACCTCACCACGCGCTGGCTGGCGGTGCTCTTGATTGCCGTGCCGATTGTCATCCAGGTCTATTTCAATTCCACGTTGGCCTACCTGCTGATGCGGCGATTGCGCGTGCCGCACAACGTCGCCTCGCCCGGCGCACTTATCGGCGCGAGCAATTTCTTCGAACTGGCGGTGGCGGTAGCCATCACTTTGTTCGGGCCCGGCTCCGGCGCGGCACTGGCCACGGTCGTCGGCGTGCTCGTGGAAGTGCCGGTCATGCTGTCCGTCTGCCATGTCTGCAACCGCTCCCGCGGCTGGTATCAGCGCGGATTGATTCAGGCGTCGTCTCTTTGACCCGGCGGGGTGAAGCGTTGCGGGGGCTGGGGCACATGCTGCCATTCACGAGGCGCACGACCACATAAAAACCACATGCGCATCCATGCCTGATTTTGCTTAAAATACCGCTTGACACCGCCCGCTTAGAAATTAATTCTAGCGCCAAGATTATTGTGCGACAGATTATGCGGCAATCGGATCTCAATTCTCGCTGCGTGCGGCGGGTAGTGACAGTAGCAGGCAAATTGCCTGTCATTTCAGCAGTAATGTGAAGTTTTAAAAGCTATAGCAGTTCAACCTAAAACAAAAAAAGGAACCTTGAATATGAAAATGAATGCAAAGATGGAACGGCGTGACGGACAGAACTTGCGGCATCAAAGCGCGGTGGGCTTGTTGTTGTTGACGTTGCTGGTGGCCACTCCTCTGACAGGGTTCAGCCAGGGCGTGATTAGCTCGGGTTCCACCGATGGCGACTATTTGAATTCCCTTTTCGGCCCGCCCACCAATTCCGTGACCGTGACGACTGGCGTTATTATAAACAACAACAACAGCGGGAGCGACGCCATCTCTGGTGACACCTATTCTTGGCATCTGACCACGCAGACCGCCACGCTCAACGGCATTGTGAATGGCGTTAATTTACAGGCCGGCGGCAGCGTGGATATCCAAAAGGGGGGCAGCATTGAGGGAGGTCAATATGGCGTGACGATTGCCGGCGGCGCAGGAGGCTACGTGACCAATACCGGCGCAATTACGGGTGACAGCCACGACGGAGTCAGATTGCGGGATGGCGGCACTGTAGACAACGAAGGGGGGAGTATTGTTGGAAACACCGGCGGCGTGAAAATCACCGGCCCAGGGACAGGGACTGTCATCAATACCAATGGTTCGATCATAGGCGTGTATAGAGACGGTGTTAACATAGATGTAGGTGACGGCGGCAGCGTGGACAACCGGACTGGCGGAATCATTATTGGAGCTCAATATGGCGTGGTGATTGGCGGTAGCACAGGCTCTGTGTACAACGCCGGTTCGATCGTAGGGGCAAACCACGACGGAGTCAGGTTGTGGGACAGTGGCACTGTGGACAACGAAGGCGGGAGCATTACGGGATACACCGGCGGCGTGAAGATCAGCGGCCCAGGGGCGGTCACCAATACCGGTTCAATCATAGGTCAGACCGCCGATGGCGTTCGCATTAGTGGTGGTGGCATCGTGAACAGCCTGGCGACCAACGGGATAATTTGGGGAGCTGAATATGGCGTGGAGATTAGCGGTGGCACAGGCTCTGTGTACAACGCCGGTTCGATCGTAGGGACAAACCACGACGGAGTCAGGTTGCGGGACAGTGGCACTGTGGACAACGAAGGCGGGAGCATTTTTGGAAATACCGGCGGCGTGAAGATCAGCGGCCCAGGGGCAGTCACCAATACCGGTTCGATCATAGGTCAGACCGCCGATGGCGTTCGCATCGGTACTAATGGCATCGTGAACAACCTGACGACTAACGGGACAATTTGGGGAGCTGAATATGGCGTGGAGATTGCCGGCACAGGCTCTGTGTACAACGCCGGTTCGATCGTAGGGACAAACCACGACGGAGTCAGGTTGCGGGACACTGGCACTGTGGACAACGAAGGCGGGTTCATTTATGGAAACACCGGCGGCGTGAAGATCAGCGGCCCAGGGGCAGTCACCAATACCGGTTCGATCATAGGTCAGACCGCCGATGGCGTTCGCATCGGTACTAATGGCATCGTGAACAACCTGACGACTAACGGGACAATTTGGGGAGCTGAATATGGCGTGGAGATTGCCGGCACAGGCTCTGTGTACAACGCCGGTTCGATCGTAGGGACAAACCACGACGGAGTCAGGTTGCGGGACACTGGCACTGTGGACAACGAAGGCGGGTTCATTTATGGAAACACCGGCGGCGTGAAGATCAGCGGCCCAGGGGCGGTTACCAATACCGGTTCGATCACAGGTCAGACCGCCGATGGCGTTCGCATTAGTGGTGGTGGCATCGTGAACAGCCTGGCGACCAACGGGATAATTTGGGGAGCTGAATATGGCGTGTTGATTGGCGGTAGCACAGGCTTTGTGTACAACGCCGGTTCGATCATAGGGACAAACCACGACGGAGTCAGGTTGTGGGATGGCGGGGTGGTGGACAACGAAGGCGGGTTCATTTATGGAAATACCAGCGGCGTGAAAATCACCGGCGGCCCAGCCTACGTGACCAATGCCGGGACGATCATTGGCGGCAACGGCAGAGCCATCAGTCTGGGGAATGACAGTAACACGGTGGTGCTTAAGACCGGTTCGGACGTTCAAGGTGACATTGTAGGTGGCACCGGCATCGACGCGGCGTTTCTCCAGGGGCATGGCAGTTACAATAGCAACTTTGTCAACTTTGAAACCCTGACCGTGCAAGGGGATGGGACCTCGACCGGCTGGAATCTGACTGGCACCAACGGATTCTCTCAAAGCGCCACCGTGTCAAACGGCTTGCTGTCGATCAACGGCGGCCTGACCAGCTCCGTTGTGAACGTGGACATCACGGGCAGCTTGGGCGGCACGGGCACCGTTTTTAGCATAGTGAGCAGCCATGGCGTCATCGCCCCGGGCAATTCCATCGGTACGTTGAACTTCGTGGGTTCGCTGAACATGACCAATTCGGTCTACGATGAGGAAGTGAATGCGGCGGGGCAGTCCGATTTAATCAACGTGAGCGGTTCGCCGGGCACGGCGATAATCAGCAACGCCACGGTCGTCGTGCTGCTCGCCCATGAACTTTACGGTTCCAACACAGTCTATACGAATCTTACAGCCACGGGCGGAGTCCTCGGGACGAATGCCGGTGTCAGCATCTCGAATGCGCCGTTGTTTCTCACCGTGGCGCTGGACTATCCCGACACGAACACGGTTGAGACGATTCTGCATCGGAGTAAATTCACTTCCGTGGCCAACACATTCAACCAGCATTCTGTCGCGGGCGCATTGGACGGCATAGCGGACCCTGCGCGGTTGGGCAACGCCCCGGCCATGTCCAACCTGGTCAACGAGTTTTTCTGGCTTCCCGATGCCGGCACAGCGCAGAAAGCGCTGGACAGCATGAGCGGTGAGATTCATGGCAGTCTCGGAATGCTCGATGTGCAGCAGCAGGCTGTCTTCAATAATTCAATTGCATTGCGCACGGGACGCATCAGTGCCGGTGGTGAGAGCAGTGGATCTGCTGCGGCGAAGCCCGTCCAACTGGCCAGCGCCGGTTCGGCACTGCCTCCCATGCAGCAGCAATCGGAGGCGGACCAGCTTTTGGACAACATCTGGCTGCAGGGCTTTGGCACGTTCGGACATTTGAAGGACGATGGCAACGCGTCCGGCGGCAACTTCACCGTCAGTGGCACAAGCGGCGGATTTGACTATCGCCTGCGTCCTGAAATGCTGGTTGGTTTGGCGTTGGGCTACTCGCATGACGACGCGGGTGTCGGCGGGCCTGGCGCATCCGGGACCGTGGACGCCATCCAGTGCGCCGCCTACGGCGGATATGTCAATGGCCCGTGGCATCTGGACGGCATCTTCAGTTACGGCTTCCTCCAGACGGACACGAAGCGGTTCATCAAAGTGGGCTCCATCTCTCAGGAGGCCGATGGCAAATATGATGGCGACGTATTATCATTTTCCACCGAAGGTGGTTATGTTCTTGGAACCGGTCCGGTGACAATTGAACCCACACTGGGGTTGAACTACACGTACTTGGCGCAGAATAGTTTCAAGGAAACCAGTGCCGCGCCCGGTAATAATAATTATGACTTGAACGTGCACAGCGTGGATATGAACAGTCTTCGCACCGCTTTGGGCGTGCGGCTGGCCGCGCAGTTCGGCGAGAAGGATGGCGTGCAATTCATTCCTGCGTTGCGCGCGGCTTGGGAACATGAATTCCTGGATAAAACCGCCGATGTGAATGCCAGTTTCGTTGGCGGGAGCGGCAACTTTATTGTTCGCGGTGTAGAGTTGGGCGCCGACAGCGGAGTATTGGGCGGCGGCCTGACTGTGGCGTTCAACAAAGCGATACAGGGGTTTGTGAACTATGACGTCCACCTGAATTCACGGCTCCGTTCCCAAGCCGTCTCCGGTGGATTGAGCTATTCGTGGTAGGAATCAAAAAGCAACCGTGTTACACCGATTGCTATAATTGATATCCGATTGACGGTGCACTTCCGCCTTCCCCTCGTCCGATGGGGGGAAGGCGTTTTGGTTTATCGCGCTGCCGGTATCAGGCGCGCACTCCAAAACGCTGGCGCGAAATCCGGTGGCATCCGAAAAGCGCGAAGCGTCTTGGACTGCGGCGGCCCTCCTCCGCTTTTCCCAACGGCATATCAAACTGTGCCAATGTTAACTGGTGCTATAGGCGCAAGAAAACCGGTTTTATCAACAAGAGGTCACTCAAACTTTCCGCCGCACTTCAATGGATTGCCAGCCGGAAATTCCGCTGCGCTCATCCGCCGTCCGCTTGCGCGTTGCAATTCGAGAATCCGCAGCGCGCATTTGCCGCAACCGACAACAATTCCATTTTTGTCCGCCAACGGGATTTCTCCCGGTTTTTTGGTGGGGTCGCCTCGCCGAGGCGACCGGCGGAAGTTCCGCCTCCCAATGGACGGCTCGGCGAGCCGTCCCTACCTTTCAAATTTCTTGCCCATCTTCAACGCATGACCGGATGCGATTTTACAAGACCGCCAAATAAACGGCCACGGCCAGCCCGATCAGCGCGAGCAATCCCGCAAGCGACAGGGCGAAACCCGCCCCGAACGCCGGTCGGAATTGTCCCCGATCAATGGCCCGAACGCAGCGACGATGCCGAATGGCCGCAACGACATTGACAACGATGCCGATGGCGATGAGCAGAATGCCGACTGGCAGTGAAAAACCGGCGTGATGCAGTTTGGCCGGCTCGCTGCTCGAAGCCAGCTCGCGCAGAAACAAACCAAAGCGCGCCACGACAAAGCCGAAACCCATGAGCGCGATGCCTGTCCGAATCCACGCAAGGAACGTGCGCTCCGCCGCCATGTAAATGCGCGGGTCGCTTGGAGAAGCAGGGGATTCAATCACACGCAAAATAGGCGCAAAAAAACCGGTTTTGTCAACAAGAGGTCACTCAAACTTTTCGCCGCACTTCAATGGATTGCCAGCCAGAAATTCCGCCGCGCTCATCCGCCGTCCGCTTGCGCGTTGCAATTCGAGAATCCGCAGTACGCGTTCGCCGCAACTGACGACAACGCCAGTTTTGTCCGCCTGTAAAATTTCCCCCGGCCTTCGCTCCCCTGGAGCTTCGGCGCGGCAAGCCGCCTCAATTACTTCAGCTTTCCAAATTTTGATCAACCGCGGTTTCGGTTGCGTTGAACCGGTTTCATCAGGTGGGGCGAGACTACTGGCGAGCCGATCCGAACACATGGTCCTGGACGACCCGGTTCGTGGGGACGCTCGCCCCACCAATGGCAGATTTGGCAAAAACGTGAACGCGCCCGGCCATGGCGTGAACGCGCGCAGCCGGTTCAAAATGGTTCGCGCGGGCTGATTCCAATCAATGCGGCCGTCTTCTTTTTTGATTTTGGGCGCGTGGCTTGCGCCTTCGGAGGGTTGCGGCGTCGGCTTGATTTTTCCGGCGACGTAATCGGGAATGGTCTGCGCAAGCAGTGCCGCGCCAAGGCGCGCGAGCCGGTCGTGCAGAGTGACTGAATCATCTTCAGGGTGAATGGGTGTGCGACGTTGCGCAACGATGTCGCCGGTGTCCAATCCCTCGTCCATTTTCATAAGGGTGACTCCGGTCTCGGTCTCGCCGTTGGCAATCGCCCATTGAATCGGCGCTGCGCCGCGATATTTCGGCAGGAGCGAGGTGTGAATGTTCAGGCAGCCGAACCGTGGCAGATCCAAAATGGCCGGCGTCAAAATGTGCCCGTAAGCGACGACAATAATCAAATCCGGCTGCAGCGCGCGCAGTTCGGCGATGAATTTTTCGTCACGGGCGCGTTCCGGTTGGAGCACGGGCAATTTGAGTTTAAGCGCAAGTGATTTGACCGGTGACGGTCGCGGCTTGAGTCCACGGCCTTTGGGATGGTCCGGGTGCGTGACGATGGCGGCGATTTGGAATTTTGCGTCGTGCGCCAGGGCTTCGAGGCTGGCGGACGATAAGTCCGCCGCGCCCATAAAGATGATTCGCAAAGCCGTCATGCGAACAGCGAAAGGGAAAAGGCGCGCGAGCGAAAGAAAAAATTTCTGGGGGCCGGGTTCCACAGGGCCCTGAATAAAATCCGTTCGCCGAAATTCAGGGACTCGCGGAGATCGTCCCTCCGGGGAAGGAATTGATTACGACTTGACGGCAATGCGCAAAATGTCGGCGCGAACTTTGGTCGGCGTTTGATCCGCGTTAATTTCACGCATCCTTGTGTCCAAACTCAATTTCCTGAATGTCGGCGAACGGCATCATGATTTCCCGCCGCGCCGTGCCTTCCAAAATCTCAAAATGCACTTCGTTGGAGGCAATGCGCGTGATGCGTTGCACGATAATCCGGTCGCGCGAGGTTTTGACGACGAGCACCAGATCCTTGTCGGTCTCACGCCGGATCGTGCCGAAGAAATTGGAAAACTTGGTCTCAAAAAACCGGCGGTTGAACGTAAACTGTCCGCGTTGAAAAATTTGCGGTTCGTTGGGCGCTGACGCCTTTTGCCACGAGGCCTCGGTAATATGAATTTCATCCGCCGCGCTGGGCAGGGCGAAAGTTTCCGTCTTGGCTGTGGAATGTGACATTTCGGGTTCGGCGGTTGCCTCCCTCGTCGGCGTGGAAACAAAAATGATCGGCCCTAAAATCGGCAACACCGCCGCCACACCCATCACCAGCCCAATCGGATGTGCGCGCATGACGGCAATTTCGTAAGCCGCATACAGATTCGCCGCGTAAATCAACAGCAGGATGACGAAACCGACCGGTGAAGAAAAAAAGGCGGAGAACAGGGATTGTTTCGGTGGAAGCTCCAAACGCGACCCCTCTTGAACTGTTATTTCCGGTTTTGGGAGCTGTTTCGAAAGTGGGGGTTCAATGAACGGCTCCACAATCGGTTTGATTTTCGGGTTTTTCTCCAACTGCACGAGCGCGTCCTGCGAAAATTTTGTCCACAACAAGTTGGTGTAACTATCATTCGCCATGCGCAGCATAAGGCCGTTGTCGTTGAATGTAACGATGTCGCCGGATAGCGATGAACCATCAATCAATTGAAACGAATCGGCGCGAGCGACGACGAGCAGCCCGCAAAACCACAAACCGGAAATTGTCCAAAAGATTTTATGCACAGGGTTTTTTAACAAATCCAGGCCGCCAGCGAAAGAAAATTCAAACAGCGGGTTGCAGTTTGAAGTGTTCCGTGCGGATTTCCTTCCCGCTGCAATGTAAAATCACCGCGCTGCGCTCCGAACCGGGCTTGGGTTTCCCCGCGCAACCGGGATTCAAGTAAAGCACGCCGCCGCACATGACACGTGACACAGGAATACTTGACACGTCTTTCACGCCTTTGCCTCCTCCGGCGCTTCCTCGTTTTCGGGTTTTTCGTTGCGGACGCCCGCCTCCTTTTCGACAGGCGATTCAGCGGCTGCGGTGAGTTTCATCGCCCCGACAAACAAAGCGGTGAACAGCCCGCTGCTGAGAAGCGTGTTCCGGAAGAATTCCCAGGTTTGCGGCCAGCCGTTCGTGCCTTTGATCAGCGCGATGAGCCATCCGGCGAGATTTTTCGTGTATTCAGGATTGTTGAACGGATTCAACAGCCATGATGCCGTGTTCGTGATGAGATAAAACAGCAATGCCCCGAACACACCACCGCCGAGCAGCGGTAAAAACGATGATTGCGGTTTGAACCGGCGACCCATCCAGATGATCGCAACATAGGCGACGTAGTTGGCCAGTTGATATTTCAGGACGGAAAAGTCCCAAACGTTCCAGCCGTGCAGCTGATAATATGCGTTGAGGGCGATGTCCGTGAGCACCAGCGTCCCGAGCGGCAGCCACCATGCCATGCGACCGGTGAAATACACGCCCGCGCAAAACATCAGCGCATAAACCGCGCTGAAACTCGGTGGAAACAACCCCGGCCAGCGGCTCAACACAATGAGCGCCAGAAAAACCACCGGCAGCCAGTAATTCCGCTTCTCTTGCATCGGCGCAAAGGATAATCCGGCGCGGGAGAATGACAAGTCAGGGAAATTCAGACAGAGGCAGCCGCGAACTTCAGTTTCGCATTTTTCCACAACCTGAAGCAATCGCTGCTATTGACGTCACGGTTTTGCCGTTTGGTGATACGGCTGGTGCTTGAGATATAGGGCAAGCAATTCCTGATTCCGTTCCAACCGGTCCTTTGGTACATCTGATTTGGAGGCCAACGCACAGGCTTTTTGCGCCATCCATATCGCATCGTCAAACCGCCCTGCCTCGGCGTAGGCAGCGGCCAATGTGCTTACGAGAGTGTCCGCCTGATAATATGTCAGTCGGCAGGCTTTTTCTCCGAGTTGCACGGCTTCAGGACCATTGCGTAATGACGCATCAGGACAGGTGGCCAGCATACAAGCCAGGTTGTTGAGCAAAGTGGCGGAATCAGGTTGCGTTTTAAGGGCGAGGTGGTTGCGAGCAATGGCTCCGGCAAAATCTCCATCTTCCCATAAACTGTTTGCGATTTTGGTTTGTGCTTCCGAGGACTTGGATAAAGGTCGGGGAATTCGTCCCGAACGGAGAATTTGAAATAAACTGGCGAAATCATCCGTCCACAGCGGAATACCCGCCGGGTTGGTCTGCAGCGGTCTGGCGGCGAGGCGGATGGCGGGAGAGTTGATGATCTCTTCGCCGGACGACAATAGCATCCACACGGATGAATAAATCCACCATTTATTGGGGATTCCAACATCATCAATGATGGTCACCTTGTAGTTGAAGTGACGGGCGAGGTTGATGACCACCGGCTCGAGATCGAGGGAAAGGTTGGAGATATCCACCGCGATAATGCCCTTGGGTTTCAAGTGTCGTTGGTAAACTGTGAAAGCTTCCTGGGTTAGTAGATGTACCGGGGGCGCGTCGCTGTTAAAGGCGTCAAGCACGAGCAGGTCGAAATCCTGTGACGGTTCCCTTTCCAGCGAAAGGCGGGCGTCACCGAGGGTGACCTCCACTTTTCCCTGACAATTGGTGAGGTAAGTGAACTCGGATGTGGCCAGCCGCAGCACTTCCGGGTTGATTTCATAAAAATGGACGTCATCTCCCCGTTGTGCGTAGGTGGCCAGCGTGCCGACACCCAGCCCGACCACGCCAATGCGCCGGTGGCCGGCCGACATGGCGCGCAAGGCCAATCCGACGCCGCTCTCTTCACTGAAATAGGTGGTCGGCCAGGAGGCTCGCGATGGCTCGGCGAATTGCAGACCGTGCACTGTTCTCCCGTGCTTAAGTTGGAGATAACGCAGGTCCGATTTGCCATTGCCATATTTGAACACCTTCAGTACGCCATAAAAATTTCGTGACCGGTAAATCAAACCAGAAGTGGCCTTATATGCTTGCAGCCACAAAACCGTGCCGAGGGCCATCAACCCTGCAGACAACCAAATGCATGCCGGGAGGCGCCAGCGATGAAAGCTGCCGGCGTTACGGTCGCGCAAACAGACGAACAGGAACAACAAAACGCAAAGCAGCAATCCAAATTGCAACTCAAAGTAGTTGGTGAAGATCAACGGTGCATCGATGGCGACGAAGAACCCGCCTAGCGCGCCACCGGCGGCAATCATCAAATAAAATCCCGTCAAATGTTTGGGGTCGGGCTTGAGGCGGTACAGTTCGCCATGGCAAACCATGCAGCAAATGAAAAGTCCTGCGGCGTAAATGCTCAATTGCAATTTAATGGGTATCCCGATCAATGTCCCTGTCCCTGTCTCTTTGAATAATACCCAGCAGATGCCGCCTGCTGCCGCGGTAAGCGCCAGGATAAATGGGAAGCGTGCATACCAGCGCGGGTTGTCAAAGCAGATGATGAAGCTTAATAGATATAATGCCAGCGGCAGCACCCAGAGGAATGGAACCACAGCCACTTCCTGACACATCTTGTTTGTTGTTGCCAGCAGGAGCACTGAAGCGCAAGCCGGCAGCAACAACCACAAAAGACGGTCAAGAGGCGCGGATTGAAAATCGGATGATGTGAACCCCTGTCTTTGAAATTCTGGTTCCCGGCTTTCCAACTCTTCAGGCTCATACCTTCCGCTATTTGTTATGCAGCACCCGCCGCCTGCTGTTTTCCATAATTTCATTGCGCAGAAACCACCGCAAACGGCATACGCAACCAGTCCGCACCCCCATAACATGGCCTGCATTGTGCGTGTGAACTGTGCCTCGAAATAAATCGGATAACTGACGAGCGCCAGCAGTGAACCGGTATTTGAGAGCGCGTAGAGCCGGTAGGGTGAGACGCCGGGGTTGGTGCGGTTAAACCAGTGTTGCATCAACGGGCCGGTGGATGAGAGGACGAAATACGGGAGGCCGATGCTTACGGCCAGCAAGCTGAGAATTCGAAGTGTCGGATCCTCGCTGCCACCCGGCTTCCAGGAATCGGAGGGCGTAATGGGCAGCAATGCCACTGCCGCAACAAGCAGGGCGAGATATAATATCACTTGAGTGCGTATTTTGAGCCAGCGGGAGGTGAAATGAGCGTAGGCGTAGCCACCCAATAGCAGCATCTGAAAAAACAACATGCAGATTGTCCAGACGCTGGGTGTGCCGCCAAACCACGGCAGAATGTATTTGCCAATCAGTGGTTGCACCTGAAAAAGCAGGAAAGCCCCGATAAAAATCGTCAGCGCATATGCGAACACGGGTGCGGATATTACCGATGCTCCACTGCAACCGCCAGCGCATAAACCGGGCTGACATCCAGTGAAAAAATCCATGTCCATCCGTGTCCTCTGCGGTTAAAATCCCCGCTGTGTTCGACATCCCCAAAACCATGCGCGCCGTCGTCTATCGCGGTGTGAACGATTTGCGCGTCGAGACCGTGCCCGTCCCGCGCATCAGCGCGAATGAACTGCTCGTAAAAGTCGCCGTCTGCGGCGTCTGCCCGACCGACATCAAAAAAATCCAATACGGCGCCATCCAGCCGCCGCGCATTTTCGGACACGAAACCGCCGGCACCATTGTCAAACTCGGAGCAAGGAGCAAGGAGCAAGGTTTCAAACTGGGCGACCGCGTCGCGCTGCACCATCATGTTCCATGCCGGCATTGCCATTTTTGCCGCCACAGCGCCTTTGCCCAGTGCGCAACCTACAAACGCACCGGCATCACCGCCGGTTTCGAGCCGGCCGGCGGCGGTTTCGCCGAATACGTTCGCGTGATGAATTTTGTTCTGCCCGGCGTCGTGAAAATTCCGGCGCGCAATGCCTTTGAAGAAGGAGCCATGCTCGAACCCGTCAACACCGTGCTCAAGGCCGTCAAACGGCTTTCCATCTTGCGCGGCGATGTCGTGCTCGTGGCCGGGCAGGGACCCATTGGCCTGATGTTCACGCGGCTGCTGCAATTGCAGGGGGCGAACGTCATCGCGACGGACTTGCTGGAACCGCGCTTGCGGTTCGCAAAAAAATTCGGCGCGCGCTGGATGGTTCAAGTTCCAAGTTCCAAGTCCAAAGTCCCAAGTCCGAAATCCGAAATCCAAAATCAGATCTCGACCGTTTCCGCCTTCTGCCTTCCGCCTTCCGCTTTTCCGATTGACGCCGCGGTCATCGCGGTCCCTTCTGATGAAGTCGTGCAACAAGCCCTGCAACTCGTGCGCGGTGGGGGACAGGTGCTCCTCTTCGCCCACACCAAAAGTGCGGAAGCCGGAAAGCAGAAGGCAGAAGCCGGAAGTCCGACCTCCGACCTCCGACCTCCGACCTCCGACTTCCGATTGCCGGCCTCCGGCCTCTGTCCTCTGGATCTGTCCTCCGTTTGTCTGGACGAAAAGGATTTGCTCGGCAGCTACTCGTCCGATTTCACCCTCCAGCGCGAAGTCGCACGCCTCGTCTTCTCACGCCAACTCGACGTGCGCGGTTTAATCTCGCATCGCTTTCCGCTCGAACAAACCGCCGCCGCCGTCGCCCTGGCTGCTCATCCAGGACCGGACTCATTGAAAATTCTTGTGACGCAGATTGGGTAGGGACGCATGAGGCCCGGCTTCGCCAAGCTATGCCGAGGCGAGCCATGCGTCCCTGATGTTTGTGCCGCCAAAATCCGCGTAAATCTGCATTATTTGTGGATGGCCACCCTCTGCCTTCCGGCCTCTGGCTTCCGTCTTCCGGCCCTCTGGCTTCCGGCTTTCCGGCCTCTGCCTTCTGGCTTCGGGCTTCTGCCTTCTGGCTTCTGGCTTCTGGTCTCTGGCCTCTGCCTTCCGGCTTCCACCCCCTGTCTTTCCGCGTAAGCTGCTGATGTTCAATGATAAACTGTCATCCGTTCCGCCTGTCTCAACCCTCAACCCTCAACTTTCAACCACCTAAAAAACCGTTCAAAATAAATCAAAAAAATTATTGACATTCCGTTGTGATTTTGAGACAGTGGCGCCACACACGGTAAAACTAAAACTTAACCAAATAAGAAAAATGAGAACAAAAACACTACTTATTGCCGCTGCCGCGCTCGCGTTCGGCCTCGCCACATCGCAAGCTCAGGTCTATTCACAAAACGTCGTTGGCTATGTCAATGTGCCGTTGACCAACGGGGTTTTTTCTGTCGTGGCTCCCACATTGGATTTGGATGGAACGGGCGTCAATAACACCGTTTCCACGGTGTTCACCACACCTGCCATTGGTGATATCGTGTATGTCTTTAACGGAACCGGCTATGACACTTTGAGTTATATCGTGGAAGGTTCAGGTCACCCTGTAGTTTATGTAACCAATTGGTTTAACGGCAGTGGAAATGTAGCATCTGGTTACTCGATTAATCCGGGTGTATCCGTATTCTATCTTCCGGCTGCCAATGAAACGGCTACGCTGGTGGGCAACGTGTTGCAGTCAACAAATTTGGTCAATACCTATTTCCCGGCGGCAGGACACTTTCAACTTCTTTCTTCGAAGGCTCCAATCTCTGGTGGGCTGACATCGGTTTTGGGCTATACCCCGACTATTGGTGATAACGTTTACATCTATGACAACGGCCACTATGATATTTACAGCTACATCGTGGAAGGTTCAGGCCATCCAGTAACTTATACGACCAACTGGTTTAACGGCGCGGGCGCGGTTCAGGAGCCAGTGATTAATGTTGGACAGGGCTTCTGGATGTTGCCTGCTGGCAGTTCGTCTTGGAGTCAAAACTTTATCGTGCAATAAACAAAAACAATTTATCAATAAGCAAAAAACAAATTGATAAAACAGAAGAAACAACAAAAGTAATAATATGAAAAAACTAATTGTAACAACTCTCGCAACCGCGGCCGTGGCTTTGGGCGCCTTGGCTCAAGGTTCAATTGGCAGTGTAGACACACTTAACACTTGCGTTACGTACGGAGTAGGTCAACAGAATCCTAACACTGCTGCCAACTGGTATATTGGAAACATTACCCTCTATGTGTGGTATGCTGCAACAGCCAGTGTCACGCAAGCCAAAATCGACGCCATCAATGCGTTGGATGGCACGGCTGGTGGTGGCGCGGTTGCCCAGGCTCTTCTGGTTACAGATGGCTTTACGGAAGTTAGCTCCGCCACATTATATGGAATGACTATTGGTGGGGTTACCGATAGTGTCGGCAACGGCACTAAGGGCAGCGGCTACTTTAACTTTACGAATCCCACTATTGGCCTCCCGGGTGCGCCAACGAGCACAACTGGTTGGCTGGCGTTTGATGCCGTTGGTGCCGGTGCCTATAGCACATATTCAGGTGTCTTGGCCTTTGCCAACGGTACCGGTGGAAATCCAGTTGCTTCACCTCCTGGAGTCGCTGCGGCCATTACTGGTATTGATCCATTGGGTAAAAACTTGGATCTAACGCCTATTCCGGAGCCTGCTACGCTTGCGTTGGTGGGTTTGGGCAGCCTTTCGCTGATGTTGTTCCGTCGCAGAAACAGTTGAAATAGTTGATTTTGTTGTTTTCTTTCACCCCGCTCTTGCGCGCAAGAGCGGGTTTTTTATTTCCCTTGGTATAGGGACGCTTCGCGTTTTTCGGATACCGCCGGGGATTTCGCGCCAGCGTTTTGAAGACGAAATGTCCGCGAGATTTCCGCATGACCTTTTGTGCGCCAATGACAATATAAACCGCACAATAATTGACAGCCGCCCCCGCTTCGCTAGGATGGTTTCATTGGCGCGTTCGTCTATCGGTTAGGACACGGCCCTCTCAAGGCTGAAAGACGGGTTCGATTCCCGTACGCGCTACCACTCTAAAATGGTTGAGGGTTGAATGTTGAATGTTGAGGGATTCGGAAAGTTGAGAGTTGAGGGTTTAGAAATCCACTGTCACTCAACCCTCAACCAAATCATGTTCAATTTTGGAAAATTGGAGGCCTGGCAGGAAGCGATTAATTTTGCGGATACGGTTTATACCCTCACCCGAACCTTTCCTGAAGCCGAGAAATTCGGTTTAACGAACCAGATGCGGCGGGCTGCAGTTTCCATTTCGTCAAACCTTGCCGAAGGCAGCTCACGATCATCCCGGCCGGATTTCGCACGCTTCATTGAAATTGCGACAGGTTCATTGTTTGAAGTTGTTTCCCAACTTGCCATTGCTAAAAATCAAGGTTTTCTGGATGAAGTTAATCATCGAAAACTTTGTTTGTTGGCGGAAGAATTAATTCGGATGTTCAGCGGTTTGCGCAAGTCGTTGAACAAATCGCCTGCTTGACTTTCAACATTCAACATTCACCTTTCAACTGATGAACGCCTTCCAAATCATCTTTACTCCGACCAGCGCCGCTGAACTGGCGAAAATGCCCAAGGAACTGCAATTGCAAATCCTCGGGGAGTTCCGCGGACTCCCCCAGCAGGTGCGCGGCGCGGCATTGGACGAGTTCGGCAGGTTGGAGCGTGGGGGACGGATATTGCACCGCTTTCGTGTGGGCGACTACCGCGTTTATTTTGAGCGGCACGAATTGGGCGTGCTGGTGCATCGGATTCTCAGCCGCCACACGTTGAAAGACTTTTTGTTTCGTTCCGGCTTGAAAACCGGCGAAGACGAGGCGCTTCAGGAAAATCCGAAGTTTTGGGAAATGATCGAAGCAGCCAGAGGCCGGAAATCGGAAGGCTGAAGCCTGAAGCCGGAGGGCAGAAGGCGGAAGGCGGAGATTCGAAAACAGGAATTTATGCCAGAACGAATTCTATCTTTCCGTGATTTGCGGGTGTATCAAGAGACATTTGAGTTGCAACAAGCCATCTTTAAGCTTTCCAAAAGCTGGCCGGGGGATGAAAAATTCGCGCTTACGGATCAAATTCGACGATCGTCACGTTCCGTTGGAGCGAATATCGCTGAATCATGGGCCAAACGGAGTTATCCATCTCACTTCATCAGCAAATTGACCGACGCCGATGGAGAATTACAAGAAACTTCACATTGGCTTACGACTGCTTTGGCGTGTCAACACATCGCCGAAAACGAACATGCTAAATTTCAGACGCACGTCAAAGAAATTGGAAAGATGCTGGGCAAAATGATGTCCATGCCGGAAAAATTCATACCCAATCACTGAACTCAATTTCCGCGACGGTGGCATTTCCGCCTTCTTCACCGTCCGTTGTCCGCTCCTCATTTCCAACGTCTGATTTCCGTCTTCCGACTTCCGACTTCCGTCTTCCGTCTTCTGACTTCCGTCTTCCGACTTCTGACTTCCGACTTCCGACTTCTGACTTCCGACTTCCGACTTCTGACTTCCGACCTCCGACTTCTGACTTCCGACCTCCGTCATCCAACATCTTCACCCAGTTCAACGTTCCAGTAGGCAAGATCAATAAAGTGTTTCCAGCTGTCGTGCCGGTGCAGGCTGAAGTTAATCTGCACGAACGGTCGCCATTTCGGCCGCTTCGGCTTGCGAATGAGGTGCAGACCGGCCTCCTGCGGCGTGCGATTGGCTTTCTGGGTATTGCACTCGACGCATGAACAGACAACGTTTTCCCACGTCGTCGGGCCGCCGCGGTCGCGCGGCAGGACGTGATCCAGATTCAAATCCTTCCGATCAAACGCGCGCCCGCAGTATTGGCACGTGTTTTTGTCGCGCTCAAAAATGTTGTGACGGGTGAACTTGACTTCCTTTTTCGGCAACCGGTCGTAAATGAGCAGCAGGATGATGCGCGGCACGCGGATGCGAAACGAAATGGTGTGGACCGACTCCTCGTGCGGCGCGTCTTCGGAAAGGTCGCGCCATTCATCGAAGTCAAATGTGCGGAACGAGCCGTCGTTGGTGTTGACAACGACCTGCGCCTGACCTTGAAACAACAACGCGAGGGCGCGCCGGGCGGTGCAGACGTTGACTGCCTGCCACAACCGGTTTAACACCAGCACGTGCTGATTCAACGTGGTATTCATGGCGTTTGCCTGAAAGAAAAATGCTAACAAAACCGGCGGCACCGGTCAATACCGCGACAAGGGCGTTTGTGTCCTAAATTGCCTCCGGAGCGCGGGCTTCAGCCCGCTTCGGCTCACAAATGGCAAGGGACAATGAAGCGGCATAAATGCCGCGCTCCTTCAATTAGGACATTACCACAAGGGCGTTTCTAATCCTGCCCGGTCAAGAAGCTGCTGGGTTCAATGCTTCGTGATCGCGGCCTCGTGATACGGCTTTTTGGCCCGGTAAAGCTCGAGCAATTGCCGGTTTTTCCCAGCCAGATCCTTTAAACCGGCGGCGTTTGCAAGCTGCTCCGCCTTTTTCGCCGTGGCCACCGCTTCCGGAAAACGGCCGGCTTCAGCATAAGCGGCGGCCAGCGTCCCGATGAACAGAGGTTTTTCATGGTGGGTCAGTTCACATGCGCGTTCGGCCAGGCGGACCGCCTCGGTCCCGTTGCGCAGTCCGTCATTGAAACTGGCGGCCAGAATCCACGCCAGATTGTTCAGCGCTTCGGCCAGATCAGGATTTAATCTCAATGCCTCCCGGTATTGGACCATCGCTTCCTGAATGCGGCCTGATTGGCCGAGGGCCACACCCAGTTGAAAATATGTTTCGGAGCGGTTTGGATTGACCCGGATGGCTTTGTGAAAGTTCTCGATCGCTTCATCGAACCGGCCCTTGGCGGCGAGGGCGAGGCCTAGGTTGTTCAGCACATCGGAGGAATTCGGATTGATCTGGAGGGCCATGTAATAGTTCTCAATCGCTTTATCAAACCGGCCCCGGTCAGCGAGGGCGACACCCAGATTGTTCAGTGTCGGGAAGTGGGTCGGTTCAATCTGGAGGACCTTGTGATAATTCTCGATCGCTTCATCAAACCGGCCCTGGTCGGCGAGGGCGACACCCAGATTGTTCAGCGCGTCGGGATAATTCGGATTGATCTGGAGGGCTTTGTGGTAGTGTTCCATTGCCTCTTCAATGTGCCCTTGGTTTCTAAGTAAATAACCCAGATTGTTGTGGGCCTCGGCGTAATCGGGTTTCAGGCGGATGGCGTCCTGGTATTGGCTGATCGCCTCGTCGATTTGGCCTTTTTTGACGAGGGCGACGCCGAGGTTGTTGTGGGCATCGGCGTAATCGGGTTTCAGGCGGATGGCGTCTTGGTATTGGTTGATCGCCTCGTCGATTTGGCCTTTTTTGACGAGGGCGACGCCGAGGTTGTTGTGGGCGATGAGATTGTTCTCCGTGACTTCGAGCGTGTGCCGGAAAAGAGTTTCACTGTCCTTCCAATATCCGAGCTGTTGCCGCGTCAATGCCAGGCAGAGGATGATCGCCGTTGAACCCGCCACCGCCAATGCAATCTTATGGTAACGCCACCGTCTGGTTAGTTCATACGCGCCCCAGATGGTGAGAATCAGCACTCCCAGCGACGGAATATAAGTGTAACGATCCGCCATTGACTGATCGCCCACTTGCACCAAACCGATCACGGGCGCCAGCGTCCCGACAAACCACAGCCACCCCATCAGCAAAAAGGGATAGCGCCCCCGCTTCACAAACAGAAGCGCCGAAATGCCACATAAGAACACACCCATCAGCAGCACCTGCCCTAGCGGCCAATACCCGGGGTGTGGATAGAACACGGCTAAATCCGTTGGCCAGATCATCTTCCCCAGATAACGGCAATACGAGACCAGAGCGTTTCCGCTACGTGCGCCGAGTGGCAGGACTCCAACCCCTGTCACAGAGCCTCCCTGCTTCTGCACCACGAAGGTCACGAAGCTCACCACTGCCGTCAAGACAAAGAACGGGACTTTCTCCATTACTAATCGCCATGCACTTCTGGGGTGGAAGCGTTCCAATGGCCAGTAATCCAATAGCAACATAACGAACGGCCATGTCACCAGCATCGGCTTGCTCAGCAAGCCGAGGGTCAGGAAGAACAAAGTGAGCATGTAGTCCAAAGTCGCTGGCTGGGGGTCGAGCGCCGGAGCTATCCTCGCCTTAGGCTCCCGACTTGCAACTGTTAACCGCTTTCGTGCATACCGGCTGTAAAAAATTAGCGCGAGAAGACCGAAGAAACCACTGAGCACATCCTTGCGTTCAGCGACCCAGGCGACCGATTCGACGCGCAGCGGGTGAAAGGCAAACAGCGCCGCCACCAACAGGCTCCGCCACGTTGCGCCGGTCAACTGTCGCAGAAACGCGAACACAAGCGCCGCGTTGAGGGAGTGAAACAGCACATTGACCAGGTGATGTCCCCATGGATTTAAACCAAACAGTCGACAGTCCAACATGTGGGACATCACCGTCAACGGATGCCAATTGATGCACACAGGATTCAAGAAAGCCCATTTCACTGACTCCCAGTTCAAACTGCCCTGAACATGTGGATTCGCTGTAACATAGTCCGGGTCATCGAAGTTAATGAAGTCACATCGCGTCGCCGGCCAGTAAAGGGCGATCGTCACCAGCACCAGCAATACGGCCAGGAGCCACACCGGAATACGCCGCGGAGCCGTCCCCGGAGCTGGTGCTTTCGCTGGTGCGGGTTTGGATTCAATCGCTGATTTGTGCATGCGACTCACAAAAATTACTGCTCACCCTAAAGGGTTGGGAAATTTGGCACGCCCATTTGTAGCGGGAACAGCCGAGCGTTGGCAAGATCGGTCGCATGCAAGCCAATGAGGGCGTACCGGGGGTAGTTTCGAGTATCATTTCTGTCAGGGCGTAAAAATTGGATTTTTTCACTCGTAAAAAACCGTGACATTTCACTTTTTCAGTCGTTGATGGGAGATGTCACGAGCTTCGCAACCTGCACTCAGGCGGATCATTCTTTTTTCGTGTGCACCCATATCTGCGCTGTTCAACCGAACTCATTGCCCTGTTGTGGCAGGCTCGTGATACGGCTTTTTGGCCCGGTAAAGCTTGAGCAATTGCCGGTTTTTCGCGGCCAGATCCTTTAAACCGGCGGCGGCGGCAAGCTGCTCCGCCTTTTCCGCCGTGGTCACCGCTTCCGGGAAACGGCCGGCTTCAGCATAAGCGTCAGCCAGCGTCCCGATGAACAACGGTTCGTGATAATGAGTCAACTCACACGCGCGTTCGGCCAAACGAACCGCCTCGGTCCCGTTGCGCAGTCCGTCATTGGAACTGGCGGCCTGAATCCACGCCAGGTTGTTCAGCGCTTCGTAATTGTTCGGATTGAGTTGCAACGCCTCGGCATAATAACTAACGGCCTCATCGGACCTGCCGGCCTCGCTCAAGGCCTTGGCCACTCCGGTCAGGGCCTTTTCATCCTTTGCTCCCAACAGGCTGACATTTGTGCACTCCTCGACCGCCCTGGCGTAATCGCCTAGTTCCAGCAGCACGATTCCCATGCTCTCATGAGCCTTGGTGTAACGGGGATTTATTTTTATCTCCCTGGCAATGTAGTTGGTTGACTCCCGGAAATCCCCCTTCAAAGCCAGAAGCTCCCCCATGTTAAGGTTCGCCCTCTGGAACTCCGGGTTTATGCGCAAGGCCTCCCGATAATGCTCCATCGCCTCTTCATAACGCCCGGCCCTGCCAAGCACCCAGCCGAGCTGGAATTGGGCAGCATCGTTCACCGGATTCACCGCCAGACAATGGGTCCACAGCGTGATACTGTTCCGCCAATAACCGACTTGGACCCAACTGAGAACACCAAAAACCAACAGCACTGTCCCCGCAGCCCCACTGATTAAGAATGGCGTCAACTTCCAGCGGATGGCCATATCCGCCAGTGCCCAGACCACCGCCACGAAAATGCCAATCGAAGGAATATACATGTAGCGGTCCGCCAAGGGCTGATTACTCATGGCTACAATTCCAATCACCGGCACCAGCGTGCCCAGAAACCAAAGCCAGCCAAAAATCAAATAGGGCTGCTTGCGCAGACGGTTTAATGTGAACCCGGTGATCAGCAGCAAAATGAGGGCTGCCCCCAGCCATTGCCAGGATTCCCAATGACCCGGGCTGGGGTAATAAACTATCAGACCTTCCGGCCAGACCATTTTGCCGAGATACCGGACATATGAGACGGCAGCATTGGACAGGCGGAAACTCCAGGCAGCCGTGGGGCCTGAAACGAAATGATCTCCCCACTTCATTGTCAGATAGGTAATGACACAAGATGCCAGCGTTAGCCCGAAGAACAGCAGTTTTTCCCGGATTAAACGTCCCAAGGTTTCCGGCCGGTTGGCAACCCTTGAACCAGCCCAACCACCTGATTGAAGGTTCGAGATCCTGTTAAGCGGCCAAAAATCCAGCAACAACAATACGCACGGAAACGTCACCAGCATCGGCTTTGCCGCCAGACCAAGGGTAAGAAACAAAAGGGTCAGCAGGTAAAAACGGCCTGCCCTGGATTTTTGCGTTCCAATCTCCGTGACGTGTCGAACATAAGCCTGAAGTGCCAGCAAAAATAAAAACGTGCTCAAGACGTCCTTCCGTTCCGTCACCCAGGCCACTGATTCCACATGCAAGGGGTGAAGTGCAAAAAGAGCCGCCACGAGGGCGCTGCGCTTCCAGGCTCCGGTCATCCGCTGGAGCACACGATACAAGAGGAGCGTATTGGCCACGTGAAACGCCGCGTTCATCAGGTGGTGCCAGCCGGCGGACAACCCGAACAACTCACAATCCAACATGTGCGACCACCAGGCCACCGGGTGCCAAAAGTCAAAATAACTTGTCGTCAGCGCCCAGACGGCACCGTGCCAGGTCAGTCCCGCCGTTACTGCCGGATTCTGATATACCAGGTAAGGGTCATCGTAATTGCAGAAATCAAAACCGGCCACCCGGCAGTAAACCGCCAGTGTCACCACGCCCAGACAAAGACTAATCAGCGTATCGCGCGAAACAGCCACCCGCCCGCCGGGCGAACTGGTTTGCATACCGCTCCTATCCATAAGCACGTCTGTGCGGCAAAATTAATTATGAGACCAATTTTTCAGAAAATTGGTTGACACTTTTTGGTTTTGGTTTTGCTGAACGGAGATCAGTCTCTGGTGGCGGAGTCAGAATTCCACGACCGCTCGCCACAGCATGGCGGCTCGACGGTGATCCATCCTTCTGCATGCTTTCAATCATCCACCCAAACTCTTCGGGCAGCAATCGGGAAATGTTTTGGCGTTGGCGCAAAGTCCAACGCTGACGTTGGGCGTCGTCGCGGAAGACAGCGCGGTCGGTGACCGAGTTCATGTCTCATTGCCCTGTTGTGGCAGGCTCATGATAGGGCTTGCCGGCGCGGTAAAGTTTGAGCAATTGCCGGTTTTTCGTCGCAACCGCCGTCAACCCGACCTTGGTTGCAATCTCCTCCGCCTTTTCCGCCGTGGTCACCGCTTCCGGGAAACGGCCGGCTTCAGCATAAGCGGCAGCCAGCGTCCCGATGAACAGGGGTTTTTCATGGTGGGTCAGTTCACACGCACGTTCGGCCAGGCGAACCGCCTCGGCCCCGTTGCGCAGTCCGTCATTGGAACTGGCGGCCTGAATCCACGCCAGGTTGTTCAGCGCCCCGGCCAGATCAGGATTTAATCTCAATGCCTCCCGGTATTGGACCATCGCTTCCTGAATGCGGCCTGATTGGCCGAGGACCACACCCAGTTGAAAATATGTTTCGGAGCGGTTTGACTCGAGCTGGATGGCCTTGTAATAATTCTCAATCGCTTCATCAAACCGGCCCTTGGCGGCGAGAGCATGGCCCAGGTTGTTCTGCGCTTTGGCAGAATTCGGATCGATCTGGAGGGCCTTGCGAAAGTCCTCAATCGCTTCATCAAAACGCTCCTGGGCGGCGAGGGCAACACCCAGATTGTTCAGCGCTTCAGCGTAATTCGGATTGATCTGGAGGGCCTTATGGTAGTGTTCCATGGCCTCTTTAATGTGCCCCTGGTTTTTAAGCAAAAGGCCCAGATTGTTGTGGGCCATCCAGCAATCCGGGTTCTTGGCCAGCGTGTCGCGCCAGAGGGTTTCCGGGTTCCGGTAAATCCCCGCCTGTTGCCACGTCAATATGCCTAGCGTCAGCAACAATGCTCCACAACATGCCAGCTTGAGAAAGGGTTTGGTTTTGAATGCGATGGTGATTCCCACCGCGGCGAGCGCAATCAAGCCGATGCTCGCGACATATTGGTAATGATCCGCTACGAACGTGTAACGAAACGTGTAAAGCATGACGAAACCGAGCAATGGACTCAACGTTGCCACGTAAAACAATGCCGCAACCTCAACACTGCGCCCGACGAATCGTCTGGTGAAACAAATCGCCGCGCATAATCCGATTCCCATGACCAGCCAGCCATAAGCTGATGGATTGGCGGGGTCAATCGCCCAGCGCGGATAACTGAAGGTCAGATTCACCGGCCAGAACAATTTGCCCGCGTAAAACCAAAGCGCATGGCTCGCAACCAAAATGCGTTCCAGCAAGCCCATCGAAAAAAGTTTCCCATGCGTCCCTTGATGAAATCGCTCCCACCACATCGCCAGCAGTCCCATTCCCAAACCCATCGCCAAGAACGGAACCACTTGAGCCAGCCGCCGCCAGTCAATCGGTTTTGTTTTCAGCCACAAAATCAACAGCAGCGCCGCCGGCAATGTGCAGGCCGTCGTTTTGCTGAAGAGCGCCAGCGCGTAAAACACCAGCGCCAGCCCATACCAAAATCGCCTGGATCCTTCCCCGACAAATTCAATCCAGCAGCCCAGCGTCAACAAAATGAAAAAGAGCGACAAAACACTTTTCAATTCGGTGATCCAGGCGACCGATTCCACCTGCACCGGATGCAGGGCGAAAAGCGCCGCTGCCAGCCAGGCGCCCGGCACGCCCAATCGTTTCAACAATAGCCATACCAACAGCGCATTGATTGCGTGGAGCAAAATATTGACACAATGATAACCGGCCGGATTCAAGCCCCAGAGTGAATGTTCAATGCGAAAGACCGTGTAAGTCAGCGGAAAGTATTGCGAGAGCGAATCCATCGAAAACCAGATCCGTCTCAAACCGTCCGGCGCAGTGAGCAGCGGGTTGTTTGTGACATAAAGGTCATCGTCCCAGATGAACCCGCCGCGCAGGGCGGGAAGATAAGCCAAAAAGACCAGGAGAACAATCAAGCCGCCCCGCCAGACCGGCAGCGCTCGTCCGCGAATAAACATTCGCTCCAGGAAGGTCTTCTGTGGCACACAAATTTTTACCCCCAAAGACCCGGCGGAAGCAAGTCTCGCTATAATCATTTGCCATACCGCCTCCGGTTCGGTTAGCATCCCACCATGAAACGCCTTGTTGTGTTTGTGAGTTTTGTTCTGGCGCTGTCGTTGTTGCAGGCGCGCGCCCAGCAGAATCCCGACGACCAATACATCATTGTTTACGCCCTGATGCAACAGGCGGACACGCTCGAAAATTCCGGCGACTTGCATCAGGCATTGGCTGATTATGTCGAAGCGCGAAATGAATTGGAAAAATTCCAGAAGGTTTTTCCCGATTGGGATCCCAAAATCGTCAACTTCCGGCTCGATTACCTTGCCGAGAAAATCGCCGGGGTGACCGCCAGGCTGCCGGCGGTCCCGCAAAGCGTGACGCCTTTGTCAGCGGCGCCAGTCCCCGCCCCGCCTGTTGCGGCGGCTTCGGCCACCGCCGGACTTGAATCCCAGCTCAGTGCGCTGCGCGGGCAAGTCGAACAACTGCAGGCGGACAATGGGACGCTCCAGGCCAAGCTCAAGGAAGCGATGGCGGTGCAACCGGCGGCGGTGGACCCGCGTGAAGTGGCCCAAATACGGGAGCAACTCCGGTTTTTGATGAAGGAAAATGATTTGCTGAAGGTGAGTCTGGCGCAGGGGCATGGCGGAACGCCGGTGGGTGTTGACGCAAAATCTTTCGAGGAATTGCAGCAAGCTCTGGCCGGGGCGAAACAAAAACTGGCCGACCAAACGGCGCGCGCCGACAAACTGGCGCTGGAAAACCAGGCGTTCCAGACACGCATGCAATCGCTGCTGGCAGGCGCGGATGCCAGTGGGGCATTGCGCGAGGAAAATGAATTATTAAAGAAAGAGGTGGCTGTTTTGAAGGCCACGCCGCCGGCTTCGCTTGAAAGCGGCGGTGCAAATTCTGAATTGGCAAAGGCGCGGGCGCAGATAGCCAGGTTGCAGTCGGCCTCGGAGGTGAATTCGCTGGAAAAAACGGCGTTGGAGGATCGTGTCAGGCGATTGCAGACCGCAGCCGTACCGGGCCGGAATGAAAACGGGGCGCGCATTCACGAGTTGGAGCGGGAGCGTGATGATTTGCTGGCAAAACTGGGCAAAGCCGACAAAAAACTCAACGAACGCAAGGGCAGGGACGCAGCGGCGCAGATTGAAGCGCTGGCGCGGCAAGTGGACGCGTTGCGTGCGCGCCTGACGGTGGATGAAGCGCAGGCGATTCCTTACACGCCGGAGGAACTGGCTTTGTTCAAGCAATCGGCGCCGGAATTACCCGCGAATCCTGTCGCCGGGAATAAATCCATCCGTGAATTGCCCAACGGCTCGGCTTCGCTGGTGGCAGAGGCACAGAATTATTTTTCAGCCAAACAATACGACAAGGCCGGGGATGATTATCGGGAAATTTTACGGCGCGACGAAAACAACCCGCCGGCGCTGGCCAATCTTGCCATCATCGAGCTGGAACAAAACAAACTCGACGACGCGGAAAGGCACATCCAACAGGCGCTCGCACAAAGTCCGAATGACGCCTACAGCCTGATGGTTTTGGGCCGCGTCGAATTCAGCCAGAAAAAATACGATGAAGCGCTCGATGTGTTGAGCCGCGCGGCAAAACTCGATCCGCAAAATCCGGACATTGAAAATTACCTCGGAGTGACGCTGGCCCAAAAGGGTCTGCGTGCACAGGCGGAAACGGCGTTGCGCAAGGCGATTCAGATTAATCCCAATTATAGCGCGGCGCACAACAATCTGGCGGTGATTTACATCAGCCATCAGCCGCCGCTGGTCGAACTGGCGCGCTGGCATTATCAAAAGGCGCTTGATGGAGGCCAGCCACGCAACCCGGATTTGGAAAAGTTGCTGGATGAAAAAACTGCGCCGGCAAATTCACAATAAAAACGCGCCGGCCGATGGCACGTTGCCATAGTTTTATGCAAACCAAGAAATGGATTTTGCCGGCGCTGGTTTTCGGTCTCGCTCTTGCCGTTCGCGGCGGGACAGTCACAAACAACTTCGGTTTCACCGGACCGGAGATTTACCCGATTGACGATCAAATCAGCCAGTTGCACGCGGCGGATTTGGACGGTGACGGTTTGAACGACCTCGTTGTCGCCAACAATCTGCGCTCAAAAATCAATTTACTTTACAACCTGACGGGCAAAACAAACCTCGCCGCTGCCGCGAACCCGCCGCAACCGCTGGACATCAATCAGCTGCCGCCCGGTTCGCGTTTTCGCATTGATTCACTTCCCGTTGACGAACACATCGGTTCAATGGTGGTGACCGATCTCAACGGTGATGGTCGCCCTGATATTGCTTTTTATGGTGACGGCAGGGACCTCGAAGTGATTTACAATCAGGGCACCAATGGCTGGAGTGATCCGAAACGCTGGCACATCGAGGACGGACAGATGAACCCGGATGCGCTGGCCGAGGGCGATTTGAACGGTGATGGCCGCACCGATTTAGTTTTACTGGGTGACAATGGCTCGCTTTATTTTTTGCCGCAATTGCCGGACCACACGCTGGGCGAGCCGCAAAAAATTCCATACTCGGGCACTCCGAAGGCGGTGCAAATTATTGACGTAAACGGCGACGGACGCAAGGATTTGCTTCTGGTGGATTGGGACAGCCCGACGCCATTTCGTTTCCGGTTGCAAAACGCAACCGGCCAGCTCGGCCCGGAAATTTATTTCAAAACACAACCCATTCGTTCGTATTGCGCGGACAATTTGGAAGGTGACGCAAAGGCTTACGTCGTGACCCTCGCGCAAAATTCCGCTCGCGCGGAAGTTTCGCAATTCGTCCGCAAGCCCGCGGAAGTTTTGTCCGGCTTGACGAGCCGCAGCGAAGCGAAGGCTGCCGCATTCCGGCAGGGACAATTTCAAATTTTGCCGCTAAGAAAAGCGGAAGGCACACAACGCGGTTTACTTTGGGCCAACGTCAATGGCGATGGCCGGCCGGATTTGCTCGTTGCCCAACCGGACAGCGGCCAAATCTCTGTTTATTTGCAGCAGCCGGATGGTTCGCTGGCCGAGCCGCATACGTTTCCGACTTTGGCTGGCGTGAGCCAAATCGCGGCGGCGAATTGGGACATGACCGGCCGGCCGGATATTTTTCTGTTGAGCCAGAGTGAAAACGCGGTGGGAGTGACCCAGTTTGATAAAAATGGCCGGTTGCCGTTTCCGACGCTTCTTCCGATTGACGGCAAGCCGCTTGTGATGGCAGTCGGCGCATTGCGTCCCGGCGCCAAGCCGATCCTTGCGATCATTGTGGATCGAAATGGACAGCGTTTTCTTGTGACGCGCACGGCTGACGGCAAAACGCGGACGCAAAAACTCAGCGAAAAATTCACATCCAATCCGGCCATGATGACCATTCAGGATGTGAACCAGGACGGGCTGCCGGATTTGGTGGTGCTGATTCCCTATGAAAAAATCAAAGTCCTGCTGCAGAAATCCAAAGGTGGTTTTGACGAGAAAGATGTGGATCCGCCCGGTGGTGCGATTGAACAGCCGTGGCTGGCAGCGGCGGACGTGGACGGCGACGGCAGGCCGGAATTGCTGCTGCCGCAGAAAAATTTCGTGCGAGCCGTCGTGCTCGAACAGGAGGCCAAAATACCGGGTTCAACCAATCAGGCAGATTGGGTTTTTCGCGTGAAGGATCAAATCAACGGCGCGGAGGGCGATTCGCGCATTGTCGGCGCAACGGCGGTGTGGAACGGCATCCCGCAAAGCGGGAGCGCGCCGGCGATTTTCCTGCTCGACGCGGAGCACAAACAATTGACGTTGTGCGAGCGCGATGCGACGGGCGTTTGGAATGTGACGCGCAACGTGGAGTTGCCGGTTTCCGATTTCAGCGGTTTGCAAACGGTTGCGCTCGGCAACACGAACACACCCAACATTGCGTTTCTGGGTCAAAATACGGTCGCCTGGCTGTCGTTGACGGGTGAAGTGTGGGAACTTGAAGCGCTCGATGGTTACGACACGCCGATTAAAGACGGCAATTTGAATGACGTGACGACTGGCGATTTGAACAATGACGGGCGCAAGGATTTGGTGTTCCTGGAAACGGCGAAAAATTATCTCGATATTGTCAGCTTCAACTCACACCACAAACTTGTGCCAGCCACTCGCTGGCAGGTTTTTGAGCAACACACCTTCCGCGGGCATGCGGACGCCTTGCTTGAACCACGCGAGGCACTGGTGGCGGATGTGACTGGTGACGGGAAAAACGATCTGATCGTGGTGGTGCACGACCGGCTCCTGGTTTATCCGCACGAATGATTTATTGTGTCAACTGCGGCGGGCGCGGCGCGAAAACTTTGAAGGAAAGACCGTCTGTCGTGACAGTGCCGCTACACACGGTAAAGTAAAAGTATTTGGTAACCCTGTCATAGTCCGGCAGGAGCGAAAAATTCAGCCAATCACGAAAGCCTTTTCCCCAACCCCCCAAAAAAAGGCTGGCAGGCGTGGCGTCCGGATCGTTTTTCAAAGCGGTAAAAACCGCACGCGTGAGTTCGCGCTGATTTTCATAACCAAACAAACCGTTGCCCGCGCCGCCGACATGCCGGGTGGCGTCGGCCAAACCGGTGGTTTCGCGCAACGACTTGGCCTTGCTGCCGGCGCTCCGCAGATATTCTTCAATCATGGAAACATCCGTGGTCAGGGCGACGTAACCGCCGCTGACCGTGCAGTAGAGCGAAGGTGATGTGACTGCATTTGTTCCCGGTGTGCGCCGGGATGGCAGGGGAATCGTATAAATTTTCCGGCCAAGAAAATCGCGCGTCCGTGGCGGGTTTTCCCGCGAACCGGTGAGCGTCAGGATGTTTTCGGCCGCAATTTTAATCGCAAGGGCGGTTTGGTTGGGATTGGACGCGGCAAAAATGAAAATGGACGGCGCATTGTCCAAATCAGCAGGGGCCGTCCCCGCCCCCTTTTTCTGGTAACCGATCCAATCGTCACCGAGATTGCCGATGATATTTTTGCGAACATCAAAGTCGGGGTCTTGCTGTTGTGCAGCGCTGTTGGCGATGTCGAGAAACGAGTTGAGGCTGTTGAGCGCCGCAGGTGAAATGTTGCCGAGCATTTTTTCAAGCGTGGCCCACGATTTTTGGCCGTCCACGCGCCAGCGCCAGAATTTTACCGCGTCGGCGGGCACAAAGTCCGGCGGGTTCGCGTCCTTCGGCACGGAGGTGATCATTTTGATGATTCCCTCCCGACTCGTATCTGGCGCGGAAATGAAGAAATCAGCCAGCGCGCCGTCACGGGATTGGCGGTAGGAAAAACTGATGGTTTTCAAACCGGTGAGTCCTGACGCGCCAATGACTTTGTCCCATGGAATTTGCGGCATCGGGCCGGGTGCTTCAAGACCCGGCTGCGGCCGCGGAATGTGAACGAGCACGTCAAAAAGGGTTTTTGCGTTGAGCCATCCGTAATACAGCGGCGCGTCGCGAAATTGCGCGAGCCGGTCGGCGGCAAAAAGCGGATTGTCGCTCAAGGGCGGCAACGCACCGCCGGTCAGCCGTGTGGCGACCGGTTCGACGGCTTTGATTGAACTGCCGACAATCAGCAGCGATTCAAACTGCCCGATGACGATTTCGCCGTATGGCGGCGTTTTGGTTTTTCCACCAGGTTCCTGAACAGACTTGTGTTTTGGGAATACACCGGCAAGCGCCGCCGGAATGTCATTGCTGGAAAGGGGCATAACTGAAAATAAGATGCCGCGTATGGTTTCGTTGTGCATCGGCCTGCCCGTGTCCGTCCATTTTTTACGGAGGCTGGTCAGGTTGGTTTTGAGCAGATCGCTTTTGTCTTTGGCATCAAGCAGCAACAGCACGCCGGGCACCGGGTCGCCACCGCCCGCCCATCCGTTTTGCGTGACGGCGAAGGTCAACTGGCCTTGCGGCAAATTGGTGAAATCGCCGAGCTTGACGCCGAGATCGTGTTCCAGTGGAGCAACGAATTTTTCGTTCCACCTGGCCATGAACTTGTCATGGAACGGCTTCATTGCCGGGTCATTCCAGAAAAGCCACTGCGGCGATTGCCTGCAGGTGGCGCGCAGCGCTGAAAAATCGGGCACGCTGATGAGCAGAAGCGTGTCCGACGGCAGCAGGTTTTCAGCGGGCGGAATCGCAGCCTGAACGGGCGGTGTTTGTGGAGTCGTGCGACACGATGTGCATAGCAAAATCGCGGCGAGCATTGCAAAAGAAATTCCAGCAGTGCGTTGGGGAATCAGGCGAAAAATTCGCAGGATCATGATGAATCTAAGTTCAGCGGCGACAAAAAGTTGCGCCGAAACTATTGCTCCGCCGGTTCGTGCCCGGTGCGGCCGGGCGGTTCGAGATAGTGATACGGATTGTTCGGATTGTCGGTGGAGTAGGCGAAGGCGTCGCGGTGGTCGAGAAAGTTTTTCACCAGTTCGACGGGAATTGCAAAGCCCAGGCCTTCGCCGAACATGATTTTCATGTTCGTGACGCCTATGACTTCCCCGGCCATGTTAAACAGCGGGCCGCCGCTGTTGCCGGGATTGATCTGTGCGGTCGTCTGCAGATAAAGTTCGCCCTCCAATTCGCGCGTCTTGGTGCTTAAAATGCCCGAAGTCATCGTGCGCTCCAGTCCCATCGGACTGCCGATGGCGAACACCGGGTCCCCGACACTCAACACATCCGAATTGCCGAGGGTGACGTATTGAAACTTCGGTGCGGTCTTGTCCTTGATTTTCAGCAGCGCGAGGTCTTGGAATTTGTTGATGGCAACGATGTGCACCTGCTTGTAGGTCTCGCGGTCGAGCTGGCCGTCATGGAGATGGTAAACCTCGACGGAAATTTCCGTCTCGCCTTGGATGACATGAAAATTCGTAATCAAATAACCATCCGCATTGACGAAAAATCCCGAACCCAGACCACCGGGCGTGCGCACCTGCACGACGGCCTCGCCGATTTGTTTGACAAAGTCTTGCACATCGCGCGCCCCCGCCGCGCGCCCGCCAGTGTAATAGAATTGTGCCGGCGCATTGACATTGAGAAGCGAACTTGTGGTTGATGCCATTTGAGTTGCCGCGTCACTTGTTCTGGAAATGTTGGCGATGACGCTGCGCGGCACGACGAGGGCGGTGTAACCCACGTCCACGATGACGGAATCAGGCTTTTCGGCAAGGATTTTGCCGGTGACAGCGGCATGATCCTGCAATTGAATCACATCGGCGGACGCGGGACACAAACCGCAGAAAAGCAGGACCGGCAATACAAAGTGTTTCTTCAACGACATTGTCGAACTCTAATGGAGCAAGGAGCTTTTTACAAGCCGTGCGCGTGTGAAAAATCCGGCGCGGGTCAGGCACTATTGTCGATGATTCCGGTGTAACGCCAAATTGCCCAAACATAACATTTGACTTCGTCGCGGTCCGGGTAGCGTCGGCGCAAGGTGTCGCGAATTTCAAAGGCTCGTTCCCGAGACATAATAAGTCCCGACTCCGGTGAAAGCTCCGAGACATCGAATACTCTTGGAAAATGACTGCTGTTGAAGAGTGCGCTGGCAACGAACTGAATATCGACAACATCAAAGCCTGCAAACTCGAAATCGGGGTGCGAGAAACCGGAGACATCGGCTGCCGAAGGATCACGGGCGACTGCAACTACCACCGAGGGACGATGGCCCACAACGCACCGCAGGACGAAATCGAGGTCGGTAAAGAAATCGAGCATGAATTCTTCTTTCGCGACGAACTGCCAGTCCTCACTGGACTTAACGTGGACGACTGGAGGGCAGAGGATGCCGTCAAGCGTGACGATGCGTATCAGGTCAGTGCGATCCATGCTTCGGACATACTCCGCCCACCGCTCACCGTTGTTGCGGTCAAAACGCTCAATGGCAGCATAATAATACATGGTCGAACCAAAGAAAATATACCCCAAACTTGGGGCCACGTCACGCCCGTAACGCAAGAACTAACACGTGCTGACTGGAACCAAGCCTGAAAATAATGATTGCCATCACATGTTTCTTTGCTATTTTCCAGCCCCCTTGCAAGACGTTGAATCAGACGGGTTGTAAAGGAAAATGGCCTTAAATTTTCGCATTCGAGTGGATGCGAAGGACCACAATAACATTAAAATTAATCCCGTGTTCCGCGGGATGCCCCGCTCTTTCTGGGGCTTTGAAAGAGCGCAGGTTCAGGGGAAACGCGGCAGGCTAAAAGCCGGTGTGCCTTTGAAGCTTTAGAAAGAGCGGGGTTTCAACCAAAGGAAACTTGTGCTTGGCATTGGCATCAAAGAATTGTTGGAATCGGGCGTCCATTTTGGACACCAAACGAAGCGTTGGAACCCCAAGATGAAGCCGTTCATCTTCGACGCGCGCAACGGCATTCACATCATTGACCTCAGCAAGACGCTCGCGCAACTCGAAACGGCGTGCGACTTTTTGTCTGAAACGGTTCGCAAAGGCGGGAAAGTTTTGTTCGTCGGCACCAAAAAGCAGGCGCAGCAATGTGTCAAGGAAACCGCGAAGGAAACCGGCCAATTTCATGTCACCGAACGTTGGCTTGGCGGCACATTGACGAATTACAACACGATTAAATCGTCCATCAAACGGTTGAAGGAAATTGAGAAGATGGACACCGACGGCGCACTGGCCAATTACGGGAAACAGGAGCAATCCTCCATTCGCCGCGAAGCCGGCCGGCTGCACAAATATTTCGACGGCATCCGCGCGATGGACAGGATTCCCGCCGCGATGTTCGTCGTGGACATCAAGCGCGAGCACAACGCCGTCGCCGAGGCGCGCAAACTCAAGGTGCCGCTCGTTGCGCTCGTGGACACCAATTGCGATCCCGATCTCGTGAATTTTCCCGTTGCTGCGAATGACGATGCCATCCGGTCCGTGCGCATGATTCTGGCCACCGTCGGCCAGGCCATCACGCTGGCGCAGGCGGAGTTTGAGTCCAAACATTCGCGCCATCCGACAGCAGAAGAAACTGCTCCGGCTGAAGCTCAAACCGCTGAAACCGCGCCAACAACAACCGCCCCGGTTGTTGCCGAGGCCGCTCCACAGTCGCCCGCTTAAAGCCTTTTGCGATTTTTCCAGGAAGTGCCAATGGCTTTTTCTTTCGACATTTAACTCTCAACGAATGACAATTTTATATGGCTCAAATTACTGTTGCTGACGTTGCCAGACTCCGCGAAATGACCAGCGCGGGCATGATGGACTGCAAAAAGGCACTGACCGAGGCGAAGGGCGATCTCGGTGCCGCCGTGGACATTCTGCGCAAAAAAGGCCAGGCCACCGCCGCCGTGAAATCCGCACGCGAAGCAAAGGAGGGTGCCATCACCCAATACATCGCACCGGGTGGGAGGATTGGGGTTCTCGTGGAGGTGAACAGCGAGACGGACTTTGTGGCGCGCAACGAAACCTTCCGCGCGTTTTGTGACGACGCGGCGAAGCGCTATGCCACTGAATCCAATCCGGATCTGGAAGCCGGGCGTCAGGCGCTGGTTGCCAAGATTCGTGAGAACATCAGAATTGCCCGCCACGCACGCATGGAAGTCAACGGCAATGGGCTGATTGCCGGCTACATTCACACCGGCGCGAAGGTCGGCGTGCTCGTCGAAGTCGGCGCGGGCAAGGCCGAGACTGTGGCGAAGGACGAATTCAAGCAACTCGTCAAGGACATCACGCTGCAAATTGCGGCGGGGCATCCCCACGCTGTTTCGCGTGAGCAAGTGCCGGCCGAAGTCATCGCAAAGGAGCGGGAAATCGCCGCGCAGTCCGACCGCCTAAAGGGCAAGCCGGCGCAGGCAATGGAAAAAATTCTGCAAGGCGTTCTGGAAAAGTTTTACCAGACCTACTGCCTCGTGGATCAAGGCTTCGTGAAACAGAATTCTGAGGTGAGCGTGAAGGAACACGTGGCGCAAATCGCCAAACAACTCGGCGACGAAATCACAATCCGCCGGTTTGTGCGTTTCCAAGTCGGCGAAAGCGCCACTTAAGACCGGCGAATCAATTGCGTGAAGGGCGTCCGCAAGGCGCCTTTTCAGAAAAATTCTGCTTGCAGTTTTTTTAAAACCCGCTCCTTTGATGGAAGTTGGAAAACAAAGAAAGGCGTTTATGAAAACAAAGGTGTTACTGGCGGTATTAATGGCGGCGGCCTTGCCCTTTGGCAGCGGTTGCGCGTTGTTTTTGGTTGGCGGCGCCGCGGCGGCGGGCGCGGGCACGGTGGCCTACGTGAACGGTGAATTGGAAGAAACCGAAGGCGTGGCTTATGACACAGCCTATGACGCGACACTGGCCGCAATGAACGACATGCAATATGCGGTCGTGGACAAATCGAAGGCCGGGGTTGAGGCGAAAATTCTCGCCCGCACGAGCGGTGACAAGAAAATTCAGATCACTCTGAACAAACAATCCGCCTCCGTCACGGAAATCCACATTCGCGTGGGCACGTTCGGCGACGAAAGCTTGTCACGGCAGATTCTCGACAAAATCAAGAGCCACTTTTAGTGTTGACTTATAAATAGCCACGTTGGTGGTGACTTACTGACAAGTCCCGATGATGTTTGTCGGGATTGGTTGTAGCGCGGTGTTGGGCGGTCGTTTGCATCTCTGCGAGTTGGCTTTGATTTGACGTTTCACCGGACAGTTGTTAAAAGTTTTGCGTGAAGTTTCACGCATTCCAACTTTCATGACCACCGCCAAACGGCCTCAATTTTACCGTATTTTGCTCAAGCTGAGCGGTGAGGCGCTCGGCGACGAGCATGGTGTTGGCATTCGTCCCGCGGCGGTGCATCACATGGCCGGGCAAATTCGCGAAGTGCGCGAACTCGGCGTGCAGGTGGTGGTGGTGGTCGGCGGCGGGAATATTTTTCGCGGCATATCCGGCAGCGAACGCGGCATCGAGCGCGCCACGGGCGATTACATGGGAATGCTCGCCACGGTCATCAACGCTTTGGCATTGCAGGATGCGCTGGAGAAGCTCGGCGCGCCCACGCGCGTGCAAAGCGCCATTGCCATGTCGCAGGTCGCCGAGCCGTTCATCCGCCGGCGCGCAGTGCGGCATCTGGAAAAGGGCAGGGTGGTCATCTTCGGTGGCGGCACGGGCAATCCGTATTTTTCGACCGACACGGCGGCGGCCCTGCGCGCCAATGAAATCGGCGCGGAAGTGATTTTGAAGGCGACAAAGGTTGACGGTATTTACGACAGCGACCCGGAGAAAAATCCCAAGGCGAAACGCTTCACGCAGATCACGTATCTCGATGCGTTGCAAAAGCGGCTCAAGGTGATGGATTCGACCGCGTTCTCGCTTTGCATGGACAACAAGATGCCGATCATTGTTTTCGATTTATTTCGCCCGCACAACCTGCGGCGTGTCGTCATGGGCGGTAAGGTGGGCACGCTCGTCACCGGTTGACTTTTTCTCAAACGGGCGGATTCGTGTATCATGAGGTTTGCATCGCGCCAGGATGCGGGACGCCGGCTCGGACAGTATTTGCACGAGCAAGGTGTCGAGACCGACATGGTGCTTGGATTGCCGCGCGGCGGTGTTGTGGTCGCCGCCGAAGTGGCGCGGCTTTTGCAATGCCCGCTCGACGTGCTGGTCGTCCGCAAGATTGGACATCCCCTGCATCGTGAATTTGCTGTCGGGGCGCTGGCCGAGCCTGATGTCGTCATTTTCGACGAGGCTTCCTTGTCTGAAATTCCTGTGGCGCGTTCTCAATTGGACGGGGTTGTGGCGGAAGAAATCGCCCGTTTGCGGGAGTATCGTCAGCGATTTCACCATTCCAATGCGCCGACACTTCACAACAAAATTGTAATGCTTGTGGACGACGGCTTGGCAACGGGTGCGACGGCCGAGGCGGCGGTGCTTTCCGCCAGGAAACAAGGCGTCCGCCGGATCATCGTTGCTGTGCCGGTGGCTTCGACGAATGCAGTCAAACGGCTGCGGCGCGTTGCGGACGATGTTTTGGTACTGGACGTGGACCCTGATTTCGCAGCCGTTGGCCAATACTACGACGAATTTTCACAAACGAGTGACGAGGAAGTCATCGCGTTGTTACGAGACGCTGCGCGCAAGGAATCCGTTTGACGTGATGCGAGACGATTTGTAGTTTAGTTGCCCTTGGGTTCCAGAGTAGCTCAATGGTAGAGCAGCCGGCTGTTAACCGGCGGGTTGCAGGTTCGAGCCCTGCCTCTGGAGCCAATCTCAAAGACGCGGGCGTATGTTCCAAGTTTACGTTCTGCAAAATGTGACGGAGAAGTTCTATAGTCTGGCGGCGGCCCCGGTCCGTATTGTGATATGTTGACTTTTAGCAGAACCCGAATAGCCTGTTCCTAAATAGTTACCATGATAGGGTTAACTCGACATCCAGAGACAAGCATGCATAGGTTGAGGCCCAACAAAAGATTTACCGCAGCATTTAATCTAATTGAACTGGTCGTTGTGGTTCTT